>ERZ795061.1842-NODE-1842-length-20197-cov-5.429947_pt1 | contig 20197 bp, 25 predicted proteins | sample MGYA00375145_ERZ795061 | MGnify/ENA primary metagenome ERZ795061 (study PRJEB30190, sample SAMN05720144) | anaerobic digester metagenome | isolation source: active sludge of municipal wastewater-treating anaerobic digesters | place: USA | collected 2014-12-22 ... | reverse complement strand
TCCAAGTACCTGGAACAAGAGGAGAGGCTTTACTTCACGACCAAATGGTTCGGAATGGTAGAGAGCGGGGAGCTAGAGTAAAAAAGATTGAAGGATTTACTAGCCATATTAGTGGACCAGAAGAAACGTTCAAATTTTTAGGAAAATTTAATTTAGGCCAACTCAGAAGAGTAATTATTACTCACGGGAAAGACAACGCCAGACAGGCAATGGCAGAAGAATTCCGAAGACGAGGCTATGAGGTCGATATATTCTTGCCAAGACTTAAAGATAGAATCGCGCTTCAATAAAAGATACTTTGGAAAACATATTAAACAGGTTATAATAGACACGCTTCACCAGAGTAAACCGGGGTTTTCCGCCAAAGGCGGATCCATCTCAGGCGGAGACGCTAAAGTTGACTAGCGTTATCCTCAATTTAAAAAACAGTGTAGAATATAACCTAAACATCGGGGTTTGGCGCAATTGGCTAGCGCGCACGGATGGGGTCCGTGAGGTTGCTGGTTCGAATCCAGTAACCCCGACAATAAAGGGGTGTTTTATCTTTAAAAGAGTTGTCGTTGTAAGTATCGATATTTTTTGCAATACTGAAGACATGATAAAGAGTAATCCCCAAAACCAAGAACCGATTAATCAGACTACTTTGCCCGTAGCTAAATTTCCAATTGCTGTTTTTGTTTTGTCATTAATTATCGTGGCTATTGTGAGTGGTGGCACTGTTTATTTTGTGCAACAAAGCAAGATAGAGCAACTTCAAAGTCTAAATAATATTAGAGAAAGAGAAATACCCGCAAAGACAGAACCGACAAATATTATCCCTACAGCAGGATTGGTAGAAAATCTTGAGAGTACGCTGGTGTCTATCGACAAAACCTGGAATCTGTACACCAATAGCAAAAGTGGATTTTCAATGAAACTTCCCAAAACAGTAGAAACATGGCATCACGATAATTGTCCAAAAAGATCAAATGTGCCAGTGGTAGCCTTTGATGATGCAAGTGGCTCATATATTACAGTAAAAACATTTTATGAATTCCAAAAAAGCGCTGAAGATAAAACTTGCCCAATAACTGAAAATAGTTTAAGCATTATCGATGAGAGGACTAATCAACGGAAAAGCGACCCAAGGAATATCTTGATGGTCCCTAATAATTGGCACATTGTTACAGCAAAAGCGGAGAACGACAGCGATATTGACACTTTTGTAAAGGCAAACTACGGCATGGGTTGTAGAATTGGAGCTAAGAGTTTATCCCCAGCCGGAGTTTATGATGTGAAAATAGAGGGTGATGGCCTTGATTTAGATACAACGAAATGTCCAATAAACTTTATTTATGTAGTTAAATATTCACCAGAATTTAAGAAAGTAGCTACTTGGGGTGTTGGCCAAGAAGTGGTTTTCTCATCAGAAAATTACAAAGTTAGCTACGACGGTGAGATGATTAATAGTTTCAAGTTTGTCAATTAGCCTTTAAAAAGGAAAAAGAAAAATAGGGACCGCAAATAAAGAGCGGCAACCTGAAACTTGGGGAGAGGTTCAAAAGGCAAGGACCAGCGATCATAAACATTTTGTAAGTGTTCAGAAATAAGGCGGCCATTTTCCCCGGCAAAATCAGAAGCAGGCAATGGTTCTGAAAAATTAATTTTAAATTTTGGGAAAATTTTATTTAAAAAAGGAATGATTCTTAAAAAATCCCAAGTAGAAGTACCCTCGACGTGAGCCATAACGATATTGGTTTTTTGAGGATATTTAAGATTTTTAATAATATATCCAACTCCAGGTAAAAAATCCCGGCCATTTTTCGAGCCGCCAGCAGGGAAAATACCAACTAAAGAATTTTCGTCAATTTTTCGGGAGGCCAGGGAAATACTTTTTAGATTTTTTTGATGAGACACTTCAGGAGAATATTCCGGAACATAATGGATTTTTTTTAGAAGACTCATTTTCCAATCATGTTGAGATTCAGAATCAATTCGATGGGAAATATAAACGGGGATAAGATGTTTATTGATAGCTGGGAGAATGGATAATAATCCATGCATTACTACGAGAAAAGTTTTTTTTCGAGGAGGAATAGCGGCTAAAAGGATTAAAACATCAGCCTGGGCGGGATGATTGCAGATCAATAAAACCCGATTGTTTTTTAAAACTTTTTTGGTTGTTTTCGGCAAATCGACATCAAAGCCACGAGAACATTTCTTGATGATATTTCTTAGAGTCAGAGACAAACCTTCAGATTTTAAGGATTGATTGATAGGACGAAGAATATTTCTGAAGCCAATAGTAGAGTAAAGTGATTGGGGCATCAGAGTATTTTACTATAAATTTATTTTGGGTCTTGATGTTTCGGGTTTTATTCGGTTTAATAAAGTATGACACAAAAAGTTGACACCCCAGTATCGGTAATGATGGATTTTAATCACTACCAAAACATAATGAGGCCGATACAAATTCAGTGGAATAATAAAGATTTTAGAGTAGAAGAGGTAGGATTACACTACCAATTTCATCGAGGGAAAAAGCTGTATCACGTTTTTGGGGTAAAAACTCAAGGAATGTTTTTTAAACTAATATTAAATACAGAAAATTTATTCTGGAAATTAGCTGAGGTGGCAGATGGATTACCTGAGTGAAACAAGATTTAATCCCGAAAAACCGTCTAAAATGCTCATCGATATTAATTCCTGCTTTGCGACCATTGAGCAACAAGCTAATCCCCTACTAAGAGGCAGAGAGGTGGTAGTAGCTGCTTATGAAAGTGAGAGAGGTTGTATTCTGGCGGCATCAAGAGAAGCGAAAAAATTGGGGATAAAAACCGGCTGGAGGGTGGGAGAAGCAAAAAAAATTTGTCCAAATTTAATTGTATTGACTCCAGATACTGAAAAATATCGATATATAAACAAAGAATTGAGAAAAATACTATTGCATTTTTCACCAAAAGTACAAACAAAATCAATTGATGAATTTGCGGTAGATTTTGAGGGGGTGAGAGGCGACCTGAAAGAAAAGGCGCTAAAAATAAAAGCGGATATTAGAAAAAAATTGGGCGAATGGATGACGGTTTCAATCGGAATTGGACCAAACATATTTTTAGCCAAGCTGGCTTCTAATCTGCAAAAACCTGATGGCTTAGTAGAAATTAATCAAGATAATTTTGAAGAGATATATAAAAAAATTAAATTGACAGACTTAAACGGAATCAATTTTAAAATTGCCTATAAACTGGAAATAAACGGAATAAAAAACCCCAGTGATTTTTATCAAAAAAGCCGACAAGAACTAAAAAGTATTTTTAGATCAGTGATGGCCGATTATTGGTACTTTAGATTGAGAGGCTGGGAAATAGATGATAAAGAGAGGCCAAATAAAAAAAGTTTTTCAGCCATATTTTCACTTCAAAACCCAGCTAAAAATAAAGAAGAACTGGCAGCAATTTTTTACCAATTATGCCTAAAGGTTGGGAGAAGATGTGATAAACAAAAAATGGAGGCCAAGGGAATTATGTGGTGGGGAGGAGGGAAAAATATAAATATTAGTGGGAAAGTAAGAATAAAAGAAGGGATGATTAACGGCTGGGAAATGTTTGCCAAAATTTATCCAAAAATTCCTGGGTTTAAGGGCGAAATTAAAAAAGCGGTGGTGGCAATTTATGATTTACAAAAAAAATCATGGCAGGGAGATATTTTTGGAAAGAGACAAAAATTTATGAAAGAAACTGAAGTGGCTGAGAAAATTAACAGGAGATTTGGAGAGGGTACTATTTTCCCGGGGAGTATATTGATTTCAAAAAAGGTGCCGGATTTCATTGGTTTTGGTAATGTGGGATAAAAGTGATATTCTAGTATTCTTATGATCAGCGAAGTAATTTTTGACATCGAAACAAAAAAAATATTTGATGATATTGAAGGAAACAATCCGGCAGATTTAGGAATTTCCATAATTTCCACCTACAAAAGACAACTTGATGATAATTTGGTTGAGATTTCTGGAAAAATGGAAAGCTGGTTTGAGGAAGATTTTTCCAAAATGTGGGGAGTATTTTCAAATGTTGACAGAATAATTGGATTTAACTCACTGCATTTTGATGTTCCGGCGATGGCGCCACTGGCCCCTTTTGATTTCAAAAAATTAAAACATTTTGACATTATGGATCATATTAAAAATTCCTTGGGATTTAGATTGAGCCTTAATGCCGTCGCTACCGAGACTTTAGGACACACAAAAATCGATAATGGATTAAACGCTGTTTATTACTGGCAAGAGCATTCGGCAGAGTCCCTCGCCAAATTAAAAAAATATTGCGAAATGGACGTAATAGTGACGAAAGAAGTTTACGATTTTGGATTGAAAAATAATAAATTAAAATATAAAGATAAATGGAATACTCCACGAGAACTAGAAGTTGATTTTTCCTATCCTAAAGTCTCCGACGCCCCACAGATGGGATTATTTTAAATTAACTGGGCTTCGGCTAGCGAAGCCCCTATATTCTAGATTAAGTGGGTTATATTTGTCTCGTTGCCAGCGTAACGGATTTAATTCAATATATTTTTTGTATTTTTCTAGCTCGTTATCGTTTCTGATTCGATGTTCATAATAATTTCTTTGCCAAATACAAGCAATTTCATTTGTTTTGTCTTCTTTAATTACTTTTAGCCATTTATTAACCGTTTTTCCTTTTAATACATTTATTATTTTTCCTAAAGTCACGCCACTTATCTTTTTATTAATAGAAATAATTATATGTATATGATTAGGCATAATTACACTATCGGAAATATTAATATTTGAAAAAAATAATTGGATATTGACTATTTCTTTTTCAATAATTGTTTTTAACTTGGAATATTTTTCAAAATAACAACCATGCCTAAAAGCACAAAGAGTAACAAAAAATTTATTTGGCAAACTATAGTCGAGTTGTTGGAGACGAATTGAATGTCGGTGTTTTTTTATCATCAAAGATGTAGGGGCGCCGCTAGCCGGCGCCCATTTTATAAAATTTTACTGTCTCCACTCTTATTTTCTGTTGTTTTGTTTAGAACATAAACATCAGCCTTGAAGTCGTCGAGGCCGACGAATTCAGCTTCGCCTCGAAGAATTCTTTCATAGTCACGACAGGCGCGACAACCCGACTCACCACTTGGACAATCAAATTTACCCAAGGATTTTTGTAACTTCATTCTTTTGGCAATTTTAAAAATCTTTTCTTCAGATTCCTTGAGATCGGGTAATTTTTTGGGGGTTAATTCGTCGCTACTATCAAGATACCAGTAGGCGGCAGAACTAACCTCACGATTTTGACAATTTTTGACCAAGAGATGATAGATAGGCAGCTGAAGAGAATCCTCCCCTTCTTCATGGCGACTGGTTTTAAAATCGATAATCTCAACACTATTGTCGTCGGGATGAAATTTCAACCAATCAATTTTGCCGCAAAGAATAATATTATCTGTCTCGGAAAACCAATAATGCGGTAAATCCATATTGATTTTGACGGCTAATTCTCCCAAAGGTCCTGGATTCTTAATTACCCTTCTGATCATTTCTTCACCACGAGTCTTATATTTATATTCTGTATCTTTATCAAAAAAACCACCGGATTTTCCAGAGACCTTTGCCCAAGATTTTTCAAATTTATCTAAAAGAGACTCTTTAAAACGAAGGTCGGTTTTTATTTCTGAAAGAGACTCGAGAACTTCATGAACGGCCTGACCGAGAGCCAGAGGTGGCGACATGAGCTTGATTTTATGGCCGCTTTTGGGATCTTTGTAAATATTTTTAAGATAGTAGGCACGGGGACATTCTAAAAAAGTCGAAATGGAAGAATGAGAAATCCAAAGAGCGGTGTATTTATCGGACATAAAATTTATTATACTATGCCATGCGTTTGAATAAATTTTTAGCACAAAGCGGAGTAACTTCACGTCGGGGAGCTGATAAATTAATTGAAGGGGGCTTGGTGACGATAAACGGAAAAGTGGCAAAACTTGGAGATAAGGTAAGCGGAAAAGAAAAAATATTGATAAAGGATCAGGCCATAAAATCTGCCGAAAACAAGGAATATATCATGCTCTATAAACCAGTTGGAGTGGTCTCGACTGCCAGCGATGAGCGAGGCAGACAAAAGGTGGTTGATTTAGTGAAAACAAAAAATAGGCTTTATCCGGTTGGGCGACTTGATATCAATTCTGAGGGATTAATTATTTTGACGAATGATGGCGATTTGGCGCTAAAACTTACTCATCCAAAATTTCATTTGGAAAAGGAATATGAAGTCACTACCAACGGAGATATTGGTGGGAGAAGAATTCAAACAGGGATAAATAAGATAATTAGGTCGACAAAAAATAAAATGACAATAGTAATGTATGAAGGAAAAAAAAGACAAATCAGAAATATGTGCTGGGAGGCGGGGCTAAGGGTCAAGGTACTAAAAAGGGTTCGGGTGGGTTCTTTGAATTTAGGAAATCTCCAACCCGGGGAGTATCGAAGTTTGACTCCCCGGGAAGTAGCGATGCTTAAGCAACTTTAACTTCGATTTCTTTGGACTTGGCGGTTTCAGCTACAGCAGCCGAGACGGTGATTACCCCATCTTTGACTTTTGCTTCTAAGCTTTTACTGTCAATGGGACGAGGTAAATAAGTGGTGTATTCAAAAGAGGCAACTTTATTCCATTGATGAATAATCTTTTTGCCTTTCTTTTCGACATCTTTGTCTTCTGATTTAGCAGAGATTCTCAAGACACCATCTTCATAGGTGACTTTTATTTTGTCAGAAGGAATACCGGGAACGGCAGCCTCGACTATGACCTGATCACCTTCTTCATAGACATTAAGACCGCTGGTCATTTTTACTTCTGGCCATTCATCTTCGTCCCAAAGGAAGGGTTTAAAATCAATTAAGGGTTTAAGAGGATAGTAGTGCATATGTTTTCTCCTTTTATTTGAAGGTAAATTTATAATCAATTAGCAATATAATACTTTGACTGCTAGCTGTCAAGTATTCAAGTGCCAATATGCTATAGTAAGGACATGTCAAAAAAAATTTGTTTAGCATTAGGTAGTGGTGGTTCAAAAGGTTTAGCTCATGTAGGAGTAATAAAAGCGCTGTGTGAAAATGGTTTTGAAATAAGTCAAATTGCCGGAACCTCGGCTGGGGCATTAGTCGGCGGTTTATTTGCGGCTAACCCTGATTATCGAGCCCTGGAGGAAACGGCTAAGACAATAAACTATCTTGAACTAGTAAAAATATTTGTTGATTGGCCAGTAAAAAATGCTCTGGTGAGAGGAAGAAAAGTCGAGAAGTATCTGGATACAATGTGCCAAGGGAAAAGTATTGAAAAGTTGCCAATTAAATTTAAAGCAGTATGTTCCGATTTAGTTGAGGGTAAAAAATTTGTCTTCGAAAAGGGCAAATTATCAACTGCCATAAGGGCCTCTTGCACCATTCCAGCCATTTTTTCTCCAATAAGAGCGGAGGGGAAGCTATTGATTGATGGCGGAGCCGTTGATCCGGTTCCAGTCTCAGAACTATCTCCAGAAAAAGGAGAGAAGATTGTCGCCGTTGGGTTATATAGTAAAATTTTTCCAAAAAGTTACCGGAAGTTAGCAAAAGCCAACATAACTCAAATTGCTTATGCTTCGATGCAGGTGATGGTTTGCCAGCTGTCGGAAAAGAATGTTGATTTGGCAGATATAAAAATTTTACCCGAAGTTGAGGATATTAATGTTTTGAATTTTGTTAAAGCAAAAAAATACATTGATATTGGTTACGAGGCAACAATGAAACAAATGCCGGAAATTGAAAAACTATTCCGCTGATTTTTGCCAAATTTCTTTGGTCAAAGGACCAACGTAGGAAAAACTTTGTTTTTGAAAATAACCTAAATCTTTTAGACGAGAGGCATAGTCAACACCGTGAATCTCGGACACATAAGGCAAAATAGTAATCTCAGGAGTAGACGGAATATCCTTGGCAAGGTTGTGGATTTTTATATCGGGCCGATAATAAATAACAGGATCCGAGGCGGAGATAATCATATAAATTTCTGAGGGCAAGGTGGCGGCGAGATCCCGCCAATTCTCGCGATGAAAGACGGGGTTGATAAGATACAATAGGGAAAAAGCCAAAAAGCAAAAAGTAAAAAGCAAGTTTTTTTTAAGAATCAGACAAAGAAAAGGGATGAGATAGAGAAATCGAAAATACTGAAACATGGGAGTAAAGAGGGAAAAAACTAAACCAACAATTAAAGTAACCCAAAAAATAAAAGAGATTGAACGCTCGCGGAAAGAATTAATAACAACTTTGAACCAAAGAGGGAGAGTGACCAAAAAAGCGATTAAGTAATAAGCCCATTTGGGATAAAAAGAAATTCGACCGATGGTAAATTTAATTAAGATCAAAATCAAATTTTTTAAATTGGCCGGTCCTAAAACTGAAGACCAATTTTTTACCGAAACAAGCATTGATTTTGAAGTTTGATATTGGGACCAGAGAAGAGGTGAAAGGATTAGCAGGGAAATAAAAGGAGCAAAAGAATAGAGGAAGAAATTTTTATAATTTTTCTTTGACAACCAATAAAGGCTAATAGCCGCAAAAAAGAAAATTGAACCGTAAAAGGTGGAGAGAGACAAAAAAGTAAATAGATAATAAAGCAGAAGTTTTTTGGATTTAAAGGCAAGAAAAGCACAAAAGACTAGAAGAGTGACTAGCGAATACATTCGCGCTTCCTGAGAATAGTAGAGATAGAGAGGATTGAGAGCGAGGAGAAGTGATGGGCCAAACCCAAAAAATCTAAAGACTAAATAAATGGTAATTAAGGAAAAAGTAACTGAGGGTAAGCGGAGGGCAACCTCTGACTCACCAAAAATTGATGTCCAAGCCTTGAGAGTTAAATAAAAAAATGGAGGGTGAAAATCAGAGGGGGAAAATTTGGTAATGATGTCAGAATATGAATAATTTTTGACAACATTGGCAGAAATTGCTTCATCGAGCCAGAGAGATTGATTGAGAGAAAGGAGGCGCAAAATCAGAACAAAAAAGGAAATAATTAAGAATTTTTTAGCCATGATACCTGGAGATATGTTACACTTTTTTATGATTAATTTCCTTAAAAGAAACTGGGCTTTGATGATATTGATTGTTATTGGGATACTGTATGTGAAAAATAACTATTTGGCACCAAAGTATAGTAGCCGCTCAGGAGTAATGATGGATAGTATTTCCCTGGCGCCATCAGCGATGAAAATAGAATCAAGCTCAAATTTTATTGGTGGACAAGCGGCTCCGAGTGATTCAAGCGAAAGAATAATTATTGAGAATACTAGCCTATCATTACAAGTCAAAGAAGTAGCCGAAAGTATTAACAAAATAGAAGAAAAAACAAAGGCCCTCGGTGGATTTCTAATTAACTCACACCTATCAAAACCAGAATCGGCGGCCAGTGGAACCATTTCGGTCAGAATACCCGAAGATAAAAGAAAGGAAGCTATGGATAGTTTCAAGGAAATGGCAGTGAAAGTAGTTTCAGAATCGGTTAACGGTAATGACGTCACTGATCAGTATATGGACTTGGAGGCTAGACTGGAAGTGCTTTATAAAACAAAGGTAAAATACGAGGAAATTTTACAAAGAGCCGACAAGGTAAATGATTTATTAAATGTGCAACAACAATTGACCAGCCTTCAAAATCAAATTGATAATTTAAAGGGACAACAAAAATATTTAGAACAATCGGCAAAATTAACTAAGATTACCGTTTATTTATCAACTGACGAACTGGCTTTGCCCTATGCTCCAACCAATGAATGGAGACCGGCAGTAATATTTAAAGAAGCGGTCAGATCCCTAGTTGGAGTAATAAGGGGAATTGGCTCATTAATTATCTGGGGAGTAGTTTATATTCCGTTGTTGATACCCATACTACTCATAATCAGGTGGATAAAAAGGAAAAAAACTAATTCTTAAGAGAGGCTTGTCTTTGTGATAGAATGGTGAATACCCGAAGTAAACCCAAATCCGTCTGCGTAAAACTTCGGCGAGACGAGTATGAGTAATGAACCATTAGCCGCAATATTGAGACCAAAAAACCTAGATGAATTTATTGGTCAAAGACACCTAGTTGGTGAAAACAAACCCCTAAGGATTGCCATAGAGAATCATCAAATTTTTTCCATGATTTTTTGGGGACCTCCAGGAGTGGGTAAAACAACCCTAGCACGAATTATTGCGAGGGAGGCGGAGGCGGAACTTTATGAATTGTCAGCAGTGTCAGCCGGAAAAGATGATATTAGAAAAATTATCAACTCAACTGCTCCGGGACTAATCAAAAAGATTTTGTTTTTAGATGAAATTCACCGTTTTAATAAGGCTCAACAGGATTTCCTACTTCCATACGTTGAGTCGGGAGCTCTAACCCTAATTGGGGCAACAACGGAAAATCCCTCTTTTGAAGTGATTGCTCCCCTATTATCCCGATGCCGAGTGTTTGTGTTAAAAGAATTATCAGAGGAAGAGATGGGAGAAATAATAAACAGGAGCCTGAAAATTTTGAAAATAAAGATGACAAAGAGCGCTAAAGAATGGCTGACCAACATGGCCAATGGTGATGCCAGGCAAGCAATTACGATGATTGATAATGCCTCGACCCTCTATGGTGATTTGAAAATTGAGAGTTTAAAAAATGCTTTACAAAATTCTTTTTTGCGATTTGATAAAAAGGGTGACGAACACTACAACACTATCTCAGCATTCATAAAATCGATGAGGGCGAGCGATGTGGACGCCTCCCTTTATTACCTCGCCAGAATGGTGGCCGCGGGAGAAGATCCGAAGTTCATAGCGAGACGAATGGTGATCTTTGCCAGTGAGGATATAGGTCTTGCCAGTTCTTCGGCATTATTGGTGGCCAATGCAGTGTTTAGGTCGGTGGAAACTATTGGATATCCGGAATGCCGAGAGGTTTTGGCTCACGGAGTGATCTATTTAGCAAAATGTCCAAAAGATAGAAGCGCCTATGATGCTTTTATGAGTGCCTTAAAAGATGTGGAAACTTATGGTAATCTCCCCATTCCCCTATCGATTTTAAATCCAGAAACTTCTCTGATGAAAGAGCTTGGCTATGGCAAGGGGTACGACAGATACACCAAGGAATCTTTACTCCCTGAAAAATTAAAAGGTAATAAATATTTTAGAGAGAAGAAGAAATGAAAAACATTAATCAGATTGCAATCTACCAATCAAAAAATGGAAAAATAGATATTAATATTGATATCGAACACAACACTATTTGGCTAAGCCAGGAGCAAATTGCCTTACTCTTTGGAACTCAACGTCCTGCGATTACTAAGCATTTAAGAAATATCTTTTTATCAAAAGAGCTTAATAAAAAAGCAGTATGTTCCAAAATGGAACATACTGCCAATGATCGAAAAAAATATACAACACAATTTTACAATTTAGATGCCATTATTTCGATTGGCTATCGGGTTAATTCTCTTCAGGCAACTCAGTTTCGTATTTGGGCGACAAAGATTTTGAAACAATATTTAGTCAAGGGCTATGCTATAAACCAAAAAAGACTAAAAGAGCAAGAAAAGAGTTTGGAAACTTTGTCCGACAGTGTGGCTTTAATTAAATCAAAAATAAAATTACCAGTCTTGGCTGGTCAGGAAAATGAACTACTAGAAATTATTAAGAACTATGTTGACTCTCTCCGCATACTAAAACTATATGACGATCAAAAATTAAGTGCCGAAAACTTAAGGAAAACAAAATTTTCTTTAGATTATGAAAAAACAATCACCAGCATTTGCCAACTAAAAACAGATTTACTTAAACGCAATTTGGCTAATGATAATTTTGGAAGAGAAAATGGACAAGCACTAAAAGGATTAGTTGGAGCAATTTCCCAAACCTTTGACAATAAAGAACTGTACCCAAGCATCGAAGAAAAGGCAGCTAATTTACTATATTTTGTAATTAAAGATCACCCCTTTATTGATGGTAATAAGAGAATTGGCTCGACTTTGTTTATATATTTTTTAAATAAAAATAATTATTTGTTTAAGAAAAATGGTGAGGCAAAAATTAACGATCGAGCTCTGGTGGCCCTGGCTCTATTAATCGCCGTTTCAGATCCAAAAGAAAAAAATACAATAATTAAACTAGTTATCAACTTAATCAAAAATTAATATGCTTGATAAAAACAAGGTACTTGGAGTTTTGATGAGCACCGAAGATAATTCCAGAAAAATGAAAAATATTAAAGCTAATCCACAGCTTTCAATCATAGTAGGAGGATTAAAGGGTGACCCTTCATTGCAAATTGATGGAAAGATAAAAATTTTAGTCGATGATGAAAAAACTCAAGCGGTAGAATTTATGTTAACGGAACACCCGGAGTTAAAAGAATATGGAGTTGAGTCAGGAGCAATTTTTGAGATTACTCCAAACTGGGTGCGCCATATTGATTATTCTCAGGATCCCAGTGTCGAGGAGATGGAACTATAATGAAACAAGAGAGGGGGGAATTTAGTAAGAGGGTAATTGAATTAGCTTTATCAATTCCACCCGGCCGAGTGACCACTTATGGTCTTTTGGCCGTAGCCGCCGGAGGACATCCAATACTGGCCCAAATGGTCACTAGTATTTTGGGGAAGAGTGAAAAAAGAGATCAAGTGCCGTGGCATAGAATTGTTTATAGTAGTGGCAAAATTTGGACCGATCCAAAAGTCGACAAAATCCGCAAGAAACTATACAAAACTGAGGGAATTAAACTCGACAAAGATAACAAAATCATCGATTTTCAAAAGTTGGTTTATACTTTTTAAAATGTATTTTGTTTATATTTTGCAATGTAATGACAACACTTTGTATACTGGAATCACGAGTAATTTAGCGAGAAGAATCGAAGAGCATAATGGCTCGAAATTGGGGGCGAAATATACCAGAGCGAGGCGGCCAGTGAAACTAATTTTTCAAAAAGAATTTGAAAGCAGATCCGAGGCAATGATTGAAGAAGCGAGAATCAAAAAATTGACGAGAGAAGAGAAAATAAAATTAATTTACTCAACAATATAATTTCTTTCAGCCCGGTAAGTTTCTTTCAATACTTCTTGAAAATCTGTCACCCGGACAGTTACTTCAGCTCGTAATTTACCTACTTTTTCAATAAAGGTTGAAGTAAAAGCACAGGTATTATCACCACCAGTACTTAAAACGGTTCTAACTGTTTCTTCTTTGTACAAGACCTCATCATTATTTTCATTTAAGTAGAATTTCCAATCACAAAAGCCAAAGTTGCCATATTCACTTTCAAAGTTGTCAATTTTTGCTGACCACATCCGCGCCTGGCGGGGTGAAAAAGTTTCTTCTTCTGGGCTAACAATATTTACAATTACTTCTTTCTTTTCAGTTTCAATCGGTTTTTTTTCACTTTCCATTTTTTCTTCTTGGTTATTTTCACTTTTTACTATCGGTTTAGTTGATTTTTTGGGTTTTAAAAAAATAAATCCAGCTAAAATTGCCAAAATTAAAACAAAAATGAACCATTTGTTATTTTTCATAGTAAGATTATAACAACAAAATAGAATTTACTTCCAAGAATAAGGGCGCTGGGGATTGCCAATACTAGGTATATCTCGACAACCCCAATTAAAATCAAGATCACTTGAAGGAAGGGGGTGATTTTGACAATTAGCATAAGGCTCGGAAACACAATAATCTTCAATGAAATTACAGCCGGGATTGTTTGGAACCGAATAATAGCTTTTAACCAAATGTCGTTGACCAGAGGGGCAAGAGGCGTCACAGCCCCGATCGTGAATACTAAAATTGGTACACAAATCGGTATACTTATCGGCAAAGTCAGTGGTAAAGGGGAAGTTTGGGTAGACTGGACTGTAGATTGAGCAGGGATTGGAAGTCGGGGTGGGAACTACTGTAATACGAGCTTCAAGATTCCGAGTATCACTGTCGCTAACTAAACAGTAATAACATAATTCATCATCACAATCGGAACGGAGATAACCCTCACTATCGTAGCGAGTATCATCGGAAAAAACTTGATTACTTTTGGCCTGGGGTAAAAAACATAGGGCAACATTTTCGAGACTATCGGTGGTTAATAAAATCCGGTCCATATTTTTGTCTGAAAAAATATCATTTTTTAATTCTCCGGCAGAAATAAGAGTGTCTAAAAATGCCTTTGATTCTGGCGAATTGATTTTTTTGGCAACAATAGGAGTCGCAAAATAACCCCCCTCCCCATACTGGGAATAACGCAAATGAGCTTTAAATATCTCGGAGATAAGGGTTTTTGTTTTGGCATCGAAGGCTTTTTTGTTTTGCTCGCCAGGATTTATGATCGATATTACTGAGACAGATAAGACGGCGATTAGAAAAACAACTACTAATAATTCCACCAAAGTAAAGGCATGATGAGAGCTGAATCTAAACATAAACTATAACAATGGTAGCTTAAACATTAGATTTTTTCAGGATATAATTTACCCTGCGGTTTATGAATTTTATCTCCGACGGAAAAGGCTTCCCACCTTTCTCTTGAGAGACTAAGATTACGATTGGGAGAACCATCAATCTTGATAACTAGAAAATAGGAGTCCCTTTCTAGTCCAGTATCTCCATCTTCGTAAGTATTTATCTTTTTGTCGATTACCTCTCCATACCAATCTTCGTTTTTAGATTTGCTAATTAGCTTGATAATAAAAGCAAAAAATAGAATGACAAGTAGGGCAAAAAATACAAAAAATATTGTAAGCGAGGCAAAAATAGTTGCTTTTTCCATAGGCTTTGTGTGATTTCAATTATTAAATATGGTAATAAATTATACTATAATTATTAATATCAAGTATGAAGGTTCAAAATAAAATTCACCAGGAAATATTAAAAAAATTTGAGAAATATAGAAATGGTAGTGATCAAAAAACAAATGAGTGGGTACAACATTATCTCGGTAGCAATAAACCAACTCTGGGAATCAGAACCGGGGAAATGATAAAAATGGCCAAAGAAGTTATCGGTGAAAATGATTTTAATGAACAAAATCTCACTGAGCTATTAAATTCTCTTTATAGTCAAGCCACAACTTTTGCAGAAATTGATTTGGCGGCTAGAATTCTAGGAGCTGCTCCAAATCTCAGAAAAAATTTGGAACCAAATAATTTGGATTATTGGTTGAATTTTACTCAAGGGTGGGCAGAGGATGATTTGCTTTGCCAATCCAATTTTACGGCTGAGGAAATTCTTCGAAAGTGGGATAAATGGCATAAGTTGTTAGTAAAGTTTAGAAAAGATAAAAATATCAACAAGAGACGAGCTAGTATGGTGCTTCTAACAAAGCCTTTGAGGCAATCAGATGATAAGAGATTGGCAAAATTAGCCTTTGAACAGGTTGAAAAATTAAAGGGAGAAAAAGAAATTTTGATAACTAAGGCAGTATCCTGGTTATTGAGGTCATTGGTGAAATTTCATAAAGAAGAAGTGGCAATATATTTAGAAGAAAATAAAGAAAGCATCCCTAAAATTGCTTATCGGGAGGCACTGGCTAAAGCTACAACAGGAAGGAAGACCCGCCAAAAGCTTCTCATTTAGGCGGGCAAGCCGGAAGAAAAAGAATTATCGGTAAATAATTTTGGCGGAGTTTTTGAGATCGTCAAACCACTTTTGAAGAGTCTCGGTTCGAAGTTGAGATGATACCTGGGTTTTGGCTAAACTTTGAAGTTCTGCCTTGGTGGCAGTTTTTGGAAGTTGAGCTTTGTTTTGGGTCAAAAACTCATCGATTTGAGCTTGAGTGGCTTCGGGAATAGGACCGGCTAACTTCTCAATCATTTTTTGGATTTCAACTTGACGTTCAAAATCGGCCTTGGTCAAACCCTCAGCACTGAGAGCGGAATCAAGGGTCTGACCCTGTTCTTTGAGCTGGGCTTCAACCTTGCCAACTTCGGCATCGATGACACTTTTCTCAATAATTACACCCTTCTTTGAAGCTTCGGTGAGAACAACATTTTCAGATACCAATTGATCAAGAACAGATTTTCCAATCTGTTTTTCCATATTTTGATAATATTGAAGACGAGAAATGGGCTGACCATTAACAGTCGCTACAATCCCATAGCGATAATAGGCCAGAGCGGCGAGGGTAACAACAACTAACAAAGACACAGCGTGGATGACAACAATTTTATTTTTCATTGAAAGAGTATAACATTCACTTTTTTTGAAAAAAATATTCAGCTTAATTTCAGGCTCGGGCTTATAATATAACTATGAAGATTTTGGTGGTTGAAGACGAACATCGAATTGTCCAATCAATAAAAAAGGGCTTGGAACTGGAAAAAATGATAGTCGATATTGCCTATGACGGTATTAGCGGTTTTGACCAGGCAACAAGCGAAGAATATGACTTAATAATCCTAGATCTGATGCTTCCGGGGATGAGTGGCTGGGAAATTTGTAGTCAGTTGAGAAAAAATAAAAATGAAACTCCAATATTGATATTGACTGCCAGAGGGCAGGTTGAAGAAAAAATAGAAGGATTTAATCGAGGTGCAGATGACTACTTGGTGAAACCATTTGCCTTTGAGGAACTGGTGGCCAGAATTAGAGCTTTAACCCGACGCCCCAAAAAAATAGTTGAGGAGTTGTTAAAGGTTGAAGATTTAACGTTGAACAAAGATTCTTTTGAGGTAAAACGTAATCACAAAAATATAAAATTATCGAATAAAGAATTTACCCTACTTGAATTTTTAATGAGACATCCGGGACAAATTTTGAGTAAAACTCAAATCATAAATCATGTTTGGAATTATGAGACTGATATTTTGCCAAATACAGTTGAAGTTTATATTCGAAATTTGAGAAATAAAATTGATAAAGATTTTTCTTATTCATTAATCCAAACCATTCGTGGCTTTGGCTATAAAATAGGTAAAAATGTTTAAAGAAGCACGCTGGAAATTAACTGGTTGGTATCTACTGATTATTATGACCATCAGTATTTCTTTTAGCACCGTAATTTTTGGAATGATGAATCAGGAGATGGAAAGATTTGTCAGATCACCGAGATTTCGATGGGAAATGGTGAAGCCAGAGGAGGTGGAAATGACTCTAAATGAGGGTCGGACTAGATTGATGTGGTCACTGCTGAGAATTAACGGAATAATTTTGATAATTTCTGGGACTTTGGGATATGTGCTTGCCGGCAAAACCCTGTCTCCAATCCAGGCAATGCTTGAAGAACAAGAAAGATTTGTGGGGGATGCTTCCCACGAACTTAGAACCCCCCTAACTGCCCTTAAATCAATGCTCGAGGTAGGATTGAGAGATAAAAAAATGAAGATAAAGGAGGCGAGAAAATTAATCTCGGAGAGTATTGAAGAAACTGATAATTTAAAAAATTTATCTGACTCTCTATTGGAATTAGCGCGGGAAAATGGCAATAAAATCATTTTTGAAAAAGTAAAAATAAAAGAAGTGGTAATAGATGCGATTAAAAAAACTGAAAACAGAGCTTTAAGAAAAAAAATAAAAATTATTTCTAAAATCAAGAATAGTACTGCCAGGGGAAACAAGGAAAAACTTTCAGAAGTACTGGTAATTCTACTCGATAATGCTATTAAATATAGTCCCAAAAATAGTCAGATTAAAATAGTTGCCAAAGAATATCGGGAACAAACAATTATCAAGGTAATAGATCAGGGAATAGGAATTGAAAAAAAAGATTTGCCCCATATTTTTGAGCGATTTTATAGAGCCGATATCGCCCGAAGCCACCAAGGGGAAAATGGTTATGGACTAGGATTGTCGATTGCTAAAAAAATTGTTGAGGAACATAGGGGAAAAATTATCGCTAAAAGTGAAATTGGAGCGGGCAGTGAATTTAAAATTATCCTACCAAACTTCAGTTAACTTTCAGGAAAAGAAAATAAAATCGATATTATGAAGATGAATAAAAAAGTTAATATTGCCCTAATTTCGGTATTTATAATTATAATTGGTTTTATTTTATTTAGTAAAATAAAATCCAGCCAAAACAATAAAACGCAATATAAAACAAGCGTGGCTGAAAAAGGATCTCTAATTACAACGATTTCTGCCTCAGGGACAATTACATCAGGAAATACCACAGCCATCACTAGCGGTGCAGTAGGCCAAGTCAAAAAAGTTTATGTAAAGAATGGAGACACAGTAAAAAAAGGGCAAAAGCTGGCTGAATTGACGCTCGACGATAAAGCCTCGGAAACTCAAACAACGGCCTGGGCAAATTATTTGAATGCTCTGGAAAATGTAAAAACAGCCAAGGCTAATAGAACTGCGGCTGATCTTCAAATGTGGAAAGATAGACAAAGTGTGCTGGATGCTCAAGCAGAATACGACGTGATGAAATCAGGAGGCTGGAATGTCAAAACCAAGACAGAGTATACCTACAACGAAAAAGCAATTGTGGAAAAAACACTTCAACTCGCCAAAGAAACTTTTACAGCCGATGAAATGAAATATAATAATTCGGCGATAGATATTTCCCTAGCAAACGCAAAATTGGAAGCGGCATTAAGAAGTTATCAGCAAGTTTCGGCAACAATATATGCACCAGCAAGTGGTATTTTGAGCAATCTAATTTTGGCGGAAGGAGTTGTGTTGTCTGATAGCTCAGCGACCTCAATCACAGTCAGCTCAGGAACCGATGCTTCGACCAATTCACAATCAGTATCCTCTCAAAAAGTGGGGGTGATTAAAGATCCAAAAGGTCAATACCAAGCTACCCTCAGCTTAACTGAAGTGGATGTTACCAAAATAAAATCCGGCCAAAAAGTGACTCTGATAATGGATGCTTTTCCAGACAATACCCTCACTGGAACGGTCCTAGCTGTTAACACCAGTGGTAGTGTTAATTCTAATGTTACCTCCTATTCAGTAAGTGTCTTACTCGATAAAACCGACTTGGATATTTATACCAACATGGCAGTATCGGCAAACATTATTGTATCGGTAAAAAATGATGTCATTATGGTCCCCTCAACGGCAGTAAAAACAAACAACGGAGTCAGTACCGTTTCTATACTAAAAGAAAATAATCCTCAAGTAATCACGGTTGAAGTAGGAGAGAGTAATGACACCCAAACAGAAATTATATCGGGGATAAATGAAGGTGATGTGGTCATTACCTCAACGACTAGTAGTACTAAAACTACCAAAACTAATAGCTCGGGTTCAAGCTCACCCTTTAGTGGAGCTGGAGGAGGAATGATGGGTGGAGGGATTCCCAGAGATTAAGAGAACAATGAATAACAATATCATTAAGGTGAGACATCTATCAAAAATATATAAAAGCGAAATGATGGAAACAGTGTCCCTAGACGATGTTTCTTTTGAAATAAATAAAGGTGAGTTTGTGGCAATTATGGGACCATCGGGCTCCGGGAAATCAACCTTGATGCATATTCTTGGAGCTCTTGATAAGCCGACAAGGGGTGAATATATTTTGGATGGAGAAAAAGTTGAAAAATTAGATGATGATGAATTGTCGGAAATTAGAAATAAAAAAATTGGGTTTGTGTTTCAAGCTTTTAATTTACTACCAAGAACCACAACTTTAAAAAATGTGATGTTGCCAATGGCTTACGGGGGTGTTCCCCCAAAAGAGAGAGAGGAGATTGCTAAAAAATATTTAAAAATGGTCGGTCTTGGGGACAGAATGAAACATACCAGCAATCAAATTTCTGGAGGTCAACAACAGCGGGTAGCTATCGCCAGATCACTGGTAATGAATCCGGCATTGATTATGGCTGATGAACCAACAGGAAATATTGCCACTAGTCAGGCGGAAGAAATAATGGAAATTTTTCAAAACCTAAATGACGAAGGGAGAACAATTGTGATGATTACCCATGAAGCGGATATTGCTGAGCACGCTAAAAGAATAATTTTAATTAGAGATGGAAAAATTGTCAGCGATAAAAAAAATAATCAAAAAAGAATAAAGCCATTAATAAAAAATAGAAATATATGATGGATATTTGGGAACAAATAATTGAAAGCATAACGATGCTCAAACTCAATAAAATGAGAACAGGACTAGCAATGCTTGGAATTATTATTGGAATTGGCTCGGTGATTGCGCTGATGTCGATAGGTCAATCAAGTCAAAAAGCTGTTCAATCACGAATTCAATCT
>ERZ795061.1839-NODE-1839-length-20211-cov-7.359694_pt1 | contig 20211 bp, 17 predicted proteins | sample MGYA00375145_ERZ795061 | MGnify/ENA primary metagenome ERZ795061 (study PRJEB30190, sample SAMN05720144) | anaerobic digester metagenome | isolation source: active sludge of municipal wastewater-treating anaerobic digesters | place: USA | collected 2014-12-22 ... | reverse complement strand
TCTGGCCGATACCTTTCTAACTTAATCCTGCAGGATGTTGGTAAGAAATGTTGACTTTAGAAAAAGCCACAGAATAAGGAACAGGACAGCCCATTGAAGATAGATGTAGTAGTAGTCAGCCGTATCTTTGAAACGGGTTTCCTTAATCTCGGCTTTCTCATATTGATCAATTCGGTTAAATACATTCTTTAAAGCTTCATTATCGGTTACCCGGAAAAATTCACCTGATCCGATGTCAGCAATTTTGCGCATCGTGGTTTCGTCAATTGTATTTTCAACCATGTTAGGTCTGCCAAAGTAATCTTTACCAAAAGGAACCATTCCCTCCTGGCCAACAATGATCGTATACATTTTGATTTCATAAGCCGCAGCTAACTCGGCCGAAGTAATTGGGTCTATATTGCCTGCCGTGTTATCGCCATCACTGAGCAGAATACAAACTTTCGATTTCGATTCAGATTCACGCATCCGGTTAGTTACTACAGCTAATGCAGAGCCTATTGCAGTACCTCTGGATTCAATCATATCAAAGCTGATATCATTCAGGTATGAGTTTAACAGATCATAGTCAGTTGTTAAGGGGGCCAGCGAAAAAGCATCACCGGAAAATACTACTATCCCAATTCGATCCTGAATACGGCCTTTGATAAAATCGCGCGCAACGTCTTTGGCAGCTTCTAAGCGATTGGGTTGAAAATCTTCAATCTGCATGGACTGGGAGATATCAATTGCCAACATAATATCAATGCCCTCTGTCCATTGCTCAACTTTTTCGTTGGTTTTTTGGGGTCGTGCAAGAGCAATAAGGAGGAGAGTAAGAACGAGTGCTAAAACCAATTCAGGAACAATTCGAATCCACGTAAGGGGTGAGTTCTTAAGATCACTTTTTACAAGGGCAACAGGTAGTTTTTGGTTGAAGTAATGACGAAAAGCCCATCGCGCAATAAATAGAAACGGTACAGTAAGAATGGCATAAAGAAAGGGTAGGTTCTCCCAGGTAAAACCTTGTAAGGTTGATGGTGAAAACCAGCTAATCGAATACCAGGGATCGGTTATTTCATCCATGCTTCACCTCCTCGATCTTTTGATTGAAACGATTTTGTGTAAAATCTTTTAACTGCTGAAAAGAATCAAATGTTTCTGGAGAAATGCGACCATAAACCATCCGGTCAACCGAATGAAGCGTCTGTCCAAGTTCATCATTTTCTGTTTCGCGGATTTCGCGGGAGGTATATTTTGTGTAGGGCTTAGCGGAAAGTTCTTCCATATATTTTTTCCAGATTAATACGGATGATTCAGCTAACTCCGGGCTAAAACTGCTTTTCACCTTTTCTACGGATTGTTCAAAGCGATTCATAAAGGCTGCATGACTTCGGGTTAACCGCTTAACGGTAAAATACTTTCTAATCCGTTTACCAAAGCTAATCCAAACTATAAGTGCGATCAGAAGAAGACTGCCACCTATAATTAGTGCCAGGGGATAGTTGAGCAGCCAACTAACAGGACTATAGGCCGTGTTGGTCTTTAGTGGAAGTTGATTGATAGCCAACGAATCGGGTACAGCATTAACCAGTTTCTTAAAGAATACTGTATCTGTTTCTGAATAAAATACCACACAATCTTTTTTCTGAAGTTGAAAAACCGGAAGTGCCAATCGTTGAAGACTATCTATTTCATAGGTGCTTAACGTGTAGATAACACTATCGTAGCTAATGCCATTTTCAGTCTTGGTTGTGAAGAACTTCTTTTTTTGAAACTCGAAGGGTGCAAACGAAAATGTGGAATCGGGAAATAATACTTGTACACTTTGTGGATAGGTTGCGGTTAGGTGAAATTGTATCGGTTGGCCCAACTTTACAGTGTCGCCTTCAAAGTGTCCTTTCACCAGGATCTCTTGCGAAATACAGACACTACTAATGAATGCTAAGAGAATTGAAAGTTGAAGTTGTTTAAACACTTTTCTTCGTTTTATTTCTCACCTTAAACAACTTTAACAGTTTGGGTACAAAGTCCTCATCGGTTGAAACGCTAAGGAAATTAATCTGATGTTTTCGACTAAAGTCTATCAGCTCTTGCTGTCGGGCATAGTGATGAGAAGTAATCGTGTCACGGAAGTCGCCAAAAGAGGAATTAACCCATAAAGTCTTTTTTGACTCTTTATCCAATACCGGAATGATGCCTAGTTTAGGCAATTGTGTTTCACGCTTATCACTCACCTGGATCATCACTAAATCATGCTTTCGTGCAAGGGACTTCAAGTGATGCTGATACCCTTCATCGATGAAATCCGAAATCATAATGATAACACTTCTGCGTTTAACAGAATTTAAAGCGAACGTAATGGCTTTATTTAGATTAGTCTTAGTTGATTTTGGTTCAAGCTTATTGAGTGTATAGATGATCTCATAGGCTTGGGCAATTCCCTTTTTAGGCTTTATAAATTTTTCCCGCTCATCGGAGTAGCAGATTAACCCGACCTGGCTAGATTCTTTGGTTCCTGATAACGCTAAAACCCCACATATCTCTTTGCCAATATCAAACTTGGTTTTTCCGGGCGTCCCGATAAACTGGGATGCACTTACATCCATGATGAAGAAAATCGTCTGCTCTTTCTCTTCGCGAAAAGTCTTGACAAACGTGCCATGTCCCTTGGCCGATACATTCCAATCAATGGTGCGGATATCATCTCCATACTGATAGGGTCTTACATCGTCAAATTCCAGACCTGTTCCTTTGAAGATAGAGTGAAAATCACCCTGCATCTGGCTGTTGATGGCCTTTCTGATCTGTATTTCGTACTTCTTTAGCTTTTTCAGCAGCTCTTTCACTCTGGCACCTTTTTGGAGGCCTAAAAATAAGAAATATGACTAATTTCGCAGCCTATATGATTAATAGTCGGCAAGTGTCTTTTACGTTCAAGTCTCGCGTAGGTTTATGTCTGGTGATAGTGGGTCTTGTTTTTAATGCATGTCAAAAGGATAAAAGGCCGGAAGGCGTGTTATCTCCTGAGGAATTGTCAAAATTAATGGTGGAAATGTACCTGGCCGAAGCAAGGATAAGCGGTAAGAATATGGTAAAGGATTCGGCTATGAAATACTTTGTACCATTCGAGGAGAAACTTAAGGTGAAGCATGGAGTTTCTGATTCCACCATGCGAATAACGTATCAATACTACATCAGCCATTCCGAAGAGTTAGAAAAAATTTATGATTCGGTGATCGACACCCTTAGTTTAAGAGAACAGAAGGAAAGGACGAAGCCCACCTTTCTAAATTAGTAGTTCATGATATTCCCATCCGAGTTTGAGCAGAAGCTGGGGTTTGATCAAATCCGTCACCGGCTAATAAATTATTGTTTAAGTCCCCTTGGCATTCGCCTCGTGGATGAAATGAGTTTTTCGGCCGACTTTACTACAATTCAAACTCTCCTAAAACAAAACCTTGAGTTCAAACTAATTTTAGAAAAAGGGGATGAGTTTCCTGCATCGAATTATTCCGATCCTACAGAGTATTTTAAGACTGCAGCAGTGCAGGATAGCTTCCTGGAAGAGGAGGCTTTTCATAAAATCCTTCTTTCTTTGCAAACCATACTTGCCTGCAGAAAATTTCTTATCGCTAATCAGGAGCCCTATCCTGAATTATTCAAATTAACTCAGCCTGTTTCCGTTTCATTGGACTTGGTTAAAGCCATTGAATCAAAATTTGATGATAAAGGCCAGGTAAGGGATAATGCCAGTGTTGAACTGGGAAGAATCAGGAAGCGCATTCGGGATGAGCAATATCGGGTAAAGCGCTTGATAGAACAGATTTTCCGACAAGCCGTTGGACATGGGTGGGTTCCCGAAGGTTCTTCAACTACCATTCGGGATGGCAGATTGGTAATCCCCGTGCTGGCGGAGCATAAGAGAAAGCTTTCTGGATTCATCATGGATGAATCATCTACAGGCCAAACCGTTTACATGGAACCAGCCGAAGTTCTTGAGGCCAATAATGAAATCCGGGATTTATTTCATGCAGATAGGCGTGAGGTTGTTAAAATTCTCAAGGAGCTAACCAAGTTGATCAGAAACCACTTACCTGAATTAAGAGAGGCGTATCAATTTCTTTCCATTATCGATTTTACGCGCGCCAAGGCAAAGCTATCGCTTGATATTAAGGCTGAACTTCCGAAACTGAAACCAGATCCAGATCTGAATTGGATGCATGCCCGGCATCCATTGCTTTATTTAAGCTTGAAGGGCAAACGCGAAGTTGTGCCTCTTACAATCGACTTAACGAATGAGAATCCCTTCCTCCTGGTTTCAGGCCCTAATGCAGGCGGTAAGTCTGTGTGTTTGAAAACCGTTGGGTTAATCCAATACATGGCGCAGTGTGGTCTGCTTGTGCCACTGCATGATAAATCAACGGTAGGCATTTACAGAAAAATATTTTTAGATATTGGTGATCAGCAATCCATTGAAAATGATTTGAGCACGTATAGCTCACATCTTAAAAACATGGCTTTTTTCCTTCAAAACTCAGACCCAACAACATTGGTCTTGATGGATGAGTTAGGTGCTGGTACCGATCCGAATTTTGGGGGTGGAATCGCAGAATCCATTTTAGCGGGCTTAATAGATCGGAAAGTTTGGGGGGTTGCCACTACCCATTACTACAATTTGAAATTATTTGCCAGTAATCATTCCAGAATCAGGAATGGCGCCATGCAATTTGATTCTCAAAAGCTTGAACCATTATTTCACTTAGAAATTGGTAAGCCGGGGAGTTCATTTGCACTGGAGATAGCTAAGAAAACGGGATTGCCAAAAGGAACCATTCAACGGGCTGAAGAAATTATCGGACAAGAATTAACCGGCCTCGAAACATTGATGAAATCAGTCGCTGAAGAAAAACAATCTCTTGATAAGCGGCTTCGTGAAATTGAGATCCGGGAGAAGAAACTTAATGAAACATTATCTCAGTACCAGACCTTATCGGCCGAGTTAAATACGAGAAAGAAAGAGATTCTGGATAAGGCAAAAACAGAAGCTTCTAATTTATTGAAGGATACTAATCGGGAGATAGAGAAAACGATCCGCCATATTCGTGAAAACAAAGCTGAAAAGAAGGAGACTAAAAAGGTACGTGAAGGGTTACAAAGTTTAGTGGAGAAGGTAAAACCTGTTTTGCAGGTTCGTACTCAGCATGATAAAATAGCAACAGGCGACAGTGTGCGATTGATTGGCCAGGAAGTTAGCGGTAAAGTGCTTTCCATAAAAGATGAAGTGGCTGTAGTTCAATTTGGCGACCTACGTTCACAAGTAAAAGTGAAGCAATTGGTACGCAGCGATCAGGTTGTCTCCAATCCCACGTTTGTCAAAGCTAAATCTTTAGGCCTGGATGTAATGCGCAAGCAATCCACATTTGTAAATACCCTGGATATTCGGGGTAAACGAGTGGAGGAGGTAAATTCTGTTTTAGATCAATTTATTGATGATGCTATGTTGCTAGGTCAGTCTGAACTTAAAATACTTCATGGCAAGGGTGAGGGTGTTTTGCGAAAAGTTGTAAGGGAAAGATTAAAAAAGATAAAAGGCGTGGCATCCATTGCCGATGAACATGTTGATCGCGGAGGTGATGGTATAACCGTGGTAGTATTGAAATAAAAAAGCCTGCTCATTTCTGAGCAGGCTTTGATGCAGTAATATTATTAATTTTTAAAGGCCAAAGGTATAGATCCAGGCTCCCTTCACTACACCCGTTCTTGCGGCATATCCTGGTCCGTTGAAGGTGAAAGAGATTGTAAGGGTTGATTCTGTAACAGCATACGTTACAGCCAATTCATCAGCCGTTCCTTTGTCTCTGATCATTTGCGTTTCAGGAGCAGCACCGAAATCCCATTTACCGCTTGCGGGCCAAGGGCTTAGGCTTGGTCTGCCCGAAGTTGCATAGTTAAAGGGCGGGGTTCCTTTCGTGCCTGATAAGGTTACTTGAAAACCTGGGTAGTCGGCTGTTTTATCTGTTCCATCCAAGGACACAGTATTGATTTTCCAGGTTTTGTTCAATTTATCAAATTGTACATCAGTAATGGGTGGAGGGTCCGTTTTTTTGTCCTTACAGCCCATATACGTGAGCAACATCGTGGCAACGAAAAGGAGTGATAATATTCTTAGCGCTTTCATCATAAATTCATTAAAATCACCTTAAACATAGCAAAATCGACATTCTAAAAAAAACGAGATTGAGTGCTAGTTGTAAAAATTTGAAGGTTAATCAGCACTTTAATCCTTTAGTAACCTTTTTTATAAGTTAAAATATCAACTTTTTGAGCATTTGCCGGGTACTCGTGGTCTTGATTGGAGGCTATCAAAACCAGTGTATTATCAGGTAATTGTTCCCTGTGGCGTTGATACCATTCAATTGATTTTCGGTCCAGGTTAGTCGTTGGTTCGTCCAGAAAAAGGGCATCGGCTTGTGAGTAAAAAGCGAGCCCAAGTTTCAAGCGCTGTTTCATTCCGGAAGAAAAATTGGAGATCATTTTATCTTTTGCAGGTGCCAACTCCAAAAGTTCAACCACTTCTTTTATTGTTAGATTACTGCGGGTCTTTTTGAATTTAAAATGAAACTTAACCATTTCAGTCAATGTAAATTCATCAATCAGGTCCATGTAAGGAGTGGCTATTGCGATATGTCTGTAAACCTGGTCATTCGGTATTTCAACCCCATCGATTTCATAGGAAATTACTCCCTGGCTCGCCAGCATCTGGCCCCATAAAATCTGTAGTAACGTAGATTTACCTGACCCATTAGGTCCTACAAGAGCATAGGTGTTCGGTGAAGTGAACTGATAAGAGAAGTCTTTAAAAATCCATTCGCGGTTAAATCGCTTGCTTAGATTTTTAACGATTATTCTCATTCAAAAGCAGCCGCGTTTGCCGAAAATCCTTTCATCACTCCGCGCTCACTGGTACGGATGAATGAAATGATATAATCTCGTTCATCACTTGGTGCTAATTCCTGTTCAACAAGATCTAAGGCTTTAGAATTATTCAAGCCTTTCAGGAAAATATAACGATAAACTTCCTGGATATCACTGATCTTCTCCGGACTGAATCCTCTTCTTCTCAAGCCGACTGTGTTTACTCCTGCATAGGTGAGGGGTTCACGTGCAGCTTTGGTATAAGGCGGTACATCTTTTCTAACGAGCGATCCTCCTGAGATCATAACATGCGCCCCAACTTTTACAAATTGATGGATTGCACTTGCTCCACCTATAATGGCCCAATCTTCAATTGTAACATGGCCTGCTAGTTGTACTGTGTTGGCGAAAATGCAATTGTTACCCACGATACAATCGTGCGCAACATGAACGTAAGCCATTAACAAGCAATTCTTGCCAACTTCAGTTCTGAATTTATCACTTGTGCCCCGGCTTATGGTAACACATTCGCGTATTACTGTATTGTCGCCAATGAACGTCTCAGTTTTTTCGCCAGCAAATTTTAAATCTTGAGGGATCGAAGAGATCGAAGCACCAGGATACACTTTTACATTATTGCCAAGGCGTGCACCTTCCCAGATCACGGCATTAGGACCTATCCAGGAATTGTCGCCAATTACTACATCGGATTTAATCGTAGCAAAAGGTTCAATGATTACATTATTGCCAATTTTCGCCTCTGGGTGAACGTTGGCTAGCGGATGATAACTCATGAGTCTTTACGCACAATACTTGCAGTCATAGAACCTTCGCACACGAGACTATTACCAACATAGGCCCGTCCATACATTTTTGCAATTCCTCTTTTTATAGGAGCTATCAGATCGCATTGAATCACGAGTGTGTCACCAGGTAGAACCATTTTTCTAAACCTGAAATTCTCGATACCCAGAAAGTAAGTCCAGTAATTTTCAGGATCAGGCACGGTGTTTAACACTAAAATACCACCGGTTTGAACCATCGCTTCTACCTGCAATACGCCTGGCATAACCGGATTACCAGGGAAGTGTCCTTGAAAAAAGGGCTCGTTGAAAGTCACGTTCTTTACACAAGCAACGGTCTCGTTGTCCAGATAAATAACCTTATCAATGAGTAGAAATGGATACCGATGTGGCAGGGTGCCTGTAATCTTATTGATGTCCATTACCGGAGGCAGACTTGGATTGTACTTTGGACGACCTTTCTTGTCGTCCTCCTGCATTGCTTTTTTAAGTTTACGGGCAAACGCAACGTTAGCTGCATGCCCGGGGCGGGCAGCTAAAATCTGCGCTTTTAATGGTCTTCCAGCCAATGCCAGATCACCAATAATATCCAGCAATTTGTGTCGTGCCGGTTCATTGTTGTAACGAAGTTCAATATTATTCAAGATGCCTTCTTTCTTAACTTCTACTTTTGGTTTGCCAAGCATCTTTGCAATGTTCTCGAGTTCATGGGTTTCAACCACACGATCCACAATCACGATGGCATTATTCAGGTCACCCCCTTTGATCAGATTGTTTTTGTAAAGCATTTCCAGTTCGTGCAGGAAGCAGAAGGTTCTGCAGGAGGCAATCTCTTTTTCGAATTGGCGGATATTGGTGATCGATGCATGCTGACTGCCTAAAACAGGGGAATTATAATCGATCATCACAGTTACCCGGTAATCATCTAATGGCAGAGCAGCGATTTCAACATTGCGGGCTGCTTCACGGTAGAATATGCTATCCTGCACTTCAAAAAAATCGCGCAGTGCATTTTGCTCCTCGGTTTCAGCTTCTTTCAAAACGTTCACAAATTGAATAGAGCTACCATCCATGATTGGCGCCTCAGGGCCATCTAACTGAACCAGTACGTTATCAATCTCAAGTCCAACTAAAGCAGCCAGCGTATGCTCAACGGTGCTTACCCGTGCGCCACTTTGCTCGATCGTGGTACCTCTCGAAACATCTACCACGCGATCGCAATCCGCATCAATAATAGGAGAGCCAGGTAAATCAATCCGTTGGAACTTGATTCCATGATTCGGTTTTGCAGGAAGGAAGGTCATATTGGTTTGAACACCCGTATGGAGCCCTACTCCGGAAAGAGTTACCGATTTCTTAATGGTTTGTTGCTTATGATTTAGCCTCATAGGTAAAAAGTGCGCAAATTTAACCCGTTATGCCCCGATTACCAAACATCCGATACTCCCTATTGTCCTCTTCCATTGGAAGTTTCGACAGGTGATGCGGCCTTTTTTTCAAGTTCACGAAGTCGGTCGTCAAGTTCTGGCAATCGTTTGAAAATGGCATAAGAGCGGAAAAAAGGTTTTAGCTCGTACGCTGGTGAGCCGTTCATTTGAAGGCCCTCTTCCTTAATTGACTTTAATATGCCCGATTGTGCTCCAATTTGTGTGTGGTTTGCTAACTCAAGATGACCAGCGATTCCTACTTGCCCCCCAATGATTGAATTTTCCCCAACCTTAGAGGAGCCTGAAATTCCAGTTTGAGCAGCAATAACTGTGTTTTTACCTATTTCTACATTATGAGCAATCTGAATCAGGTTATCCAGTTTAACGCCCTTACGGATTACAGTAAAATCACCAAACATGGTAGCGCAATCAATAACTGTATTGGCTCCAATAGTAACGTTATCTTCAACAAGCACATGACCTAGTTGTGGAATGGTTTTATAGGATCCATCTTCCTGGGGCGCAAAACCGAAACCATCGCTCCCAATAACTGCACCTGCGTGAATCACGCAAGTGTTCCCGATGCTTGTTCCAGCATATATTTTCACATTGGGGTGTAGGATTGTGTCGTTGCCTATCACCGAATTATCTCCAATAAAGACATGGGGATAAATTTTTACATTATCCCCGATTTTTACATTATTCCCTATGTAAGAAAAAGCTCCTCTATAGATATTCTTTCCTGTTTGAGAATTTTCGCCCAGGTAAGAAGGTTGCTCCACGCCCAATTTCTGAAACGAGATAAGTTTGTGATATTCTTCAAGCAAGGCAGTGAAACTTGAATAAGGATCATCCACCAAAATAAGTGTGGACGAAATATCTTTTTTTGCCTGAAAATCCTTTTTAACAATTACAGCGCTGGCCTGCGTGGTATAAATGAAATGTTCGTACTTAGGATTTGAGAGAAAAGCGATCTGACCTTTTTTAGCATCCTGGATTTTGGCCAGCATATTGATTTTTTCTGACCCGTCACCCTTCACTTCTCCAGCCAGCATGGCAGCGATTTGAGTGATGCTAAACTCCATAGATCGTTATTACTTTAGTTGAATGGATGATCGGGCAACTTATAATTCACCATTTACAAAGATACATTTTTAGGCCAGCATAAATAGTTTTTTTCAACGATTTTACTAATAGCTTTTATGCTTGGTAAGTCAGACGCTAAAGCAATATCTATAACTTCCCCTTTCTTGGTGAGAATATTAATGGACTTTCCACCGGATACATAGGCCTCGTTGCTCACGGTGCCCAGAGAATACAAATAATTAGTATCCTTCCGTAAGATTCCATAGATCTGATAAATTTCTTGTCTTACTTTTTCTACGATACTTTTCTTTATAGGATCAGTAGAAAGAACTACCTGGAAAAGTTCTCGCTGTACGAGTCGGTTACATAATCCCGACAGAATCGCATCGCTGTGACTGCGCCAGATTTTGATAGCACCCCAAATATCATTGTCATCCATTTGACCAAACAAATCAAGAAGTTCAGGATTCTCATTAAAGTCAGCGAGTTGATATTCGTTAAGTAAAAAACTTTTTAATACTTCTGTAGCGTGAAGATCTTCACCGGCTTTTAAGAGATACTGCGCTCTGCGTATAATGTTCACCAGCATACGTTCGGCACCAAGCGCAGTTTTATGTAAGTAGACCTGCCAGTACATAAGTCTTCGCGAGTGTAAGAAACTTTCGATACTGTAGATTCCTTTCTCTTCCACCACCAATTGGTCGCGGTTTACATTCAGCATGGCGATAATGCGGTCAACACCAATTGTCCCTTCCATCACACCCGTGAAAAAACTATCCCGTGTCAGGTAATCCAACCGATCAATATCCAATTGACTGCTTATCAATTGATGAAAGAATTTCCGGGGATAACTGTTTCTGAAAAATTGTATGGCCAGTGAGAGTGCCCCATTATACTGGGTATTAAGTTCCTTCATGAAAAGATAGGAGAGGCTCTCATGCTTTACATCCTGCAAAATAGTTTCTTCCAGGGCGTGCGAAAGAGGTCCATGCCCTATATCGTGGAGAAGAATTGCAATTTGAGCCGCTTCGGCTTCCTGATCTGTAATCACTACACCTTTAAGTTGCAGGTTTTTCAGTACCCGACCCATTAAGTGCACGGCACCCAAGGCATGATGAAATCGGGTATGCTGAGCACCCGGGTAAACCAGGTGGCTTAAGCCCAATTGTTTGATATACCTTAAACGCTGAAAATAGGGATGTTGGATCAGGTCATAGATCAAATCACTCTGTATGGAGATGAACCCATAAACGGGGTCATTGATGATTTTCTTTTTATTCAAATGAGCAGCTTAGATTGGCGTTTATAACGTAAATTAGAGAGAATTTTCACTACTAAAATACATGCAAAGATATAGCATTTTGTGGGCAGATGATGAGATTGATTTGCTGAAACCTCATATTTTGTTTCTTCAACAACGAGGATATGATATTACCCCGGTTAATAATGGCTCGGATGCAGTTGAACTTAGCGAGTCAAAGCATTTTGATGTTGTGTTTTTAGATGAACACATGCCTGGCATGTCAGGATTAGAAGCGTTGAGTCAAATTAAAAATGCGAAACCCAGTCTTCCCGTTGTGATGATCACCAAAAATGAGGAAGAACAAATCATGGAAGAGGCTATTGGCGCTAAAATAGATGACTACCTTATTAAGCCAATTAATCCAAGTCAGATTCTACTTTCTATTAAGAAGATTCTTGACAACAAGAGATTAGTTACTGAAAAAACAAACCTTAATTATCAACAGGAATTCCGAAAAATCAGCATGGCTTTTTTGGATGATATGAACCATGAGCAATGGGCTGATATCTATAAGAAACTTGTTTTTTGGGAATTGCAAATTGAAGAGGCTGACCGGGAGATGGCAGAAGTGCTTGAGATGCAAAAGGTAGAGGCCAATTTAAATTTTTGCCGGTTTGTAAAACGCAATTATGAGAACTGGCTTAACAACCCCAGTATCGATAAGCCCTTACTATCGCATCAAGTGATGAAAAAATGGGTGTTTCCGGAATTGAAACCAGGTGAGCCATGCTTTTTTATTCTGATTGATAATTTGAGACTCGATCAATGGAAAACGATTGAGCCTGTGTTGAGCGAGTTTTTTAATGTGGATAAAGAGGAAACGTATTATTCGATTCTTCCCACAACTACTGCGTATGCGCGTAATGCTATCTTTTCTGGACTAATGCCTTCTGAAATGGCAAAAGTGCACCCTGATTTATGGGTTGGTGAAGATGAAGATGAATCGAAAAATAATTTTGAGGATGATTTTTTAGCCAAGCAGATCAGGAAGAATAATCTCAATATAAAATTCTCTTACAACAAGATCAAGAAAATGGAAGAAGGTCGTGACCTGGCCGACTCCATCAATAACTTATTTCACAATGACCTCAATGTAATTGTTTACAATTTTGTAGATATGCTTTCTCACGCCCGCACCGACATGGCCATGGTGCGTGAACTGGCGCCCGATGAATCGGCTTATCGGTCTATTACCAAATCGTGGTTTGTCCATTCTCCATTGTTAGAAATTTTACGAAAGATTGCTGATAAGAAGGCCAAGGTAATTATCACAACAGATCATGGAACCATTCGGGTGAAACGACCTTTTAAAATTATTGGTGATCGAAGTGTTAACTCTAATTTGCGATACAAGCAAGGAAAGAATCTGGGATTTGAAGGAGATAAGGTATTTGAGGCTGCTAAGCCCGAAAGATTTTTTCTACCAAAGACTAATGTCTCTACAGCTTATGTGTTCGCCATCGAAGATCAGTTTTTCGCCTACCCGAATAACTACAACTACTATGTGAACTTCTATAAAGACACGTTTCAACATGGAGGAGTAAGCCTCGAAGAAATGATCATTCCTTTTATTTTATTATCTTCGAAGAATGCCTGAAGAGTGGAACCGGCTAGGCACACGAGCCTTGGCGTTAGATGAGATGCAACAAGCAACAAGGGAGTTACTGAAGCAGGGTAGGGGGCTCATGATCTGGCTTTTGCATGGTGAAATGGGCAGTGGGAAAACCACACTAGTAAAACTTTTAGTAAAGGAATTGGGAGTTGAAAGTTTAGTCACCAGTCCCACTTTCTCAATTGTAAATGAATATGGCCAGCAAGGCAAACCTGTGGTCTATCATTTTGATCTTTACAGAATAAAAAATGAAGCCGAGGCTTTGGATATAGGGTTTGAAGAGTACATGACTTCTGGTAATCTATGCTTGATTGAGTGGCCGGAAAAAGTAAAAACGTTACTCCCAAATCAATATTTTGAAGTGAAGATTCAATACCATGCTTCGGTAAGCAGAGATATTTATTTTCGGAGACATGAGTGAAAAGAAAAGGACAGGATTTGAAGCGTTAGCTAAATCAGGCCTCTACCCACAAGAGGAAATGCTTAAAGTGAAAAAGGGAAAATACTCGTTCCTGATTGGACTTCCACGCGAGATTTCATTGCAGGAGAATCGCATCAGTCTGACACCCGATGCAGTTGCGTTGTTGGTAAACAATGGTCATGAGGTATTGGTGGAGACCATGGCGGGTGAAGGTTCTAAATTCTCGGATAAACAGTACAGTGATGCAGGTGCAAAAATTGTTTATTCAGTTGAGGAAGTTTATAAAGCTGAGATTGTTCTAAAGATCGAACCACCTACCCTCGAAGAGTTGGAATATTTCCGGCCGGGGCAAACATTGATATCGGCCCTTCAGATGGGGCATTTAAAACAGGAGTGCATAAATGCCTTGCTGAAGAAACGTGTTACTGCTTTAGCATATGAGTTTATCGAAGATAAGGTAGGCGGTATGCCGATTGTGAGGGCGATGAGTGAAATAGCCGGCAGCACCGTGATGCTGATTGCGGCCGAATATTTAAGTACGGTTAATAAAGGAAAGGGGATTATTCTGGGGGGTATTACTGGAGTGCCACCTACTAAAGTTGTAATAATAGGAGCGGGAACGGTGGCTGAATATGCTGCGCGGGCTGCACTAAGCTTAGGAGCAGAGATCCAGGTTTTTGACAATCATCTTTACAAATTAAGGAGAATAAAACACACGCTTGGAAATCAATTCTATACATCAACCATAGATACGATCACACTGAGCGAGAGCCTTAAAAATGCTGATGTGGTAATTGGAGCACTGCGCGCAGAGAAAGGCAAGGTTCGACATGTTGTATCGGAAGAGATGGTAAGAAAAATGAAACCTGACTCTCTTATCATCGATTTAAGCATTGACCAGGGTGGGTGCATTGCAACTTCCGAGACTACCAGTTTGAACAGACCAGTATTTAGGAAATACGACATCATTCATTATTGCGTGCCCAACGTTGCATCGCGAGTTGCGACCACGGCAACCACTGCACTAAGTAATATCTTTACACCAACTATTTTAAGGGCCGCTGAAGAAGGGGGAGTTGAGGAAATGATCTTTTCACATAGGTGGTTTATGAAAGGAGTTTACACCTACAAAGGAACCTTGACGAATGAATCGATAGCTCGTAAATTTGCTATGAAATTCAAAAACATAGAATTGTTAATTGCATTAAGAATGTAATGGGTATGATGTTGGGCGATTCAATATTTTTATCGAGACTATTTTTGTTGGTTTCTGTAACGTTGATATCAACAAATTCATTCGGGCAGGCAGCTATACCACCGCAATTGCGAGCTGAGAATACATTGGATCGGATTTCTTCAAAAAATTCTTTATCAGGATCCGATATCCTTTACGGCCTTCCGGTACCTCCGGGTAGTACGATTGGTGACAATTACTTAAATAAAGAATGGAATCAGGCTACTTTTTTATTGTATCAATCTGAAAAAATGATTGAAGGATATCCGGCTAAGTTTGATATCCAGAGTGATTTATTTGAAGTGAAAACCAATAATGGGATTAAAATACTGGATAATAGTAAAGTAAAAAATGTCGTTTGGATTGATTCACTCACATCGCTTCCACATTATTTTGTAAATGGAAAGGAATATAGAATTGAAGGTGTTCCATCAACAGGAATATTGGAGATAGTAGTAGATGGAATTTTTCCTCTATTTAAGAAGACAGAACTCTTTGTTAAAGAACCAACCTACAATGTTGCATTTGACGTTGGTTCACGCGATAAAAAGATTTTTCAAAAGGAGATTATGTATTATGGAAAAGATAAGGATCTCATGAGAGTAAAAAATAAAAAAGATGTTCTTGCGGCAGCCGGTGGCCGGGCTACCGAAGTCGAAGCTTTTGTTAAATCCAACAAATTAAATCTTAATAAAGAGACTGATCTTAAAAGAGTATTTGAGTTTCTTAATGCAAAATAGTTTCTTAAACAATTAACTCTTTCAAAGCCTGTTCGTAGGAACGGATTTTCGTTTCTGCATCCGCTTTCTTCTTACGTTCCAGTTCAATTACCTGTGGAGGAGCGCTATTTACAAATTTCTCATTGGATAACTTCTTTTCAATTGAGGCCAGAAATCCCTTCTGATATTCGAGATCTTTCAAAATAGATTCCCGCTCTTTGGCAGCGTCCAGCTTTCCTTCCATGGGTATAGTGTACTCAACCGTTCCTACTAAAAAGGAAACTCCTGTTGGTTTTTCTGAGGCCGTATAAACTTCACTGATATTTGAAAGCTTCTTTATGATCGGCCAAAAGTACTTGAGATCGTTCCCTGTTTCTTGCTTATAGAGTTTGATAGGTTCTTTTGGTGAAATCCCTTTTGAGTTTCTAGTATTCCGGATTTGAGTAATTGTTTCAAAGGCAAAATCTGCCTCCTTCAAATGAGAGGTATCAACTGCACCTGGTTTGGGCCAGGATGCTACAATTATATTTTCTTTTTCTTTACGTGTCTGAAGTTCATTCCATAGCTCCTCAGTAATAAAGGGCATGAACGGGTGTAACACCTTTAGCAGGGATTCGAAATGTGAAACTGTTTTAGTATAGGTTATGGAATCAATTGGTTTACCAAATTCAGGTTTAATCATTTCAAGATACCACGCACAGAAATCATCCCAGATCAGCTTGTAAACAGCAAGTAGTGCATCTGACATTCTGAATTTTTCGAAATGATCATTGAGTTCTGTTAGCGATTGATTCAACCTGGACTCAAACCACAAAGTAGCTGTCTTGTTTTCTGTCGGCTGAATCAGGGTATTGTCTACCTCCCAACCTTTTACCAAGCGAAACGCATTCCAGATTTTGTTTGTGAAATTTCTTCCTTGTTCAACCAATTTTTCATCATACAACAAATCGTTTCCGGCTGGCGAACTAAACAGCATTCCGGTGCGCACGGCATCGGCCCCATAAGTCGAAATTAATTCAAGAGGATCAGGCGAATTGCCGAGTGACTTCGACATCTTTCGTCCTTGCTTATCGCGCACGATACCTGTGAGGTATACATCTTCAAAGGGCTTTTTGTCCATGTATTCATAACCGGCAATAATCATTCGGGCTACCCAAAAGAAGAGAATTTCCGGTGCCGTTACTAGAACCTGGGTAGGATAGAAATATGCAAGTTCTTTGTTTTTGGATACTAGAATTTTTCCTTTCTCGCTATCAAAGTATTCGTCTTTAAACCCTTTAAATACTTCGATCGGCCAAAGCCACGAGGAGGCCCAGGTGTCTAGTACATCTGAGTCTTGCCTGAGATCCTTTTCTGTAAGGGTCTTGCCAGATTTCTGAGACGCCACTTGGATGGCTTCTTCCAAAGTTTCAGCAACTACAAAATCATTTTCACCCTCCCCAAAATAGTAAGCAGGGATTCGATGGCCCCACCACAACTGTCTGGAGATACACCAGTCGCGAACATTTTCCATCCAATGACGGTATGTGTTCTTAAATTTAGCTGGATGAAGTTTTATCTCGTCCTCTTCAACGGCACGATAGGCTTTGCGCGAAATCTCCTTCATCTTAACAAACCACTGCAACGAAAGTTTAGGCTCAACTACCGTATTGGTTCTTTCCGATCTTCCTATGCGGGTGATAAATTCCTCTTCTTTGAGCAGATGACCCGCCTCGCGCAGATCTTTTACAATCTCTTTACGAACAAAAAAACGGTCTTTGCCAAAGAATTTAGGGATCTCGCATTTTTCATTGAGGGAACCATCATCATTAATTGTATCAATTACAGGTAACTGATGGCGTACCCCAATCTCATAGTCATTTACATCATGTGCGGGAGTTACTTTCAAACAACCAGTCCCGAATGTTTTATCAACATAATCATCTGCAATTACCGGAATCTCGCGATTGATAAATGGCACAAGTACTTTTTTACCAATCAGATTTTTATATCGTCCATCGGTTGGATTTACGGCTATCGCAACATCGCCCATAATAGTTTCCGGTCGCTGGGTTGCAATCACAATCCAATCGTCAGCAGTGTCTTTAATTTTATACCGGATTGAATAGAGAATTGACTTTTCTCCGTCTTCCTTATATAGAACCTCTTCGTTGGATAAAGCGGTCTTGGCTTCACAATCCCAATTGATCATGCGCAGTCCACGATAGATATATCCTTTCTTATGCAAATCAACGAACACGCGGATCACGGCTTTGTAATAATCGGGATCCATTGTAAAGGAAGTTCGTTCCCAATCACAAGAGGCTCCTAATTTTTTTAACTGCTCCAGAATTATACCACCATACTTTTCTTTCCACTCCCACGCATATTTCAAAAACTCATCCCTCGTCAGGTCAGATTTTTTAATTCCTTTTTCTCTTAACATGGCAACCACCCGGGCTTCTGTAGCAATAGAGGCGTGGTCTGTTCCAGGCACCCAGCACGCTTCTTTTCCTTCCATGCGGGCTTTTCGAATCAACACATCCTGAATGGTATTATTAAGCATGTGCCCCATGTGGAGTACCCCGGTTACATTGGGTGGAGGAATGACGATACAATAGGGCTCCTTAGCGGGATTAGCCTCCGCATGAAAGAAACCCTGCTTCAGCCAGTATTGATACCACTTGTCTTCAATTTCTGAGGGATCGTATTTCGTGGAAAGTGCCATAAATGAGGAAAATGACTTAATAAGGGGGCAAAAATAGGAAAAGGTTAGCTATGTGGTGAGTTAAACTTTTTGAAATCGGGTGGGTTATGATAATTTGTAGTTTAGTACGTCAAAATAGAATTAGATGGAGACACAAGCATCAGCCGAAAGTTTTAAAACAGATCATATTGAATGGAAGCAATTGTGGAGTCTGGCAGCTCTCTATGGCTCGATTGTGATTGGGTGGATAGCCTATCACAACTACCAGCCTAAATTACTTGTCCAGTTTGATTTTACAGAATATACATTCTTGCTGATCATCATCCAGGGAATAATTCTTTTCATTACCCCGCCAATAGCCGGTAAGATTGGCGATCGTTTCCGCTTCAAGCAAGGCCATCGGATTCCTATCATTTCATCGGGGATCAGTTTTGCAGCAATGATTTTCATGGCCGTAGCATTTACCCTGCTGGGTAATCCAACGGAAACTTTTCGCTGGATTTTGCCTTTGCTAATTGTTTTATGGCTAGTGGCTATGAGCATTTTCACCAGCCCTGCCTTATCAACGCTTGAGTTGTTTACACCGATTGATAAACTGCCACGGGCTATGGCTATCCTTACTATTGTTGCCAATCTAATTTATTCATTGGAGCCTGTGATTGTTGATTTGATCGATTATGTAGGAGCTCCGGTCACATTCATATTTGGTGGGGTTGCTGTTTTTGTTTCTGGCTATGCACTGAAAAAAAATTCACTTAGTCTTTTTAATAGTAATTCCTCGCGTCCGAAAACTGAGTTTAGATTTGATACGCAACGATCAGACTACAGCTATATCCTGTTTCTGGGTGTAGCCCTTGGACTTTCCACCACGTTACTTTTTAACTATTTCCCGGATATTCTGGAAAGAAATCTTGCTTCAGTTTTTGCTCTGGAGGGCAAGTGGTTTTTGGTCATTGTGCTGGTCCTTACAGCTTTGTTCTCCTTGCCAGTGAGTAACATCATTAATCAATATGGCACTCAAAAGTCTTTCTGGGTAAGTTGTGCTGTTAATGGAATCACTATTTTGATAATTTTCTTCACAGGTTCTGCATACCTGACGGTACTGGCTCTTGTAGTCTTCACCCTTTCGTTTACAGCACTTTCTATTAGCTCATTACCTTTGGCCATTGAAAGAGCCAATTACTTCGAAAAAGTTTTTTGTGTTGGAATTTTTTTTAGTGGAGTAGCTCTGCCAGACGGTATAGTAGAATCACTGCAGGCATTAGGGTTTTGATAGGATCATGATCAGGAACTCATCCGGATCCTCCATGAGGAGGGGTATAAATTATTTACCCGGTTGCCAAGAAGATTAACCCACCCTAAGGCATGTCCGTCATACGTTACAAGGGCAAATCCTTTTTGACCTTCACCAACCTGAAGGCTTTCTTTTCTCAGATAGGATAAAGCCTGAGTGATATCGAGATTAATGACGTTAAAATGTTCGCGGTTAAGATGCCTGGAAAGTGCCATCGCATGTTCCGGAATTAATTTATCATGTTTAACCTCGGCCACAGCGGTACCTTTGCTTACCACATGCAACTGATTCGAGATATAAGCCATTTCATCGAACCATAATGAGGGAATGTGAATGAGTAAGTTTTCCTGCCGGATCGTTTTAAACTCATCAGGATTTAGTGTCCACGTCTGAAGTTGATCAGAAACGTTTCTTGAGGCGAGTGAGAAATTTCTTCCGGGTCTGATTCTAATTTCTGGTTCCACATCCAATTTTCTTACCACCGAAATAAAAAAACCTTCACCTTCCACACGCTGCGGATAAAAACGATATCCCGTTGCCTTCCCCGATTTTACTTTTTCTATTTTCCATTCAGGCTGTAAGTTGAGATCAATAAATTCAACAGACTGATTTTCGGCAAGCCAGGTAAGGGTATCTTCATTTTCAGTTTGATTGAAGGTGCATGTGCTGTAAATCAGTACACCATTTTCTCTTAGTGCCGGCCAGATGTCATTTAAAATTCTTCGCTGT
>ERZ795061.1836-NODE-1836-length-20227-cov-7.216637_pt1 | contig 20227 bp, 19 predicted proteins | sample MGYA00375145_ERZ795061 | MGnify/ENA primary metagenome ERZ795061 (study PRJEB30190, sample SAMN05720144) | anaerobic digester metagenome | isolation source: active sludge of municipal wastewater-treating anaerobic digesters | place: USA | collected 2014-12-22 ... | reverse complement strand
GTCGAGTCGGGGCGCTGCGCCTGCGCCGGACGCGCACGTCCCGGAAGCGCCAACAGGAGCGCGGCGACCGCGACGAGCGGCGGAACGTGTCGGGAAATCGGCATGGGAGGAAAAGATCGTTAGGCAGCGAACCGGCGCGCTGGTGTGCACATCGCGCACACCAGCGACGCCAGCATCTGGTCGTCCGAGGAGAGCTTCGTGTCCTTCGCCGCACGATCGGCGGCGAGCAGCGCGGCCAGCGCCTGCTCGACGCTCGCCATGTCCCAGCGCGAGACGTTCTTCTTCCAGCACTCCGTCGCCTCGCTCCACGACCGCATCGGATAGGCGCCCGTCTCCTTGAGCAACCCGAAGAGTTCGCTGGCTAACCGGTGCTCGGCGATCCCGCGATCCCGCGCCTGTCGCGCCCACCCGATTGCCAGCGTCTGCACGGTGAGCGCGATGATGATCGGGACCAGTCCCGACTTGGGAAGCAGCAGGACGTGTTCGATGAGCGCCAGGGCGCCCGGGGCGTCACGCGCCGCCACGCGATCGAGGAAGTCGCCGAGCGACTCGCCATGGCGCACCCCGACCACCGCGGCCACCGCCTCCTCGTCGATCGGCGCTCCCTGTGTGTAGCTGACGAGCTTGTCCACCTCCGACGCCATCTGCCCCGCGTCAGCCCCAACGGAGGAAAGGAGGAGTGCAACGGCGCGGTCGGAGATCGTCACGCCATGCACGTCCTGGGCGTGGCGCGTGACCCATTCCAGGAGCTCCTGCTCGCGCAACACCGCAAAGCCTATCGTCGTGGCGCCGTGATCGATCCCCTTGTCGGCCTTGGCCCCCGCCGGCGCTGTCATGATCAATACCGTGTCGCGCGAGGGGCGCGTGAGGTAGCGCTCGAGCACCGCGCGCGCGTCCTTCTTGAGCGCGGTCACGTCACGCAGCACCACCACGCGGCGGTCGGCCATCATCGGCAGCGTGTTCACTGCCGACGCGAGCTGCTCCGGCGTCACGTCGGCGCCGCGCAGGAGATCGAAGTTGAAGTCGCGCGTCGCGGGGTCGACGGCACCCGCGATCAGCTCGCGAACGGCCGCCTCTTTCCGGTACTCATCGTCGCCGTGAAAGAAGTAGGCCGGCTCGAAGGTGCGATTCGCGATCGCCTTCCGCAGGTCGCGGAGCCCCTGGGCACTCATGGTGGCCCAATATAGCGCGCCCGCCCCCTGGCTCCGGGGCGGCGCTCGCGATCAGTGCTGCGGGGTGTCGGGCGTGTAGCTCACCGAACGAACCGCACCTGCGCCCCGACGGCCGGCGAAGCGCGATTGCGCCTCCTCCATCATCAACAACGCCGGCCACACCGCCATCCCCGTCGACACCGACGCCACGAAGGCCGGCGGCGCCACCGGGAGCGTCGAGTTGACGCCCAACGGCGCACCGCTCGGGCGAATCACCACGCTCGGCAGGCGGGGCGCACTCCCCATCTCGCGCCGGTCGGTCATCACCACGGCGAAAATCCCCATCGCCACTACGCCGATCGACATCGAGAGGAAGCCGCTCAATCCCGGTCCCTTGAACATGGGCGCGGGAATGGCCTGACGCTTCCGCTCTTCCTCCAGCCGCCGCGCGAGGCGGGCGGAGAAGTCGGCGGACGGCTGGATGGTCGGGAGGTTGTTCCGGATCAGCAGGAGGCTGCGGCGCACGTCGCGATCGAGCCGCGCGCAGGCAGCACAGTCGTTCCGGTGACGTTCCATTGGCGCGACGTCCACACCCGGGAGGGTGTCATCGACGAAGGCGAGATGCTGGCGGCGGAACGTCCTGCAATCCATGACGCGCGAAACCTTGGGGGCTGACGACGAGGGAGGGTACCCACCCGCACGGATCGGGTTCCCATTTTGCACACGGCGTGCATCAAATACTAGCGCTCGCCGAAGAGAAAGACGAAGGGCCCCCCACGGTGTTTCCGTGGAAGGCCCTCGTCCATCATTTCCTCGTCCGTCTGCCGCCTTACCGGAGCCCCGGGCTGATGATCGCCGCGAAGGCGTTGCGCGCCCGGTTCAACCGCGACTTGACCGTCCCGAGGTTGCACTCGGTGATCTCGGCGATCTCCTCATACGATTTCCCCTCCAGCTCGCGGAGGACGAACACCTGGCGGTGGTGCTCGGGGAGCTGATCCACCGACTGCTCCACCAAGTCACGCAGATGGCGCTTGCGATACAGGTCGTCCGGCCGCGACGAGGGGTCCTCGAACTGCAGCGGACGATCCTCGTCCTGCCAGTTCTTCCGGATCGCCTGGAAGAGCACGAGCGGATTGCGCGAGCGATTGCGCAACTCGTTCTTGGCCAGGTTCGAGGCAATCGTGTAGATCCACGTCGAGAACTTCTTGGACCGATCGAATCGGTGCAGGTGTCGGTACACGCGAATGAACACTTCCTGCACCAGGTCCTCGGCGCGTTCGCGGTCGCCAATGGTGCGGTAGATGAAGTTGAGGAGGCGCGTCTGGTACCGGTCCACGAGCTCCTGAAACGCCCGCTCCTCTCCGCCCAGGAAGGCGCTCACCACCGCGCCGTCGTCCACCTGTCGGAGCTGCTCCCTGACCGCGGAACCCGCGGAGGAGAGGGGCGCCGATTGGAGTGCCGAGTGAGCCATGGTGAGTATCCTCAGGTCTCGCTGGTTGGTCCCGCTCGTCGGTCAACAGGGGAACATGTCCGACGTCCTGCCATCCTGTAGGGCACGTGGCGTGCCCCGTTTGCCCGCCACTTGGGCACACCACACAACTGCATGATTATCAAGGACTTACCGTGTCGCACGTCACGTTACCTGTCGAGCCAGTCAGCCAATTCGTCCTCTGGGGATGACAACCCCGTGTTCCGAATGACAGGACAGTCCGCGTCACACCTCTCCCCTACGCCCGATCCCCGGTACCGGATTTCCAGCTAACGCCCCAGCCTGAAACCCGCCGCATACAGGATCGCGATCATCGTCTTGCCATCCACGATCTCGCCGCGTTCGATCAGTTGCAGCACCTCCGACAGCGGGCGCGTCACCACCTCGATGAACTCGTCGGCCTCGCGGTGGCTCTCCCCCATCGTCAGCCCGCTGGCCATGAACAGGTGGATCTTCTCGTCGGTGAAGCCGGGCGTCGTGTAGATGGTGATCAAGGGTTCGACACGCGCAGCGGTGCATCCCGTTTCCTCGCGAAGCTCGCGCTTGGCACATTCGAGCGGCGATTCGCCCGGATCGAGCCGCCCGGCCGGGATTTCGTACAGGAAGGCCTCGGCTGCATACCGGTACTGCCTGATCAGCAGGAGCTGGGGATCGTCGCCCAGCGGGTCGCTGGCGAACGGCAGGACGGCCGAGGCGCCCGGGTGCCGAATCATCTCCAGTTCGCCCACCGACCCATCCGGAAAGCGCACCCGGTCGAGGTCCAGGTTCAGGATGCGTCCGTTGTAGACCCGAACGGAGTCCACCTTCGGGAAGTCGGTCATGATGTATTTGTTCTCTGCGAGTGACTTATTCGCTGCACCAACGCCCTACGGCGACGTCACCGGGGCACCCGTGGCATCGTATTCCCGGACCGCGCCGATCCCCAGCGCCGTCAGGTCGTCGCGAACCGCCGAGGGATCGGCCACCGCCACGACCTGCAGGCGCGCGGGATCGAGGTGCGTCTGCGCCACGCGCAGCACCTCGTCCACCGTCACGGCGGCAATGCGCTCGCGATACGTGTCGTAGTAGTCGGGGGCGAGTTCGTACCCTTCGCGCATCGCCAACGCCGCCGCGATCGCCGCCGACGTCTCGAAGCGAATGGGGAAGACGCCGGTGAGGTAGTCCACCGCCAGCGACAACTCGCTCGCACTCACTGGCTCGTTCCGCATCCGGTCGATTTCGTGGAGGATCTCGCGCACCGCCGCCGCCGTCACATCGCTGCGCACCGCGGTGGCAGCCTCGAACGCACTCGCGCGACGGCGCCAGTCAAACTGGGAAAAGGCGCCATACGTGTACGCGTGCCGCTCCCGCAGGTTGAGGTTGATCCGAGAGTTGAAGAGTCCGCCCAGGATGGCGTTCATCACCGACAGCGCATGGAAGTCGGGGTGCGCGCGCGTGACCGACGGATGACCGACGCGCAGCTCCGACTGCGGGGCGTCGGCCTTGGCTACGAGGTGCACCTGACGGTGCGCCTGCGCGGGGGTCACCTCCACCGCCGGAGACGTCGCGCCCGTCGCCTGCCACGTCCCCAGGGCCGACTCCGCCAGCTGCATCACCCCGTCCACGTCGACATCGCCGACGACGATGAGGCGGCTTCGGGAGGGGACGATGAAGTGCGCATGATGCGCGACCACGGCGTCGCGCGTGAGCCGCGCCACCGTCTCCTCGTCACCGCCCTCGCTCCGCGCATAGCGACTCGCCGCCGAGAAGCAGAAGCGCGCGAACATGTCGTCGGCGAGCCCGCGCGGTTCCGTCCGTTGCTGCAGCAGCTCGGCCAGCCGCTCCTCCCGAAGGCGTGTCACCTCTCCCTCGGGAAAGGCCGGCTCACGCAGCACCTCGGCCAGCAGCTGCAACGCGTCGGAGAGCCGCCCCGCCAGCACCGTCGTGCTGCACTCGGCGTGCGTCCACGTCACTCCCGTGTCGAGCGACCCGCCCAGCTGCTCGAACGTGTCGGCGAGCGAGACGGCGTCGCGCGAGCGCGTCCCCTCGGCCAGCGCCTCGGCGGTGAGCGAGGCGACCCCCGACAGGGTGACCGCATCGCACTCGGCCCCGGCGTCGCACATCAGGAGCGCCGTCGCGATGGGGAGGCGACGTAGCGGGACCACGAGCACGTCGAGGCCGTTGGCAAATCGTTGCCACTCGGCCGCGGGGAAGGCGTAGGGGCGTGGCACCCCCGGCTGCGGACGCTCGGCGGCGCTCATGCCAGTTCCTCCGGCTTCGTACCGACGTCATCCCATGCGGCGCCGTCGGGTCCATCTCCCTCGGGAGTCTCCCGCGGCACGTACAACAGCGAGGCCCGATTGTCGCGCCCCAGTCGCGCGCGGGCGATGCGGTTCACGTCGTCTGCCGTCACGGCCTGGAATCGCTCCACCTGCTCGTTCACCATCGATGGATCGCCGAAGAAAGTAGCAAACTGCGACAATTTGTCGGCGCGTGACTGTGCGGACTGTAGCGACGTCACCAGGTCGGTGGTGATCAACGCCACGGCGCGGGCCACCTCGTTGCTGGTAACCCCCCGCTCGTGCATGGCGTCGAGCGCCTCGCCCACCGCCTGCTCCAGCGTCTGGCCATCGACGCCTGGGCGGGCGGTGGCATCGACGATCAGGAGGTCGCTCCCCTTGGCCAGGTCGAAGGTGAAGACCGACACCGACGATGCCAGTTGCCGCTCGCGCACGAGCTGCTGGTACAGGCGGCTCCCTCGTCCCGATCCCAGCACCGCGCCGGCGACCGAGGCCGAGAAGTAGTCCGCCGCGCCAAGGATCGGCGTTCGCATCGCGAGAAAGAGACGGGGCACCATGACGTCGTCCGCGACGACTTCGCGGCGCCACTCCCCGAACACCGGCGGTACCCCCATGTCAGGGAGCGATGGACGACCCGTCCCGCGCGGAATCCCTCCGAAGTACCGCTGCACCAGCCCTTTCGCTTCCACCGGATCCACATCCCCAACGATCGACAGCACGGCGTTGTCGGGGGTATAGAACGTCCGGAAGAACTCGGCCACGTCGTCCAGCGTCGCATCGCTCAGGTGCTCCATCGACCCGATGAGCGAATGGTGGAACGGATGATCGGGCGGGAAGGCGAGCGCCGGCAGCTTCTCCCACCATGTGCCGTACGGCTGGTTGTCCACCGACCAGCGCCGCTCGTTCTTCACCACGTCGCGCTGCGTGTCCAGCTTCTCCTGTGTCATCGCAGGAAGCAGCCGCGCCATGCGGTCTGCCTCGAGCCACAGTGCAATCGCCAGCTGGTTGGACGGAAGCGTCTCGTAGTAGTTGGTGCGCTCCAGCCAGGTCGAGCCGTTGAGCGTCCCCCCGGCGCGCTGCACCAGCTCGAAGTGCTCGTTGGCCGCCACATGCTCTGAGCCCTGGAAGAGCATGTGCTCGAACAGGTGCGCGAAGCCGGTGCGCTCCGGACGTTCGTTCGCGCTCCCGACGTGGTACCAGAGGTTCACCGCCACGATCGGCGCCGTATGGTCCTCCGACAGCGTCACGCGCAGCCCGTTTTCCAACCGGTAGGTCTCGAGGGGAAGTTGCATGGCGGGGAGGCGGGGCGAAGGGACGGAACGACTGCCGGTCAGCGCTCGGCGCTGTGTCGACCGATCGGGATCGTGATCCCGTAGAGCGCCATCGGGTTGAAGCGATCGGTGCGACCGCTCGTCGGGTCTTCGTTAGGCGTGATGACCTGGTTCACCATCGCGTACAGGCGCAACCGCGCGAAGGCCGGTCCGAGTTCCCGAAGGACTTTCTGGCCCACATGCACCTGCAGGGCCGCCTCGGCCACGAAGTCGCGACCGTAGATCGCACGGTTGCGCGGCCCCCCGCCACCGTACGTGTAGGTGAGGTAGAAGGGAAACTGCAGCTCCAGCCACCCCCCGGTCCGGCGCGCCGCGATCCCGGGGAAGACGTTTCCGACAAACAGGACAGGCGTGTTCGTGCTGCGTGGCGTGATCCCCGAGGTGCCGTACGGCGTCACGCTCGCCCCCACGATCAGCGTCCACCATTTCGACGACGTCGGGACGAGCGTCGAGAACCGGAGGTTGAAGCCGCTCGTCGACGGATAGCCCTCCGGCGCCGAGACGAAGTCGGCGCTCAGCATCCCCGGCTGGAACAGGAACTCGGGCGTGCGGCCCGGCGAGCGCTCCGCCGGTCGCTCCAGTGCCTTCTCCTGCCCCCGCGCCGCCGCCGGCATAGACGTTAGGCACGTGACAACCGCCAGCGCGAGGCGTCGCCTCACGCCCGCCCCCACCCGCCCCGGTCGCCCGCCGCCGATCACATCTCGCATGACCTAGCTCGTCGCCCCCGGCGTCAGCGCCAGCAGCGCGGTGAGCGGGACCTTGAGCGATTCAGAAAGCACGTAGGTGATCGACTCCATGCGATTGGCTGAGATCGGGCTCGTCTGTGTCGGGGACGGAACCGCGCGCAGGTGGTAACGCCACGAGAGAATCTGCAACCGCATCATGTGAAACGGGTCGCTCACCAGGATCACGTTGCTGATCTGCCGGCTGCTCGCCAGTCGCGACACGCCACCAAGCGACTCGGCGGTGCTGCGCCCCTCGTTCTCCAGCAACAGGGCGCTGTCCGGGACGCCGCGACGGAGCATGTATACCCGTCCGACGGCCGCCTCGCTGGTGGTGTCACCCGAGCCCTTGCCGCCGGTGAGGATGACGTGCGGGGCGAGTCCGCGCTTCCAGAGTCCGAGCGCGTGATCGAGGCGCGCCTTGAGCACCGGCGACGGCCGCCCCGCGTACTGTGCGGCGCCCAGCACCACGATCGCGTCCGCTGGACGCGCGCTATCCCGAGTTCCCCACAGCAGCACACCGCCCAGCGACACCAACCATGCCGCCGCGAAGAGGCGCAGCCCTCCAAGGACCAGTCGCCGGGCCGTCCACGATGAGGACTCCATCACGCGAACAATAAGGCCCCGTCGTCCCGCAACGATAGGGTCGCTGCGCTCCCTGTCCCCGGGCGCGCAATCTTCGCGAATACCAAGCACGGCGCGCGACGATTCGGCCCCTCGCGTGACACCAGCGGCGCGGGACGACTCGTCTACCGCGCCAGGCTCAGGAGCGACAGCCAGAACACGTCGAAGGCGACCCGCGCGCTGCGATCAGGTTGTCTCCACGCCCACAGGACCAACCCATCGCGAAACGCCAGTTCGCTCGAGGCGATCATCGCCGCCGGAAGGCGTGGCGAGAGGTCCAGCAGCTGGAACACACGCGACACCGTCTGCTCGGCCGTCTGCTGTCGCTGCAGCGCCGATTCCTCCAGCGCCCGGCGCGTCTCCACGCCACGTTCCTGCGCGAGCTCGATGAGCACGCGCAACTCACCGCGTTGCAGCTCCTCGTCCAGCCAGCGCCAGAAGTCCTCGAGCACCGAGCCCGCCGTGCTCTGCGCCAGCGCGCCCGCTTCGCGCGCGACGAGGCGCCCTGTCAGCCAGCGAATGGTCGTGGCGAGCAGGCGCTCCTTGTCCTGGTAGTGATACAGGACGAGCGCCTTCGACACCGACGCCTCCTCGGCGATCGACTGCAGCGAGAGCGCCCCGCCCCCATCGCGCGCAGCGCAGCGCAGCGTCGCCGCGAGCAACCGCTCGCGGGCCTCGCTGGCACGCACGTCCTGGCGGCGGGCGGCGGGCATCCTCGTCAGGCAGTCACGCGGTCGCCCAACGACGGCACCACGACGTGGAATCCGTCCTCACGCAGCACCTCCGCAAACGCGTCCTGCGCCTCCGCTTCGCCGTGCACGAGATAGACCGCTCGTGGCCCCGGGCCGCTCCCGCGCACCCGATGCACCCAACGCCGCAGGTCGCCCCGGTCGCCGTGGGCGCTGTACCCGTTGAGCACCTCCACCCGCGCTCGCAGCGGCACCTCCTCGCCAAACACCTTGATCACCGGCGCCCGTTCGAGAATGCGTCGCCCGAGCGTGTGCTCGGCCATGAAGCCGACGATGAGGATCGTGTTCCGTGGATCGTCCGCTCCATTGGCCAGGTGATGCAGAATGCGCCCGGACTCCGCCATCCCTGACGCCGCGATGATCACCATCGGCCCGCGCATCGCGTTGAGCGCCTTCGATTCCTCGGTGTCGCGTGTGTACCGCACCATCTCGAACCGGAACAGCTCCGCCGCCTCCTGCACCAGGTGCTCGGAGCGGTCAAAGATGTCCGGGTGCATCTCGAAGACCGACGTGGCATCGATCGCCAGCGGTGAGTCGATGACGATCGGGATCTCGGGAATGCGCTTGGCACGCGCCAACGCGTGCAGGTCGTACACCAACTCCTGGGTCCGTCCGACCGCAAAGGCCGGGATCAGCAGCTTGCCTCCGCGCTTCGCGACCTCTGTCACGATCTCCGCGAGCCGCGCCTGCGCATCCTCGAGTGCCGGATGGTCGCGGTTGCCGTAGGTCGACTCCATGATGACCACGTCCGCCCCTGCCGGCGGCTCCGGGTCCCGAATGATCGGGAGCCCGGAACGTCCGATGTCGCCGGAAAAGACGAGCCGCTGCACCGTGCCACCTTCCGCGCACTCGAGGATCACCGACGCGGAGCCCAGGATATGTCCCGCTTCGACGAAGGTGAGGTGGATTCCCGGAAGAATCTCGACGCGCTTGTGGAACGGGACGGAGATCATGTTCTCCACCGTTTGCGCGGCATCGCGCATCGTGTAGAGAGGGTCGGCGTGCGCCTTGTTTCGTCGGCTTAGGTACTCGGCGTCCTTCTCCTGGATGTGGGCCGAGTCGGCGAGCATGATCGCGCACAGGTCGCGCGTCGCCGGCGTGCACCAGATCGTGTTGGTGTACCCCTCGTGCAGGAGGAGCGGGAGGCGCCCGGAGTGGTCGATGTGCGCGTGGGAGAGCACCACGGCATCCAGCTCCGCGACATTCACCGGCAGGCGGCGATTCTTGGCCTCGGACTCGGCGCGTCGCCCCTGGAAGAGGCCGAAGTCGAGCGCAATCGTCTTCCCGTTCGCGCGCACCAGGTGGCACGACCCCGTCACTTCACGTGCGGCGCCTGCAAACTCGATCTCCACGCGTGCACTCCCGCCTTCGTCGGTATGGCGGCGGCGCGTGCGCCCCCGTCCCAGTCTTCTGTCGTGCGCGCGAAATTAGTACCTTGGCCGCCATGCACACCACCCCTGCCGAGCCCTCGCTCACGATCGTCAGGCATCCGCTCATTCAGCACAAGCTCACGCTGATGCGGGACCGCCGGACGCCCAAGAAGATCTTCAAGGAGCTCGTGGACGAGATCGCGATGCTCATGGCCTACGAGGCCACTGCGTCGCTCTCGCTCGACGAGATCGTCGTCCAGACACCGCTCGAACAGGCGACCGGGTGGCAGGTGAGCGGCAAGAAGCTCACGCTCGTCCCGATCTTGCGCGCAGGCCTTGGCATGGTCGAAGGGATCCTGCGCCTTGTCCCCTCGGCGCGCGTCGGGCACATCGGTCTCTATCGCGATCACGACACACTCGAACCGGTCGACTACTACTTCAAGGTCCCCGGCGACGCGGCCGAGCGCGACTTCTTCCTCCTCGACCCGATGCTTGCCACCGGCGGGAGCGCCGTCTCCGCCATCGCCTCGCTCAAGCGCACCGGCGCCACGCGCATTCGCTTTCTCTGCTTGGTCGCGGCGCCCGAGGGTGTGCGGCGCGTGCACGAGGCGCATCCCGATGTGCCGATCTACTGCGCCGCGCTCGACCGCGAACTCAACGCACACGGCTACATCCTCCCCGGGCTCGGCGACGCCGGCGACCGACTGTTCGGCACGCGCTGAACGCTGGCGCCGCCACACGCCGAGTTGCTTGGTCTCACGGCAGCTGACGACTGCTGGGAAAATCGTCTCTTGTTCGCAAACACGAGCATTACTACATTCCGGCCGATTCCGGGATCTGCTGCGCCGCTCCACCTGCGCCTTGGTCGTTGATGCTCATCAATTTGCTGCCGGACTTCTTTGCAGTCCTGAACAGCACCGACCGAGTCGCCGCCTACCAGCAGTATTTCGAGTCGTACCGCGCCCGGCTGTCTGCCTATTGGCATAACTACGTCTTCGATCCCGACAGCGAGCACTTCCTCGACGTCGTGAAGATGACGACGCAGGCCGATCGCTCCGACTTGCGGGCGATGCTCGAGCGCACGGATGTCGTCTCCCTGGCGCGTGACACCGAGGCCCGGTGCGCCGAGTTGTTAGGCACCGATGTCGATATCGATGTGGTGCTCATGGTGGGCGTGGGCGGCGCCAACGCCGGCGAGTTGGTCGTCGCGGGTCGCGGGATCGCCTTCGTCTGCCTCGAGCACTTCACCGGGATCGCCAACCCCGAAACGCAGGGACTGGGCCTCGACCCCGAGCTCATCCCGCTCTGGCTCGCACACGAGATCGCGCACGCCGTACGCTACACCTCGCCGCGCAGCCGCAGCGAGATGCGGCACCTCATCGACGAGGCCGACGGCTACTACTCCTATTGGGAGACCGGACGCCGCGCCTCGGTGCGTGAACTCCTCGCCAACGAAGGGCTCGCCGTCAGCGTCTCGCGCCTCGTGAGCCCCGGGCATGCCGCCTGGGAGTACTATGGCTACGGGCGTCGCCAGTACGCCCGCGTACGCGAGCTCGAGTCGCACATCGCGCGCGCTGTCGCACAGGAGTTCGACCACCACGCCCTCGGCTTGCGGCTGCGGTACCTCATGGGAGGCACCGGTGACGATGCGCGCACGGTCGATCGCGTCGTAATCCCCGAGCGCGCTGGCTACTACATCGGTGCGCGCATGGTGGAGGCCGCCATTGAGCAGCGCGGCGCCGCCTGGGCCATTCGCGCCTCGGCCGAGGACCTCCTCGACGTGGCCCGCAACACCGCCGCCTCCGCCTAACGCGTCACCGCAGCGTACGACCCGGGTCGACAGCGTCGGTGCCGCCGCCGCCCTGGCGTTGGGCGCGGCTCACTTCCCCACGCAGAACGATCGGAAGACACGGTCGAGGACATCGTCCACTTCCACGCTCCCGATCAACTCGTCCAGGGCATGCGTCGCGCTCCGGATGTGCACCGCCGCCACCGACGCCGGCGCCGCACGTGTGCCCCACATGGACAGGAAACGATCGAGCTCGTCCTGAGCCGAGCGCAGCGCCGTGCGATGACGCTCGCGCGTGACCACCGGGAGCTCCGGATGCAGGTCGCCCACGTATCGCTCGAGCACCGAGTGCACTTCGCTTAGCAGGCGATCGAGTCCCTCGCGCATCGTCGCGCTCACTGCGACCGTCGCTTCAACGCCCTCCAGCTCATCCGCCTCGGCGACGAGGTTCGCCGCAAGCACATCCGCCTTCGTCAGCACCGCGACGCGTGGCGTCGTTCCCAGCGCCTCCACGTGCCCGAGCGCCGTGCGAAGCGCCGCCGGCGTCTCACCGCACACGAGCACGACATGGGCATCCCGGATGTGCCGCTCGCTGACCTCAATGCCCAGCCGCTCGACGACGTCGGAGGTCTCGTGTAGGCCAGCCGTATCCACCAGCCGCAGCGGCCAGGTTCCGGATTCGACTCTCGCCTCGATCGCGTCGCGTGTCGTCCCGGGGATGTCCGTAACGATCGCGCGCGTCTCCCCGATCAAGGCGTTGAACAGTGATGATTTTCCCGCGTTCGGTGGGCCGGCGATCACGACGACGGCGCCGTCGCGCGCGATCTCACCAAGCGGGACCGTGGTCAGGAGTCGTTCGACTCCGGCTCGCGCTTCGCCGGCGGCGGCCGATATCGTCTCGCGCGCGATCGGCCCGTCATCTTCTTCGGGAAAGTCGATGTCGTACGCCAGCAGCGCCTCGACGTGCAACATGCGTTCGCGCAGCTCGCGCAGTGTCCGCGTCAGTCCGCCGTCGAGTTGGCGTATGGCGGCGCGTCGATGCGCATGCGTGCGTGCGTCGACCAGATCGGCGACGGCCTCCGCCTGCAGCAGATCGAGCTTGCCGTTGAGCACCGCGCGCTGCGTGAACTCGCCGGGCTCCGCACTCCGGATCCCGAGACGCGAGAGCGCCTCGAGGATCGCCGACGAGACGGCCACGCCCCCGTGGCACGCCACTTCGACCATCGGCTCACCGGTATACGAGCGCGGAGCATCGAATCGTGTGACGAGTGCCCGGTCGATGATTGCGTCGTCGCGCTCATCTCGCACGACGCAGCGCGACACCTCGCGTGCGCGGGCCGGCCACGGCGAAATCAGCTTGGCCGCTACCTGATGCGCGTCACCCCCGCTGAGGCGCACGATCGCAATCGCGCCGCGCCCGGCGGGGGTGCTCAGCGCGGCGATGGTGTCATTGCGGACCAGCATCGACGCTCCTTGTGCTGCTAGATGGCCGTGGCCGTTGTCACCCCTTCTTTCCCGCCCCGCCTCCCTGCTTCCCTCGCTCGTTGGCAATCAACCACTGCTGCGGAATCGCCGCAATGTTCTGGATGGCGTAATAGAGGTTAAGGCCCGAAGCAAAGTTGGCGAACAGGAACGTCATCATCACCGGGAAGATGTACAGCATCATCTTCGCCTGCGGATTGGGCGGTGAGTTGCGCATCCCCACCCACGACAGGAAGAACATCGAGACCCCCATCAGCAACGGCACGATGTAGAAGGGGTCCTTGATCGAGATGTCCGCCAGCCAGAGGAACGGGACACCACGGAACTCGATCGTGTTCTGGAAGACGAAGAAGAGCGCGAACAACACTGGCATCGGGAGCAGGAGCGGCAAGCACCCGGCAAAGGTGCTGAACGGGCTCATGTCATGCTCCTTGTACACCCGCATCATCTCCGACTGCAGCTTCGCCGGGTCGGCCTTGTAGCGCTTCTGGATGTCGTTCAGTTCCGGCTGGATGCGCTGCATTTTCATGCTCGTGCGCATGGCGCCGTGATTCAACGGCCACAGGATCAGTCGGACCGCGACGCCGAAGATGACGAGCAACCACCCGTAATCCAGGTTGAGGGTCGCGCGCATCCACAGCAGGATCTTCATCACCATCGTGGCAAACGGCTGCACCACACCCTGCAACCAGCCGCCGTACGGGTTCGAGTTTTCGAACTCGCGCCCGAGTGCCTTGAGCCGCTGGTACTGCTGCGGGCCAGCGTACAGCTCGAACCGGAACGTGCCGTTGTTCAGTCGTGTCACGATCGTGCCGGTCGCGGCGGTGGCGCGCTTCGACGTCCGAGGACCGCCGACGGCAACGGTCTCGGCAAAGCTGTCGTCACCATCGGCTGCCAGCACACCAACGATGAAGTACTTCGACTTGGCCGCCGCCCAAGCAAGCGGTCCCTGTACCAGCGAGCGTTCCCCAGGATCCAGCTTCCCGAAGGGAATACCCTCGGCATTCCGCGTGCGCGGTTTGGCGGCGTAGGCGAAGTGATTCTGGTCGTCGATCGAATCCGCCTCGAAGGAATGGAACGTCGACGGCAGGTCGATCAGGACGAAGCGCGCCGGATTGCCCGACGCATCGTTCCCAATCGTCCCCTCTACACGCGCCAGGAAGGAGTCTGGGACGATCGTGTACTTGAGTTCGAGCGCCCGACCGTTAGCCGTGGCGCGATAGGTCAGCACCGACGCTCCGGTGCTCGCCGTCGAACGCTCCAGCGTGAACGGGACCTTGCCCAGGGAGAGCGTATCGTTGACCCCTAATACTCGATAGCCGAGGATTGACTGCCCCGTCCCGGCGGTGATCGTGACGTTCGCGTTGACCTTGTCGAGCGCCTTGAAGCTCGGCAGCCGCACCTGCAGCGGGGCGGCCCCCACGTTGCTGAAGAGGAAATCCGAGGCAGCGCTGGAGACAGAGGTCGACTCCGGTCGGAACGCACCGGTCGAGTCCTGCGTCGCCGCTCCCTGTGCCGCGACCGTCGGCAGTGCCTCCACGGTCTGGGGCGTCTGAGCCGACGCCGGAGTGGGCGTCGCACTCGCGGCGCCGGTCGAGCCGGTCACAGCGGCGGCACCAGCGGCGGCAGGCGTCTTGGCGGGAGTCTTGGGCAGCGCCGTCGGAAACAGCTTCGGCGTGACGATGATGACGATCGCGACCAGCGCGAGGGCCAAGATGGTGCGTTTATCCATCGCAGCGAGAGTGGATCAGGGCACAGGATCGAATCCGCCGGGATGCAGCGGATGGCAGCGGGCAATGCGCCGCGCGGCCAGGAGGGAACCGCGAAACGCGCCATGCTTCTGGAGCGCCTCGATGGCGTACTGCGAGCAGGACGGGTAGAACCGGCAGACTGCAGGGAGCAGCGGACCGATGAACATCTGATAGATGCGCACCAGCGCCACGGCTACGTGTCGCATGCCGCGTCCCTCCTCGGGTCCAGTCGCTGCAGCTTGGGCACCAACTGCTCCACGTCGTCACGCAACCGGTCGAAAGGGCGTCCGTACGCCGAACGCTGCGCCCAGATCACCAGGTCCACAGGAATGCCTAACGGTAGCACGACCGTCCGTACGAGTTCCCGCAGCCGCCGTTTCAGCGTGTTGCGTGCCACGGCATCATGGCCATAGCGCGGCACGACCACCCCGGCTCGTGGGCGCGCATGAGGGGAAGCACTCACCCGAACCAGTAGTGCGCTCGTTCGGAGAGCCTTCCCCTCAAGTCGAATCCGCTCGAGGTCTGCACCGCGCGTCAGGCGACTCGCGCGCGCAAACCGGCGGTGGCTAGGCGGCCGCGTACTTCGACGGCAGTTTGACCGTCAACTGCTTGCGCCCCTTCTTGCGACGGCGGCTCAGAGTAGCACGCCCCCAGCGCGTTTCCATGCGCGCACGGAAGCCATGCGTGCGAAGTCGGCGCTTGTTCCGCGGACGATACGTCGGCTTGCCCATTCCTATCTCCGAAAGCTACTGAAAATCGTGGGGAAAGAACGCGAAGGATAGAGGCTTACGCCTTGTATGTCAACGGGTTAGCTGTTGCTCGCATTCGCGAGGAATTGACTTTTCCACACACCGTGCCTACGTTCGCCCGCCCTGCCTTTTCCACACACAAATGGACCTCTCGGCGCACGACGCCTGGCAGCGACTGCTCGAATATGTGAAACGAGACATGCCGGAACAGATGTTCCGCACATGGCTCGAACCGGCTGTGCCTATTGAAGTTACGAGCAATCAACTTGTGGTGCGTGTTGCCGACCAGTTCGCCGCTGATTGGAACGAATCCAAGTTCGGGGACCTCATCGACTCCTGCGCCCCTATGGCTTTGGGGCACCCTTGCCATGTCGTTTTTCGCGCCGACGAGGAGCGACAGCAGCGACCGCAGATGGACTTGTTCTCCCAAACAGGTCCGGCAGCACCCAAGGGTACAAGCGCGCAGAATAGAACTCACACGCCCCCGGTTCTCTCAGCTCGCTACACGTTCGATCAGTTCGTCATCGGCAAATCCAACGAAGTTGCAGCTGCTGCCGCGCTTGCCGTCTCGCAGGCACCTGGTCGAGTCTACAATCCGCTCTTTATCTACGGCGCAACAGGGGTCGGGAAGACTCACCTCATGCAGGCCGTCGCGCATGAACTTCTGCAGCGAAATCCGACGCTGCGAGTTCTCAACATGGGCGCGGAACAGTTTACCAACGAGTACATCAACGCCATTCAGACTCGTGCCACCAACGAGTTTCGCCGGCGTTTCCGCGAGTGTGATCTCCTATTGATCGATGACGTGCACTTCCTGAAGGGAAAGGAAGCCACGCAAGAAGAGTTTTTCCACACCTTCAACACTCTGTACGAGAACGGACGTCAGATCATCATGACGTCCGATCGCCCTCCTTCCGAAATCCCAGGTATTGAGGCGCGACTGGTCACGAGATTTCAGTGGGGAATGGTCGCGGACATCGAGCTTCCTGATTTGGAGCTCCGTATCGCAATCCTCCGCAAGAAATCGGAAGTAGATCAGCTCCAACAGACCATCCCGGATGAGGTCATTCGGTTCCTCGCCGAGCATATCCGTTCCAGTGTACGGGAACTTGAAGGAGCCGTTATTCGCCTTCTTGCGTACTCTTCGCTACGACGGCGAGACATCACGATTGCACTGGCGCAGGAAGCCCTGCGAGACAAGCTGAGACGTGATGACAATGGTAAGCTCAGTGAACTGGCTCCCATAACTCCGGAACGAATTCAGGAGATCATCGCATCCGAGTGGGGAGTGACTCCGGATGGGCTCAAGTCGAAGACCAGGACAAAGACACTCACTGTTCCACGCCAAGCAGCCATGTATCTCTGTCGAGAGCTACTCGGAATGCAGCTCGTCGAGATAGGCCAACGATTTGGCGGACGAGATCACTCGACAGTTATCCACAGCCTAGAACGAGCAGGCGAGCTCTCAGAGTCAGATTCAACATTCCAAGCTCGAATTGCACAGGCACGCCGCCGTCTAACGTCATAATCACCGCTCCCGCACATTTCATACAGCGACACTCCACATTTCTAGTCGCTGCCCAAGTGCCAATAAATCAACCACTTGCCCCCTTTTCCCAATTCTTCAACACAGTATACTAGCTCTACTGCTTTCTTCTTCTTTTACAAACCTAGATACAACACCTAAAGTCCTCCGACACGAGGCCAGACACCCCAATGCGTCTTACCATCAGTCGTGAGAAGCTCCAGGAAGCTCTCACAGCTGTCGCTGCAGCGGTTCCAACGAAGACGACACTGCCAGTGCTCGGGAATATTCTTCTTGAGACGACTGACAAGGGTCTCCGTCTGTCTGGGACTGATCTGGATATTGGGGTAAGCACTGAAGTTCTGGCTGATGTGGAGTCTCCAGGTGCTATCACGGTTCCAGCGAAAAAACTGACAGAAATTGTTCGTGAGCTGCCTCCTGCGCCGGTGAAGCTGTCAGCAGCTGGAGAACAACGAATCACGCTTGAATGTGGACGTTCTCGTTTCAAGCTTCTCGGACTTCCTCGAGATGAATTTCCCGCGTTTCCTGGGGTTGATTTCAGCAAGGCATGGCGCGTGCGATCAGGTGATCTTCAAAAACTGATTTCGCATACTGCGTTTGCTGTCTCGACAGAGGAAAGTCGCCCAATCTTGAACGGAGTACTGTGGGAAGTTCGTGAAAAGGAGACACGAATGGTGGCGACAAATGGCCACCGTCTCGCGAAGATGGAGATTCCTTATACAGGGACGTTAACTGGTGATTTCATCATCCCGCCAAAGGCTCTTGAACAAGTCCGTCGTTTGTTTCCTTCGGACGAGGAGCTCGAAGTGGCGCGCGGAGAGAATCATCTTGCGTTTCGGTCGCCGTTCACCTCGGTCTTCACTCGACTGATCGAAGGGCCGTATCCGAACTACGATCAAGTCATTCCGCGTGACAACAACCGCGTTGCGATGATCGACAAGTCGGCACTGCAAAGTGCGCTGAAACGCATGGCAGTCGTTGCATCTGATCAGACGCATCGGGTGAAACTGTCGTTCAATTCAGCGTTGCTGAAGTTTTCGGTAGCGACTCCGGACCTGGGTGAAGGACAAGACGAACTTCCGATCCGCTATGATGGAGATCCCATCGATATCGGGTTCAACGGGATGTATCTGCTGGAGATTCTGCGCTACATGCCGACAGAAGAGATTCGGTTCACCTTCAAGGAACCGGAGCGCGCGGCTACACTGGAACCGGAAAACTGGCAGGAACATGGCAAGTACCTCTGCTTGGTGATGCCATTGCGCCTGGTCGACTGATCAAGAGCGAGGTCGGTAGTCGGTCACGACGCGCTGTTGCACCCGTTGCGTACGAAGGCTGTTCTCGAAGCGTAGATCGAGTTGGAGCACAACCTGCGCATGCACGGGAAGGGACCGCTGAAGTCGTTCACGTACCAGAAATGCCTCCCCTTTGATCTGACCGGTCAATCGCATTGGGAGCGTGCGGGAGGAGTCAGCGGCGACCGCACCACGGATCTCGTATCGAATGGTGTCAGCGACACCTGATGAGGGTTCGTAGGTCGCAGAATTGATCTCGACGACGTTGTGAATGATCGTACCGGCCTGACATGAGGAATACACCAGGGAGTCACGTGCTGCACGTGGCTCCTTGGTTGTTTGCAGGGCCAGACGAAGCGCCAATGCCGGCAGAAGTGGTGAAGCAAGTGTTGCAACTGACGAGCATTCACCTGCTACGGAGTCGGGTACGATTCGCGGGGTGGAAGCTGATTGGCGCACTACGTGCGCAATGGGACGCTTGAATCGAGCTGCCACTTCCGGGGCCATATCACGTCCTCGGACCACGATGTAGCCAGAGTCAGATCGGAGCGACACGCTGGCGAGGCCACCGGCGGAAAGGGCGAGGATCGCGTGCAGGGCTTCGCGATATTCGATACTGTCACGGACAACATCACCGGTCGAGGCAGTCTCTGTTGTCGTGACCTGTGAGATCACATCGTATGTGGAGGCATCGGGACTCAATGCCGATGGCCGGAACGTCTGTGTGGTGGAAGGCAGTGTCGGTTCAGTCGGCGCCGGCGGTGGGGCCGGAACTGCAACTCGTGGTGCAGTGGTGCAGCTGGCGACGACTAGGATCGCGATGATCAGGGGGACACCCCCGGAAACACGGAAGCGGTCGACGAGCCGCCGATGAAATTGACGTGTTCGTTCGACCGCCCGAGCAGGGGGAGGTGTCAGGTGCATGCTGGCCTGTAAGCCGGGTTCTGTCGGATCAAAGATCCGGATGATCATTCCTCTCGGCGTGATGTCGCCATCACGCTCCAGCAGCCAACCCGCGGCGTCTTGATCGAGAAGGACTGTCTCTCGCCGCCTATTTGGCCTTGCTCCGACCGGGGTTTACCGTGCCGCCATCGTTACCGATGACGCGGTGGGCTCTTACCCCACCTTTTCACCCTTACCAGTACCGAAATACTGGCGGTTTGTTTTCTGTGGCACTTTCCGTCACGGTAGAAACACCGTGCCCAGGTGTTACCTGGCAGTTTGTCCAAGGAGCCCGGACTTTCCTCGGCAGAAGACAGTTGCCCGTCTCTGACGCGATCATCCGGCCAGCATGTACCTGACGCTGGGAATATAAGGGGTAGGTCTCACGTGACGGGCGGACCAAAATCACCCCGTTCTGCTGGCGCGTGCCGGAACCAGAGGTGACGGATGCGTGACGGGTCGCGTGTAGGCTTGTGTCCGACATCAACGGACGACACGCGATGACTGGGGAATGGGATGGGGCATCCTTGGGTGCCGGAACGGGAGGAGGGCTTCCGCGCGGCGACATCACGCGTGTCACGACGATGCTGACCCCCGATGAGCGAATGCGGGTTGATGCCGTCGGGATGGGGTTGATCCAGGCGTATCACCGGGAAACAGTCGACGATCTCCGACGCGATCTGCGAAACGAGCGTGTGCGCGCCCTCATTCTGTCGACGGCCATGGCGCAGCGCACGAGTGTCTCGAGCATGGCGCGCATGGTGCGCGAGTTTCCGCGCGTTCCAACCGTGGCCATCCTCTCGCAGTTCGATCGCGCGACCGTACGCACCGTGCTCTCGCTTGGGCAATGTGGGATACGTACGCTCATCGATGTGCGGGAACCAACCGGATGGCGCGAGCTGCGGTCAGTTCTGCTCAGCGAGCGCACGTCAGACGTGCAACGCGTTGCCATGTCTCG
>ERZ795061.1832-NODE-1832-length-20256-cov-8.061730_pt1 | contig 20256 bp, 18 predicted proteins | sample MGYA00375145_ERZ795061 | MGnify/ENA primary metagenome ERZ795061 (study PRJEB30190, sample SAMN05720144) | anaerobic digester metagenome | isolation source: active sludge of municipal wastewater-treating anaerobic digesters | place: USA | collected 2014-12-22 ... | reverse complement strand
CGGCGATCTCGTCCGCCTCGAGCGCATACGAACGGTCCATCCGAACCTCGCCCGCGACGACGCGGGCGCGGCACGTGCCGCACACTCCCCCGGTGCACGAGTACGGCGCGTCGGGGCGCACCCGTAACGTCGCGGCGAGGATCGACTAGGCCGAGTCGTGCATCTCGATCCGCGAGGTGCGCCCGTCGAGGGTCACCGTCACCACCGCGTCGGCCGCGACGTCCTCGGCCGGAACAGCCGGCACGGACAGCCCGTCGACCGGTACGTGGAACACCTCGTGGTGCACGTGCGCCTCGTCGACCCCGAGCGAGGCCAGCAGCGCCTGGGCACCCTCGACCATGCCGAACGGCCCGCACAGATAGTACTCGTCCACCGAGCCGACGGGCGCGAACGCCTGGAATAGCCGGTCGAGCCGCTCCGGGTCCATCCGCCCGGACAGCAGCTCCACCGTCTGCGGCTCGCGGGAGAGCACATGGACGAGCTGGAAGCGCCCCATGTGCGCGTTCTTGAGGTCCTCGAGCTCCTCGAGGAACATCACGTCCGCGGTGGTCCGGTTGCCGAAGAACAGCGTCACCTGCGAGCGCGGCTCGCGCGTGAGGATGTTCTCGACGTGGGAGAGCACCGGGGTGATGCCGGAGCCGGCGGCGATGAGGCAGTGGTGCTTCGCCGTCGCCGGATCCGAGGGCACGGTGAACGACCCCAGTGGCGGCATGACCGAGAGCGTGTCCCCCACTCGCACAGCGGAGTTCAGGAACGACGACATCCGCCCGCCGGGCACCTGGCCGACACCGACGCGCACCGCCTGCATCAGGCGGGCGCGGTCGGGCGAGAGGCACAGCGAGTACGACTGGCGCACGTCCTCGCCGCCGATGTCGGCGCGCAGGGTCAGGTGCTGGCCGGCCTCGAAGCGCAGGAACAGCGGGGCCAGCTCGTCCGGCACGGCGAAGGTCAGCGCGACGGCGCGGTCGGTGAGCTGCTCGCGGTGGCTGACGGTCAGGTCGTGGAAGCGGTGCCGCTGAGCGGCGCCGCCGGTCTGCGGCAGGAGCAGGCTCACGCTCAGACCGCCTTGAACTCGTCGAACGGGTCCCCGCACGCCCGGCACCGGTGCAGCGCCTTGCACGCCGTCGTCCCGAACCGCGCGAGAAGCTCGGTGTCCGCCGACCCGCACCTGGGGCAGGCAACGGGCTCGACAGACGCGGTATGCGGTGCGCGCCCGATCGTGACCGGCACCGGACCGCTCGCGCCAGTCGCGCGCGGACCCGGCGGCGCGATGTCGAGCTCGGCGAGCGCGGCGCGACCGCGCTCGGTGAGCCAGTCCGTCGTCCACGGCGGGGAGTGCACGATCTCGACGCTTGCGTCCCACCCGGCGGCGGCGGCGGCGTCGACGATGTCGCGGGCGATGACCTCCATGGCGGGACAGCCGCTGTAGGTCGGCGTGATCCGCACTCGCACCGCCCCTGCTGCCTCGTCGGCCTCGACGCCCCGCACGATCCCTAGGTCGGCGATGGACAGCGTCGGGATCTCCGGGTCGGTCACCGCTCCGACCCGCTCGCGCACCTCATCGACAGCGACGCGTGTCATCACCATGTCGCCCCCGGGTGCGAGCGGGCGAGGTGCTGCATCTCCGCCAACAGATACCCGCACGCCTCCGAGTGCAGGCCCTCCCGGCCGCCGCGCGAGCGCCGGCGACTCGACGGCACCCCCTCGAGCGTCGCCTCGGCCAGCACGTCCTCGACGAAACCCAGCACCCCAGCCCGCAGTGTGCTCGGCAGCACGCCGACCCCGGCATCCACCGCAGCCACCTCGACCGCGGTGTCCTCGAACAGCTCGGCCACATACGGGGCAACGCGCTCCAGCGCCGCAACCATCCGCCGGTGGCTCTCGTCCGTCCCGTCGCCGAGCCGCAACGCCCACAGCCGGGCGTGGTCGCGGTGGTAGCGCGACTCGGTCACGGCCTTCGACGCGACCCCCGCGAGCTCGACGTCGGCGGAGGAGGCGAGCGCGGCACACCGCTCGACGTCCAGACTCGAGACCAGCAGCAGCCGCACGATCTCGAAGCCGAAGTCGTGCCGGGGCTGCTCGACCAGGTGCACGTGCCGGAACTCGCGCTCGTCGCGCCAGTACGCGTAGTCGTCCTCGCCGCGGCCGGTCCCGTCCAGCGAACCCAAGAGCCCATACAACGACCTCGCCCGCCCGAGCAGGTCGAGGCCGATGTTGCCCAGGGCCATGTCCTCCTCGATCTGCGGGGCCCGGCTGATCCACTCCCCCAGCCGCTGGGCGTAGATCAGGGCATCGTCGGCGAGCGCCGCGACGAGCGGCGCATGAGCCTCACTCACAGGTACTCCACGTCCTCGGGCACTTCGTAGAACGTCGGGTGCCGGTAGACCTTGTCACCGGCCGGGTCGAAGAACGCGTCGCGCTCCTCGGGACTGCTCGCCGTGATCGCGGACGCGGGCACCACCCAGATCGAGACGCCCTCCTGGCGTCGGGTGTAGAGGTCACGGGCGTTGTGCAGCGCCAGCGCCGCGTCGGGGGCGTGCAGGGACCCGACGTGCGTGTGCGAGAGCCCGCGCTTGGCGCGCACGAAGACCTCCCACAGCGGCCAGGCGTCCGACTCGGGCGCGGACGCGCTCATGCGGCTCCCGCCTGGGTGCGCTCGGCCTGCTTGCGGGCGTATGCGGTGGCCGCCTCGCGCACCCACGCACCCTCCTCGTGGGCCGAGACCCGGTGCTCGAGGCGCTGTGCGTTGCACGGCCCGTCGCCCTTGAGCACCCGCCAGAACTCGTCCCAGTCGATGGGCCCGAAGTCGTAGTGTCCGCGCTCGGCGTTCCACCGCAGGTCGGGGTCGGGCAGGGTCAGGCCGATCCGTTCGGCCTGCGGCACGGTCATGTCGACGAACTTCTGACGCAGCTCGTCGTTGCTGAACCGCTTGATGCCCCACGCCATCGACTGCGCGGTGTGGCCCTGCTGCGCGAGCTCGCCGGTGTCCGGCGGCCCGAACATCATCAGCGCCGGCCACCACCACCGGTTCGCGGCGTCCTGGGCCATGGCCTGCTGCGCCTCCGTGCCACGGGCCAGGGTCCAGAGGATCTCGAAGCCCTGCCGCTGGTGGAACGACTCCTCCTTGCAGGCCCGGTTCATCGCCCGGGCATAGGGGCCGTAGGAGCAGCGGCACAGCGGCACCTGGTTCATGATCGCGGCGCCGTCGACGAGCCAGCCGATCGCGCCGACGTCGGCCCACGTGACGGTGGGGTAGTTGAAGATCGAGGAGTACTTCTGCCGGCCGGTGTGCAGCCGGTCGAGCAGCTCCTCGCGGGAGACGCCGAGCGTCTCGGCGGCGGAGTAGAGGTAGAGGCCGTGGCCCGCCTCGTCCTGGACCTTGGCCATGAGGATGGCCTTGCGGCGCAGCGACGGCGCGCGCGAGATCCAGTTGCCCTCGGGCTGCATGCCGATGATCTCGGAGTGGGCGTGCTGGGCCATCATCCGGATCAGCGTCTGGCGGTATGCCTCCGGCATCGCGTCGCGCGGCTCGATGCGCTGGTCCGCGTCGATGAGCTCGTCGAAGTATCCGTCGAGGGCGGCGGCGTCGGCGGCGTTCAGGGGTTCGTCACGCCGCGGCAGCCGGTCCTTGTGGGACTCGGGTGCGGCCACATCGGTGGGGCCGTAGTCGTTGCCGTACATAGGGTCCAGCATACGGACACGCGCAGACAGCGGCCCTTCCACGCGCTCGCCCCGAGCCACTACCGTCGACCCGTGGCCCGCACGCCCGCACGCCCGGGCACCCACCTCCTCCTCGCCGCCGCCGGCGTCCTTCTTCTCGCGGCGTGCTCCGCCCCCGCACCCCGCCCCGTCGCACGGACGGAGCGCCCCACGGTCGTCGCCTTCATCGCCGACTTCGGCACCTGCGACGAGGGCCAGAGCGCCGTGGCCGACATGGTCGACTCGTGGCACGCCGATGCGGTCGTCACCGGCGGCGACAACACCCAGGGCGTCGAGGGCTGTCTCCCCTACACGCGGTCGGTCGAGCCGTCCTACGGCGACTACCTCGCCGCCGACCCACCGCGGTTCTTCCCCGCCCTCGGCAACCACGACTACACCGACCCCGGGGCCGGCCTGGCTGCGTACTCCGCCGCCTTCCCCCACGTGCCGACCGACGACGACCCCCAAGGCCGGTGGTACGACCAGACGATCGGGGACATCACCGTCTTCGTGCTCGACAGCGAGGCCCCACCGCAGCACCAGGTCACCCAGCAACGGTGGCTCGAGGACACGCTCACCGAGGCCGCCGCCACCGCGCCCGACACGTGGCGCCTCGTCGTCTTCCACCGCCCCGCCCACTCGTCCGGCCACCACGGCTCGCACGCCCCCATGCAGGAGGCGGCCGGCTGGGAGCTTCAGGACTGGGGCGCCGACCTGGTCCTGAACGGTCACCAGCACATCTATGAGGAAGTCCTCGTCGACGGCCTGCACCACGTGACCGCCCCGACCGGGGCCCTCGGCACCGTCCGCGAGTGCCCGGCCGAGCTCGTCCCGCAGAGCCGGGTCTGCATCGAGGGCGCCGGAGCGCTGCGGCTGACCGCCACTTCACAGACCCTCCACGTCGAGCTCCACCTCGCCGACGCCCCCGACACCGCCGCCGACCGGATCACGCTGCACCGCTGAGCCGGGCACCACAGCCGTCCACACGCCACGACGGATGTGTCCCCGACCCGGCCACCGTGTGAGGATCGACGCATGACGGAGCACGCCCACGACCATGCACCCGGCCCGCTCGCCGACGCCAGCGTCCGCCGCGCCGGCCCGAACGACGCGGCGGCCGTCGGGCTGGTCCAGGAGGCGGTCTGGGCCGAGACCTACGCCCCCCGCGTCCCTGAGCACATCGCCGCCCAGTTCACCTCGGCCGGCTTCGCGAGCGTCTGGCGCCGCTCTCTCGCCAGCCCCCCGCCGGGCGTGTGGACGCTGCTCGTCGCGTGCGCCCGCGAGCAGGTCGTCGGGTATGCGGCGGTCGGCCCCTCCCAGGACCGCGACGGAGAGGCGACGACGGGTTCCCTGATGGAGATCGGCGTGCACCCGAAGGGGCGGCGCAGCGGCCACGGCTCCCGGCTGCTCAACGCCGCTGCCGACATCCTGCGCGAGGCCGGGGCGACCGACCTCACCGCGTGGCTGCCCGCCGACGCCGAGGCGACCCGGGCGTTCTTCGACCAGGCCAACCTCCACCCGGACGGCGCCTACCGCGACCGCGGCGTCGCCGAGGACGTCACGGTGCGCGAGATCAGGGTCGCCGCCAGCCTGGAGCCGCCCTCGGATCCCAGCCGGCCCTGACGGCATGAGGGGCGCCGGCGAGGATCGACCCCTGACAATCCCCGTCGATCCCCGCCCGAATCCCTATCCGGTCGCCGGGATTGTCAGGGACGCTCCCCGACGCGAGCTCGGTCAGAGCGCGGACAGACTGATCTCAACGCGCCACCCGGGCGACGATCGGAAGTCCGAAAGGGCCTCCCAACGAGAGAGGAAAGACCCTTATGGCGAACGGCAACGACAACAGCCTCGGCACCCAGGTCATCGTCGATGACACCTTGAACACCGACAACTCGGTCAACACCGAGACCGATGTCGAGCTCGAGGTCGAGGACTCCTTCAACACCGACAACTCGACCACCACCGAGACCGATGTCGAGCTCGACGTCGAGGTCGAGGACTCCTTCAACGACAACTCCGACAACTCCGACAACTCCGACAACTCCGTCGACAACTCCGTCGACAACTCGGTCGAGAACGAGGCCGACGACTCCTTCAACACCGACGTCGAGATCGAGGAGTCGTTCAACACCGACAACTCCGTCGAGAACGAGGCCGAGGACTCCTTCAACGACAACTCGGACAACTCGACCGAGAACGAGGACTCGTTCAATACGGACAACTCGGACAACTCGATCAACACGGACATCGAGGTCGAGCTGGAGGACTCGTTGAACGACAACACCGACAACTCGGTGCGCAACCAGGACTCCTTCAACATCACGAGCTCGTTCAACACCCAGACGCTGAACGACCACTCCACCACGGTCGGCATCCGTGAGTACCAGGCCGGCTTCGGAGGCGACTTCAACTTCGGTCTCGGTGGCGGTGCCATGGCCGCAGGCGGCGGCTGGGGCAAGCACGGCGCCTCTGGTGCTGACATGGAGGTCGACCTCGACAACCGCGTCATGCAGCTGGACCAGTCGGTGAACCAGGCCATCAGCACCGAAGGTGGCCCCGGCGGTGGCAACGTCGGCCAGGTGTTCGGCCAGAACGCGACGGTCAGCTTCGGTGACGGCTCCAACGCCGCCGGACGCGACGTGAACATCGACAACTCGGAGCTCGACCTCGAGGTCGGGGACATCAACATCGGCAACACCGACATCTCGACGAGGATCAACGACTCCTTCAACGACTACTCCACCGAGATGGACATGGAGTGGGACCTCGAGATCGAGGACTCCTTCAACGACCAGTCCACGAACACCGAGGTGGAGGTGGAGGTCGACGACTCGTTCACCAGTGAGGTGGATGCGGCGTTCGACAACTCGCTCGAGTGGGAGAACAGCGGCAACATCTTCAGCCCGGGCGCCGCCACCACCGGCGGAGAGGCCGAGACGGAGTTCGACTTCTGATCATCACGCGCTGACATCCGGTGCCCGATCGCCCTCGCGGCGATCGGGCACTAGGTGTTTAACTCGCAGGGGACGACGACCGATGGGGAGTACATGATGGGCAAGACGGCCGAAGGCACACGCAGCGACAGTGCCCTCACCCGTCGGCAGCGGCGTGAGCTCGACGGGTCCGGCGCCGCTGGCCCGGCCGAGGATCTGCTGAGACTGGCCGACGACCTGGCCGCGATGGCACAGGACACCAAGCGCGACGACCTCGTCCAACGCCTCGGGACCGCCGTCGAGCGGCTGCGCAGTCCGAACACCCGGGTGGTCGTCGTGGGGGAGTTCAAGCAGGGCAAGAGCAAGCTCATCAACGCGTTGGTCAACGCGCCGGTCTGCCCGATCGACGACGACATCGCCACGAGCGTGCCGACCATCGTCGGCTTCGGCCCTCGTCCGGCCGCGTCCATCGTCGCTCGCTCGGGAGACGAGATCGAGCGACACGAGATTCCCATCGATGAGCTGGCCCAGTACGTCTCCGAGTCGGGCAACCCGGGCAACTCGCGCCACCTTCTGGCGGGGGAGGCGCAGCTGCCCCGCGCGATTCTGCAGGGCGGACTCCAGCTGGTGGACACCCCCGGTGTCGGGGGAACGGAGTCCCAGAGCGCGTTGACGACGCTGTCGAGCCTGTCGACCGCGAGCGCAGTGATCATGGTCTCGGATGCCTCGCAGGAGTTCACCGAGCCGGAGGTGCAGCTGCTGCGCCATGCCATGCGCGTCTCGCCCAACGTGGCCACCGTCCTCGCCAAGACCGACCTCTACTCGCAGTGGCAAGACGTGCAGGACATCGACCGCCGCCACCTCCGTGAGATCGGCGAGGTGCCGCTCTTCGCCGTGTCCAGCAACCTGCGTCTGCGGGCCGCGCAGGAGCAGGATCGCGAGCTCAACGACGAGTCCGGGTTCCCGGCCCTGGTGGCGCACCTGCGCAGGGAGATCGTCGGGAGGGCCGAGCTGATAGCGGTGCGAAGTGCCGTCCACGATCTCGGCTTCGTCGTCGCCCAGATGGAGCTCGCCGCACGAAGTGAGCTGAGCGCCCTCCTCAACCCGGAGGACAGTGCCCGCCTGCTCGCGGAGCTGGATCGCGCCAAGGCGCGGTCGGAGGAGTTCAAGAGCCGCTCGTCGAAGTGGAACGTCCGCCTCGGCGACGGCATCACCGACCTCATCGCCGATATGGAGCACGACCTGCGGGATCGTCTTCGAAGAGTGCAGCGGGAAGCGGAGCAGGCCATCGACGAGGGAGACCCGGGACCCATCTGGGACCAGATCTCTCAGTGGCTGGACGAGCGGATCGCCAGCGCGGTCTCGGAGACGTTCATCTGGACCGAGGAACGGTCCCACTGGCTCGTCGAGGAGGTCGCCGAACTGTTCCTCGCCGAGGAGGTCGAGATTCCGCTGATCGCCGTCGGGAACACCGACGGTGTCCTCGACCAGGTGCAGCGGCTTCCCGGGTTTGAGCCGGGGCACCTCTCCGCCGGAGAGAAGATCTACATCGGCGTCCGCGGCTCGTACGGCGGCGTGCTGATGGCGGGCCTGGCCACCGGTCTGATCGGCCTGTCCCTGATCAATCCCCTGTCGCTCCTCGCCGGCGTGCTCGTCGGTCGGCGGGCCTACCGCGAGGACGCCGCCAACCGACTCAACCGTCGGCGCTTCGAGGCCAAGAACATCGTGCGCCGGCACGTCGACGAGGTGACCTTCCAGGTCGCCAAGGTGCTGCGCGATCGTCTCAGGGTCGTCCAGCGGACCGGACGTGACCATTTCGGGGCCATCGCGGACGAGATGCACCGCTCCCTCGCGGAGGCCACGCTCGCGGCCAAACAGGGGGCCGGTGCGCGGCAGGAGGACGACAAGAAGCGCATTGCGTGGTTACGCGGCCACATCCAGCAGCTCGAACGAGTCAAGGCCGAGCTTCCCGCCCTCCCGCCGGCGACCGCCAAGGATGTCGTCGTCCGATGAGTGTGCCCGTCGAGGTCGCCGTGCGCGACCTCCTGGACACCGCCCGCGCGCTCTACGGGGGCGATGCTCCTGCGCAGCTGGACGATCTGGAGCGTCGTCTCGCAGAGCCGCTGCGGTTGGCGATCGCGGGCATCGTCAAGGCGGGCAAGTCCACGCTGCTGAACGCGATCGTGGGTGAGCGTGTCGCGGCAACGGACGCCGGCGAATGCACTCGCCTCGTCACGTGGTACCGGCATGCCACCACCCGGTCGGTCAGCGTCGTCGCGCGAGACGGCACCTCCACCAGGCTCCCGATCCACCGGGCCGCAGCGGGGCACTTCGCCTTCGATCTGAACCTCCCGGTCGACGACGTCGATCGGGTCGAGGTCGGCTGGCCGGCCCCCGCGTTGAAGAGGGTGGTGCTGATCGACACCCCGGGGATCGCCTCGCTCTCGCCGGGGACGACCGCACGCGCCACCGGGTTCCTCGCCCCGGACGAGGCTGCGCCGGCTGCCGACGCCATCATCTACCTCCTTCGTCGGCTGCACCCGGCGGACATGCGGTTCCTCGCGGCCTTTCGGGACACGGCCGCAGGATCCTCGAGGACGGTCAATGCCATCGCCGTGCTCTCGCGAGCGGACGAGATCGGCTCGGGACGGATCGACTCCCTCCTGTCGGCGAGCAAGGTCGCCCGCCGCTACGAGCTGGACGAGCACCTGCGAGCGCTGGCCCTCGGCGTCTTCCCGGTGGCGGGGCTGCTCGCCGAGGGTGCTCGAACCATGCGGCAGAACGAGTTCGAGGGGCTGCGCGAGCTCGCCGGCCTGGCCCGGGAGGACCGGGAGGCCCTGCTCGTCTCGGCCGACCGCTTCGTCCGGCTGACGGGTATCACGACCCTGGGAACGGACGAGCGCCGAGCCCTGATGTCCCGGTTCGGCATCTTCGGGGTCCGCCTTGCCGCATCGCTGATCAGGGCGGGAGTGCCGGACGCGCCCGCCCTGACGTCGGAGATGACACGTCAGAGCGGCCTGGACGATCTCGTCGAGTTCGTCGACGGCCAGTTCATCGGCCGAACGGTCGCGCTCAAGGCCCACGGCATCCTGGAAGTCCTCAGAGTCCTGCTCGACCAGCACCCGGTGGACGGCGCCTCCGAGCTGGAGGAGGGGATCGAGCGAGTCTCCCTACGACTGAGCGACGTGGACGAGCTGACCCTGCTGTCCCGGGCCCGGATCGAGGGACTCGGTCTCGGTGCTCGTGAGGATGAGGCGATCAGGATCGTCGGCGGCCACGGAGTGGCGGTGCACGACCGTCTCGGCATGGACGCCGGCGCCGAGCCCATCCGGCTGCGTCAGCGCCTGGTCGAGCGACTCGACGGATGGCGGGCCGCTTCACACGACCCGGCGAACGACCGGCGAGCGGTCGAGGCCCATGAGGTGGTGATCAGAACCCTCGAGGAGCTGCACGAGGGCTTACGTGCGCGAGGGGAGGAATCTCGCTCCGTGACGAGCCCGGCTGGCGGCTCAGAGCTCGGTCCCGCTGACACTGACGATCGTGCCGCGGCGGATGTCATGCTGTCGCGCGGTCCACGCGATGGCGCCGGGGAAGACGCTCATGAGCATGGCGAGCAGAGCCAGGCCCACCTGCGCGGTCATCAACTGCCGTAGCGAGGCTCCCTGGTCGCCGCGCGCCACCATCTCGGCGATGACGAGGAACAACAGGAACTGGACCGCCACGGTTCCGAACTGCCACCACCTGGTGCTCTTGCGGCGGTTCATGAACGACACCAGGAGGGTGATCTGGACGAGAAGCAGCGTCACCATAATCCCGAACGCCGACCAGTAGACGATCTCAGCGGCGGAGGTGTAGGTCTCCTCGGCCCGCGTGGCGTTGACCTCCCTGACCGCGTCGGCGATCTGCGGGAGCTGCTCTTCCCGAATGGCGACGAGGAAGCCGACGGCCACCGTGCCCGCGAGGAAGCTCAGCACCCACAGGAACTGCGCCAGGCGCACCGAGAACGGCGGCGGCTGCTTGATCACGACCGGGGGCTGGTTGGGGCTCTCCAACGACGGACGCGCAGGACGTTCCGAGGGCTGCTCCACGGCTGGCTCTTCCTTCGATGTCTGTCGCGCGACGATCCCATGGGTCGCCGGATCCGGGGATCCGGGCTCGATGCTACGGCTGGTCGTCGAACTCTGCATCGAGCGGCTGCTCCTCGATCAGCGCCTCGTCGGTGTACTCCGGACTGTCCGAGATCGAGTCGATCGTGTCCAGCGAACTGTCTGGTGTCGTCTCGGCGGCGTAGTCGGCGACCTCCTGCACGGGCTCTGCGGCGGCGGCAGCCGATTCCTCGACCTGCGGCGTCGAAGCAGGAGCATTCACGACCGTCGACCCGTCGATGGTCGTCTCGGTCGACTCGTTGAAGGAGTCCTCCACGCTCACGTCCTGCTCCACCGTGCTCGACTGGTCGTTTGCGGAGTCCTCGACGTCGGCCTCGAGATCGAGCTCGACATCGACCGACTCGTCGTTGAAGGAGTCCTCGATCTCCACGTCGGTGTCCGTGTTGCCGATCGAGATGTCACCAGCCTCGATGTCCGTCGTCGAGTTGTCGATGTCGACGTTCTCCCCGCCCGCGACGGACTCGTCTCCCGCGGCCACTACGGCGTCCTGGTCGAAGAGCTGGGTGACGTCACCCTCGGCCCAGATCGACTGGTTGACCGACTGGTCGAGGATGGTGGCCCTGTTGTCGAAGGAGAAGTTGTTCACGATGTTCGCGATCTCCCGGATCAGCTCGTGCTTGGGCTCCTCCGGGTGCGGGGGGCGGAAGACGATCGTCGGCGGGGTGTTGACCGTAACATCCGGCGGAGAGACGGAGATGACCTCCGGCCGGTCGATCACCACTGGCGCGACACTGCGGACGTCGGCCGCGCAGATGTCGCCCAGCCCCGCCGCCTCGAAAGCACCCTCGGGGTCCTCGGCGAACTCAGCAGCCGCTTCCGGATCCCCCAGGAGACCCAGGATGAACTCGATCAGTGCATCGGCGATCGTCGCCATCGGCGTCGTCATATCCGTCTCTCCTGCTCAGGCGCGTGTGGGCCATCGTGTCTGTGATCGTATGGGAATGGTTTCAGTCTAGGAGCCGCGTTCGGTGCGTACATCGGGGTTTTCACCTATACCCGCACCGCTCGGTTAGGGGATTCGCGCGCGAAATCCTGGGTCGCGCCGAGCGCGAGTCGCAGCTTCGCGATGAGGTCGGACCGCGAGCCGGCCTCGAGTCGGCGGCGCATATGCGCCACATGGTGCTCGACGGTGCGCGGAGAGATGAAGATCGCCTCACCGATCTCGACGTACGTCTTGCCCTTGAGGATGAGTCGGGCGACCTCACGCTCACGCTCGCTGAGCTCGGACTCCGCGCCGACGGCGGCGACACCGGCGGTCTCCGGCTGGGTCACCGCGGCTGAGGTGCTCTCCTTGGGGTGGAGGTCGCGGGCGCAGGACAGCAGCCTGGCTGAGACCCGCCGATCCGTGGACCGGCGCGCGCCGTGTGCGGCGAGGCGGCCGCCGTCCCACGCCAGTCCCGCGGAGCCGAGAGCGCGGGCTCCGTCCTCGACCGCGTCGGGGTCGACCTTGCCGGCGAGGACCTGGACCCACACGCCACCCGCGCTGGCCATCGTGGCGGCCAGCGGGCTCCGGTCGGCGGCGCCGACGAGCGCCTTGGCGAACGGGGCCAGCGCATCCGGGGTGTTGAGCAGGATCCCCTGCTGGACGCCGGCCCACCAGAGGTGAGTCGACCACAGCGGCGGTGACCCGAGGCGGTCCAGCAGGTCGAGGCCGAGCTGCAGATGGGCTGCGAGCGTGGTCGAGTCCCCGAGACGTGCTGCTGCCCCCACCAACGTCGCGAGCGGAAAGATCGTGTAGAGGTCCACGTCCGGGTGCGCCACAGCCCCACGGACGTCGGCCCAGGACGCCTGCAGCGCCGCCAGATCCCCGAAGCGTCGAGCGAGGGTGACCTCGAGGATGTGCCCGAGCCGGGCGTCCCGGGCGCCGACCGGCGCGGACTCCTGCTGCGCCAGGGTGTATGCCCGCCGCGCGGCGTCCGGCCGTTCCGCCTGGATCGCCACCAGGCCCTGCCAGAGCAACAGCCTGCGACGCGCCCACTGCCGGCCCTGCCCGCCCGTGACCGCGTCGTCGAGGACCTGGCGAGCCGTGGCCAGGTCACCCGAGCCCAGCGCGACCGACGCGGCAATCACGGCGGGGAGCTCCGGTGTGGGACAGGCCGTCCCCGATGCGGTGTAGAGCTCCGAGGCCCGCACCAGATCGCTGAGCGCGGTCGGCGAGGGGGTGCGACCGAGGGACGAGCACAGGCCCCGGTGGAGGAGATACAGGGCGACGTCGAGCTGCGAGCTCACACCCTGGTCGTCCGGCAGCACGACGGGAGCGCGGTGGGGCTCGAGATGGCCGCTGCCGATGTGTGCGATCTCCGCTCGGACGGCCGTCGCGCCCTCGTACGTGCGTGATCCGTAGACACGGGCAGCCATCGCCATCAGGTCTCGGGCCGCCAGCACGGACGCGGCCAGGTCGGCCAGCCCGGCGTCCGCAGGGGAGCTGGCCTTCGTGATCGCCTCATCCACGAGGAGGCCCGTCCGGTCGAGGTCACCGGCCGCCCAGGCCGCGCGAGCCCGGCGCTGCGCCAGATCCGAGGACCTCGTCCCCGCCCTGAGCGCGACGCGGTACAGCCGGTCCGCATGGTCGGGTCTGTCGTCCCGGAGCTCGTCAGCACGAACGGCGATGGCATCGCCCACACGAGGGTCCCGCACACCGTCGAGCAGGAGCTCGATGGAGTCGTCGTCCTCCAGACAGCCTCTGGTGATCTCTTCGGCCAGACTTGTGGAGTCCGTGCTGCCCCACCGGTGCGTGACCGACGACCGCATTGCCGTGCGCACGGCGGGCACCATGCGGCCGTTGCGGAAGAGCAGACCCTCGGCATGGCCCAGGAGCACCAGCTCGTCCAGGGCCTCTGCGTGCCCGTCCGGGGGGCGGCCGGGGTCGGTGCCCAGACTGAGCTGCTCGATGAACCGCCGAAGCGGCGCGTCGAGTGTCGCGACACGCTGCAGCACCTGGTTCTGCAGGTCCCGCCGGAGCGCGAGATGGTCTGTCCTGCCCCGGCACTCTGCGACATGGTCGTGGGAGAGGGCGAAGGTGACCAGCCATGCCGCCCCGCCCGTCAGGTCGAGGATGTCCTCGATACATGCGCACGACGCGGGCCGACCTTGCGCACGAAGGTGTGCGTCGACCTCTGTGGCAGAGACCTCACCGAGGATGATCGGAGGAGAGCTTCGCTGGAGCAGGCGTTCGATGGTCCTCACGTGTTCACCCACCGGCCCGGGCCGCAGTGCGACGACGAGACCGGCTCCCGGGGTATGCGCCCGCTCGGTGATCGGCGCGGCGCCCTCCTCGTCGATGAGATGGAGGTCGTCGACGATGAGAACCGCCTCGGCCGGGATGGCGGCGATGTCAACCTCGGCACCGAAGGTGTGCGTCTCGACCCCCCGGTCGTCGAGCCCGTCACGGACGAACTCCAGCGCCGCGGTCTTCCCCGACCCGGCGGGGCCGATGACCTGCGCTCGGGTGGGTCTCGACGACGTGAGGATCCGCTCGATCTGAGCGTCCGCCAGGTGGGCTCCCGTGAGGAGTGGTTGGACTGTCATGTCTCACCCTCCCCGCGGTGGTTCGACGACGGAATCAGCGTGCCCACCGAGTCCGAACACGCCGACCGAGTCCGACGTGAACGCCCACGCGAGGTACACGGCGCAGACGACGATGAGAGAGGCGACGACGAGCCGCCACGCGTACGTGGCGAGTCGTGCCCGTTCGGGAGGGATGAAGGGGATCAGGGCCGCTACCTGATCATTCGGGCGCAGCGGTTCGTCGCGGGACGATCCCGAGTCCGGCTCTGCTGCCAGGTCGCCCGTGCTCTTCCGCAGCGCCATGCGAGCGGCGCCCATCGCGACGACGGCGCCCGGGTCCGGTTCGGCCAGGGCGGAGACGCCAAGCGCTGTGGACAGCCGCTCGGTCACCAGCGGGATCCGTGCGGATCCGCCCGCCAGGACGACTCCCGAGAGGTCTTCGGCAGTCACGCCGCCGTCGGTCAACGTCTGCCGGACCGCGCAGACTGTCTGGTCCAGCAGTTCGCCGATCAGGGACTCGAACTCGTCACGGGTGAGTCGGACCGTCGACGGGCCGGGCGTGAACTGCAGGGCCAGGACGGCATCGGTGTCCGTCGAGAGCGCCTCCTTGGCCGCGACGGACGCCGACCTGAGCTCTGCGGATGGGGCGCGCACAGGGCTTCGTGCCGTCGCGCGGTCGGACAGGAGACTGCCGACGAGGGCGTCATCGACGTCGAGCCCCCCGAGCGGAGCGGTGCCGAACGCCTCGGGCAGAACCGTCCAGCCGTCCTCATGCCTGCGGACGATGGCCGTGGCGAGGCTCGTGTGGCCGAGGTCGCACGTCGCCCACAGCTCCCCCGCCTGCGCCTCGTCGACAGCTCCCCACGCCGCCGCCTCCGCCTCGGGAGTCAGGTCGACGGGGACACGGCAGTGCTCCTCGACAGCCTGACGGACACCCTCGCGACGGTGCGCTCCCCAGTGCACCGGGTGGGTCAGCACGACGCCGACGGGAGGCACGCCCTCGATCTCCGTCACTGCACCGACGACCCAGGCGACGAGCTGCGCGTAGGCCTCCTCGGCGAAGACCCGGTGGCCGGCGACGAGGAACGGGATCCCGGTGCCGATGCGGCGCCGCAGATCGCCGACGATCGCCTCCGGCTGCTCCCGCGCCCATGCCGATGCGATGGCCCCGAACTCGAGATCCCCCTCGCGGGACACCCACATCGACGCCGACATGTCGTCGCCCGTGGTCGAGAGCACGCAGGGCTCCACGCGTTCGTTGCGCGAGGACGTATATCGTGCGGTGGCGGCATGGACGCGGCTGGCGCCGACATCCACGCCGAGGTGATAGCTGTTGGTCACCGGACTCCCTGAAGTCACTCTGACTGGTGGACGGACGTCCGGCGCCGGGTAAGGCACCACTCGTCCCCCCGTCCTTGGTTCCTCACGCTACCGGCGATTCAGCGACGAGGACGGGAATCAAGGATCTACTCGTCAGTAGCCGGAGATCCATGGCCGTTCGGTCGATGAGAGGGTGTCGCTCTGGGGGCCGCGAGGTAAACGTATGGGAACCGGCGGCCCTCCCCTCGGACGCGTCGAGGTGCCATTGGTGTCAGGCCACGACGGGCGTCATACACTGAGTGCCGTTTGGTGACGACGATCGGCGGCCGGAGGGGCGATGAGTGAGGCCGCACCGACCGGCGAGCTGACCCCCGAGCGCCGCCGGGCCGTCCGGCGCCAGTCGTGGTCGGTCGGGCTCGCGACGGGGCTGTACGACGTCAGCTTCGGCGCCCTCTCCGTCGCCGCGGGCCTGACCATCTGGCAGACGCAGGCGCTCTCGGCGCTGATGTTCACCGGCGGCAGCCAGTTCGCGCTGGTCGGGATCATCGGCACCGGCGGCCTCGCGGCGGCACCGGCGGCGATCGCCACCGCGACGATGCTGAGCATCCGAAACGGTCTGTATGCGCTGAGCACCCGCCGCTTCCTGCTCACCGGGGCCGCGCATACACCTGTCGTTCGAAAGGCAGTCGTGCGGACGGCGGCCGCCGCCCACCTGACGATCGACGAGTCCAGCGCCGTCGGCCTGGCCCAGCCGGAGCCGAAGGCAGCGCGGCTCGGCTTCTGGCACACCGGTCTCGCGGTGTTCCTGTTCTGGAACCTCATGACGCTCGTCGGTGCGCTGGCGGGCTCGGTGATCGGCGACCCGGCGACCTACGGGCTGGACGGGGCGGCGGTCGCGGCGTTCCTCGCCCTGCTGTGGCCGAGGTTGCAGGCGAGTGACGCCCGGGTCACGGCCGCGGTCGCGACGGTGCTGGCCCTCGTCGCGGTGCCGTTCGTCCCGGCCGGCGTCCCGGTGCTCATCGCGGCATCGGCCGCCGTCGTCATCGGCCTGCGCGGCGGTCGGCCGGGCGCGACCGCTCCCCCACCGGACCCGGCGACGGACGGGGACGTCATCCCATGACGCTGACCACCGCTGTCCTGATCGCCTGCGCGCTCGCCTTCGCAACCAAGGCGATCGGCTATGCCATCCCGCCGCGGCTCGTCGAGGGCGAGCGGACGATGCGGGTCTCGACGCTGCTCCCGGCAGCCCTCCTCGCCGGCCTGATCGTGGTGCAGACGGCCGCCGACGGCCCGGCGCTCGTCCTCGACGCCCGGGTCGGCGCGCTCGTCGTCGCGGCGCTGCTGCTGTGGCGGGGAGCCGGCTTCATCACCGTGGTCATCGCCGGAGCCGTCACAGCAGGGCTCCTGCGTCTCATCGGTATCGGCTGAACCATCGATCACAGCGCGTACAAGGACAGTGCAGGCTCTGCGTGGAAACCCGCAGGTCAGAGCACGATTCCTGACCGTTGTGACCCTTGTCACGGCGTCCCGGCAGTGGGACTCTGTGAGACGGCACCCATCCGGGCGACCACTCCTTGTCAATGAAGAGAAGGGGGACTCCCCTGTGAACAGTCCCAACTCGGTGGCTCGGCGGGTGCGCCGAGCCCTCGTGCCGCTGCTCGGCTCGACCGCCCTCGTCGCGACCATGGTCGCGGCGCCCACGGCGACGGCCGACGAGCACTGGAAGGTCGTCGCGAGCGGCCTCGACAACCCGCGTCACCTGTCCGTCGGGCCCAAGGGCGACCTCTTCGTCGCCGAGGCCGGCCGCGGCGGCGGCGGCCCGTGCATCGACAGCCCGGAAGGCGGCGACTCGTGTTTCGGCAGGACCGGCGCCATCACGCGGGTCAGCCTCGACAAGGGCAAGGGCAAGAAGAAGGGCAAGCAGGAGCGTGTCCTGTCCAAGCTCCCGTCGCACGCGGTCGAGGGCGGCGCGCAGGCGATCGGCCCGCACGACGTCATCGTCGAGGGCTCGAAGAAGCTCGTCTTCACGGTCGGCCTCGGCGCCAACCCCGACGTCCGGACGCTCCCGGGGAACAAGCCGTTCAAGGACATGGGGACGCTGCGCTCGGCCACCATCGGCTCCAAGCGCACCACCCTCATCGCCGACATCGCCAAGCACGAGGCGCGCAAGAACCCGATCCACGACCCGGACAGCAACCCCGTCGGCTTCATCCGGCACGGGTCTGACTATGTGGTCGCGGACGCCGGCGGCAACACCCTGGTCGAGGTGTCGAAGAGGGGCCGCACGAAGACGCTCGCCGTGTTCGAGGACCAGCTTGCGTTTGCGCCACCCTTCCTCGGGCTCCCGCCTGGGACGCAGATCCCGTCCCAGGCCGTGCCGACCTCGGTCGTCAAGGGCCCGGGCGGCGCGCTGTACGTCAGCCAGCTCACCGGCTTCCCCTTCGAGAAGGGTCTGGCGAAGGTCTACAAGGTCGACCGCCAGGGCGCCATCAGCGTCTACGCCAGCGGTCTGACCAACGTCACCGACCTGGCCTTCGGCCCGGGCAACGTGCTCTACGCCGTGCAGCTCGTGACCGAGGGTCTGCTGACTGCGGAGACGGGACCGTTGGGGTCGGTCGTCGCGATTCCGAAGGGCGGCGGCGACTCCCACGCCGTCGTCGCCGCGAACCTGTTCGCGCCGTACGGCATCGCGATCAACGGCAAGACCGCCTACGTCACCACGGGCAGCGTCGCCCCCGGCGCCGGTCAGGTGGTCGCCATCCCGCTTCGCTGAGCAGCCAGGCGGCGCAGCCCAGGCCCGGGTTTGCGCTGGTCCAGTGAACACAGACGTGGCCGGTGCCGTTGCAGGACGGCACCGGTCACGGCAACGTCGGTCGCTCCAGCTCGAGCAACCGCGAGAGGTGCTCGCCGTAGCCGGACTTCGCATACCGCTCGGCCGTCTCCGCCAGCTGCGCGTCGGACAGGAACCCCATCCGCCAGGCCGCCTCCTCGGGCGAACCGATCTGCAGTCCCTGCCGCGCCTGGATCGTGCGCACATAGTTGCTCGCGTCGTTGAGCGAGTCGAAGGTCCCGGTGTCCAGCCACGCCGTCCCGCGCGGGAGCTTCTCCACCCACAGCCGCCCGCGGTCCAGATAATGCCGGTTGACGTCGGTGATCTCGTACTCGCCTCGCGCCGACGGGGCGAGCCCACGGGCGATCTCGACGACCTCTTCGTCGTAGAAGTACAGACCCGGCACGGCCCAGTGCGACCTCGGCTGCTCGGGCTTCTCCTCGATCGACAGCGCTCGCCCGTCGTCGGCCACCTCGACGACGCCATAGGCCCGCGGGTCGGCGACCTGGTACCCGAAGATCAGCGCCCCGTCGACGGACTCGGCCCTCTCGCGCAGCCGGTAGCCCAGTCCGGGCCCGGAGAAGACGTTGTCCCCCAGGACCAGACACGACGGTCCGCCTTCGACGAACTCCGCGCCGATCGTGAACGCCTGGGCGAGCCCACCGGGACCAATTCACCAGGGTGATGACGCTGGCAGCCATGTCAGGCGCGGCACGACGTCAGGTCGCTCCCGAGGCTGAGCTCGAAGCGGCACGGATGTCGCGGATTCACTTCCCCACGGGTGGCCACCGATTCCGTCCGACCCTGGAAGACGTCCTTCAGATGATCGAGGAGGAGTTCGGCGCGAAACCCGGCCCAACATGGCGAGAGGTCCTTCGGACGAACAGGGTGCAGTGGCGACGCCAGCAAACCGGGTCTGCAGTGCGGGACTGCCCGAGCGAGGCGGTTCGGGTCTTGGAGCAGCTTGGGTACGCCATCTCGGAGCCCTTCGACGGGCCCGCACCCGATCGGGAAGATCGCCTAGCAGCCTTCTAGGCGAGTCGAGGTTGCGTCTCGATGCCTGGTTGCTTCCGCCAGAAGCTATAACACTAGCTGGTGGACACGCCCGAGGTGCATAATGTCGGCTAATTCATGGAATCAGCGGCACTTCTTACAGTTTTGAGTGCATCTCGACAGCCTTGGATCGGCGCTGCACCGCGGCATACCTCAGAACTGTTGGGCCATGTTGGTGAAGCGGCTGTAGTGACCCTGGAAGGCGACCACGATCGTGTCGGTGGGGCCGTTACGGTGCTTGGCCACGATCAAGTCGGCCTCGCCCGCCCGCTGAGTTTCCTTCTCGTAGGCCTCTTCTCGGTGCAACAGGATGACCATGTCGGCGTCCTGCTCGATCGAGTTGTGAACCGCGATCCCGTTGGCCACGAAGTTGTGCCCGCCCAGCACCGTCGCGTCGAAGACCTCCTCGACCCCGTCGGCCTCGATCGAGACGACCGGGTCCCAGAGGACGTCGTTGACGGCATACAGGTCCATGTCGGCCGAATCGAGGACCGCGGCAACCTCGCGCAACGGCTCCCCCGCCGCCCGCCGGTCACTCGCGGCACCGGCGTGCGACCCAGCAGCACCAGCCCCAGCCACGCCCATCCCCTGAACCGGCCGCGGCGCAGCGGACACACTCATCACCCGCCGCATCGCCTCGACGACCCGCGGCGGCACGGCAGCGGTCCCCGCGCCCGCCTCCTCGACGGCGCGGACGATCTCCAGCAGCCGCTTGGCGGCCTTGCGCGACTCCCCGTGCAGCCCGATC
>ERZ795061.1828-NODE-1828-length-20267-cov-6.805512_pt1 | contig 20267 bp, 14 predicted proteins | sample MGYA00375145_ERZ795061 | MGnify/ENA primary metagenome ERZ795061 (study PRJEB30190, sample SAMN05720144) | anaerobic digester metagenome | isolation source: active sludge of municipal wastewater-treating anaerobic digesters | place: USA | collected 2014-12-22 ... | reverse complement strand
CGCGTAGTTGGCCGCGGCGACGATCGCGCGATTGCGCTCGGCGGCGTCGACGCCGGCAATCAACCGGCGCGCGGTGTCCGAGGCGAGTTCGACCGAGCTCGGTCCGCCGCGCACGCGCGAGAGGAAGTCAGGGGCGATGGCGATGAAACCATCGGCCGCCGCCTGGTCCGCAACCGCGCGCACCCACGTTGAGAGTCCGAAGATCTCGTGCACCACCACAACCACGGGTGCCTTGGCCGACGACTTCGGATAGACGATCCAGGCCATGAGCGAATCGGCCGAGCCAGGCCCCCATGCGATCTGGACCCACTCGCCGTGTCGCGGTGTTGCCGCAAGGCGCGCGGCGGCGGTGGCAGCGCTCGCCGGCAGGCCGGCGGTCCCCTGCTGCGTGGCATCGCCCGACGACCGCGAGGGCGCGGGTGCCGCCCGGTCGGCCGCGCTCATGTGCGCCGTATGCTCGTCCATCCCGGCGGCGGAGGACGACAAGGCCGGCGTCGAACGCTGCAGCGTACATGCCCCCAGCAGGATCGTGGCAATCACGGACAAACGGCGCGTCATGGAGGGGATCCTCGGCGTGTGGGCTGGCGTGGGGAGAGTCGACCCGGCGCCCGGGGCGCGGCAGGCAGGGCGCAGGGGCCGCCGCCCTCAATCGTGGCCATCGGTGGCGCGTTGGGGCGGCGGCGCGCGACGGCGGGAGGATAGCGAGGAGAAAGGGAGAGCGCGAGCGGTCGTCATCTGGCGGCCTCAGCTTGCCATCGCCGCTCAAGGGGACCATGCTTCCGCTCGCGTTCCCCCCGCACGTTCGGAGTCTGGTCCGATGTACTCCCCTCGCGGCGGCCTCGGCCTCCTTCCCGCCGGCCTGCTCCCTGCCGGCCTGCTCGCCGCCGCCCTCCTCGCCACCGCGCCGCTCGCCGCCACCCGTCCCACGCGCGCGGTCGCCGCGGTCTCGCCTAACGACAACACACGCTCCGCCGGCGTGGTACGGCGTGACACCCTGCACCTCCGACTGGTGGTGCAGCTCGCCGACTGGACGCCGGAGGCCCCCGACGGCCCCGTCCTGCGTGTCGCGGCGTTCGCCGAGGAGGGTGGGGCGCCGCAAGTCCCCGCGCCGCTCATCCGCGTGCGCGCGGGGACCATCGTCTCCGCGTCCGTGCGCAATGCGCTCGCCGATTCGGCCATCACGCTCTTCGGACTCTCCACCCGCGCCGCCGCACGCGACAGCATCATCCTTCAGCCTGGCGAGGCGCGCACGCTGACCTTCGCCGCGGGCGCGGCCGGGACCTACTACTATCGCGCGCGCATCGGGAATCCGAGCGACCTGGTGGAGTACGACCAGGCCGGCGGCGCTTTCATCGTCGATCCTCCCGAGGGCTCCGTTCCCGATCGCGTCTTCGTGCTCAACATCTGGGGACAACCGCTCGATTCCATCCGCTACAGCAACGCGCTCACCATCAACGGCAAGTCGTGGCCGTGGACCGAGCGCCTCTCGGTCGTGGTGGGCGACACGGTACGCTGGCGCGTGATCAACGCGACGGGTCGCCCGCATCCCATGCACCTGCACGGCGCCTACTTTCGCGTCGACAGCAAGGGCACCTCGTTCAGCGACACCACGTATGCGGCCGAGCAGCGCCGACTGGTCGTGACCGAGGCGATGTCCGCCCGCCAGACGATGCTCGTCAGCTGGTCCCCGGTGCGCCCGGGGCGATGGCTCTTTCACTGCCACATCAACTTTCACGTGACCGCCTCCGACGCGCGCGTCGTTCCTCTGGCGCACGATGATCACGACGCGGAATCGACCGATCCCGCGCAGCACATGGCGGGACTGGTGCTCGGCATCGAGGCCACGATGCCGCCGGGGGTCACCGAACGCGAGGCGCGCGTCTCGCCACGCGAGCTCGACCTGTTCGTGCAGGAGGGAGCCAAACGCGGGCATGCCGATCGCACGCTGAGCTTCGTCCTACAGCGTGGCGCCACGCCCCCCGCGCACGACTCCACCGAGATTCCCGGCTCGCTGCTCGTGCTCACGCGCGGCCAGCCGACCGACGTGCGCGTGCACAATCGCCTCCGCGAGGCCACGTCGGTGCACTGGCACGGATTGGAGCTCGAGAGTTATTCGGATGGTGTGGCCGGGTGGGGGGTGACCTCCGGCATGTCGTCACCCCCGGTTCTGCCGGGGGAGGTCTTTACCGCGCGATTGAGCACGCCGAAGGCCGGGACCTTCATCTATCACACCCACCTGCGCGACCAGGAGCAGCTGACGTCGGGCATGTATGGCCCGATCGTCGTCCTCGAACCGGGGACCGTCTTCGATCCCCGCACCGACCACGTGCACATCGTGGGGTGGGACAGCTATCGCGACCAGATGCGCCTGCTGGTGAACGGCGACTCGGCGTACTCGCCCGCCGTCGAGATGCGCGTGGGCGACACGCATCGACTCCGCTTCATCAACATCGGGGCGGCCGAGGCGGCGCAGTTCACGCTCACGCGTGACAGCGTGCTCGCGGAGTGGCGCCCGATCGCCAAGGACGGCGCCGACCTCCCGGCTTCGCAACGCGCGGTGCGAAAGGCCGATGTGCTGGTCGACGTCGGGGAGACGTACGACTTCGCCTTCACCGCGCCATCGGCGGGTGAGTGGATCCTCTCCCTCCCCACAGGCGGCAACGGCGCACGGTGGAGTCGACGGATCATCGTGCGCTAGGGGGTGATGGCCCCGCGCCCGTCACTTCCGCCGCCAGCGCCCCGCCATCAGGTTGCACGACGCGGGGGCACGCATCGCCCTCGCGTCGCGCCACTCGGCCGCGCCCATCCTCCCCTCCCAGATGAAACGCCTCGCTTCGGTCGTCGCCCTCGCCGTCGTCGTCCTCTTCGGCACCATGGCGGCGCGCGCGCTGCGCATCGCGACGCCCGCCGCCACCACCGGCACGGCGATCGCCATCCCGGCGATCGACACCGCGGCGGCGGCGTTGCATCTGGCGGAAGCCGTACGCTTCCCCACCGTGTCGCTCGCCTCGGGCGGCCCCATCGACACCGCCGCCTTTCTGGGGCTGCACCAGTACCTCCAGGCCGCCTTTCCGCGCGTGCATGCTGCGCTCACGCGAGAGCTCGTGGCCGGACTCAGCCTGGTCTACACATGGAAGGGAAGCGACAGCACGCTGGCCCCGGTCGTGCTGATGGGGCATGTCGACGTCGTCCCGGTCCCCGAACCCAACCTCAGCGACTGGGAGCACGCGCCATTTTCCGGTGACACCGCCGGCGGCTACGTGTGGGGACGCGGCGCGATCGACGACAAGTCGACGGTCATCGCGGTGCTCGAGGCGGTCGAGGGACTGCTGCGTACGGGGCACACCCCCAAGCGCACGATCTACCTCACCTTCGGACATGACGAGGAAGTGGGCGGGCGATACGGCGCCCGCCGTATCGTCGACCAGCTCGTGGCGCGAGGGGTCAAGCCGGCACTCGTCCTCGACGAAGGGGGGTTCATGGGGGCACGCATGATCCCCGGCCTCGAGCAGGTCGCGGCGATCGTCGGCATCGCGGAAAAGGGCTACGTGAGCTTGCGGCTGACGGCGACGGCGGAGGGAGGGCACTCCTCGATGCCAACCAACCGCACCGCCGTCGGCGCGCTGAGCCGGGCGGTCGCACGACTCGAGGCGAACCCGTTCCCCGCGTCCCTCGACGGTCCCACACGCGGCATGATCGAGGCCATGGCCCCCTATCAGTCGTTTCGCGAGCGTCTCGTGAGCGGCAACCTGTGGATCACCGCCCCCATCCTCACGCGCGTCCTACAATCCAACCCGATGGGCGCCGCGCTCCTGCACACCACCATCGCGCCCACCATGCTCTCGGCGGGGATCAAGGACAACGTCCTGCCGCCCGAGGCGAGCGCCGTCGTGAACTTTCGTATCCGCCCCGGCGAGACCGTGACGACGGTGATGGCACGCGTGACGCAGGTCGTCGCCGATTCCGGCGTGCGCGTGGAGCGCCTGGACTCAGTCGGCGTCGACCCCTCGCAGGTCTCGTCGGTGCAGGATCCGGCCTACACGCTGATTGCGCGCGCCATTGGTGGCATGACCCCGGGAACGCCGGTCCCCGTGATCCCGTACCTCGTGATGGGCGGAACCGACGCCAAGTACTGGGGGCCACACAGCAATCGGGTCTATCGATTTCTTCCCATCCCCCTGGGGGACGGTGACCGCGCGCGCGTGCATGGTGTCAACGAACGCGTCGCAACGCGCGACTTCGCCGCGTCGGTGGGCTTCTTCATGCGGCTGATCGTGGGAAGCGACGGACTGTAGCCGATCGACCGGGCGGGGCGAAGCGCGTGCGCCACCGGCGCCAGCCGTCGCCTTGCGCCCCTGCCCACGCTGTCCGAGGTTACGAACCGTCTCCCCACGATGTCGACCTTCCCGACTCGTGTCCTCGCTGCATGCATCCGATCCCCGCCCACGCCCCATGTCCCGACTCGCGCGATCTCTCGTCCTCGCCTCGCTCTCCCTTGCGGCGGCCGTCTCTCTTGGCGCGCAGGCGCCGGCGCTGCACGGCAAGCGCAACGCCCGCCTGATCATACGCAACGCGCTCGTGATCGACGGGATGGGGACACCCGCGTCGGGGCCGTGGGACATCGTGATCGACAACAACCGCATCACGCAGATCGTCCCGTCGGGTGACGACGCGATCCTCAATGCGATCGGGGGGAAGAGCAATCGCCCCACCGGCGGCGTCGAGATCGACGCCCGTGGAAAGTACGTCCTCCCCGGTTTCGTGAATGCGCATGCCCACGTGCAGGACGAGCGTGGCGGCACACCGCAGGAGCAGGAGTACGAACTCAAGATCTGGCTCGCCTCGGGCATCACCAGCGTGCGCGACGTCGGCAGCGACTCGCGCAAGACGATCCCCATGCGCGACCGGATCAACGCCGGGCAGATGGAGGGGCCGCGCATCTTCCACTATCCGATGTTCAACATTCCTCCGGCGCCTAACACGCCGGCCGAGGCACGCGCCAAGGTCCAGCAACTGAAGGCGATGGGAGCCGACGGCATCAAGATCCTCGGCACCAAGCGCGATGTGATGGAAGCGATGCTGGACGAGGCCCACAAGGTCGGGCTGCGCGTCGCACACCACTCGGCGGTCGAAGAAACGAACGCGTGGGACGACATCAAGTTCGGCACGACGACCATCGAGCACTGGTACGGTATCCCCGATGCCGCGATCGTCGACGGCGTGCAGCACTTCCCACCCGAGTTCAACTACTCCGACGAGGTGCACCGCTTCCGCTACGCCGGGCGCCTGTGGCGCGAGGCCGATCCGTCCCGCCTCAAGGAAGTGCTCGCCGGGATGGTGAAGTCGAACGTCGCCTGGGTCCCGACGCTCAACATCTACGAAGCGAGCCGAGACCTGCAGCGCGCGCAAACCACGCCGTGGTATCAGGACTACCTGCACCCCACGCTGGAGGAGTTCTTCAAGCCCAACCCGCTCAATCACGGCTCCTACTTCATCGGCTGGACGTCGGTCGACGAGGCCTTCTGGAAGGAGAACTACCAGATCTGGTTCCGCACGCTTCGCGACTTTGAGCGATTGGGCGGGACGATCGCCGTCGGCGACGACGCCGGCTTCATCTACCAGATGTATGGCTGGGGCTTCGTGCGATCGCTCGAGTTGCACCAAGAGGCGGGCTTCCAGCCGCTCAAGATCATCCAGCACGCCACCAGCAATGGGGCCAAGGTCCTGGGCAAGGAGATGGAGATCGGGCGCGTGCGGCAGGGGTGGCTCGCCGACCTCATCATCGTGAACGGGAACCCGCTCGAGGATCTCAAGGTACTGTATCCCACTGGGACCGACGCCGTGCGCAACGGCAAGATCGTGCGCACCGGCGGGGTGGAGTGGACCATCCGTGATGGCTTCACCTACCACGGCCCCACGTTGCTTCGTGAAGTTAGGGACATCGTGACGAAGGCGCGCGGCAAGGTGCGGGCGCAGTAGCGCTGGCAACCGCAGCCGTATGTCGCGAGGCGCAACGCCGGTGCGTTGGGAAACGGTGCCCTTTGCCGCCCTCGCGCGCCGCACCTAGCCTGCCCGAGGATACCCGAGCCGTTCCCTCACCCTTTCGCTGGTCGATGCCATGCCGTCATGCCGCCTGCGCACCGTCGCGCGCCTCGCCTCCCTTGTCCTCGCGTCGGTCCTCCTCGCCTCGCTGGCGCCATTCGCCACCGCACGCGCCCAGGGCGGGCACATCGGCGCCATCGTCGGCGCCACGTTCTCCACGCTCCGCGGCATTGATGGCCTCGACTCGCGAACGGGCCTCATCGGTGGCATCTCGAACGTCAGCTCGTCGAGCGGACTCTTCACCATGCAGTCGGAGCTGCTGCTCGTGAGCAAGGGGGCCAAGGGGACCAACAGCACCGCCGAGGGATTGCAGCTGGACTACATCGAGGTCCCGATCATGCTGCGGTTGCAGCCGAAGACCGAGGGGACGGTGCACCCGCACCTGTACGCCGGTCCCTACCTCGGCTTCAAGATCGACTGCAAGGTGAAGGGGACCTCCGGAAGCTGCGACGACATCCCGGGCGTCAGCACCAAGACCGTCGACGTGGGCGGAACCATGGGGGCGGGGCTCGACTTCGACCTCGGACCGCTCGTCCTGAGCGGGGGGGCGCGCTACAGCTTCGGCGTCTCCAACGTCGCCGACTTCGACATCGCCAACGTGAAGCAGTCGGCGAAGAACGGCGTCTTCGCGCTCTACGCCGGCGCAGCCGTTCGCGTCGGCGGATCCCGCTAGCCCCCACCACTCGTCGCCCGCCCCGCCGTGTGCCGCAACATCAAGACGCTGGCGAACTTCGAGCCGCCCGCCACGCCTGACGAGATCCGGGCGTCGGCGCTCCAGTTCGTGCGCAAGCTCAGCGGAACCACCAGGCCGTCGCGCGCAAACGAAGCGGCGTTCAACGTGGCCGTCGACGAGGTGGAGGCGGCGGCGCGCCGGTTGATCCAGGCGCTGCGCACCACGGCGCCGCCCCGCACGCGCGAAGAGGAGGCGCGGAAGGCGCGCGTGCGTGGCCAACGGCGCACGGCGCGTGAGGCGCGGCTCGCGCCGACGGCGAGCTTACTGGCTGAGCCGGGCCATCGCCCCCTCGAGGAACTCGCGGCGCCAGACGTCGAGCGTCTCCGCCTCCACGGCGAGTGACGTCGCCACGTCCTCGAGTCGGTCGCCGGCGAAGAGGCGCAGCACCGCGTCGCGCTTGAACTCCGCCGTACGGAACCCGTGGCCGTGCGCGTCGGCGTTGCGCGCGGTGATCCCGCGCTGCACCCCCTCGCACACCGCACGCACGTAGCCCACCGTGGCCGCATCGGGAACGGCGTCGCCTTCGACTCGGTCGCAGTACAGGCCACCGATCGCCTGGCCGGCCACCACCAGCGGCACCACGACGTAGCTCGCGGCCGCGAACGTCTGGGCGAAGCGCCACTCGGTCGGTGAGAAGTCCCGCTCCAGCGGGAGGCACACACCCACGCGCCTAACGACCGCCAGGGCGATCGGGCTGGACCGCGAGTCGAGGTCGCAGGTGAACTTGTCGAGCATCGACTCGACCCCGGCGCCGAGTCCGTAGCGCGCCTTCAGCTGCCGGTGATCGGTCGTCATCAGGCACAGGACGACGCGATGGAAGGGTCCTCCGCGAAACGCCGCCTCGAGGGCCATGAGGATGACTCGGCTCAGCTCTTCACCCGAGCCGGGCATCGCCATCCGCTCGACTTCGCCGCGCAACTCGAGGCGGAGCTGCGCGAGCGGAACGATCGAACTCGCGGTGCTCGCCTCGCGCGCGCTGTCCTCGACCGCCCCCGCTTCACCACCACGGTCGGCGCTCGTCTCCTCGTCGGTGCCGGGATGGTCAGGCGTGCCGAGCGCCGCGAACGCCGCGAGTTGCTGCGTGCGCAGCGTGAGTCCGTCGAGCGTGACGTTGGCACAGGCGAAGGTCGCCTTGGTCTCGCGCAGCGCCGACTGCAGCACCCCGGCGACCTCGTCGCGACCAAGCTTGAGGCGCCGCGCGTAGCGGGCGAGCACCTCCGAGACACCATCGCGAGACGTGTCCACGTCGCGGCGATAGACCGCCGTCGTGAGTTCGTGCGCGAACGCCGTGATGACCAGCGCGTCGTCCGACGCCTGCGGCCCCGCCGACCGGATCCCGGCCACCACGCGATCGGGCATCCCCCAGTTGCGCGCCATGGCCTCCCCGAGGTCCTCGAACGGGAACCCCAACACATCGAATGCCGCGGCCGCCTGCCCCGAACCGCGCTGCTCCATCTGTTGGAGGATCCGCGCGTATTCGCGAGGAAAGTAGGCGGCCACCAGGACCTCGCCCAGGTTGCGGAACATCCCGCACAGGTTCGCTTCCTCAGGATCGGGAAGGTTACGCAGCATGGCCACTTCCCGCGCGTGATTCGCCGTCAGGAGCGAGAGCAGCATCAGCTCCTTCAGCCCCGGTGAGCGCTTGCGATAGTGCTCGAACAGGAGGAGGCTGGCGGCCAGGTTGCGCACCGTCCCTGCCCCCAGCAGCAGCATCGCGTGCGCCGCACTGCGAATGTGTTGGTCCGAGCGACGATAGTGCGCACTGTTCGCCGTGCGCAGCACTTTGACCGTGAGCGCATACTCGCGCAGGACGATGTTGGCGAGGCGCTGGATCGAGGTCTCGTCGTCCGGGACCTGCTTGAGTGCCTCCAGCGCCTCGGTCGAGATCGCAGGAAAGTCGACATCGGCAAGGATCTGCTTCAGCCGGATCTCGACCGGCGACGGCTCCGCGGGGACTGGCGCGGAGGGCGGGGCCGGTGGCGGCGAGTCGGAGGCTGGAGGCAGTGGCGCTTTCACGAAGGCGACAGGTCGGAGCGGGGGCCGGGGCCTCAGGGAGAGTATCGGCCGGAGTTCGCGATTCCCCGAGACTCTGCCGGGTCTCCACCGCTCGGCAACCGGTCGCACAGGTGCCATCGTGCGAGGAAAGGACGAAGTCGCCCCCATCTCTCGCCCGCGTTCGATGCCTCGCGCCGCCGTCGGCCGTGACCGGAGGGCCCGGCGTTGCCCCCCGCCCGACCCGCTCCCGATGTCGATCCTCGTGACGCCCGCCACCCCCGACGACGTGCGTGCCATCGCCGAGGTGCGCACCGCCGCCGCCGCGCACCTAACGACAACGTTCGGCGGCGGGCACTGGTCCACGCGCACGTCGGAGGCCGCCGTGCGCGATGCGCTGCGCACGCCGCTGGTCCTCGTCGCGCGCATCGCGTCGTTGGTGGTGGGGACCCTTCGCCTGCAGACGCGCAAGCCGCGCACGATCGACATCACCTACTTCACGCCAGTGCGTCGTCCGCTCTACGTCGTCGATGTGGCAGTGCACCCCGACGTGCAACGACAGGGGATCGGGCGACAGCTCATGGCGGCGGCGGCCGACGCCGCCGCCCGGTGGCCGGCGAACGGCATCCGCCTGGATACCTATGACGACCCGGCCGGGGCGGGCGGCTTCTATCGCGCCTGTCGCTACCGCGAGGTCGCCCGCGTGACCTATCGCGATGTCCCGCTGCTGTACTACGAGCTGCTCCTGCCGTCACCGAGGGGAGCGCGGCCCGGCGCCGGCTGACCTCGCCGCGCTATCGCTGCGACACGCCCACACGGCCGTCCACCCATGACTTCGCCTGACGAGTCAGTCGGTCAGGCGCACGCCGCTCTGCGCTATTGGTACTGGATGTACAGCGGTGCCGGCCACAAGCGCAGCAACTCGGGCTTGCTGGTCGGCGGCGAATCGTTGCGCGGCTTGGTGAACTGCTTCCATCCGGCAAACTGCACCGGCTCCTTCTTGACGTACGAGTAGTACGAATCGCGCTTGAGCCAGGGAGCGCCGAAGCCGTCCATGTGCATCACGACCTGCACCTTGGGATCCAGGCGGATGTCGCGCGCATTGGTGACCCCCTTCTGGGTGAAGCGATGCACCACGAGCAGCTTGGGCGGAAGCTGGTACTTGTCGACCAACCCGGCCAGGAAACGCGACGCGTAGTTGATGTCGCTCGCATCATAGGTCCCGATGCGCTTGCCCGGACGACCGCCGTTCTTCATCGAGAACTCCGGATCGATGCCGAGGTGCACGTCGGGTCTCTTGAGATAGCGCTCGAGCAGCGGCAGCTCCGCCTGCAACGTGCTGAGCCCCACCTGCACGTCGAGGAAGAGGATCGCGTTTCGGCTCTTCGCCCAGGCGTAGACCTTCTCGACCATCACGCTGTCCATGCGCGCCCGGTACTTCCCGTCACTCCCTGCCCCCGCCTGCGCGACCACCGCGATCAGGTGCAACGCCGGCTGCACCGGGTGTTGCGGATCGAGGCGGTTCCACTCCGCCACTTCTGCATCAAGGCGCCTGAGCATCTCGGGCGGGTCGAACTCGCCGAGGATTCCCATGCGACGCGACAGCGGGTTGCCGTAGAAGGCGATGACACGCTTGGCGGGGAGAATCGCCCCGGGGAGCGGCGCCGGCATCTTGGGCGGCCATAACGAGTCGAGGTCGCTCCCCGTCTCCCGATACGCGAGGTGTCGATCGCCCGCGTTGCGCCCGAGGGCGCCGACGGAGGCTCGGCGTGCGGTGTCGCCCTTGGCCGTGTCGCCCTTGGCCGCGCGCTTGGTCGTGGACTTCGCCTTCGGTTTCGCGGTCGCCTGCTTCTTCCCCTGGTTGCTGTTCCGGCGCGCCGCGCCTGGCGCGGCGGCCCGTTCGGCCGTCTCCTGCGCCTGGGCCAGCGGCGTGAGCGGCAAGAGTGGCGCGAGCGAGAGTACCGCGAGCGAGAGCACCGCCGACGCGACGAGCGCGCGCACGATCGGCTCGAGGCGCGCGACGAGAACGGGCGCAGCGCCGGGGACGGGGCGTCGGTGCATCGGGGCCGGGAGAAACGTCATTCCGTTGAGGCGAGAAGGGGAAGTGGTATTTATGGGGGATCGCGCCACGCGCACAGTGGGACATGGTGCAGCGCACGTGCGGGTGCAGGGTGCCGCGAGCGCGGTGGGACATCGTGCCGACGGCGCGGGTGGCGCTGGAAGCGTACACCCGAGGACACAATCTGGCACGAGACGCAACGTGCGTGCACTCCCTCACCCATCGCCGCGGTCGCGAGGCATCGCCCGCCGCCTCCGCCGGCAACGTCACACGAGGGACGTTGGCGCCGTCGTGCGCTCCCCGTAGCTTGTCCGATCAGGCCAGTCCCCCAACATCCGGAGCGTCCTCACGTGCGGATCGGTCGTGTCGCCCCCTCGCGTTCGCTTTCGATGATAGACGCTCGCGCTCGCTCGCGATGATCGGCGCTCGCGCGCGCACGCGAGCGCAGAGCGGCGTCCCCGCGCGCCTGCTGTTCTGCGCCCTGGCACTCGCCGCGGCGATCGCACGCCCTGCGGCGGCGCAGGCACCGCGCTTCCCCGACGACTGGCTCGGCGACTGGTCAGGAACGCTCACGACCGTCAGCGCCCCCGACAGCGTGCGCAATCGCATCCCGCTCACCCTCCGCATCGCCCGCGAGGACACCGGGAGCGCGCTCACATGGCGCACGGTCTTCAACGCCGACACGGTCCGCGGACTGCGCGACTACCGACTGATCGTGCGCGACGCCGCGCGCGGCCGGTATGCCACCGACGAACGCAACGCCATCCTGCTCGACGAGACCCTCATCGCCGGGTCGCTCATCAGCGTCTTCCAGGTCGGGGAGCGCATGCTGGAGAGCCGGTACACGCTGCGCGGTGACACGCTGACGCACGACGTCACCTGGTGGAGCACGCCCCCCACCTCGGTGCATCGCGGCGCCGGGGCCAACGCCGAGGAAGGGGCGGAGATCCGGACGTTCCGGGTGGAGGGGCGCCAGAAGGCGGTGATGACGCGCGTGCGCGGACCCCGAGCACCCTAACGATCGCGCGCGCTACGCGGGCTCCCTAACGATCGCGCCCGCCCGTCACGTCGACCTCACGGGACGCAGGCCAGCGCCTCGCTATTGAAGAAGTTGGTGACCGCCCGGAGTTGCGCATCGGTCGTGGCCAGGCGGCGCGCGCTGCGCAGCGGCGCACACGCGCGATGCGGATCGCCGGAGAGCCCATAGGCGCTCACCAGGGCGAGGTACGCCCACGTGCTGTCCGAGGCGCTCCCCAAGTCGCGCAGCAGGCGCTGCAGATGCGGAATGGCGGCCTTTGCCTCGCCCTCGCCCGAGTTGTCGTCCTCCAGCACCCGCCGAACGCTATCGACCCCGCGACGCGCCGCGACGGCGGCGGCGGCGCTCGCCGGCGCAGCCGCACCGCCGATGGGCACCCCCTTGCCCGCGAGCACCGGAGGCGCAGCCGTGGGAGGCACGACACTGTCGGCGCGCGGCCTACCACTGGCGATGTCGTTAGGCGTCGTGGGAGCGGCCGGCCCCCCACCCTTCGCGGCGGCATCGTCGCGCGCCGGTGCGGCACTCGCCTCCCGTGCCGCGGCGGGCGGCGCAGGAACCGGCGGCGCCACACCCTCTGGCGACGCGGTCGGCGACGCGGCCGGCTGCGCCGGCGATGCGCCATCGCCCCGGCCGAACGCCGCCCACGCAGCGGCCGCCACCAGCGCGACCCCTCCAATGAGCAGCGGCAGCCGGGACGGACGCGACGCTGCAGCTGCCGGGACGCTGGCAGCGCGCTCGACGGCGGGCGCCGCCGTGGTCGCCGCGTTGGCCGCCGCCGTGATCGATGCGCCCGTCCCAGCCCCGACCGGCGGGCGCGGCGGCTCCGCGATCGCGACCGCACCCGTCGGTGGCGTCGCCGACACCGCGGCAGTGCTCATCGGCGTGCGCCCGCGGAGCACCGGCGCTCCCAGCCACCCCTCGACGGCAGCCACCAACGCATCCGCGAAGTCGAGCGCCGACGCCGTGCGAGTCGCCACCTCGCGATCCAGCGCCCGTGTCAGCACCGCCTGTACCGCCTCGGGCCAGTTCACGTCGGGAGCGGCGGCCGCCAGCGTCTGCGGATCTTCCATCAGACGCGACATCAACGCGCGCTCCGGCGTCGCCCCGGTAAACGGCAACACCCCCGCCAGCATCTGGAACGCCACGAGCGCCAGCGCGTACACGTCGCTGCGCGCATCCAGCGGCTCTCCCACCACCTGCTCGGGACTCATGAACTCGGGAGTCCCGACGATCATCCCCGTGCGCGTCAGCTGCGTCCCCGTGGTGTCGGCCGCCTTGGCGATCCCGAAGTCCACCACCTTGCACCGGTCCACTCCCTGGTCGTCCGTGACGATCAGGATGTTGTCGGGCTTGAGGTCGCGATGCACGATCCCGATGCGATGCGCCGCATCCAGCCCCTCGGCCACCTGGTAGGCGATCCCCGCCGCCCGCGTCGGCGAGAGCCGCTTCTCGTCCTCGAGCAACGAGCGCAGGGTACGCCCCGGGACGTACTCCATCGCCAGATAGACCATTCCTTCGGCCGTCTCACCGAAGTCGAAGACGCGCGCGACGCGCTCGTGCTCGATGCGCGCCGCATTCGCCGCCTCGCGATTGAAGCGCGCCACGGCGTCCTGGTCTTTCGCCATCCCCGCGTGCATGACCTTGATCGCCGCCTGCTGCGGAAGCCGCACGTGGCGCGCCAGGTACACGCGCCCCATCCCCCCCTCGCCCAGCAGGGCGCTCACGAGGTAACGATTGGCGATCACGCTCCCGACCAGGTCACCGGAGGCGCTATCGGACAGGAGCGTCGTCCCATCCGTGGGACAGAAGGCGTTGCTATCGGCGTAACTGCCGCCGCACACGGGACAGGTCTTGGCCATGACGTCGGAACGAATGCGCTATTGACGAGGCTGATGACGAGCGGCGACGTTAGGAGCGTGTTGTCAGGTGATCACTTTCGCAAAGAGAGCCGCATGCTCGCATTGCCTTTACGCAGGCGCAGAACCGTTAGTCTGTCGTGCGCCGCGATGCTCGCCACAAGTCTCACCGCGTTGCTTCCGGCCCCCGTCTCGGCACAGGCATCCGACAGTCGTCCCACCCTCGCCGTCCTCTACATGACCAACGGCGCGATGGTCGATCACGCGTCGTACGCCCCGCTCAGCAAGGGGATGGCCGAGATGCTCATCACCGAGCTGGCCCAGAACGGCGCCGTCCGCGTGGTCGAACGCGACCGACTGCAGACCCTTCTGGAGGAGCAGAATCTGCAGGGGAGCGAACGGGTGGACAAGGAGACCGCGGTGAAGCTCGGGAAGATCCTCGGTGCGCGCCACATGCTCATGGGGAGCTTCGTCGTCGATCCCAAGCAGAACATGCGCATCGACGTCCGCGCCGTGAACACCGAAACGTCGACCATCGACTACGTACAGACGGTGAGCGGCAAGTCCGAGAAGCTCCTGGAACTGGTGATGGAGCTGGGGACGAAGCTCAATGCAGGGCTCAAGCTCCCCGCCGTGCGCACGGCGAGCACCAACGCCCCCGCCGCCAAGAACCCCAACCAGTTCAAGGCGCTCCTGGCGATGAGCCGCGCACTCGAAGCGGAAGACGGGAAGGACTACGAACAGGCCAAGACGCTCTATCGCAGCGCCATCGCCCTCAACCCGGACTTCGAGCACGCACGCGTGAGACTCGCGTCTGTCGAACGCGGACGCTGACACCAGAACTATTTCCAGGCGTCCGAGGCACGCACGACGAACGGCGCACGCAACCCGCGTGCGCCGTTTTCTTTCGCGTTCGCCGACGACGTGCGCGCACCGGTCGCACTGAGCGACCAGGACGACTCCCGCCGCCGACGCTAGGGGACCTTCGAGAACGCCACGCCCAGTGTGACGTCCTTGCTCAGCGTCAGCGTGCAGCTCGTGCCCACGGCCTGCGCGCACGCGCCGGTCCACGCTTCGATGCGCGACTGGGGACCCAGCGTCGCCGTGAAGGTGACCGTCGCCCCCACCACGAAGTTGGCCGAGCAGGTGCCAGAGGTGACCCCACCACTTCGCACGCAGTCGATCCCCGCGCTCGAGGAGCGCACGCTCCCAGACTGCTTGCCAGACAAGGTGACGTTCACGGCCGCTGGAATCGACTGGACCGCCACATCGAAGCGCGCCGACACCTGCCGCGCATCGGACATGACGGTCATGCAGGGAGCGGCACCGTTGCAGTCACCAGCAAATCCCGCGAATCGTCCTCCCTGTGCGGCGACGGCGCGCAGCTGCACGGTCGTCCCCACGTCGAACGACACGGTGCACGTCACGGACGATTGCCCCGCGCGCAACGAGCACGCTGGCACGCCGTTGACCTCGATCGTGCCAGCACTCGCCCCGGAGATCGTGAGCTTCAGCGGCTCGCGGCGCAACGAGAAGGTGGCCGAGACCGTCTGCGCTCGCGTGGCGGTCGTCGTGCACGTGGTCCCCGCCGTCGACTCACATGCCCCGCTCCACCCGACGAACGTCGAGGTGGGACCGGCGGTCGCCGTCAGCGTCACGAGTGCACCAAACGCCGCAGGGCGATCGCACACGCCGGTGGTCGCCCCGCTCGCACGCAGGCAGGCGATGCCGGCGCTCATGGCGCTCACGCGCCCCGCACCGTTCCCCCCGAGTTCCACCCGCACGCGCGGCTGGTCGACGAAGCGCACCACCACGTCGCGCGAGGCGCCGTCGATGGTGAGCGTACACGACGGCGTCGACGCCGACACGCAGTCGCCGCCCCAACCCGCAAAGAACTGCGTCGTGGCCGCCGCCGCGTCAGGCGTCGCCACCAACGCGTAGCGCGCGCTGTCCGTCACGTCGACCGCACAGACGCCGCTCGTGACCGCATTCACCACGAGACAATCGAGCCCACCCGGCCCCGTCACGCGCCCGCGGCCGTCGCCAGCTGCAGCGCGCACCGACACACGACGCATCGCCGTGAAGGTCGCCTGCACCGTCCGCGCCTGCGACATCGTCACCGCACAGCGCACCGACGTCTCCGCCGTGCACGCCCCGCTCCATCCAGCGAAGACCGAGCCCTCGTTTGGCACAGCGGTCAGCGACACCACGGTGCCATGCTTCAGATCGCGGTCGCAGCTCCCCAACGAGCGGCCGTTGGCACGAACGCACGACCGCCCGTCCGTCGCCACCACCTCGCCAGCGCCGGTCCCGTCGACGGCAACGCTCAAGCGACGAGCCGCGCGAAAGCGCACACCGACGTCGCGCGCATTGCCGCGAACGATCAGCGTACACGCCGCTCCCGTCGTCGAGGCGCACTCGCCTCCCCACCCCTCGAAGCTCTGCGGGGAGTCGATCTCCTCGGCGACGGCCGTGAGCGCGACGGTCGCCCCATCGGGCACGTCGACCGCGCATGTCCCCGTCGCCGCCGTCCCGTCCACCAGACAGTCGACCCCAAACGATCCGCTGACGCGCCCGCGCCCATCACCATCCTGGCCCCGCACGGTGACGCGGCGCAGCGCGGTATAGCTCAGGCGCGCCGTCCTCGGTTTGTCCATGGTGAGTTGGCACGTCACGGTGTCGCTCCCCACGGCGCCTCCCACACAATCGTCGCCCCACGTCGGCGGGGTGCTCCCGGCATCGGCGGTCGCGGTCAGCACGACCCGCGCATCGCCGGCAAAGTCGCTGCGGCACGCGCCCGTCGTCGTGGTCCCGTCGATGCGGCAATCGATCCCCGCAGGGGTGGAGCGCACGCGCCCACTCCCGCTGCCATCACCCGCCGTAACAGACAACGCCGCCGGCGGGCGCACCACGCGCAGCGACAGCGATTGCGAGTGCGTCCCGATGTTCGCCGTGATCTGGCTCGTCCCCAACGCGATCGCGGTCACCGTTCCAGTGTTGGACGCGATGCTGGCGATGGTTGGGGTCGCGCTGCTCCACTCAATCGCGCGGTCGGTGACCTCGCCTCCGTCCCGGTCGAGCACCTTCGCCCGGAAGGGGACGGTCCCGCCCAGCGCCAGCACCACCGTATCGCCGGCAAGGCGCGTGGCGCCGGGACCGACCTCGAGTTGGATCCGGCTGATCTCGAACAGCGACACCGGCTGTGCGACGTTGGTCGTTCCGCCAGGCGCAAGGCGCAGCGGCCCGATCACCTGCCGGTCGAGCACCCCGCCGTTGACCACGAGCGAGAGCGTCAGCACGACCGGGCAGACGCGCTCCGTGGGCGTGGCAGCATCACGTTCGCTGTCGGCGAGGCAGCCACCGAGATCAATCGGGATCGGCACGGCCTGCGTCGCCCGCGTCGAGAGCGGGATAGAAGACGCCCCCATGCGCTGGCGCGAACCGTCACGCCGCACGTACTGGCTCACGACCTCTAGGGCGACGATGTCGGCGGCGCTCGTCGACGCGTGCACCGCCGCGTTGAGCGCCACCTGCGCCGGCAGCGTCTCGGCACGATCACCCGGGGTGACCCAGTCGGCGATGCCGCTGCATCCGGCCAGGGCGATCACAGGCACCGTCCGGCGCGCGACACGGCACCAGCGCGCCACCCGCGTGTGGGATCCGATAGGAGAGATCATGGAGAAGAGTCGCATCAGAAGCGCGAGACGAGGACGAGACCACCCGCGAGGCCCACGAACGACGGACGGACGTCGTCGCCGCTCCCGCGCTGGTGCAGTTGTCCGGCCTGTGCCCGAACGTACGGCTGCAACGACAGGAGACCGCGCCGGCCGTCGATGCCCAGCGTCAGGCTCGCGCTCCGCACGCCCGCCGTCGGCATCCCCTCATCCACCCCAAGTCCCGAATGCCACCGCCCCTCTCCTGCCATGATCACGTCACTCGTCATCGTCAAGGGCAGCGCTGCTCGCACGCCGCCCGCCAGGTACTGCCCGCTCGAGCCAGCCGCCGTGCGCCCATCCCGCGCATACGCGGCACGCCACAAGTACGAGGAGTACAGAATCAGGTCGCGAAACCGACGTGCCGCAAGGTGGAGTTGGGCGTCGCCGGAAAAGACCGGCCCCAGTCGCACCGTGGCGAGCGTGGGCAGGACCTCCCCGCTTTCCGCCTCTTGCGCCGACCCACGGAGCTTGTCGTCCGAGAAGACATCCGCCGCCGCCACGAGTCGCAGGCGATGCGCCCCGACCAAGCGATCAGCACCAATCGACGTTCGCACGACCGCACCAGGACGGAAGTCCGCCGACGGCGCCCCCGCAATGAGCGCGGCCACCGGCTGGTACCGCCCGCGGTACTCGTACGACGCCCCCATGGCGAGCGACCACGGACCGGCCTCCCGCCCGTACACCGCCCCGAACGTCCCGCTGAATCCCGCCCCGACCGGGGAGCTCCCCATCGCCAGCCCGGGGGCCGCCAACACACGCAGCGTCGACAGCTCCGTCCCCGAGAGCGACGAGGTGCCGGTGGGGAGGTTGGCCCCCACCGTCAGCGTGATCGATTCGCGCAGGACGTGTCCCGATGCGCGAAGCCGCACGTCGCTCACCCCGCTCAGCGTTCCCGTGCGCTCCGCTCCCCCGCGATCGCCCTCTGCGTATGTCACCGTCCCACGCGCGTGAAACGCCGTGACGTCCAGTCGCCACCCGGCGCCAAGCGGGGTGGCCACGGTCACGGGGAGCAGCAACTGCGTGGCCCGTCGCACCCGCACCGTATCCATCCCGGCAAATGCAACCTGCCGCACGCCGTCGCCACCGAAGACCACCGATTCGAAGTAGACGCCGCCACCGATGGCGTGCGTCCCCAACAGCTTCTCCTGCGCCAGCGACGCCTCGCTCACCCCAACGAGCGAAAACAGGCAGACCGTCGCCGCGACGATCGGCGTGACTCGCCCCTCGTGCCCCGACCGCCGACACATGCTCACGGCCGGCGCACGACGATGACCACGGTCACCATCGTCGTCGGGAACGACGGGTCGCCCGGCCCCGGAATCGGGCGCGACTGAAGGGTGATGAGGTCCAGCGGGCGGTTCAGCCGGTCGACCACCCCTGCCACCGGCGCGTCCAACCCGCGAATGCCGGGGATGAGCGTCGCCGACGCGGTCGTCGCGCGCCGCTGCACGTCGGCCGCACGCTCACCCGCCATCCGGAACGTCGGATCGAGGCGCAGGGCGCGCTGGAACTCCGTGGTCGCCCGCGGCGCATCGCCCGACAGCTCCGCCTGCACCCCGCGCCCGTACGCCGACACCGCCTCCACGCTCGCCGAGGGGCGCTTCTCGACCTGCGCACGCTCCGCAGGCGTCAGCGTCACCCCTAGCGCGTCAAACAGCCGAAAGGCGATCGCCTTCTCCGCCGCGAGGATGTCGGCCAGCGGCGCACGGGCGTCCAGCGCCTGCTCCACCCGCCCGCTCTGCACGTCGGCAATACGCACCGACAGGCGGAGTTGACCGTCTCCCATCGGGTCGAGCGCCCCCAGGACGAGCTGCTGTGCCTGCACAAGCCGTCCGACGCGCGGCGCCGTCGCCGAATCCACTCGGCCGGCGCTGGCGAGATCGAGTTCGCGCAGGAGTTCGCCGAGACGTGCGCGCTCGACCAGCCGGAGCCTGGCGCTGCGCGAGAGGTCCGTGGCCAGGAAGTCGGCGATCGCGTACGCCAGCGGCGCGAGCGTCGAGTCCGCGTCCCCCTGCCGAAACGGGGGGACGGCCAGTGTGCGACCACTCCCCGCCGCCATGCCGCGTTCGGCCCCGATCACCGACGCCGTCAGGGAGTCGGGGGTCGTCGCCGGAGCGATTCGCCCCCCACCCCCCGCTGAGGCACACGCCGCCGTCACCAGCAGGTGCCCCACACCGAGACGTCGGACGAACAGGGGGAGTGCCACGCGTCGCTGGCTACGGAAGGGGGGGTCGGAGCGCGTGACAGCCTGGTCAGGACCTCGGGCCACGCGAATCCTCGGCGTGGCCGACCAGGGTGCAAAAGCTGCGCATCAGCTCGGGCTAAACTGGCGAGCGGAACAGCGAGCGTCAACCGGAACCGGATGCCGTCTCCACCGCGCGCCTGCTCGTCCAACGCGCGGGGGCTAGGGGAGTTCCACCAGTTCGATGGCGAGGCCGTCAGGGTCCTCGATCATGAACGCCCGCGTGGCCCCAAACGGGTGGATCGGCTCGATGATCCGCACCCCCGCGCGGCGCAATCGGTCGTGCATCGCCTGCAGGTCGCGAACGCCGAAGGCGACATGGTCGAGCACCTGCCCACGCGAGGGTACCAGGCGCTGTGGAGCGCCACAGCGATCGCCGAGGCATTGGCGCGGATACCAGGCCATGCTCCCGTTCGCGTAGCGCACCCCACCCGAGGGTTGGCGAATCGTCCCCACCCGTTCGAGCGACGGCCACCCTGCCTCTCCGTGTGAGACCTCGCACGGAGAATACAGGGGGCGCGGCTGCCCGCC
>ERZ795061.1826-NODE-1826-length-20268-cov-6.714441_pt1 | contig 20268 bp, 16 predicted proteins | sample MGYA00375145_ERZ795061 | MGnify/ENA primary metagenome ERZ795061 (study PRJEB30190, sample SAMN05720144) | anaerobic digester metagenome | isolation source: active sludge of municipal wastewater-treating anaerobic digesters | place: USA | collected 2014-12-22 ... | reverse complement strand
AATTGCCGCTCTGGCCGAGAATCTGCGGCAGCCAGTCCTGCAGCCATTGCTTGAGAATGGTGATCAGGCCGGCGCCCAGCACGGCGCCCCAGACGTGGCCGATGCCGCCGATGACGGCCATGAACAGGTATTCGATCCCCTGATTCAGCCCGAATGGTGTCGGGTTAACGAAGCGCTGCAGATGCGCGTAGAGCCAGCCGGAAACGCTGGCGAGCAGCGCGGCGATCAGGAAGATCACAATCTTGACCTGCGGCGTGTTAACGCCCATTGCCTCGGCCATCACCGTGCCGCCTTTGAGGGCGCGAATGGCACGGCCCTGACGGGAGTCGAGCAGATTGCGCAGCGCCAGGATGGCGAGCAGGACGACGACCCAGATCAGGTAATAAAAGGAGCGGCTGGATTTCAATTCGAGGCCGAACAGGGAAATGGTCGGAATACCCGAGATGCCGGTATGGCCGCCGAGGAATTCGAGATTGCCGAACAGAAAATAGAGGCTGATGCCCCAGGCAATGGTGCCGAGCGGCAAATAATGGCCGCCCATGCGCAGCGTGATGAAGCCGAGAAAGAGCGCGACGGCGGCGGTGATCGCCAGCCCGATCAGCAGCGTTAGCCACGGCGAAAAGCCATGCACGGTGGTCAGGTAGGCCGTGGTGTAGGCGCCAAGACCGACGAATGCGGCCTGGCCGAAAGAGGTCAGGCCGCCGACGCCGGTGAGCAAGACCAGGCCAACGGCGACGATGGCGTAAAGGCCGATGTAGTTGGCCAGCGTAATGCTGAATTCGGGCAGGACGAGCGGGCCGATGGCGAGCAGGCCGATGAAGATACCCAAAGGAAGATGGCGCATCATTCTTCCTCCTCCTCGATATGTTTCGAGGTCAGCGAGCGCCAGAGCAGCACCGGGATAATCAGCGTGAAGACGATGACTTCCTTGAAGGCGCTGGCGTAGAAGGAGGAATAGGATTCGAGCAGGCCGACGAGCAGGGCGCCAAGGGCGGCGACCGGGTAGGAGGCGAGGCCGCCGATGATGGCGCCGACGAAGCCCTTGAGGCCGATCAGGAAGCCGGAATCGTAATAAATGGTGGTGATCGGCGCGATCAGAATGCCGGAGAAGGCGCCGATAGCGGCGGCGAGCGTGAAACAGAGCTTGCCGGCGAGGGCTGGTGGAATGCCCATCAGGCGGGCGCCGGTGCGGTTCATCGCGGTGGCGCGCAGGGCCTTGCCGTAAATGGTGCGTTCAAAGAAGAAATAGAGGCCGATGATCAGCAGGGCGGACGCGACGACGACGAGAATGGTTTGGCCTTGTAGTGGCGCGCCGGCCAGTTCAAAGCTGATTTCGGTGAAGGGTGGGGTGCGCGAACCTTCGGCGCCGAAGAACAGTAGACCGAGGCCGATCAGGGTGACATGGACGGCAATCGAAACGATCAGCAGCACCAGTACCGAGGCGCTGGCCAGCGGTTGAAAGGCCACCCGGTAGATCATCGGGCCGAGGGGAATGACCAGCAGCATTGCCACCACGGCCTGCGCCCACAGCGGCAACTGATCCGGCGGCATGGCAAACAGGCCGGCTGCGGCCAGTAGCGGCAAGCCGACGTTGAAGATGAGCAGCGGCGGCAGTTTGGCGAAACGTTTTTCACGCAGCAGGCGGTAGCCGTCAAGCACCGCCACCGTGCTGCCGAGCGCCAGCAGCAGCCAGATCGTGCCCGGCACCTTGCCGGTTTGCAGCGAGGCCAGGGTCAGCGCGCCGTAGGCGACAAATTCCCCCTGCGGGATGAAGATGACGCGGGTGACGGCAAAGACCAGCACCAGCGCCAGGGCGAGCAAGGCGTAAATGGCACCGTTGGTGATGCCATCCTGGCCGAGAAGAAGGAGAATTTGAAGGTCCATGGGCTACCGGCAGCGGCTGTGTTCTTTTGAAAAGGGCTAATTAATCTGCTTTGTCATTCCCGCCCTTCGGCAAGCTCAGGACTGGCCTGGCGTCGCCAGGGCGGGAATCCAGCGACTGGCCTCTGATGGATTTCCACCTGAGCGGGAGTGCCAAATAAGTTATTTGAGGGCTTGGGCGGTTGACCGAGGGATTATTGAGTCAGCTTCCAGCTGCCTTTTTCAATGGTGACCATGACGCGGGCGCGCTGATCGAAACCCTGATGATCGTTCGGCGTCACGTTGAAAATGCCGTGCGCCCCCGCCAGATTTTTGGTGTTTTCTAGTGCGTCGCGCAGCGCCCGGCGAAACTCCTTGGTGCCCGGCTGGGCTTTTTTCAGGGCTTGTGGAATGGCGTTCTGCAACAGCACTCCGGCATCCCAGGCGTGGCCGCCAAAGGAACTGACGCTGCCCTTGCCGTAGGCGGCTTCATATTTGGTGACATATTCCAGCGCTGATTTTTTCACCGGGTTGTCGTTCGGCAGTTGCGCCGCAACCACCATCGGGCCGACCGGCAGAAAACCGCCTTCAAGATCCTTGCCGCCGACGCGCAGGAAATCATTATTGGCGACGCCGTGCGTCTGGTAAACCAGCCCCTTGTAGCCTTTTTCCTTGAGGGCTTTCTGCGGCAACGCGGCCGGCGTGCCGGCGCCCCCGATCAGAACAGCTTCCGGCTTGGCGGCCATGATCTTGAGAATCTGCCCGGTGACCGAGGTGTCGTTACGCTGGAAGCGCTCGCTGGCAACAATCTTCAATTTGCGGGCTTCGGCGATCTTGGCGAACTCTTTGTACCAGCCTTCGCCGTAAGCGTCGGCAAAGCCGATGAAAGCGACGCTCTGAATGTTTTTGTCCGTCATGTGCTGGACCAGCGCGGTCGCCATGTGGGCGTCGTTCTGCGCTGTCTTGAAAACCCAATAGCGCTTGGCATCCATCGGTTCGACGATGACGGCCGAGCCGGCCATCGAAATCAGCGGCGTTTCATTGTCGACCGCAACATCGATCATCGCCAGCGAGTTGGGGGCCGTGGTCGAACCAATAACGACATCGACCTTGTGTTCGCTGATCAGCTTCTTGATATTTTTGGTGGCCGCTGTCGGGTCGGTCGCATCGTCGAGCACGATGTAATTGACCTTCTGGCCGCCGATGGTGGTCGGCAGCAAGGCAATCGTGTTCTTTTCCGGAATGCCCAGTGAAGCTGCTGGTCCCGTCGCTGAAAGGGATACGCCGACATTGATGTCAGCCAGCACAGCGCTTGATGCAGCGGCGAGGAGGGCAAGGCTTAGTTTCTTGAACATGGATTAATCCCGAAATAAGAACCGCAAAAATGGAGTTTACCATGCGCTATTCCCGGCCAACCGCGCTGCCGCCGGGGTTGGGCGATAGTTCAGGGTGGGTTTTAAGCGAATGCTGCGGTCAACCTGCAAATGGGTCGAAATTCATGGGGCCGCGCGCTTGCCGGCCCCATCGAAACGCCTTGCCGCAGGTTAGCGGGCCAGCTTCCAGGTGCCTTGCTGAATCGTCACCATGACGCGGGCGCGCTGGTCGAGGCCGAGGTGGTCGCTCGGGCTCATGTTGAAGACGCCATGTGACCCTGCAAGGTTAGCCGTGCCTTCCAGCGCATCACGCAGCGCCAGACGGAACTCCCGACTGCCGGGCTGCGCCTTTTTCAGCGCGACGGGGGCGGCATTGGCGAACAACATGCCGGCATCCCAGGCATAGCCGCCGAAGGCATTGACGCTGCCCTTGCCATGCACCGCTTCATATTTGCCGACGTACTCCAGCGCCGATTTCTTCACCGGGTTATCGGCCGGCAACTGAGCCGCAACCAGCATCGGGCCGCTCGGGAGCACGGTGCCTTCGCAATCCTTGCCGCAAACGCGCAGGAAATCATTATTGGCGACACCGTGCGTCTGATAAATGATCCCCTTGTAACCCTTTTCCTTGAGCGATTTCTGCGGCAGCGCGGCCGGCGTACCGGCGCCGCCGATCAAAATGGCATCGGGCTTGGCGGAGAGCACCTTCAAAACCTGCCCGGTGACGGAAGTGTCGGTACGGTTAAAGCGCTCATTGGCGACCAGCTTGATCTTGCGCACTTCCGCCAGCTTGGAAAACTCTTTCCACCAGCCTTCGCCATAGGCATCCGAGAAGCCGATAAAGGCCACGGTAGTGACGTTATTGTTGGTCATGTGCTCGACGATGGCAGTCGACATCTGGGCGTCGTTCTGCGGTGTCTTGAAGACCCATTTGCGCTTCTCGTCCATCGGCTCGACGATGCGGGCAGCCGCGGCCATCGCAATCATCGGCGTTTCACCTTCAGCCGCCACGTCAATCATCGCCAGTGAATTGGGGGTGGTCGTCGAGCCAATAATCAGATCGACCTTGTTTTCGCTGATCAGCTTCTTGGCGTTTTTGACGGCGGTGGTGGTATCGGACGCATCATCAAGCACGATGTAATTGACCTTCTGCCCGGCAATCGTTTTCGGCAGCAGGTCGATGGTGTTTTTTTCCGGAATGCCCAGCGAGGCGGCCGGCCCGGTGGCTGAGAGGGTGACGCCGATGTTGATGTCGGCCAGAGCGCCCACAGCAAAGGTCGAAAGTAACGTGGCAAGTAGTGTTTTTTTCATTTTTTGTCTCCCTTAAGTGAATCAATTACGCAAGGTTCAAAACCCTATGCCCAACCCGGTTTTCTCGCAAGCCGCCCGGTCAAGCGCCCGTGATAAAGTTTCATTTTTGGTCCACACAGGTTTTGCCATGTTCTCTGGAATCATCGCGGCGGTTGGCCGCATCACTCACTTGACCACCCGCGAAGCCGGCTTTCGCTTGCATATCGAAGCAGGAAAACTCGGCCTCGACGACGTTGCGTTGGGTGACTCGATCGCCTGCAACGGCGTTTGCCTGACGGTGGTGGCCACCGAAGGCAATCATTTCATGGTCGATGTCTCACCGGAAACGCTGTCCTGCACCGCCGGTCTTGATGGGCCTGGCGAAATCAACATGGAAAAAGCCATGCGTCTCTCCGACCGGCTCGGCGGCCACTTGGTTTCCGGCCATGTGGACGGTGTTGGTGAAGTGCTGCGTTTCGACCCGGTGGGCGATAACCGTCTGCTCGAAATTCTCGCTCCCAAAGCCATCGCCAAGTACATCGCACGCAAGGGTTCAATCACGGTGAACGGCACAAGTTTGACGACCAATGAAGTCAGTGGCCAAGTCTTTACCATCAACCTGATTCCCCACACGCTGGAGAACACAACCTTGAGTCAGATCAAGCCGGGGAGCAAGGTGAATCTGGAAGTTGATCTGATTGCGCGCTATTGCGAGCGGCTGTTGAGCGCTGAACGTGAGCTCTGATCAGCTCGCGTTCGCGCTCATGTTGTTCTGGCCAGCAAACGTTAAAAATGCCTGGGGGCGGCCGTAGTTGTTCAGCCACCGCCGGGCAATTGTCTTGATAACGGAAATTTTATCGTCAGGACACACTCCCCTTTGGGCAGGCAAAACCTGAGCGTGGCGTTACAAACAGTAACCATCTGACTGGCCGCCGACCTTGTAAATCGCTCCCCCCGCCCCCATAATCTCTGCATGGTTGTAATTCCGACAATCTGGAGGCGTTCTGGACAGGGGTTCGATTCCCCTCACCTCCACCTAAGGGCATCACGGTGCTTTTAGATGGGGGTGCACTGGTTTCGACAGGGCGGGCAAAGGTGAGTAGGCAACTCGTCAGGCGATCGACGTTAATGAAGCAAATCCATAATTGCCAATGATGAGCAATTCGCTATTGCCGCCTAAAAACGGTTAGCCGGGGCTGCTAGAGCCTTGTTACCAAAGATAGCCGGTGGGGACTTCGGTCCCCATCGTCAATTCTACTGACCGAAAATCCCGCGCACTGGCTTAACGCCATCCCCGATTCAATCTTCCAGTCGAAAGAGCAGGGGAATGATGATTGTCGCCTCAACCGCTTCGTCACCGCGCTTGGCCGGCACAAAGCGCCATTGCGCCACGGCTTGACGGGCGGCTTCGTCGAGTCGCTCGAAATTACTGCTTTTTTCCAGGTTGACCGCAGCAGCGCGGCCATCCGGGCTGACGAGAACCCTGAGCAGCACTTTGCCTTCTTCACCCAGGCGGCGGGAAACAGCCGGGTAGTTGGGGCGCGGGTTATGCAGATAGGCCGCCTCAAAGCGTGGCGGGCTGAATGTCGCAGGCGCCGGGTTGATAACTACAGGGGCGGTAGGCGTGGCTGGGGGTTGGGCAACAACCGGTGTTGGCGCGGTAAAAGCGGCGCTGGAGGCTGCCTGTTCCGGTGTCATGGCGATGACCGTGCGTGGCTTGGGGACTGGGCGTTCCCGACGCGAAGTGCTGACTACTGGCGGTGGCGAGGGCGGAACTTTTGCCGGCTCGACCACGGGCGCTGGGGTGGCTTGTTCCATTTTGAGCGTGGCGCTGAGCGGTGGCATTGTTTTCAGCATGCCGCTGACCATCCTCATTGGGTAAAACAATAGCGCTGCGTGCAAGGCAATCGCCAGTAACAGATAGGGAACGCTCCGCCGCCATTCGGGGATTTCTGGCGAGCGATGCAGGCGATCAATAGTCATTTTTCTATTTTACTTGCTCAAGCACGCAGCGCTTTTTTTGGGTGCTGGGCGAGCCGCCTGATTGTGCCGGCGAGGCTCATTTCAAGACCGTTCCACGCGAGGTGCGACGATTTGTCGCATCGGTAAAAGCGTCCCGGTAATTTAGAATCCGACCTCGCAAATTATTGTTTTTAAAGAACTATTGATCTGTGTCAACATTAGGAAATGCTGTGACTTCGATTGCCTTGCCGCCACTGGATTGTTCCGAAACTCGCCCATCGTTGGGCGAGCGTCTGGGCAATGGTGCGGTTGTGGTGGCCTTGCATCTTTTGCTCGGTTACGCGGCGCTTTATCTCTCGGTCAAGAACGACCTGATCCAGTTGCCGCCAAGCATCAGCGTTCGTCTTCTGCCGATGATGGAAGAAAAGAAAGTCGAGCCGCCCAAACCCTTGCCGCCGCCCCCTAAACCCGTGCGTCGGCCGCAACCGGTGCAAGCTCAGCCAGTGCTGGCAGTGACGAGCAAAGAGCCCAGTCCGAGCAGTTTTGCGGTTGCCCCGCAGCCGCCAGCGCCCACGGTGCAGCCGATTGCCGCACCCCCGGCACCCCCCGCTCCGCCCGTTGCCGTCGTGGCAGCGCGATTTGATGCGGATTATCTGCATAACCCCAAACCGGTTTATCCCGCGCTTTCTCGTCGAAATGCCGAGGAGGGCAAGGTTTTACTGAAAGTTCGCGTCAGTGCGCAGGGCACGGCACTTGATGTCGCTATTTCAAAATCCAGCACGTTCGCGCGGCTCGACAAGGCCGCAGCCGAGGCGGTTGCCCAATGGCGTTTTGTCCCGGCCAGGCGGGGCGATGAGCCTGTCGAATCTTCGGTGATTGTGCCGATCACTTTTGCACTTGAGTAAGGAAAGCCACGCATGGAATCGCAAATGGGCCTCGCCCACTTCTGGAACCAGGGAGACCTGGTTACCCACACCACAGCCATTATTTTGGCCCTGTTATCGCTGGCTTCGTGGTCAGTCATCATCGGCAAAGTAATGTCGACGCTACGGGCATCGCGCTCACAGGAGCGTGCGCTGACCGGCTTCTGGAGCGCCAATTCACTGCCTGAGGCACTTGAATCGCTGCGCCGCGACGATCCATCCGGCATCTTCGCCGGCCTGGCGCTGACCAGCGCGCATGCCGCCCAGGCGCATCAGCAAAATGCCGCACGGGGAATCGGCGCCGGGGTCAATGCCAGCGAGTTTCTGACCCGTTCGATGCGTTCGCACATCGTCAATACGCAATCGCGGATCGAGCGCGGTCTTACTTTTCTCGCTTCTGTCGGGTCGACCGCACCCTTTATCGGCCTTTTCGGCACGGTCTGGGGGATTTATCACGCGCTGGTCGGACTTTCCGGCGCGACGCAGGTGGTGCTCGACAAGGTCGCCGGCCCGGTTGGCGAGGCGCTGATCATGACGGCGGCCGGTCTTTTCGTCGCGATTCCGGCGGTGCTGGCTTATAACGCCTTCACCCGGGCCAATCGGCTGGTTGCTGTCCAGCTCGATGGTTTCGCCCATGACCTGCATGCCTATCTGACGACCGGCGTGCGCGTCGGCGGCAACGTCAATCTGGTCGATATCAGCGCCGCCCGCGCCAATCGGCAGGCTTGATCATGGCTTTCGGAAGCTTCGACGAAGCCGGTGTTAGCCAGCCGATGGCCGAGATCAACACGACGCCGCTGGTCGACGTGATGCTGGTTTTGCTGGTCATTTTTATCATCACCGCGCCGCTCTTTCATCAAGCGGTGCCGATCGACCTGCCGCAGGTCACTGCCAGCAGGCTCGACGACAAGCCGGAAGTCATCCAGCTGGCAATCGATATCGACGGCAAGGTGTTCTGGAATGGCGAAGCCATCCACCGCGAGGCGCTGGATGCCCGCTTTGCCGCCGCCAGCATCCGCCAGCCGGAACTGCACCTGCGCGCCGACCGCAAGGTGGCTTACGAAAAGGTGGCTGACGTGATGGCTGCCGCGCAGCGCGCCAGCATTGTGAAGATTGCATTTTTGACCCAGCCCAACCCCTGAGCAGTAAGGGTTGAGGCAAAAAAATTAACTACAACGCTATAGAAAGAGATTCGATGTTTGATTTATCGGGGAAAAAGTTCGTGAAGCGTGCGCTTCACGTCATGCTTGCAAGTGCATTCGCATCGCCCGCGTTGGCGCAAAAATCTGGGGACGAGCCGGTCAAGACGCTGGGTACGGTAACCGTCAGCAGCGGCCAGCCGACTTCGCTGCCGACGCAGATTCCGACAACCATCGAGGGCATCACCGGCAAGCAGATTGAAGAGACGATCAACGCGGTCGACAGCGAGGATGCGCTGAAATATTTCCCCAGTCTCAATGTCCGCAAGCGCTACATCGGCGACTACGACCATGCCGTTCTCGCCAGTCGGGCCTCGGGCACCGGTAACAGTGCGCGTTCGCTGGTTTACGCGGACGGCATTTTGCTTTCCAACCTGCTGGGTAACGGTGCCTTTTACACGCCGCGCTGGGGCTTGGTGACGCCGGAAGAAATCGAGCGGGTCGACGTGCTTTACGGCCCCTTTTCGGCGGCTTATCCCGGCAATTCGGTGGGGGCCGTGGTCGATTACGTCACACGCATGCCGACCCAGCTGGAAGCGCACGTCAAGGCCACCGGATTTACCCAGAATTTCAAACTGTACGGTACCGACAGCTCATATAGCGGCAATCAACTGAGTGCCTCGCTGGGTAATAGAAATGGTCCGTGGTCCTGGTGGTTCAATGCCAATCGTCTCGACAGCGATGGTCATCCGATCGCCTTTGCCAACAAGCTGGTCAGTTCCGGCGTCGTCAGCAGCACCGGCACGCGGGTCACCGGCGCCATCCACGACAAGAATCCCAAAAATGAAGACTGGCTGATTCTGGGCGCGACCAATCAGGTGCATACGGTTCAGGATCACGCCAAGTTAAAACTGGCCTACGATTTCTCGCCAACGGTGCGCGCCAGCTATACCTTCGGGCTATGGCAGAACGATGTCACTCGCACCTCGACAACTTATCTGCGCGACGCCAATGGCAACCGGGTCTATAGCGGCAATATCAATGTCGATGGCCGGCGCTACACCCTGGCCAATACCGATATCTCCACCAGCCAGGGCGACTTGCAGCATTTCATCCACGGCCTTTCCGTCAAGAGCAATACGCGCGGGGAATGGGACTGGGAAGTTGCCGCCAGTATTTACGATTACCACAAGGATGAGGTGCGTTCGCCGCTCGGGGCGCTACCCTCGGCCAATTCAGGCGGTGCCGGGCGGATTACCGACATGTCGGGCACTGGCTGGAACACGCTTGCCTTGCGCGGAACCTGGCGTCCGGAGGGCCTGGGCGGCGCTCATCTGGTCGATTTCGGCTTGCAGCACGACAGCTACAAGCTGGAAACCCTGGTTTCCAATACCTCTGACTGGCTGAGCGGCGGGCCGACCAGCCGTTTCTCGGCTTTCAACGGCCAGACGGAACTGACCAGTCTTTACGCCCAGGATACCTGGCGCTTTGCCCAGGACTGGCGGACAACCCTGGGTGGGCGACTGGAGCGTTGGCGTGCACACGACGGGCAGGTGGCCAATGCCAGCTCGGTCATCAACATGGGTGAACGGAACGAAACGGCTTTCTCGCCGAAAGCGGCAATTGCCTATCAGGTCCAGCCACAATGGGCGATCAAAGGCTCGCTCGGCCGCGCCGTGCGCAATCCGACCGTTGCCGAACTGTATCAGGGCAGTATTGCCACCAATGTCGTGGTCAACAACGATCCCAATCTCAAGGCCGAGAAATCCTGGACATCCGAGCTTTCCAGCGAGCACGAACTGAGCAATGGCCTGCTGCGGGCAACGCTGTTTCATGAAGATACCCGCGACGCGCTCTATTCCCAGACCAATGTCAGTGTGACGCCGAACGTCACCAATATTCAGAACGTCGATCACATTCGCACCACCGGGCTGGAATTGGCCGGTCAGTTCAACGACGTCATGTTGCGCGGCCTTGATCTCTCGTCCAGCCTGACTTTTGCCGATTCGACCATCGTCAAGAACGACAAATTCCCGGATAGCGTGGGCAAGTGGCAACCGCGTGTTCCGCGCTGGCGTGCCAACATGCTCGTAAGCTATCGCCCGGATGATCGCTGGACTCACACCCTCGGCATTCGCTACAGCGGTACGCAATACAACAATCTCGACAACAGCGACGTCAATGGCGAAACCTACACCGGTTCAAGTTCCTATCTGGTCGCCGACTGGCGCATGCGTTACAAACTGGCCAAACAATGGACTGCATCCGCCGGTGTGGATAACCTGAATAATGAGAAGTATTGGGCTTTCCATCCCTATACCCAGCGAACATTCGTGGCTGAGATCAAGTTTGATCTGTAAGCGGAGATAGCGGTTTGAGAAATCAGATGTTGAACGATTCAAGAGCAAGGCTGGCGTCGGTGAGCAATATGCTGGCGCGGCTGAGTTCGGTTGTTTTGCTTGGGCTTGCCGTCACCTGCGTGCAGGCGGCGGAGGTCGTGCCGAGCAAGTCGAAAGCGGCAAGACCGGAGCTTGGTACCTCGGCGGCGTTCGCTGCGGACGGTAGCTTGCTCGTGGTCGCCAAGCAGGGTGAGCAGGTCATGCTTTACCGCAGTACCGACGAAGGCAGGAGCTGGTCTGCCCCGGCTGCGGTCAACGCTCAATCGGAGGCATTTTCTGCCAATGGCGAGAACCGGCCAAAGATCGCCTTCGCGGCTGATGGCGGCTTGCTGGTTTCCTGGGCGCACTCGTTCGGCGCCGGCCACAATGGCAACATCCGGCTGGCTCGCGCCGATGATGGAGAACATTTTGGCGCGCCCCAAACCGTGCACAAGGACACCGCCGAAATCACCCACAGCTTTGAGTCCATGCTGACCACCCCGGACAACAAGGTGATCCTGGCCTGGATCGACAAGCGTGATTCGGAAGCGGCCAAGGCGAGCCAAACGCCGTATCGCGGTTCGGGCATCTACGCCGCTGTTTCCAATGACGGCGGGCGGACTTTTCAGCCGGAATTCAAGCTGGCCGACCATGCCTGCGAATGCTGCCGCTTGACCAGCGCGCTGGATCGAGACGGTTCGCCACTCTTCATGTGGCGCCATGTCTATGCCCCGAACGAACGCGATCACGCCATCGCCCGCCTGAAGCCGGATGGCACGCTGGAAAGTGTCAAACGCGCCACCTTCGACCGCTGGCAGGTTGACGGCTGCCCGCATCACGGCCCGTCGCTGGTGGTGGATGCGCAGGGCGTGCGTCATGCCGTCTGGTTCAATCAGAAAGAGGGTGACGGCCACGTTTATTACGGCCGGCTGGTCGCGCAAGGTGACGAATTACAGGTCGAAGGGCAGTTGACCGTCGGTGGCCCGCGTGCCGCGCATGCCGACCTCGGTAGCGCTGGCGGCAAGCTGGCGATTGCCTGGAAGGAATTCGACGGTGAGCGCACCCAATTGCAAGCCATGCGCTCGGATGACGGTGGCAAGACCTTCCGCACGCAACCGCTCGGGGCGACCGATGGCGCTTCCGACCAGCCACGGGTGATTCGTCGCGGCGAGGCGCTTTTCGCTTTCTGGCGTACTGAAAAGGAAGGCTTCCGCCTGTTCCCGCTGCCATGAAAAAAAGCGCCTTCGCTTTCCTCGCCTGCCTGATCGCAATGCCGCTGCAGGCGGCTGACTTCACGCCGCTCGACAAGGCCACGGCGCGCCAGTTGCTTGACCCGGCCAGCCACCGGCAGCCAACCATCGTTGCCCTTTGGTCGTCCGATTGCAGCCACTGCAAAAAGAACCTGCAATTGCTGTCGACCCTGGTCAAAAGCAACCAGCGGCTGCGCGTCATTACCCTGGCCGCCGAGCCGGAGACGGCAAGCCTTGGCCCGCTGCTTGATCGCTTCCAGTTGCCCGGCCCGCGCTACGCCTACGGCAGCGACAACCCGGATGCCATCGCCTATGCCATCGACCCGAGCTGGGCCGGCGAGTTGCCGCGGACTTTCTTCTTTAATGGGGCGGGCCAGAAGGAGAAGGTCTCCGGCGTCATCTCCGTGCAAATGGCCGAAAAAGCGCTTGGGCTGCGTTTCTGAACGCGCCGCGCCTGGATTAGCGCTCTTCGCCTTCCTTCAGCTTCTCGATCACCAGCGGGAAAAGCCCTGAGCCGATCAGCGCCACGGCTGAAACGATGAAGGCCAGCCCGGCCATCGGGTCTTCAAGGATGGGATGAATGCTGGCCCCGAAGCCGGCAAGGCTGAGCGCGCCGGGAATGGCGCAAAGGGTGCCGAGCGTGGTCAGGGCGATAAACGAGAAAGGGTAGCGGCGCATGGCGAGAGTTTAAACGAGCGCCGCTTGTTTTTTGATTCGGCGAACCATTGACGCGTTTCATGTTCTGACCAGCGAACATCCCGGCATGCCGTTTGCTGCGTGCCCCGGATACCCTAATTTTTCGCCAGAAACCTGACAAAGCTGCCCATGAACGCCCCGCAATCCTTGCCGCTCGAATTCCCCGTTTTCGACAACAGCTTCGCGGCGCTGCCCGAAGCCTTTTACACCCGCCTCCAGCCGCAGTCGTTGCCGGCGCCTTACGTCGTCGGTATCAGCAGCGAAGTCGCCGAGTTGCTCGGCCTGCCCCCCGCTTTGCTGGAAAGCCCGGAATTCGCCGAAATTTTCGCCGGCAACCGCCAGCTGCCGGGGGCGGAACCGCTGGCCGCGGTCTATTCCGGGCATCAGTTCGGTGTCTGGGCCGGGCAACTGGGCGATGGTCGGGCGCATTTGCTCGGCGGCTTGCGCAATGATCTCGGCCACTGGGAAATCCAGCTCAAGGGGGCGGGGAAAACGCCGTACTCGCGCGGGGCCGACGGGCGAGCCGTCTTGCGCTCCTCGATCCGCGAATTTCTCTGTTCGGAAGCGATGGCCGGCCTTGGTGTGCCGACGACGCGGGCGCTCTGCATCATCGGCGCCGATTACCCGGTACGCCGCGAGGCCATCGAAACGGCCGCGGTGGTCACCCGCGTTGCCCCCGGCTTCGTCCGTTTCGGCTCCTTCGAGCACTGGTCTTCGCGCCGTAAGCCACTCGAATTGCAGCAATTGGCCGATTACGTCATCGACACCTTCCGGCCCGAATGCCGGGTCGCGCCAAATCCCTACGACGCCCTGCTGCGCGACGTTTCCCGCCGCACCGGCGAACTGATGGCGCACTGGATGGCGGTTGGTTTCATGCACGGCGTGATGAATACCGACAACATGTCCATCCTCGGCCTGACGCTGGATTACGGCCCGTTCGGTTTCATGGAGGCTTTCGATGCCGGCCACATCTGCAACCACTCCGACCATCAGGGCCGCTACACCTACCGCAACCAGCCGCATGTCGGGCAGTGGAATCTCTATCGTCTGGCTGATGCTTTCCTGCCGCTGATCAAGTCGCCACAACAAGCCCGTGCTGCGGTCGATGACACCTACGGCGATGCATTCGCCATGGCCTTTGAGCGCCTGATGCTGGCCAAGTTGGGTTTGCGCAACGGACTGCCCGACGACGAGGAATTCATCGGCAATACCTTCGCTTTCCTCCAGCAGCATCGTCCGGATTTCACGCTGTTCTTCCGCACGCTGTCGAAACTGCCTGCGGTGAAAATAGAAACAACGGCTGGCCCTGCGACCATAGAAACAACGGCTGGCCCTAGGGTCAACCCGGAAAATCAGGCAAAAACCGATGCCCCGTTACGCGACCAGTTTATCGACCCCGCTGCCTGCGACGCCTGGTTGGCAAGCTGGCGTGCCCGGCAGGCGCAAACGCCGTGGGCTGATGCCGAGCGGCAAAGCGCCATGCTCGCGGCCAACCCCAAATACGTGTTGCGCAACTGGCTGGCCGAAAAGGCGATTCGTCTGGCCAATAAAAAGGATTTCTCCGAGGTCCACCGTCTGCTGACTTGCCTGCGCAAGCCTTACGACGAGCAGCCGGAATTCGAGGAATACGCCGCCCTGCCGCCCGATTGGGCGCGTGGGCTGGAGGTCAGTTGTTCCAGTTAGCGCTGAAGTGGTTCAAGTCTTCAGCCAGCGCAGCAGGGTCGTATAAAGCTGGTCCGGATCAACCGGCTTGGCGATGAAGTCGTTCATGCCGGCATCCAGGCAGCGCGCCTTGTCCTCGGCGAACGCGTTGGCGGTCATGGCAATGATGGGCACAGCGGCGTAGTCGGGGAGTTGACGGATGCTCTGGGTCGCCTCAAGGCCGTCCATTTCAGGCATTTCCATGTCCATCAGGATCAGGTCGTAGCGGCGAGCTTCGGCCATCCCGAGCGCCTTTAAGCCATCCGGTGCGATATCAACCTTAAAGCCGATGACTTCACGCAACAATTCAAGCGCGACCTCCTGATTCACCCAGTTATCTTCAGCGACGAGAATGCTTTTGTCGGCATGTAAACGGCGCAATTCCCCCTCTGCCAAGGCGCCGGATAGCGCTGGGGGAGCATTGACCACGAGTGATGCGGCGGCGGTTTTCCGTAAACTGATGGTGAAAACAAAGCGACTGCCGGCGCCCGGCGTACTGCTGACCCGGATTCGCCCGCCCATAATTTGCACCAGACGCTGACAGATATTGAGCCCGAGCCCCGTACCGCCGTATTTGCGGGTTGTCGAGCTATCCGCCTGCTCGAAGGGCGCGAAAATGCGTTGCAGGGTGTTGTTATCCATCCCAATACCGCTGTCTGCCACGGAAAACTCAATGTGTGTTTCGCTGGCGGCTGGCTCAAGTAAGCGGGCAGCGAGCGTAATGCGACCGCTGTCGGTAAATTTCACGGCGTTGTCGACCAGATTGAGCAGGACTTGCTGCAAACGGAGCGAGTCGCCGAGATATTCGGTTTTCTGCAGTTCCGGATCAATCTCGGCGACAAACTGCAAACCCTTGGCCAGTATTTTGCCGCCCACCAGACTATCAAGATTGGCCAGCAGGCTACCGATCCGGAAAGGCACCGCCTCAAGGGTCATGTGCTCGGCATCGATTTTTGAAAGATCGAGTACGTCATTGAGCAGTTTCAGCAAATGGCTGGCGGCGTCGTGGATTTTGGTCAGTTTGTCGAGTTGACCGGCATCCAGATTGCTCCGTTGCAAAATATAGGTGAGGCCGATCACCGCATTCATCGGTGTGCGCAATTCATGGCTCATATTGGCCAGGAAGGTGCTTTTGGCCCGGTTGGCCGACTCGGCAGCTTCCTTGGCAATTGACAGGGCCAGCGTCCGTTCTTCAACCAGTCCTTCAAGATGGCTGCGATGCTCGTGCAACTCTGACTCGGCTTGCTTGCGGGCGGTGATGTTGATGCGGTTGCCGACGATATAACCGCTGGGTGTGCGGTATTCGATAATCAGTAGCCAGCGCCCGTCGCCCAACGCCTGCTCAATATGCCGGCCATCGGCGGACTGATGCGCCTGGACGCGCGCCGCTACCCATTCGTCGATATGCCCGATCGCTTCCCGGTATTGTCCGCGCTCGGCGCCTTGGCGGATGATTTCCTCAAAGCTGGCGCCCGGCACAATCAGGTCGCGGCTGGTATGGTAAAAATCCAGATAGGCTTCGTTACAAAGTACCAGCCGGTCATTTTCATCGTAAATCGTGAAGCCTTCAGAAATACTGTTGACCGCTTCATGGAGCAACTGGTGCGCCTTTTGCGCCGCCAATTCCGCTTCCTTGCGCTGCGAAATGTCAATGTAGGCGATCATTACGCCGAAATCAGCGTGATTCATGGGGACGGCGCTGGCCGATAGCCAGATTTTGCTGGTTGGTGTTACCACCTGCATTTCAACATCGCGAACCGCTTCGCCGCTGCGCAGGGCTCGCACGCTGGCGTATTCCTCGTCGGGCATCAGGCTGCCATCCGATCGCCGAATGATCCATTTTTTGTCGCTAAAGTTGCGCGCAAGGTGCTCCGCTTTGCTGATGCCGAGCAGCGTTTCCGAGGCAGGGTTGCAGTCGACGATTTGCCCGTGCGGATTAGTAATCGAAATGCCCACCGGCAAAATATCGTAGATGGCACGCAGGCGCTCTTGATCACGGCGAAGCGCGAGGCTCTGTTCGCGCTCACGTTGTTGTTGGCGATCCAGACGAATAAGCAGCGCTACCACCGAAATGGTCACCAGCCATAAGACCAAGAGTCCAGCGATGGCGCCTTGCCGATAACTCGAAATCTCACGGTCAACCGGCGCTAGCAAGGATTTTTGAGCAAAGCCGAGAACAACGGTCAGTGGATATTCAGCCAGGTGTTGCCATTGGTAATACCGCTCGACGCCATCCAGGTTCGCGACGGTGTTGAAGGCGCCGGTCGTATCGCTATTCGCTTGAAGATAGGGGCGCTTGGGATTGACCTGTTTACCCAGTGCGGTTTCTTGATCGTGGTTCCGCGCCAGATATTCGCCACTTCGCCGGACGATGGAAATGGCGTCGTCGGCTGACAAGGTTAATGAAGCCAGGCTTTTGTGCAGATATTCTGGCGACAGTGACAGGACGACCACCCCAAGTAACTGGCCCTGGCGTCTTATCGGTCGCGAGAACTGGATGCTCCATTGTTTCGAGATTCGGCCGAGTAAAGGTTTGCTGATAAAGAGCCGGTCTTGCGTTGTATCGAGGTGAGCCTTGAAGTGTTCGCGGTCACCGAGGAAAAGTGACTCCTTGAAGCCAAGATTGGAATAGCTCAGGTAGCCCTTGGCATCGATGACGGCGATTTGCATCAGGGAGCCAGCGGGAAAGCGCTGGCCAATTTTCGGTGCCTTGGCCGCGAATTCGCTGGCGCTTTCCTCAACATAGGTTTCAGCCAGTTCCTGCGAGGCAAAATCAATATAACGAACCAGGATGGCAATCTGGTCAGCGACTGAGCCGGTAAGCTGGCGGGCGCGCAATGTCGCCTGGGTCGTCGTCTCGCTGCGAAGCTGGGCTCCAGTTCCGGCGATCTGCTGTAGATACAAGCCACTGAAGAGCAGCAAAAGAGCCACAATCGTCAACGCAATTTTACGGAGTGGGGAGAACGAATTCATTGGCACGACTGGCTGCAAGGAGGCCGAACTATAACATTCAGGCCGGCATGGCGGCTGATCTAGGTCAAGGCTTTCATGACTACCGGGAAATCGTTATGTATTTTTTTCCGCCCGAAAAAGCCAAGCCGGTTTGAACGACAATTTTTCGGCGTAAAAAAACCGGCGAGTCGCTCTCGCCGGTTTTTTCGTCGCTGGATCAGCGCTGATTAAACTTGCTGAATACCGGCCAGTGTCCAGCCGCGGCTACCGTCAGTCGGCTTGGTCATGTTCCAGATTTCATCAAACGGCTCGGTCGGGCCGGCCTTTTCTTCACGGATCAAACCGTGGAAGCGGACGCTGACGACATAACGGCTGGCTTCTTCAGCCACATCAAGGACTTCGGCGTTGAGCTGTACGACGTCGGTTTCCTGCTTGGCAGCACCGCGCTCGCCCATGCCCATCTTGATTTCGGCGAACATTTCCGGCGTGGTGAATTCGCGGATATCGTCAAGATTGCCGGCATCGTTGGCCGCTTGCAGACGGATGAAGTTGACCTTGGCGTTCCGGGCAAAGCCCTCAACATCGAAGTCAGCCGGAATGGAATTTCCGTTCGTTGCAGCCGTAGCGGCAGCAGCAGCCATGCCCGGCACAGCGGTGCCCGATGGCAGGAAGTCCGGCTTGCTCGGTGCATTGCGGCCGTAGTCAGCCCCGGCGCCGGCATACTGCAGGCCGCCAGCACCCGCTTGTTGCGCGGCAGCGGCTTTCTTGCGCATGAAGAAGCCAATCACCATGACCACAGCCATGACCAGCAGGCCGATCATCATCATGTTGGCGAGGCCTTCACCAAAACCGAAGTGCGAAGCCAGCGCGGCCAGACCAAGGCCAGCGGCCAGACCAGCCAGCGGGCCCATCCATGAGCGTTTGGGTTGTGCGGCCGGTGCTGCAGCGGGCGCGGCAGTCGGGGCTTGTTTGGCCGCAGACGGCGGGGCTGTGGGGCTGACCGACTGGCGCTGCATGCCGGATGAGCTACCGCCACCCAGGCGTTTGGCTTCGGCATCGCCGATGCTGAGCGTGAAGCCGAGCACGAGGGCTGCGGCCATCAGAGCAAAATTTTTCATGTGTGTCTCCGTGTGGAAAAAATTACAACTCGCAGTTTAACCCTCTCGGCGTTCCCGGAAAAACGATATTAAATCGCAGTGACTATTCGTTAAAGTCGAAGTGTTTGGCTAGCTGAAAAGGGCAGCGATGGCGGTTGGATTTGACGGGAAGTAAAAGTGGACATAGGAAGCGGTCAGTCGTTCCAAGCGATAGATCGCCTCGCCATCGCGGCCATCCGGCGTCCTGGCCCGGACGATCGGCAGCAGTGGTGTCTCGCTCTTCGAGTAATGGAAGGTATGGCCTTGCAGGCGGCCTTCAGGCAGATCGGCGAATTGCATGCCGAGCGCCGCCAGCCGTTTCTGCATCACTGAAATGCCGGGCAGCAGGCCGGCGAAGGCGTGGGTTTCCCCGGCCTTGTCGGTGACCTGATCGAACAGGCTCATCATGCCGCCGCACTCGGCAAGTAGCGGTTTTCCAGCCGCCACATGGGCGCGCAGTGCCTGCCACAGCGCTTGGTTTTTCGATAGCGCTACGGCGTGCAATTCGGGATATCCGCCAGGCAGCCAGACGGCATCGCACTCGGGTAGCGGGTCGCCGGCAACCGGCGAGAAAAAATGGAGTTCGGCACCCAGACTGAGTAGTGTTTCCAGATTGGCCGGGTAGATGAAGCCGTAGGCGGCATCACGAGCGATGGCGATGCGTTGGCCGGCAAGCAAAGGCGCAACGGCCGGTGGTGGTGCATCTTCAAAAATTACCGGTTTTGGCAGGTCGACCGTAGCACTCTGACTCAGTGCATCGGCCAGGCGGTCGAGGCGGCCTTCCAGATCGTCGATTTCCGCCGCTTGCAACAGGCCGAGGTGGCGTTCCGGCAGGGCGGCGTCCGGGTTGCGCGGCAGGGCACCGAACCAGCCCATACCGGCCGGCAGGCTGTCACGGGCCATCGCGGCGTGGCGTTCGCTGCCGACCCGATTGGCCAGCACGCCGGCAAAGGGCAGGCCGGGGCGATAGGTGGCGAGGCCGTGGGCGACGGCGCCGAAAGTCTGCGCCATTGCGCCGGCATCGATCATTGCCATCACCGGAATGTTGAAGCGACAAGCGATATCGGCAGCCGACGGCGTACCGTCGAACAGCCCCATGACGCCTTCGAGCAGAATCAGGTCGGAATCTTTGGCCGCGCGAGCCAGCCGCCAGCGCGCATCTTCCTCGCCGCACATGCCGAGATCAAGGTTCTGGCAGGGGCGGCCACTGGCTACGGCGTGAATCTGCGGATCAAGAAAATCCGGGCCGCATTTGAAGACGGTGACGCGCCGGCCTTGGCGACTGTGCAGTCGGGCGAGTGCGGCGGTCACGGTGGTTTTGCCCTGACCGGAGGACGGCGCGGCAATCAGGAGGGCGGGACAGGCGGTCATTTTTCTTCCTTGGTTGCAGTCGGTTCGATCAGCACCGGCTTGCCGGTTTTCAGGTTGCGGAGACTTCGCTGACCCGGTCGTCACTGCGGTAGTTCTGGGTGATGCCGCAGGCCGGACGTTCGATCAGCCAGCCGTTTGTGAACGGCTTTGGCGCCCTTCAGCAGGCGGTCATTTGTGGCGTGGTGATGGCGAGCCGGCGCAGGGCGCTGAGCGAAAAAGGGGTCAGAATTCGAGGCC
>ERZ795061.1825-NODE-1825-length-20274-cov-8.161136_pt1 | contig 20274 bp, 20 predicted proteins | sample MGYA00375145_ERZ795061 | MGnify/ENA primary metagenome ERZ795061 (study PRJEB30190, sample SAMN05720144) | anaerobic digester metagenome | isolation source: active sludge of municipal wastewater-treating anaerobic digesters | place: USA | collected 2014-12-22 ... | reverse complement strand
GCTTGGCGTCGTCTCCGCTACGACGACGGTCCAGCCATCGTCACCCACAGATGGCGATGTTCACATAGTGCCTTCCGGGAAGAGTGGCGCGAACTGGGCGGCCTACGCCAACTGGTCGCTAGCCTATTATCGCGATGGGGCGTGGGAGCAGATTTCTCCACGCGAGGGCTGGATCGCCTATGTCCGCGATACGGATCGCGTGATGATCTACTCGGGCGCGAGCTGGGCCGACATTTCGACCTTACTGCATGTTAGCGCGACTGACCGTCTGCTGGGCCGTGTGTCGGCTGGCGCGGGCGTCGTGGAGCAGATCACATGCACCGCCGCGGGCCGTGCGTTGATCGACGATGCTGACGCACGCGCGCAATGCGCAACGCTGGGCACGTGGCGCGTGCTGGCGGCGTCGGCCGTCGCCGCTTCAGTCACGGGCACGACAACAAAGACAGCGCTGGCGACCGTGAACGTGCCGGCGGGCGCAATGGGTTCGAATGGCAGGCTACGCGTGACCTGTCACTTCTCGATGACGACGAGCACCAACACCAAGACATGCTCGTTCGAGCTTGGCGGTTCCGTCTTCATGTCGAGGGGTGAGGCGAGCGCTACCGTTGCTGCGCTGCGTGACCAGCGCGAGATTGCCAATCGCAACAGCGCATCTTCACAAGTGTCCTGGCGCGCGACCACGATTGGCGGTCTCGGGCAGGGCACGAACACGCTGACAACGGGTGCGGTGGATACGTCAGTTTCGCAGGATCTGGTGTTCTATGGCCAGCTGGCCAATTCCACGGAAACGATCACGCTCGAGAACTATCTCGTGGAACTCTATAACCACGCCTGACGGGGAGGGAGCGCGGCGCTTACCACACGCCGCGCTTCAGCCCGTTGCCGAGATACTGGCCGAGCGTGGGCGCGTAACATTGCGCCGAAGGAAGCGGGCTTTTCGGGAGGGGCTTTGCCTCGCCGGCCAGCACCCGCGCCATCGTATCCACGACGAGGTCCTGCGACTTCGCCGCCATCAGCGTCATGTAGGTCTGTATGTTGTCGTTCGCGGCCGTCTCGATGCGATTGGTCGCGAGTATCGGGCCGGTGTCGACGCCAAGATCGACAAGGTGAAGCGTGACGCCGAAATTTTCGGGCTCGCCGTTTGCCAGCGCAAAATAGCCGCCATTGATGCCGCGATAGGCCGGGTTGACGCCCGAGTGATAATTCACCACCGGGCATGCGCACGCTTCGAGCAACGGCCTGCGCAGCATGCCTGTGGAAGCGACGAACACTGCCTTCGGCTTCAGGGCGCGAATCTTGGCGATCGCTCCGTCATCATTGAGGTTGTCGACGTCGATACGAAGATGGCTGGGTACAGGCTCCGCATCGCATTCGGCGCGCAACTCGGCCAAGCGCTCGCGTGACAGAGGTTTGGTCACCTTGGCGGCCAGCTGCGCGGCTTTCATTGAATAGACTGCGCCAGCGCCCAGTTTTTTCTTGCGCCTTTCCCAGAAGGCAGAGGCAGGCTCGCCGCGCTCGACAAGGACGGGGAAATCGCCGAAGCGATTGCGCAGCGAATTGACCATTGTCCAGGCGTGCGGGGCGTCGCCGACGAGTGCGATGAGGCCAGAGGCGGTCATGCGTGCATCCAGGCAATTGAAGCTGGACGCTAGCAGGGCTTGGTTAGGTTCACTGAAAGCGGATCGATGAAATTCGATCAATCGCAACCGTCGCGTTCGCCCTTGAACTGGTCTTTCGTCGCTCCGCCGCCTTGGCTGGAGGTGAATATCCGCATGCCTTCCTCACGCCACTCGACGATCAACCGATCGCCGCTGGAGCCCGATCTGACATAGACGGCGCGTGGCGATGCCGGTGCGCCGCCCGCTGCCGAAGCATCGCGGACGTATGTGTCAGGGGCCTGTCCCTCGATCAGATGGTCAAGCGTTGCAGCAGAGCCGTCTCGAGCGAACGAAAACCGGACGGCCTGATCGGCATAGAGGCTGGCGACCGGGCGGACTTCGCCTTCAAGCCTGTCGCTGCCAATCTCCGGGGGCAACAGCCTGAGGAAGGAAATGATCGTGCCACCCGGTGCGTCCTTGGCGACCCAGCAGCCGCGTATGAAATCGATATCGGCGCCACCCGTTTGGGTCGCGGGCGCGCCCGCGCAACCGGCAGCGAGCAGCGCGATCATCGTGGCGCCTGCAAGCCGTGTGATCATCCTGTGCTCAGCCATCGCCTTGCTCCCGTTTCAGCCTGAGTGCAGCTTAGCGTGATCGCGACGCATCTGATACAAGGTTGCGTCAACGGAGCTGCTCATGACTGATATCGCTACCTTCATTCGCGGCATTCCGAAGGCGGAACTGCATCTGCACATCGAAGGCTCGCTGGAGCCCGAGCAGATGTTCGCATTCAGCAAGCGCAACAAGGTCGTCATACCCTTCACGTCGGTGGATGAGGTGAGGACGGCCTACGCATTCTCGAACCTGCAGGATTTCCTCGATATCTATTATCAGGGCGCGAATGTGCTGCAGACCGAGGAAGATTTCCGTGATCTCGCGCTGGCCTATTTCCAGCGTCTGCATGCCGATGGTGGGCGACATGCGGAAATCTTCTTTGACCCGGAAACGCATACGGACCGGGGCCTGCCGTTTTCGATCGCAATCGATGGCCTGCTCGCCGGCATGAAGGAGGCCGAGGCTTCTTTCGGCATAACCTCAAAGCTCATCATGTGCTTCCTGCGCCATCTCGACGAAGAGTCGTCGTTCAGAACGCTGAAGGCGGCCGAGCCGTATCTCGATCGCATTGTGGGCGTGGGGCTCGACAGCTCCGAGAAGGGCCATCCACCTTCAAAATTCGCGCGCGTGTTCAGGGCTGCGAAGGAACGCGGCCTCAAGATTGTCGCACATGCAGGGGAAGAGGGCCCGCCGGAATACGTGCACGAGGCGCTCGATATCCTGAAGGTTGATCGTATCGATCACGGCAACCGCGCACTGGAAGACCCGGTGTTGATCCAGCGGCTGGTGAGCGAGGGCATGACGTTGACCGTATGTCCGCTGTCGAACCTCAAACTCTGCGTCGTGCATGATCTCAAGGACCATCCGATGAAGCGGATGCTCCAGCTCGGCGTCAAGGCCACATGTAATTCGGACGATCCGGCCTATTTCGGCGGCTATCTCGCCGACAATTACGCGCGCACGGCGCAGGCCGTTGGTCTCGATCGCAACGACATCATTGCCCTGTCGAAGAACTCGTTCACCGGCTCGTTTCTTGATGAAGCGGACGTCAAGAAGCACCTCGCGGCTGTGGATGCATTCGCCGCGACGAACTGACGGAATGCGCCGCTCTCTTTCATTCGGAGGCGTGTCGAAATATCCTGCGTGCAACTGGGAGTGCCTGCATGCGTATCTGGGCTCTGATGGGCAGCATCGCGATGGCGATAGGCGTGGCTGCGCCGGCTCTGGCGCAGGTCTCGTTCCAGCGCGTTGTTCAGGCCGGCGGGCCGATCTACTGGGATGCGGCCAGCATCAAGCGGACGGGAGACGCATTCGAGGTCGAAGTGCTGCAGCCTTACAAGACTGGCCCCGGCGCCAATGCGCCAGTTCGCGGCAGCATCACGCGCCACAGGCTTTCCTGTGTGTGGAGCGCCAGCATCGGTGGCATGCAGGGCAGCAGGACAATCGATGCAACGGGCAAGACGCTGGAATCTTCCGGGCCTGAGCCATTCTCGCAGGGATCTTTCCACGGTCCGCATGGCTGGAAGGTAGTGGTGACGCCAGCCGCGTGCCACACGGGCAAGAGCTTCACAAAAGGCATGAGCGTCGAGCAGGCGATGGCCGACGCGAAATTGCAACTGACCGCGAGGGCCGCGCCCGAGCCAGATCCGAAACGGGCCGATCCTCCGCCGGCCGACAGTGCGCCTGCGCGCTTCGGGCTGATCCGGGAGGAAGCGAGTACAGGGAACATGTCGTTCATCGACTGGTCGCGGATCACGCGCGCAGGCGACAAGGCGAAGGTGCAGACGCTGGACGTGCTGGGCGATGATACGCCGCCGCCGCCCGAGCCGCAGTGGAACTATTCCGTCATCGCCCTGCGTACCCTGGAACTTGACTGCAAGGCGCGCACGCTCACGCAGACCGGCGATGTCACGTTCACCAAATTCCTTGAGCCTGGCTTCCCCGATGGCAAGACCTGGCCTGTGCGTACCGCAGCCGACTGGCCGCTTGGAGCCCAGATTCTCGACGCCGCGTGTTTGGGTGTGGAGCCTGCGAAGATCTATCCCTCCCGGGCGGCCGCGATTGCGCACCAGCGCAGCGTCCACCCGCTACGCAAGTAGATCGATTACCTCGAAGGTACTTGTCAGGCCCCCGCCGACTGTCGCAGATCGTCTGCATGAGCGAACAGATCCGCAAGCATATCCCTTTCGCCAACGTCCTCGGCATTGAGGTCGTTTCCGCAACGAAAGAGCGGATCGAGGCGCACATGCTGGTGCGGCCGGACCTGTGCAATCCGGTGGCGGGCCTGCATGGCGGCGCGGCCATGTCGCTTGCCGATACGCTCGGCGCCATGGGCGCATCGATGAACCTGCCTGAAGGCGCCAAGGGAACGACCACGCTTGAAAGCAAGACCAATTTCATCGGTGTCGCCAAGGCTGGCGAGACCGTCGTCGCGGTCTGCACGCCGATCCATATCGGCCGTCGCACCTCGATCTGGCAGACCAAAATCACCAGTGAAGCAGGCAAAACCGTCGCACTGGTGACGCAGACCCAGATGGTGCTCTAGTCTCGTCCGACTCAGCGCCCCGCGATCCAGCGGGACAAGCGCGAAGCGGGAGCTGGCCTATGTCGCTCGAAAGAAAGGCCCGGGCTTATATCGCGGCCGTCGAAGGCGGGGCCGTGGGTGATGACCTGGCCGGGTTCTATCACCCCGATGTCGTGCAATACGAATTTCCCAACCGTCTCGTGCCGAACGGCGCCCAGCGTGAACTGGCTGACATACTTCGCGGCGCCGATTCCGGCTCAAAGCTGATGGAGCGCCAGATCTATGATGTTCACACCGTCACGGAGCTCGGCGACCGCGTGATCCTCGAATACACATGGACCGGTTATCCGCGCACGCCCGTTGGCTCGGTGCGTCCGGGCGAGGCGATGCGGGCGCGTATCTGTCAGGTGATCGAGTATGAGGACGGGCTGATCATCCGCCAGCGCAACTATGATTGCTTCGAGCCGTTCTGAGGACGTCCATGCGTTTCAAGCTTTCCGCCTCGTTTCTCGTCATATGCGCCCTCTCGGCGTGTGGCCCCGCGCCTGCTCCGGCGGATCTGGAAAAGGAAACTGCGTCGGTCGAGCCCGCGCCGCTTGATCCCGAAGCGCCCGCCGCTGAACAGGCTACGCTGGCCTCATGCGGCCCTGTGACGGCGCAGGGATATTGCGGCGTCACCTTCGGGATGACGCCAGAGCAGGCAAGCAGAAGCTTTCCGGTCGGGCTTGAGAGCTATGACGGCGCCGATCCCGACAGGCAGTCGGACCCCAATCACTGCTTCGAGATGTTCGGCGTCGAGCCGGTGCAGAGCGTGAGCTTCCTGGTCGAAGGCAGGAAGGTCGGCCGTGTCGACTTCCTGACCGAAACGCCGCGCACGGTCGATGGCTTTGGTGTCGGCACGGACGCGCAGGCGATCCGCGACAGGTTCGGCGCCGCCGCGATGGATGCGCCCAACAAGTACGAACCCGAAGTCACCGATATCACGGTGACCGACGGTGTCGCCAAATTCGTGTTCGAGGTCCAGGACAACAAGGTGCGCGGCTGGCGCGCCGGCTTGGCGCCCACGATCGACTACACCGAGCATTGCGGTTGAGGTTTGCCTCAGCCTTTCTTGAGAACGTTCTCGAGAACCGCTTTCGCCTTCGCGCCCAGTTCCGGATGCGCCAGCGCCATGGCTGCGAAGGCTTCGAGATAGAGAAGCTTGTCGCCGCAGTCATAGTCCTGACCAGCGTATTTGAACGCGTGGAAATCCTGGCTGCCCATCAGGCGCTGCATCGCGTCGGTCAGCTGAATCTCGCCGCCGGCTCCCGGCGTCTGCGTGGCGAGCAGGTCGAAAACCTGCGGCTGCAGGATGTAGCGACCGGTGATCTTGAGGCGCGAGGGCGCCTGCTCGATCGGGGGCTTTTCCACCATGCCCTTCATTTTCACCAGCGGGCCCTGATCGCCTGCGGTGACGGGATCAATGACGCCATACTGATTGACGCGATCCTGCGGAACTTCGTCCACCGCGATGATGTTGCCGCCGACATCGTTGTAAGCGTCGACCATCTGCTTCAGGCACGAGCCGCCTTTGCCCTTCACGATCACGTCGGGAAGCAGGACGGCGAAGGGCTCGTCACCGATGATGTCACGCGCGCACAGAACGGCGTGGCCAAGGCCAAGCGCGGCCTGCTGGCGTGTGAAGCTTGCAGCGCCCGGGGGAAGGGCAGCGGCGCGCACTTCGGCGAGGATCGCATCTTTCTTCTTGGCTTCCAGCGTGTGCTCAAGCTCGAACGCCTTGTCGAAATAGTCTTCGATGACGTGCTTGTTGCGTCCCGTGACGAACACAAAATGCTCGATGCCCGCCTCGCGCGCTTCGTCCACGACATACTGAATCGATGGGCGGTCGAAGACCGTCAGCATCTCTTTGGGAACCGCCTTGGTGGCTGGCAGCACACGCGTGCCAAAACCAGCGACAGGCAGAACGGCCTTGCGGACAGGCTTCATGGTAAATTCCCCAGACCTTGGTTCAGGACGCGACAGAATGGCTATCACGGTTGCTGTTAGTGCTTGAATTGCAACCGTCCTGCCAGAGCGGGACTACTCGACCGTTACCGATTTCGCGAGATTGCGCGGCTGGTCCACGTCCGTGCCTTTTTCGACGGCGACGTGATAGGCCAGAAGCTGCAGCGGGATCGTGGTAACGATGGGCTGGATGGCGCGCAGGCAGTCCGGAATCTGGATCGTGCCCCACGGCGCAGAGCCCGCCTGCTTGATGCCCGCAGCATCCGACACAAGGAACACCTTGCCGCGCCGGGCCGCAACTTCTTGCAGGTTGGACAGCGATTTTTCGAGGAGGTGATCATGCGGCGCCGCCATGATGACTGGCGTGTGCTCGTCAATCAGGGCGATGGGACCATGCTTCAGCTCGCCTGCCGCATAGCCCTCTGCGTGGATGTAGGAGATTTCCTTGAGCTTCAGTGCGCCTTCGAGCGCGATCGGATAGTGCGGACCACGGCCGAGATAGAGAACGTCGCGCGCCTTTGCGATCTCGATAGCGAGCTTCTGTACTTGCGGTTCGGTCTTGAGCGCTTCGGAAATCAGACGCGGCAGTTCGAGCATCGCAGCGACATGTTCCTTCTCCACTTCGCGCGAAAGGAAGCCGCGGGCGCGTCCTGCAGCGATGGCGGTCGCGAGCAAGGCGCAGAGCTGGGCTGTGAAAGCCTTGGTTGAGGCGACGCCAATCTCCACGCCGGCCAGTGTCGGCAGGATGGCGTCGCATTCACGCGCGATGGAGGACGTCGGCACGTTCACGACGGCAGCCGTCATCACGCCTTTCGCCTTGCAGTATTCCATCGCGGCTTTCGTATCTGCCGTCTCGCCAGATTGCGTGACGACGATAGCCAGCGTCTTCGGCCCCAGCACCGGCTCGCGATAGCGGAACTCCGACGCCACATCGACGTCGGTGACAATACCCGCAAGCTGTTCGAACCAGTACTTGGCGACAAAGCCTGCGTAGAAGGCCGTGCCACACGCCACGATCTGGATACGTTCGAACTGCGTGAAATCCAGCGTCTTCTTGCCCGGACGCGTCGGCAGCACAGCTTTGAGATCGAATGCTTCGACATAGGCGGAGATGGTGCGGCCAGCGAAGTCTGGCTGCTCGTAGATTTCCTTCTGCATGAAGTGGCGATAATTGCCCTTCTCGGCGGCTGCGCCTGCGGCCGGCACATGCGTTTCGGCCCGCTCCACCTTCTTTCCGGCGGCGTCGAAAATCTCGAACGACGTGCGGGTGAGGGCGCACCAGTCGCCTTCTTCCAGATAGATCACGCGTTGTGTGAACGGACCCACCGCCAGCGCGTCGGAACCGAGGAACATTTCCTTCTCGCCAATGCCGATCACCAGCGGCGAGCCGCGTCGGCCGCCAAGGATAAGGTTCTCCTCGCCCTCGATGATCGCCGCGATGGCGAACGCGCCACGAAGCTGGTCCAGCGTCGCCTTGAAGGCGTCCTTCGGCGTCAGGCCCTTGCTCAGGCCCTCATCGATCAGGTGGGCGATGGTTTCGGAATCGGTTTCGGTTTCAAATTTGCGACCACGGGCTTCCATCGCCTCGCGTAGCTCGCGGAAATTCTCGATGATGCCGTTGTGGACGATCGCCACCCGGCCAGAGGCGTGGGGGTGGGCGTTGGTTTCGTTGGGCTGGCCGTGCGTCGCCCAGCGGGTGTGCCCGATGCCGACCCCGGCCTTCAGCGGCAGGCCGCGCACCTTTTCGTCGAGATTGGTCAGCTTGCCCGGCGCGCGCAGGCGTTTCAGCTTTCCCGCTTCCAGGAGCGCCACGCCCGCCGAATCATATCCCCGGTATTCCAGCCGTTTGAGGGCTTCCACCAGGCGGGGCGCCGCCGGCTGATCGCTGAGAATACCGATGATGCCGCACATTAGACCAGACTCCACGCCGCCCCATATCCGGGTGATCTAGAAGATGGGTGGGCTTAAAGTATTGCAAAACTTGGCCTAGCTCCGTCATGAAAATCACGACTTCATGGCCGGTTATGGAGTTTTGACTACGGCCATGCCCGATATCCGCCGCCTTGGCGACTTTGCCGGGCGTGTTTGAGTGAGAAACGATGACAGCCCGGAAAATCTTCGGAACCGACGGTATTCGCGGCACGGCCAACCAGGGCAATGTCACGCCTGAGATGGCGATGCGTCTGGGCATGGCTGCAGCCACCTATTTCCGTCGCTCCGACCCGCGCCGCCACCTTGTCGTGATCGGCAAGGATACGCGGCTGTCCGGCTACATGCTGGAGCCCGCCCTCACGGCCGGTTTCACGGCCATGGGCATGGATGTCCGGCTGTTTGGCCCGCTGCCGACGCCGGGCGTCGCCATGCTAACGCGCTCGTTGCGCGCCGATCTCGGCGTTATGATCTCAGCCTCCCACAACGCCTATCAGGACAATGGCATCAAGCTGTTCGGCCCCGATGGCTACAAGCTCTCCGATGATGCGGAAATTGCCATCGAAGGCCTGATGGCCCGTCCGCTGGACGAGAACCTCGCCGCCTCGCCGGACCTCGGGCGCGCCGAGCGGGTCGACGATGCGCAATCGCGCTACATCGAAATCGTCAAATCGACTTTCCCGCGCAAGCTGCGTCTCTCGGGCCTGCGCATCGTGATCGATTGCGCCAACGGCGCCGCCTACAAGGTTGCGCCCAAAGCGCTCTACGAACTCGGCGCCGAAATCTTCCCGATCGGTGACGAGCCGAACGGCTTCAACATCAACCGCGAGATCGGCTCGACCGACACCCGCGCCATGGTGGAAGCGGTGCATCGCTATCGCGCCGACATCGGCATCGCCCTTGATGGCGACGCCGACCGCGTCGCGATGTGCGACGAGAACGGCCGCATCATCGACGGCGACCAGCTGCTTGGCATGATCGCATCATCCTGGAAACAGCAGGGCAGGCTGGCGAAGAACACCGTCGTCGCCACCGTCATGTCGAACCTTGGCCTCGAGAACCACTTCAAGAGCATCGGCGTGAAGCTGGAGCGCACGCAGGTAGGCGACCGTTATGTGGTCGCGCGCATGATGGAGAAGGGTCTCAATGTCGGCGGCGAACAATCCGGCCATGTCGTTTTGTCGGACTTCTCGACGACGGGCGATGGTCTTCTCGCCGCGCTTCAGGTTCTCGCTGTGATGGTCGAGACCGGCAAGCGGTTGTCCGAAGTGGCGCACGTCTTCGATCCGGCGCCGCAGAAGCTGGTCAATCGCAAGTACACCGGCGCTGATCCGCTCAGCCGCAAGGCCGTGCAGGACGCCATCGCCGCAGCCGAGAAAGCCTTGGGCGCGCGTGGCCGTCTGCTGGTTCGCAAATCCGGTACCGAGCCCCTGATCCGCGTCATGGCGCAGGCCGAAACGGATGACCTCGTCCGCGAAGCTGTCGACGGCGTCGTGGCGGCTCTCGACCGCGAATAAACTGGCGCCCGCCTTGCGACGTATCCTGCGAAGTTGCGGGAGTACGCAGTCATGCAGGTTGGCGGCTTAGGCGGCCCGGCGGCAATCCTGCTCAATTCATTGGGCAAAACGGCTGAGAGCGCATCGGGCATCCCGTTCGCGCCGACGAAGACCGGCCAGAACGATCCGGCAAAACCTGCCGTGTCGAACACAAGTTTTCCTACCTCTTCGCCTGTCGCCCTCGGCGCGGAGGGACTCCGGGCCCTGCAGGAAACCGAAGAACCCGCCGCTCCCTCCGCCGCGGATCAGTTTCTCGAGCTGATGAAAAAATCGCCCGAGGAGCGTCTGCGCGACAGCATCCTCAAATCGCTGGGTCTGACCGAGGACGACCTCAATTCGATGCCCCCGGAAAAGCGGAAGATGATCGAGGAAATGATCGCCGAGAAAATCAAGGAACAGATCACCCCGGTGGATGGCGAGGTTGACCTCAAATCCCTTGATCCGGACCAGCTGACCGCCCAGCTCAAGGTCCAATCCAGCCAGTACCTCCCCGCTGATTTGCTGGCCTGACCTAACGGCGGCTGCGACCATGCAGACTGCTATCGGCCGCCCCCGCCACTGGCGCTGGGGGGCCAATGGCGCCATATGGGCCCAACGCACAGGAGCAAGCCATGGCTGACGGCCTGAACCTCACCCCCAACAGTGTCGTGGAAGTCCCCGCGCCGCGCGGGACTGTCCGTATCGGGCAGCAACTTCCCGTGGCCTTCATCGCCGGCCCCTGCCAGCTGGAAAGCCGCGCGCACGCGCTGGAAATGTCCGCCGCGCTTCGTGAAATCGCGGACAGAGTCGGCGCCCATGTCATCTACAAGACCTCGTTCGACAAGGCGAACCGCTCCAGCATTTCGACAGCCCGCGGCCTCGGCCTCTCGGCCTCGCTCGATATCTTCAACGAGATCCGCGAAACGTCCGGCCTGCCGGTCATCACGGACGTTCACCTGCCGGAACAATGCGCTGAGGTCGCGCAGGCGGTCGACGTGCTGCAGATCCCCGCCTTCCTCTCGCGCCAGACTGATCTCCTCGTAGCGGCCGCTCAAGCGGGCAAGCCGATCAACGTGAAGAAGGGTCAGTTCCTCGCTCCGTGGGACATGAAGCATGTCGTGAACAAGCTGGTCCAATCCGGCTGCCGTGACGTGCTCGTCTGCGAACGCGGCGTCTCCTTCGGCTACAACACGCTCGTCTCCGATATGCGCGCGCTTCCGGAACTAGCCGCCACCGGCGCACCGGTGGTGTTCGACGCAACCCACTCCGTCCAGCAGCCCGGCGGGCAGGGCGCAACGTCCGGCGGGCAGCGTCAGTATGTCCCAATCCTCGCCCGCGCCGCTGCAGCGGTCGGCATCGCCGCTGTCTTCATCGAGACGCACGAGAATCCGGACAAGGCGCCGTCAGACGGCCCCAACATGGTCCCGCTCAACCAGCTCGAAGAACTGATGCGCCAGATCATGGCCGTCGATAAACTGGCGAAGTCCTTCAACTAGGCCGCTTTACAACCGGCTGCGTCCATCGCAATTTTCGCGCGGGGTCATGCTTCAGCGCGGGAGACGCGAATGAAGGCGTGGGGCCTGATCTTTTCAATCGCAGCACTATGCCCGGCGTGCCCAACGCCGCGACCGGTCGCGCCCGTCATCAACTCGCCGATCGAGCCTTATGTCGGCCCGGAACTCAGCGCTCCCGTCGATTTCGATCGGGCAGATGCAGGCGTCGTTCGAAAGCCCGCGCTAACTGGTTGATGCGCGTGAAAAGGCCGCCGGGGCCTCAGCTCCGGCGGCCCAATCAATTCTACAGTCTGCGGTCGCGCTAGAACGACTTGCGGACCGTTGCAAACACCTGGCGGGGCGAGCCAACCATCAGCGTCTGGTTGTCAGGGTTCACGTTGAAGCCATTGGTGCCGATCGTCGACACATAGTCCTCATCCGTCAGGTTGGTGACGTTGAGCTGCAACTCCAGGCCTTCAAGCATTTCATTGCCCGAGAAGCGATAGCCCGCTGTGAGGTCGGCGAGCGTGTAGCCGTCGACTTCCGCGTTGTTCAGGTACGAGAAGTAACGCGAGCCCGTGTAGGCGAGCGAAAGCTTGCCGAAGAACACGCCGTTGTCATAGCCGAGGTCGGCCTTGAACAGATGCTCCGGCGCGTTCACCACCGTCTTGCCGCTGGTGCGGATCGGCGCCGGCAGGGTCGCATCGACCACGTCGTCGTCGTATTTCGAGTCGTTGTAAGCGTAGGATCCGAACAGCGTCCATTCGTCCGTGAGGTCGTAGGAGCCCGCAAGCTCGAGACCCTTGGTGGTCACGCTGCCGACGTTCTTGATCACCGACGGGTTGCCGACAATGCCTGCGCCCGACGAAAGACCGAGCAGGCGGTCGTCGAACTTCACATAGTAGGCCGCCGCGACGCCCTGGAACGGGCCGTTGCGATAGCGCCAGCCGAGTTCCACCGTCTTGGAGCTTTCCGGATCGGTGTTCTCCTTGATGAAGTCGAAGCCCGACTGGGTCTGGCTGGCCGCCGGGGCCAGCGTATGCGCGCGCATGTTCTCGGTGTAGCCGCCGAAGACCTCGCTGTTGTCGGCGAGTTCATAGTTGAAGCCCACTTGCGGCAGGAAGCTGTCTTCTGACGTGATCGTACCGTCCAGATCGGCGTTGGAGCCCGGCGTCGGCGCGACGAAACCGGCGATGTTGGTGTCAACCGCCATCTCCACTTTCACCGACTTGAAGCCGCCCGAAATGGTGAGCGCATCCGTCACCGTCCAGGTGTCCTGAATGTAGAACATCGTGGTTTCGAAATCGTACGCGTAGGACCACTGCGTGGCGAACGGGTTGCGCATGAAGTTCAGCGTCGAGCGCGGAGCTGTACGCGTGTTGGCGTAGAAGCGGCGATCCTGGTTGAAATCATTGTACTCGTACCAGAAGCCGCCTTCGACGGTGTGATCGCCAAGAGCCCAGCTCGCATGGCCCAGCAGGCCCGAACGGTTCATGTCGTACTCGGTCGTCCGCACGGAGATCGGCGAAACGTTGGCTCCGCCCTGGCCGAACTGGAACGGGCTCACATACGGCGTGAACCAGATGCCCTGGCCTTCATTCTCGTGGATGTAGGCGGTTGCCGAGACGCTGATGTCGCTGGTGACGTCCCAATCGTATGTCAGGCGCGCCAGCGTGTCGTCACGCAGGCCCGAAGCGTCGTAATACGCGTCGTCAACGCTTGCGATCGGTGCGGGATAGTTTGTGCCTGCTGCCAGATTGGTGATCGGCGCGCCAGTGTCGCCACGGTTGTTGGCGATGTCGGCTACCTGCTGGGCCAGCGCCCAGTTAGGAGCGAAGTTGTCCCAGCCAGAGCCAAGACGATTGATCATCTCGAGCGAGAGATCCTGATAGTCGGTCTCGCGGCGCTTGGACCAGTCATAGAAACCAGACAGCGTGCCCGGTCCGAGCGGCTGCTCGAAGCTGATGTTGAGCTGTTCAAGCTTCTGCGGGCCTTCGCCCTTCCACTTGTCCATCTCTTGGTTGGCGTAGGAGATCGAAGCCTTGCCGCCGCCGATCGCATCGATCGCACCGGACTCAAGGCGGGCATAGCCGCGGAACATGCTTTCATCGCCAGCCGTGAGCGCGACTTCGCCGCCGAACGCATCCGAAGGCTTGCGACTGAAGAAGGTCAGAGCGCCGCCAAGGTTGGACGTCGACGCCGTCGACAGCGAGGCTGCGCCCTGCGCCAGTTCAACACGGCTGAGATTTTCAGATATGATGGCGCGGCTGATGTGAAGGCCGTTGTAGTTGCCATAGCTCATGTCGCCCAGCGGCACGCCATCGAGCGTGTAGCCGAGCTGGTCTTTCTGGAAGCCGCGGATGTTGATGTTGACGGCCCACTCATAGGCACCGAACGGATCGGCTGCGGTGTAGTTCACGCCCGGCAGGCTCTCGATCAGCTTGATCGGGCTCGATCCGGCCGCTTCGAGTGCGAGGTCCGTGTCGGTCAGCGTCTGAACCTGACGGGTTTCGCCCTGGCCGATGATCACGACAACGTCGCGGCTCGTGTCTTCGGTCTCAGCGGGCACGCCCGACTGCGCCCACGCATTTCCGGCGCAAAGCGAAACAATCGCCACGCCCATCAGAAGCTTGATTCTCACAAGACACCCCTTCGCATCAGCGCCGTTCAATTAAGGCGCGCAGGGCGGGGGTTAGGAGGATTGTGTGACCGCTGGTTCTCAGTCTTGTGAAGCTGACATGGCGGTTGGGAAAAAGTTCGGTGACGCAGCCAATGAGCCACGGCGGATCGCGAACGGGCTGGAGGGAGTGCGAAACGAGGTAGGCGCCGCCTTTGGCGACGCCCACTTCCTTGGATAGCAAGAAGTTCAGAGCCTAATGAACGATATTACTCGCCGCTTTCTGCACCGCGTCGGCACCGCGCTCAGCTAGATCCGCAGCAGCTTTGGCCGCCTTGTCGGCGACGTCATGCAGGCCGTCTCGTTCGACGGAACTCAGCGGGGTCAGCGAACCGATCAATGCACCGATTGCAAGCCCTATTGAGCCGGCCGCCAAAGGGTTGCCGTTGTAGAATGCGCCGGCCTGATCTTTCGCATCGTGCGCCATGGCGCCTGCGTGCTTTGCCTGGTCGCCTACGAATGCGCCGGCTTTGGACACGCCCGACTGAACGCTATCGCGCACGAACACTGCCCGACGCTCGAGGCCTTCGATGGTGCGTGCTACGCGCGCCTTGAAGACATCTAACGCCTCTCCGGCGTGCTGTTTCAGATCCAGCGCTGTTGCATGTGCTTCATGCAGGCGGTGAGAAAAGTTGTCCTCGGCCTCATCGGTTACGCGTGTCACGGATTCTCGCGCGCGCTCGATCTTTCGGAAGTGGTGTTCCGCGCGCCAGTCTTCAGCGCTGATTGATTCTTTATGCGACATATGTCCACTGCGATTGGCCAGCACCAACATGCCGATTCCGGCGCCGATCAGCAGCAACGGGATCGGATTGTCGCGAACCTGACGCCCGAGATTGCTGCCAAGTTGTCCGAATTGCCCCTGAATCAGTCCCACCGCTTCGTCGACGATCTGGCCCGGCGAAAGCTTGCCGCCGAGTTGCTCGATCGTGTCGTTGAGTGCGTGGCGCGAGCGATTGATGTCCTGCTCGATTTTGTCTGTCTCGGTCATGAGGGAAGATGCTCCTTGATAGATTGGATGTCTCGGCCGATCTGATCACGCGTCTTCGGAAGGCTCAGCGCCTTTGGAGAGATCGCGTGGCGCGCAGACTGGATAAAGATGAAAGCAGCGATGGCTGCCGCGATAGAAACGATTACGAGGCCTGCCCACATCGGAATGTAAATGGCGAACCCGTTGGCGGCCGCGAGAAATGCCAGCGTGATTGCCGCCGTGGCAAAAGCCGTACCTATGCCGATCTGCACCATGGCGCCTGTAAGCGATTTCGCGCTTTCCACCGCTTCCACACGGGCAAGACGTAGCTCGTTGCGGAACATGTCGCCCAGATGGTGGGCGACGTCCTTGGTGAGTTCGGGAATGGACGCCACGGATCAGATCTCCGTGCTGGTCGTGAAGGCAGCTTCGACGCCATCAAACGGAACCCGTTCAGCTTGCGGCTTCGGGTTTGTAGCGGCGTTGTTCTGCTCAAGCGCAGCTTTGCCGATCCGCGAGAGGGCAAAACCCAGCGCAACGCTCGCACCTAGAAAAATAGCCGGCTGACGCCGGGCAAATTCGCTGACTCCGGAAAGGCACTGGTTCAGATCGCCCTGAGTCAGCGAGTTGGTTACACTGTCGAGACCGTCAGCCGATTTGATGAACGCGGTCGACATCCATGGGATGTCGCCTTCGACCTGGCCCGCGAATTCGCGCAGGCGATTGGCAGTGGAATGGCCTTTGTCACCGGCTTTGGCGCGTGCATCTTCAACGCCCTGCATTGCCGCGTGTTTTGCATCGGTGACTGCTTCGCCAGCCGCGTCGCGGACACGCCGCGCAGAGTCTTCAACCGACCTGATCGGGTCGTCTTTGGGATTTTCCATGATTTCCTCCGGGGGGTGTGGACGAGGTGCAAACGCCCGCCTGCCACCCCCGTTCCGGGCCGGAATTCAGGTTAAGGGGATTTCGGCTGGGGATGTGCCGGTGGCTTTTCCGCTGAATTCACTTGTTGGAAACGGGTGGCGCCACTACCTTGGTTGCTGGCGGTAAGCTGCAGCGTTCGAACGGCAACACATTCCGTCGACCGTACATTTCTGTTCGGGAGCTGGCTCTGGCGGGGACCGTGGTCCCCATCACCTGGCGCCCACCTAGCTTGCTGGGTCGAACGGGAATGAAAAGCTCGTACGGCGCACGTGGCCCCGCCAACCTTTCCCTTCCTGCCACGCTCCGTGGAGCGAGACCCGGAGCGTGCGTGACCGACTCGGCCGAGATCGTTGAGCAGAAGGCCATCCTGCGCGGCCACATGATGGAACTCCGCTCCGAAGCCGCTGCGCGTGATCCGGATGCTGCCGAACGGCTTGCCGCACGCTTCCCCATCAAGCTGTTCGAACGTTATGGCCCGGTCGTCGCCGGCACGCTTGCGATCGGGGATGAGATCGACGCCGCGCCCCTGCTGGCGCGCCTGGCATCGAAAGGCGCCCGGATTGTTCTTCCGCGCGTCGAAGGCGGCGGTGAGATGACGTTCCGCGATGCCTCGCCCAAGACGCTCGAGAAAGGCCCCTTCGGCCTCACCCAGCCTTCGGCAGCCGCAGAGATCGTTCGCCCCAATCTCGTTCTGGCCCCGCTTCTCGGGTTCGATGCGCGCGGCCGGCGTCTCGGCTATGGCAAAGGCCATTATGATCGTGCGGTTACGCAATTACGCGCCACGGGCCGGGTTTTCTATCTGGGTCTCGCCTATGCACAGCAACAAGTGGATGCGATCCCCGTCGAGCGGCACGACCTCCTGCTGGATTGGGTGGAAACGCCCCTGAATTCGATCCCGCTTTTCCTCGGGCGCGCCGTCGCCCGCTGACGTTGAGTCAGCCTGAGAGTGCTTCCAGATTCTATCTGGGTCCTTGACCCTTCCATCAGACGCGCGCCAGCATGCCATCCTGCATCGCACTTGATGCGAGGTGAGGCGCCCGTGTCCGAGGATCATGTCCCGTCTGTCGGAAAGGCTGTGCGGGCGGCACTGTTGCTGTCGCTCGCCGCCTCAACGATGACGGCCTGCGCCGGTGGCGGCGGAGGCGGATCGCCGCCCGCTTCGCCGCCTCCCATCCTGCCGCCATCGCCCCCACCAACGCCGCCATCCCCGCCTCCGCCGCCGCCTCCCGTGTCGCCCCCATCGACATTCGAAACGCGCGAGTATTTCGGCTCCGCCTTCGCCGGCATGAACCGCAGTGGCCTTGGCCAGATCCACGCATCGACGGCCTACTCCCTCGGCGCAACCGGGCAGGGCATCACCGTTGCGGTAATAGACACCGGCGTCGACAGCACCATCAGCGAGCTGCAGGGCCAGCTCGCCGGACAATACGATGTCCGCGCCTCCACCCGCACGTCAGGCGATATCGACACGGATGGCCACGGCACGATGGTCACCAGCGTCATCGCGGCGCTGAAGGCCGGTCGGGGCGTGCATGGCGTCGCTTATGAATCCAAGGTCCTGGCCATTCGCGCCGATACGCCCGGCTCGTGCCAGACAACCGGCGAGGACGAGGGATGCACGTTCGGCGACAATACGCTGGTGCAGGCGATCAACTACGCGGTCTCGCATGGCGCGAAGATCATCAACATGTCGCTCGGCGGCGATGTTGATGCTGATCAGACGCTCGAGAACGCCATCCGCAATGCGGCTGCGCAGGGTGTTCTTGTCGTTGTCGCCGCAGGCAACGATGGCGCCGCGCCAACCGTAACCGATCCCGCCGAAGGAACATCACCGACCGAGCCTGCCTATATCGCAGGTCAGACCCAGTCTCTCGGCCGCGTCGTCGCCGTCGGCGCGGTCGACCGTAACGGCGCCATGCCCACTTTTTCCAATCGCGCCGGTGGCACGGCGAATTTCTATCTGCTCGCGCCCGGCGTTTCCGTGATCATGGCGGGTGTCGATGACAACATCCGGCTGCCTGACGGCACAGCCAACGACACGGACAGCGACGGCAATTACTGGTCGGGCAGCGGCACGTCATTCGCAGCGCCCCATGTTGCAGGCGCGCTCGCGCTGATGCTTGATCTCTTCCCCAACATCACGCCCGAGAACGCACTCCTCGCGCTGCTTGAATCCGCTGACGATTATGTCACGACCACGCCCGACGCAGTCCTGGGCGTCAACGCGGGTACAGGCACGGACACCGTGAGCGGGCGCGGTGTTCTCAATCTGGAACGCGCCTTCTCGCCCATCGGTACGACCAGCTTCAATTTCGAGGGCGCGCAGGTCGAGCTTGCAACCGCGCTCGCCCCGGCCCGTGGCGCACTGGGCGACTGGGCCGAGCATTCCGGCGCGTTCAATGGTCTCGTCTTCCAGGACAAGTTCCAGCGCGGCTTCCGCATCGACAACACGCACATGGCGGCGGCGCGCTCCACCTTCAGCGACTTCTCGCTCCGCGCCGACTACGCCCGTGGCCGTTCGCGGGCCATCGCCCTGGGCGACGCGCAGATCTCATGGTTCAACGCGCCGCGCCCGACCTACGATCCCCGTACGCCATGGATGGAAGACCCAGAGCCGATATTCCAGCTCAGCTACACCATGGCCAACACCGAAGTGTCGCTCGGCCGCGGCGGCGGGCCACAGCGCCTGACGCCCGGACTTATGCTGATCGACGATCCATCCGGCCCCGCCACGCTGGGCTCCGGCGACAGCTGGACCAGCTATGCCCAATCGTTCGGCCCGATGATGCTCGACGTCCGCACCTCCAGCGGCCTCACGCGCAGCGCCAGCAGTATCGGCGTCGGCGCCGGCGGTCAGGACTGGGCAATGCGCCTCGGCTACTCGTCGCTGAAGGATACCGAAGCCACGCTCGGCGGCGCCTTCCAGAGCCGCTTCGGCGGCGACGATTCCACCCGCCTGTCCGCTGTCAGTCTCGAAGCAACACGCGATATCGGAACGTGGACCCTCTCGGGGTCAGTCGAAGCCGCCAGCGCCCGCGTCGATACGCTCGACGTCTCAGGCCTGTGGACCAGCGCCTGGTCGTTCAGCGCGCAGCATCCTTTCGCCGGCGGCGCCTTGCGCTTTTCCGCCGGTCAGCCGCGCAGGGCAGAAGGCGGCCATCTCGCCTTCAACGCCCCGATCGAAGTCACGCGCTCGGGAACCCTCATTTACGAGCTGCGCACCGCTGGCCTGACGCCATCCGGCCGCGAGCTGGATCTTGAGGCGGCATGGGTCACCAATCTCGGCGATCTCACAACGCTCGAAGCCGCAGCTGCGCTATCGACGCAGCCCAATCACATTGCCGAAGCTGAAGCGGAAACCGCTATCTGGCTCAGTCTGCGTCACGCCTGGTAAGGCCAGGCTGCTGAAGCCTGCGCACGCGGCGCATTGCGCGCCGAACCGCAACGCCCACACGCTGCATCGACCGGCTGCGGCGCACCGGAGCCAGCCTGCGCACATCCGTCGTCCCGCGCGCCGCCAGGCGCTCGGCAGCACGAACGATATCTGGCTGGTTGAGGTCTTCCGGCGTTGCAAACAGTCGCCATGAAACGGACCCCTTGCGCGCCACGCCCGACACCTGCCGCGCAATCAGAGGGGCGAACAGCATCACCGTCGCCATCGGCAGGTTCTGCAACATGAAGCTCGGCGACACGGCGAACGAAGCCAGCAGGAGGCACATGCCGAAGATCATGTGCTGCATGTAGTGCCGCACGAGGTCGTTCCACGCAAAGCCATTGCGATCGCGCACTTGCGGGCGCCACCCGCCATCGACGCCCATCAGTGTCGAAAGGATAGAGCCTGCATGGTTCATCATGATGATCGGCGCCATCAGCGCGGTCAGGCCAAGGTCGCAAGCCACGGCGACGAGGAAACGCGGAGACCTGTTCCAGCCCGGAAGTTTGCCTGCCGCCCACAGTATGATCGCCAGCCATTTGGGTGAAGTGAGCAGCACCGCCGAGATCAGG
>ERZ795061.1824-NODE-1824-length-20275-cov-6.151929_pt1 | contig 20275 bp, 16 predicted proteins | sample MGYA00375145_ERZ795061 | MGnify/ENA primary metagenome ERZ795061 (study PRJEB30190, sample SAMN05720144) | anaerobic digester metagenome | isolation source: active sludge of municipal wastewater-treating anaerobic digesters | place: USA | collected 2014-12-22 ... | reverse complement strand
GTTGGGCGACGCGCTGGGGCTGCGCGATTGCACCCTCGACAGTCGCATGCAGTTCGCCGACCAGTCGGAGCTCCTCCCCCTTCCGCCGCGAACGCCGGGGTGCATCCGGCATGAGATCGGGACGTGCCTGGGGCCGTGCATCGCCGCGGTGCGTGCCGACGTCTACGAGGAGCGCGTGCGGCAGGCGCGCACCTTCCTGGAAGGGGCGCACAACGAGCCGATCGAACGCCTGCGCGACGCGATGCAGGAGGCGAGCGATTTCCTGGCGTACGAGCGCGCCGCCGTGTTGCGCGACAAGCTGCAACGCCTGGAGTCGCTGCGCGAGCAGTTTCTGCGGCTCCGGTTCGCCGTGGAGTCGTTGACCTTTGCCTACATCGTCCCCGGGCACGAGGGTGAGGATCGGTTCTACCTCATCCGTCGCGGCGTCGTGCGGGGGGAGTTCCCTGCCCCGCGCTCGCCGGCGGAGTGGGAGAGCTTGCGCGAGGGGTGCGAGCGGACGTTCGGCAACGGACCACCAGGGACGGTTGCCACGGTGCCGGCGCACGAGATCGACGAGCTGCTGCTGGTGACGTCGTGGTTTGGCGTGCACCCAACCGAACTGCAGCAGACCGTGCCGGCCGACGCGGTGCGGACGCTGTGGGGGGGCTAGTCTCGTAGCATCCCGGTCGCCCATCGGCGACGCACTGCCCCGGTCGCCCCACGAATCGGCGGCCGAGGTCGCCTAGGATCCTAACACGTTACAACAGGGATTCGCGGACTGGCTCGTCACGACGGAGCCCGGGATATTGGCGCGGGTACTCCACGGCATCCCGCACCCGTCGCCAGATGCACGATATCGTACGACGCCTTCGCCTCGTTTGTCGCTGTCGCGCGATGCGCCCACGGTCGCTGTCGCGGTGCCTGACGCGTGGCGCGCTCGTCATCCTAAGCGCGTTTTCCGCCGTCGTCGTGCATGCGCAGCGGGGACCCAACGCCTCGGACGCGCCGCCGCATCAGTACGTGATCGAGTTCACAGCGAGCGAACGCTGGCTGCACGCCCGCAGCTTTCCCCCCGCCGTCCCCTTCGTCACGCGGGACTTCATCATCACGATCGATTCCGTCCTGCCTGACGCCGGGACGGGGGCGCGCACCGTCTTCCTCCGGCAGGGCGACCCGCGATACGCCAAGGGAGCAGGACGTCTCGTCATCCCGGCCACCGCGGCACCGCAGCGCGCCGTGGTGCCACTAGTGGAGAACGACCGGCCCCAACCAGGGCGTACCCCGAAGGAGATGCGCATCAGCTTCCTCTGGCGCGTCCTCGCCAATCCGGCGCAGACGGTCGGGCTCTCGCTTCCGGACGAGAATGTGTGGGACCTCGCCCCGTCGTTCCACCCGACATCGCTGACGCCAGGTGCCACGTGGCGCGACACCATCCGCGCGCGCGCCGAGATCGACGGGCTCTGGCAGGAAGTCACGGGGATCCGCACGAGCTGGTTGGAGGCCGACTCCAGTGCCAACGGGCGCGTGCGGTGGCTGGTGCGCGACAGCGCCGCCGTGCGCTATCGGGCGCAGTCCGAGCTCCCGGACGACGATCGCGAGTCCAACCCGATCGTGCGGCAAGAGGCCACGGGGACGATCATGGGGCGCTACGTGCAGGATGTGGCGTTGCAGCTCCCGGCGTGGCGTCGCGACTCCACGCGCTGGTCCGGGACGGCACGACTCCAGGAGCCCGGGCGCCCCGCCGTCAGCACGTCGGCGCACTTCGAACGCATTCGCACGTGGAAGGGCTTTGCCCCCGACGAGTACGTTCGCATGCGCGACGCTCGGTTCCGCGAGCGCAACCTCCGCTACTCCGGGCCGGTGCGGCAACCGAAGGACGCCTGGCAGGTGCGACTCGCGGCGCGCGACACGGCGCTGCTCGACTCCCTCGAGAGGGTCTTCGCCGCCTCGTCGCATGTGCCGTTGCGCGACAGCATCACGGCTGCCCTTCCGTGGGCCTCATGGAGCCCAGGGCTCGAGGTGCGCATGCGGGAGCGCGCCGTGGCCGCTGGCGACACCGCACAACTGCTCGCGAAGCTGGGCGCGACGCCGCTCGCATTCGAGCGGCGCTACTCGCTGGCCGACGTCCGTCGGCTCCTCGACTGGCTGGAGGATCCGCAACGGCTGTGGGACTGGGGGATCCGACGATCGACGCTCACCGAGCCGCTGACCGAGACGCTCGTGCACCGTCCGCTCGCGCTGCGCGACACATCGACGTGGCCCTGCGACCCCGAGGCCTGCGACCTGCTGGCCGAGCGAGGAGGGCGATCCCGCGAACCGTTGGCGCGTGATCTCGCGTTGCTCCTGCAGTTCTCGCGCGCGCCACGCGCCCATGTCGCCCAGGTTCGCCGGCGGGCCGTGGAGCAGCCGACCTTCTTTGCCAGGGCGTTGTACCTGGCGGACGGCGTCGGCGCCTGGTGGGACGCATCGACCAAACCACGTGTCCCCGCTCCGGACGGCGATTGGCGCGACTGGTTGAGGTGGATGCACGGCGGGGAGACCGCGCCCTTCGACTTAAGGCCCGCCGGTCTTCCGCGCCCGGTCCTCGCCGAACTCCCCCTGCGCTTCGAGGCCGGTCACGAGCACGCCCTCCGCATGCACACCCTGGTCACGGGGCGCGACTTCGATCGAGAGCTGCAGGCGGCGTTTGGCGCAGCCGCGAGCGACTCCGCACGCTTCGTCCTCGGCACGGTCTGGAACAACCTGCGACCGACACCGGTGCCGGAGGACACGCTGCGCGACTGGTTCCGCAGCGGCTCCCGTCTGCTGCAACAACTGGCCACCACGGAGGCAATGCTGGCAACCCGCCCGATGCCGCCGGCGGAACGTCGATGGCCGGAGACGGAGATTTCGCGCGCCCTGCGCGATTCCCTCCTCGACGGCGCACTCGAGCAACTCGCCACGGGAGCGCCGCGCTGGCGAACTCCCGAACAGGTCACCGACAGCGCCAAGGCCGCCGCTTCCGGCGAGCGGCTGCTGCGGGGACGCAACCTCGCGGCACCTCGCGACACCCTCCCACCGATCCTGGTGGCAGAGGACTGGCCCGACGGGCTCCCCATGCGGTGGCGCGCTGCATTCCGCCTGATGTCACGCGCGGAGCTGCGAGCGCTCCCCGTGACCCAGGGCTTCGTCGCGCACTCGATGGCGCTCACTCGGCGCGGCCCGTTCGTCCTGCTCAACGTGGAGCAACTGGGACAGATCGCGCGCCCCGCGGACGCGGCCCGGCAGGCATTCTACGCCTACTCGACCTTCCTCCTGTTGGAGAACGACGGCGAGTGGCTGCTGGTGGGGATGCAGATGTCGATGACCTGACGCGGGCACCAGAGGTGACGACCGCCGCGCTAGCCTCGCGCCGCGATGCGCGGACAGGCGTCGTCGATCGCCGACTTGAGGTCGGCCATGCCGTACGGCTTGGAGAGCAGCGCGGTCTTCACCCCAAGTGACCGCACGTCGCGCGCGGCCTCGGCCACGAAGCCGCTGACGACGACGGCGGGGAGATGCTCGCGCAGGCGGCGCAGGGCGGCGATCATCTGCGTCCCGGTACGCCCCGGCATGCGATAGTCGGTGATGACGAGGGCGCAGTCGTCGGCGTGCTCTGCGAACCACGCCTCTGCGGCGGCGGCCGACGACACCGCCACCGCCTGGTGCCCGAGCGCGGCGACCACGCGACGCGCCGTCTCCAGCACCACCGGTTCGTCGTCGACGAGGAGGATGGTGCGCGGTGCCACGCGTCCGCGTGCGTCGGCCCCGGTCACCGACGTCGGGGTGGGCCGCCTGGGCGCGGATGGCACTTGCCGACGGACGCCGTCGGCGCCTTCGATCGCCTCGGCGCGAGACGCCGGGATCATCACGGTCACGACCGTCCCGATGCCACGCGCACTGTCGATGTCGATCGACCCGCCTAACGCCAACACGAGGTTGCGCACGGTCGGTAGTCCGAGCCCGGTCCCTTCCTGCGCCGCCTTGGTCGTGAAGAAGGGTTCGAAGACACGCGCGAGAGTGTCTGGGCTCATGCCGTCGCCGTTGTCGCGCACGCGCAAACGCACGAAGGGGAGACCGTCCCGCATCACCCGCTCCGCCTCAATCACGACTACCCCGCCGGACGACATCGCCTGTGCGCTGTTGATCGCCAGGTTCATCACGATCTGGTGCAGTTCGGCGGACGACGCGTGCACGAGGGGGAGCGCCGTCAGCCGCAGCTCGATGCGCACGCGCGCGTCGGCCCGGGCGCGCACGAGGCGCGCGACCTCGCGCACCACGGCGCCCAGGTCGCCGGTCTCATGGATCGCCACCTCGCCCTTGCGCAGCATCAGCAGGCGCTTGACGAGGTCGCGCCCGCGCTCGGCGGATGCGCGGATGTCGTCCAGCAGCTCGCGCGACTCGTCGTCCGACGAATCGGCGAGCAGCTCCACGTTGGCGAGGATCGGCGTGAGGAGGTTGTTGACGTCGTGGGCGATCCCTCCGGCGAGCGTCCCCAGCGCCTCGAGATGTTGGCCGCGACGGCGCTCGGCCTCTGCCTTGAGTCGCGCTTCGGCCTCGCGCTCGAGCCCGGAGACCAGCACCCCGACCGAGACGGTCGCCATGAGCCCGAGCATCGCGGTGTTGACGGTCGACAGGGCCCAGAGCCGGAGCGCGTCGTCGACGCCGACCGCCCACCCGATGTGGCCGAGCGCGATCCCGACACCGATCGCGACGAACGCCATGACGTTTGCTAGGACCACGGCGACGCCGGAGCGCACCCCGAGCAGGAGTCCCGCGGAGAGGGCCGCCATGCTGAGCCAGACCGAACCCGCGGTGCGGAACCCGGCGAGATACAGAGTGAGGACGCCGATGGTCAGGAGCGACACGATCAGCATCCACGCGCGCGTGCGGTACGAGAGCGTGCGGCTGAACAGCGTCCAGAAGGTCAGCGTGTAGGCCACTACATCGACCGCCACCATCTGCCACATCCCCTGGGCGCTGAGGACGAAGATGGCCAGGACCAGCGTGGGCGCGCCAAGCGTCAGCGCCCCTCCCAGAAGTGCGGCGAGAATGCGCCCGCGCCATTGATCGAGCGTCGACGCCCCTTCCAGCCCGAAACGTCCGGCGGAACGGCGCGTCCATTCACTCGTCCAGCGTTGCGCACCGGCGGCGGAGAAGAAGGTCGACATGGCCACGAGGTGAGTATCGGCCGCCAGCGCACCGCGTTGAACGCCCCGTCCTGTGAGGCACCGATCTCGGCCGCCGTCGTCTACTTTCCCCTCATGCGCACTCTCTCGTCATTTCCCGTCGCTTGCACGGCGCGCTTGCATCGCCTTCGGACGGTGGTCCTCGGTGTCGTGGCGGGGGCGACGCTTGCGGTCCCGGCGACCGCTCGCGCGCAGGCGCGCATCACGCGGGAGAATCTCAACGCGTGGTTCACCATCACCGGCGACGTCCGGCTGGCCCGACGGTGGTACGCCGACTACGACGTCAGCCTGCGCCGGAGCGGCCCGGTCGAGGAGATGCAGCAGGTGCTGCCTCGCGTGGGGGTTCGATACCAGCCCAACTCCACCATCCGTTTCAACTGGGGCTACGCCTTCGCCGAGACGTGGCCGTTCGGCAAGCTGCCCGCGGCGTTTCGCTTTCCCGAGCACCGGATGTGGGAGCAGATCCAGCTCAGCCAGGCCGTGGGGCGCGTCGCCGTGACGCATCGCTATCGCATGGAGCAGCGCTGGCTGGGGCGTGTGGCGATGGAAGACGGGGAAGAACAGGTGCAGAACTGGGTGCGCACGAACCGCTTCCGCTACCGCGTGCAGGGGACGCTTCCGCTGCAGGGGAAGACGCTCGACGATCGCGAGTTCTACCTCACGGGGAACGCCGAGGTCTTCCTGAACTGGGGGGCCAACGTGCAGTACAACGTCTTCGACCAGAACCGCCTCGTCCTGGGCATCGGGCGGCGGGTGTCGGAGAAGCTGCGGCTGGAGGTGGGCTACCTCGAGCAGCTCGGCGAGAAGAGCAACGGGCGCTTCCTCGAACGCAACCACACGCTCCTCTTCAGCGTGTACCCGAGCCTCTCACTCTGGCACGACGAGAAGCGTTAGGCGATTGGTCGGCGCGCCCGGCACGGCGCGCGAGTATCGTGGCACGCGGCACCGCGCGACGACCGCAGCGCGCGCTGCGGGGCCGTCAGTACGCGAGGTCGACGAGTTCGATGTCGACCACCCCGTCCGGGGAGATCGTGAGCCGACCGACGCTCGGCGTGATATCGAAGCGGCGTGGCCCGGCGGCTCCCGGATTCACCACCAGCCGGCCGCCGGCGCGGGCGATGAGCGGGCGGTGCGTGTGGCCGTAGACGATCACGTCGGCGTCGTACGCGGCGACCAGACGCTCGACGGTGGGCGCGCCCAGTTCGTGGCCGTGGCTCACATGAATGCGCACGCCGCGTTCGGTGCGTTCCACCTGCCTGACGAGTTGCGGGTGGTCGCGGTCGTCGCAGTTGCCGAACACGGCGACCACTGGGGCGATGAGTTCCAGCTCCATGAGCACTTCGTCCCCGCACACGTCGCCCGCGTGCAGGATGAAGTCGACGCCGGCGAGGGCGCGGTGCACGTCGGCGCGCACCTGCCCGTGCGTGTCCGAGATGAGGCCGATGACCAGCGGTGCGTCCGGCGACGGCGGCATCGTCAGGCGTTGAGGGCGTCCGGCTCCCCGCCCCACCGCCTGACGAGCGCATGCTCCACGTCGAGGTGGTCGAGGATGCGGGCGACGACGAAGTTCACGAGGTCGTCGATACTCGTCGGCTGGTGATAGAAACCGGGTGATGCCGGCATCACCACCGCTCCGGCCTGCGTGAGGCGGAGCATGTTCTCGAGGTGGATCTGGCTGTACGGCGTTTCGCGCGGGACGACGATGAGGCGCCGCCGCTCCTTGAGCATGACGTCGGCGGCGCGTTCCACCAGCGAACGCGACGTTCCCTGCGAGATGGCCGAGATCGTCCCCATCGAGCAGGGACAGATCACCATCCCCTGCATGCGCGTGGAGCCGGACGCCGGCGACGCGCCGCGATCCTGGTCGCTGAAGGGCGTGATGAAACGATCCCAGCGCGCCGCGCCGATGTGCGCCCGCAGCGCCTCGGCATCGGCGATCCCCATCTCCGTTTGCAGCAGGCGGTAGCCGTGCCCCGAGACGACGAGCCAGACGGGGCGCTCGGCGGCCACCAGCGCCTCGAGCAGGCGCACGGCGTACGGGGCACCCGATGCGCCGGTGATGGCGACGACGATGGGCAGCACAGCAGTCATCGCGCGGCTATCCCCGGAACGGGAAGGTCGTGACCCAGCCCCGCGCGAACAACACGCGCTCGGCGAGCACGACGAGGAAGAAGGCGATGGAGATCACGCCGTTCATCGTGAAGAAGGCGGCGTCGAGCCTGGACAGGTCGTCGGCCTTCACCAGCGAATGCTCGTACAGCAGGAGTGCGGCGACCACGGCGACGCCGGCCACGTACAGCAGGCCGCCATTGGCGGCCCATCCCACCACCGCCAAGGAGACGACTGTCGTCAGATGCAAGGCGCGCGACAGGGCGATCGCGCGAACCCGCCCGAGGGCGACCGGGATGGAGTGCAGTCCGTGCGCCTTGTCGAACCCTTCGTCCTGCAGCGCGTAGAGGATGTCGAAGCCGCCCCCCCAAGTGGTCACGGCCAGCGAGAGGACGAGCGGCATCCAGAACGGGTCCGGCCACGCACCGGTGACCGCGAGGTACCCACCGACAGGCGCAATGGACATCCCCACGCCCAGCACCAGGTGCGACCAGCGGGTGAAGCGCTTAGTGTACGAGTAGAAGCAGACCCAGGCCAGCGCGACCGGCGAGAGCCAGGCGCAGAGCGGATTGAGGCTCCAGGCACTGTACACGAAGATCGCCGACGCGACCGCCACGGACACCGTGGCCTCGCGCACCGTCATCGCCCCACTCGGGATCTCGCGCATGGACGTGCGCGGGTTGCGCGCGTCGATCTCGCGATCGACGATGCGGTTGAACCCCATCCCGGTGAAGCGCGCGCAGGTGAAGGCGAGGATGACCCAGCCGAGCATCCCCAAGGTGACCGGTGCGCGATACGACGCCAGCGTGACGCCGACGAGCGCGAACGGCAGGGCAAAGACCGTGTGCGGCAGCTTCACGAAGTTGGCGTACTTCACCAACCGCGTGGTCCCGCCGAAGGTCTGCCCTTCGCGCACCGGCACCCGCCCCGGCGTGACCGTCACCTCCCGTCTCCCAGCCCGAGCTTCGGCCACATCGCATCCACTCGGCGTTTGGTCGCCTCGTCCATCTCGATGATCTTGGGCCAGTTGCGCGTGAACCCTTCCTCGGGCCATTTGCGCGTGGCGTCGATCCCCATCTTGCTGCCGTAGGTAAAGGCGCGCGAGGCGTGATCGAGCACATCCACCGGCCCCATCGTGAAGCGCGTATCGCGCTCGGGGTCGATGTTGTTGAGCGCGATCCACCACGCTTCCTGCGGGTTGCGCACGTTCACTTCCTTGTCGACCACGACGAGCACCTTGGCCAGCGACATGAGCCCCGCCCCCCACAACGCGTTCATCACCTTGTAGGCGTGCCCCGGATACTGCTTGTCGATCGACACGAAGACGAGGTTGTGGAAGATCCCCTCGGCCGGCATGTGATAGTCGACGATCTCCGGCGTGGTGAGCTTGAGCAGCGGGAGGAAGATGCGCTCCGTGGCGTGGCCGAGATAGAAGTCCTCCATCGGCGGCCTGCCGACGATGGTGGTGCCATAGACGGCGTTCTTCTTCATCGTCACCGCCTTCACGTGCACCTTGGGGTACAGGTCGGCCTCCGAGTAGAAGCCCGTGTGGTCGCCGAACGGCCCCTCCACCACCAGCGCCTCCGACGGGTCGATCTCTCCCTCGATCACGATCTCGGCGTCCCACGGGACGTCGAGGTCGCAGGTGAGCGCCTTCACGAGCTTGACCGGCTCCTTGCGCAGGAAGCCGGCGAAGAGGAACTCGTCGATGTTGGGCGGGAGCGGCGCCGAGGCGGAGAAGACCGACGCCGGATCGGCGCCGACGATGATGCAGACCGGCATCTTCTCGCCACGCTCGGCCATCTCGCGCCAATGCGCTGCGCCCACCTTGTGGCGCTGCCAGTGCATGGCGACGGTGTCCTTGCCGAGTTGCTGCACGCGGTACATCCCAACGTTGCGAATCCCCCGCTTCGGATCCTTGGAGGTCACGGCGGTCAGCGTGATGTACGGACCGCCGTCCTCTGGCCAGCAGGTGAGGATCGGGAGCTTGTCGAGGTCGATGTCCTTCCCCTTCCAGACCACTTCCTGGCAGGGGGCGCTCCCGCTTTTCATCCGCGGCGGGAACTTGGCGATCTCGAGGAGGCGCGGGAGGAGGGAGAGCTTCGACAGGAATCCGTCCGGCACCTTGAGGTCCATCATCTGCGTGATGCGTCGCCCGATCTCATCGAGGTCGTCGACCCCTAACGAGAGGGCCATGCGACGGTACGAGCCGAAGGCGTTGATGAGCACCGGCATCGACGCCTTGGTCCCGTCGCGCAGCACCGGGTGCTCGAAGAGGAGCGCCTGACCGCCGCCGGGCCTCTTGGAGACGCGATCGGCGATCTCGCAGAGCTCGAGGTGCACACTGACCGGGTGCTTGATGCGCACCAGCTCGCCCGCGGACTCGATGGCGGTCAGGAATTGTTGGAAGTCGTCGAGGGCCATGATCTAGAAGACGGGAAGACGGGAAGACGAGAAGACGAGTGAGAGCGATCGCATCTTCACCACTTCGACCGATCTGTTCACTTGGTGCCCACGTGAATCGCGGCCACCCCGAACGTCAGGTCGCGATAGCGCACATCGACATACCCCGCGTCGCGCATCTTCTGCGCGAGCTGATCCTGCACCGGAAAGTTGGCCACTGACTGTGGCAGGTACTTGTACGCGGTCTTGTGGCCGCTGATCACGCCGCCGATCCACGGGAGGATGTTGTGGAAGTAGGCGTGGTAGCCGGTGCGGACGAGGGCGCTCCGTGGGGTGGAGAACTCCAGGATCACGAAGCGCGCGCCGGGCTTGAGGACGCGGCGTACTTCACGAAGCCCCGCCCCCAGATCGGCCAGGTTGCGGATCCCGAAGGCGACGATGGCGCCGTCGAGCGCATTGTCGCGATACGGGAGCTCCAGGGCGTCGCCGTTCACCGGCGACAGGCGCTCGCGCGGCGCCTTCCCCACCCCCGCCTGCAGCATGGGGAGGGCGAAGTCGGTGCCGAGGACGAAGCCGCGGAATCCCGCTTCCTTGAGCAGCTGCGTCCCCACGTCGAGCGTCCCGGCGCACAGATCCAGGTACGTCCCGTCAGGGACACGGGTCCACCCCAACTCGCGGATGGCCTTGGCGCGCCACCGCTTGTCGACGTTGAAGCTCAGGAGGTGATTGAGGAGATCGTAGCGCGGGGCGATCTCCGAAAAGATGCGGCGGACATAGGCCCGCTTGACGGCGCCCCCTTCTGCGGCGGCGCGCGCCTCTACCGCATCGAGATCGGTCGAGGTCATGAGATGCCAAAGTTGGGTGCGGGCCGAACCGCCGGCAAGCGCACGGGCGTGTGAGCCCCATGCGCCCCCCCGGCAGCCCACCGATCCAGGACCAGCGCACACCCCGCCGCTGGCCGGCGCAACACAAGCGCTTGTCCTAGATCCTCTTGGGCGCACTCCTTAGCTTCCCAACCTCGCGAGCCCGGGGTGCGTTCCCTTGGCGCTCCGCACACCACGGAATGGCGCCTCTCCTCGATCTTCGCAACCTCCCGGATGCCGATCTCGTCGCGCTGGCCCAGGAAGGGCGAGAGGCGGCCTATCGGGAGTTGGTCCGACGGTATGAGCGCCCCGTCTTCTCCCTCATCTTCCGCATGGTGCGCGATCGCGAGGTCGCCGAAGACCTCGCGCAGGACACCTTCATCAAGGTCCTGAACCACATCGACAAGTACCGGCCGGAGTTCAAGCTCTCCAGCTGGCTCTTCAAGATCGCCAACAACGTCGCGATCGATCACCTCCGGAAACGGCAGCTCGACACCGTCTCCATCGACGGCTCGCCGCACGCCATGTCGGCCGCCGAACAGGAAGCCACGTCGTTCGACGTCGTGGCGCGACAGGAGTCGGCCCTCGAGGAGATGGAAGCCAAGGAACTCGGCTCGGCCATCGAACGGGCCATCAAGAAGCTCCGCCCCGAGTACCGCGCCTGCATCATGCTGCGTCATGTGGAGGGGCGCTCCTACGAGGAGATCGCCGCCACGCTCGACCTTCCATTGGGAACCGTCAAGACATACATCCACCGCGCTCGGCACCAGCTCCGGGACGCGCTTGAAGGATTGCGGGAATGACTGAAACCGTCGCTTTCGTACCGGCGTAAGGGCTTCCGGAGGCACTCACTTGGATCATCGGCATCTACTCCCTGAAGAGATCGACCTCCTCCTCGATGGCGAGGAGGGGTTCGGCGTGAACCCGCTCAAGGCGCATCTCGCGCAGTGTGCGGGGTGTCGTGCCGAGTATGAGGCGCAGCGCGAGGTCGCCCTCGCGCTCGAAGGGCTGCCGCACATCGCCCCCTCGTTCCGATTCGCCGACAAGGTGATGGCCAACGTCCAGGTCTTCGAGCCCTGGCACGTCTCCCTCCGCGACAGTATCCGGCGCGCCCTCCCCACGACGCAGGTGGGGCGGACGCTCGTCTTCGGGACCGGTGGGGTCATGGCCGTCTCCATGACCTTGCTCACCGTCTGGCTGGCGCACCGCGCCGATGCGGTCCTCTTCCTCGGGGCGCTCGTCGGTCAACGCCTGCGCGAGTTCGTCGCCGGCGGGGTGCACGATGCGGTCGTCGCCACGGTGGGCCAGGGGGCCGCCACGACGGTCAGCTCCAATGGCCTGGTCGGCGTCGGTATCGCCCTCTCCGCGCTCGCCGTCGCCATCCTCGGCACCGCCTTCGGTCTCAAGACGCTGGCCTCGGCCGCGCGCAGCCGGAGAGGCTAGCGTGCGGTCGTCCCTGTTCACTCCCGCCGCCCTTCTACAGTTCGCGCTGGCGGCGCTCTTGCCCGTGGCACTCACCGCCCAGAAGGCGAGCGACACCAGCGTCGTCAACATCGGCGGCGCCCGCGCCACCATCGTCACCGACCACGACTCGGTCACCGTCTCGTCCGGTGCGGCCGCCGTGCAGGGGCGCACCGCCGAGGCGCGCAGCCAGCTGGCTCGCTCGCGCGATTCGCTGGCCGGGCGCGCCACGCCAGATAGCCTGACCCTCGGTGGTCGGGTGATCCCGGCCGGGACGTCCGTCGCCGGTCCGATCGTCGTCGCCGGGGGCGACCTCGTCGTGCGAGGGACCATCAACGGCTCCGCGGTCGCCATCGCCGGCGACATCGATGTCCTCGCCGGCGGGAAGATCACCGGCGACGCGATTGCCGCCTTCGGTTCGGTCTACGTCAACGGCGGGACCGTGGTCGGGGCGATGCGTTCCATGACGGGGCGCTGGGGCGAGAGTATGCGGACCGCCCTCCGTGGCGACGGCCTCGAACCCACCAAGCGTTCCCCGCTTCAGTTTGCCTTCGGCTGGTTCGGGGTGATGCTGCTCATCGGCCTCGGGGTCCTCGTCTTCGCCAGCAGCTACCTCGATGGCGTCGTCGACGTCCTTCAGGAGTCGTTCTGGCGGTCGTTCTTCGTTGGGATTGCCGGGGAGCTGGGCATCTTCCCCGCCATCCTCCTGCTGGTGCTGGGACTGGCGATCACCGTGATCGGCGCCCTGCTCATCCCCTTTGCCGTCGTCGCCTTCGTGCTGGCGGTTGCGGGGCTGGCGACGCTCGGCTTCATCGCCGTCGCGCAGCTCACCGGCGGGAGCATCGGCGGCAAGTCGGTCGAGCGCCTGTCGGCGAGGGGCGGCGCGCTTCGCGCGGTGCTCGTCGGCGTCACGCTGTACATGGGACTGTGGCTGGTGGCCACCGCCGTTGGCGACATCCCCGCGGCCGGTGCGGCGCTGCGCATCGTTGCGCTCCTGGTGACCTACGTGGCGGTGACCGCCGGCTTTGGCGCGGCGCTCCTCTCTCGTGGCGGGTCACGGCGCGACGCGGCGGTGGCGCAGGCCCCGGCGCCGGCCATGGACGCGGCGAGCTGGCAGACCCCCACCCCGGTCACCGGCGTGGTCGCCGCCCGCCGCCCCGTGGCGGCCGCCAAGGGCGACGGTTCGAGTGCGGGAACCGGGGCGCGTTAGGCGGCCTCAGAGCAGGAACATCGCCCCCGCGGCCCCAAACATCAGCAGCATCGCCAGCGCCACGACCACGCGCGTGATCACGAGGCTGGGCTGCCCCCGCATCAGCGTGCGATCGGAGGCGGCGATGAGGATGCCCAGCAGGAGGAAGGGGGCGAGGACGCCGTTGATCACCGCGGTCCAGAAGAGCGCCCGCAACGGATTGACGTGCGCGAAGTCGAGCGCGACTCCGGCTGCCAGCGAGAGCCCGAAGACCGTGTAGAAGGCCGGGGCGCCACGAAAGCGCTCGTCGATCCCCTCGCGCCACCCGAACAGTTCGGCCAGCGCATACGCGGCCGAGCCGGCGAGCGTCGGGATGGCGAGGACGCCGGTCCCCACGAGACCAACCGTGTACAGCAGCGCGGAGAAGCGTCCCGCCAGCGGCTCCAGCGCCTGCGCCACCTCGCGACTCGATTGCGGCTGCGTGATGCCGGCGCGGTGCAGCGTGAGCGCCGTGGTGAGGATGATGAAGTACATCGCCACGTTGGAGAAGAGCGTCCCCAGGCCGACGTCCCATCGGCGGTTCGTCAACTCGTCGGGCGTGGCCCCGCGACGTGACGCCTCGGACGCGCGCCCGCCGAGCTTCTCCTCCTCCACCTCCTGCGACGTCTGCCAGTAGAAGAGGTATGGACTGATGGTGGTGCCGAGGATGGCGACGAGCATCGCCCATCCGTCGCGCCCGCCGGGGATGCGCGGCGTGAACGTATCGCGCAGGACCGGGCCCCAGTCGGGGCCGATGCGTAATGCCGCGATGACATAGGCAAAGAGGGCGAGCGCGAGCCACTTGAGGACGCGCGCGACGGCGGCGTAGCGCAGCGAGATCGTCGCCCATCCGATCGCCACGGCGAAGATCACCACCCAGACGTGCGATCCAACTCCGGACAGCAACTCGGCGGCGTCGGCCATTCCGGAGAGGTCGGCGCCGATGTTGATCGTGTTGGCCACGAGCAGCGCGAAGCTGGCCACGACGAGCAGCGGACGGGGGAAGCGATGGCGGAGCGCTGCGGTGAGCCCCTTCCCCGTCACCATCCCGATGCGCGCGCACATCGACTGAACGGCGGCCATCAACGGCCAGGTGATGAGCGCCGTCCAGAGGAGCGAGGTGCCGAACTGGGCGCCGGCGATGGAGTAGGTGGTGATGCCGGACGGATCGTCGTCGGCCGCTCCCGTCACGACGCCGGGGCCGAGCGCGCGCCAGAGGCGGCGGATGGCGTTAGGTCGCATGTCCCACGTACGCCAACGCCTTCCGCAACACCTCCGACGACCGATCGAGCGCCGCCCCCTCCTCCGGCGACAACTCCGGCGTCACCACCAGCGTCGCACCATCGCCTCCCACCACCGTGGGGAGCGAGAGCGCAATCCCTCGGTAGGGTCCTTCCTCCTGCACCTTGCTGATGGCGAGCACCTGCCGCTCGCCGCGCAGGATGCCGCGCAGTAACCGAGCCGTCACGAGGCCGATGGCGTGGTTGGTCGCCCCCTTGCGATTCACGATCTCGTAGCCGGCGCGTCGCACCTGTTCGGCGAGGATTGCCTCGCGCGAGCCGTCCCATCCCGGCCAGGTGCGGAGCGCCGTGGCCCCGACGCGCGCGGTGGACCAGAGCACGACTTCCGAGTCGCCGTGCTCGCCCACCACATACGCGTGGATCGACTGCGCCTCGAGTCCCAACTCTACGCTCATCACCTGCCGAAGGCGCGCCGTGTCGAGCATCGTCCCGGTCCCGATCACCCGCGTGGGGGGCATATGCGCCGCGTCGGCAAAGACCGCCGTGAGGACGTCGACGGGGTTGGTCACGATGATGACCAACCCGCCGTAGCCGGCGAGCTGCGCCCCGAGGTCGCGCACGATCCCCACGGTGTGCTGCAGGGCGGCGAGCCGGTCCACACCGCCGGGGATGGCGCCACGTCCCGCCGCGATGACGATGACGTCGCAGCGCTCCTTCATCTCGGCGATGTCGGCGACGCGTACGGTCGCTGGCGGATAGAACGACGCGCCCTGCGCGAGGTCCATCGCCTCCCCCTCGGCCAACGCCTGTCGCAGGTCGTACACGAGCAGTTCGCGCGCCGCCCCGGCGTGCAGCAGCGAGATCGCGACGCTCGACCCGACCCATCCCATGCCAACGATTCCGACAGACGCCTGCAATTGGTGACTCCCTAATGAAGTGAGCGGGACGCGGTCAGCGCCCCTGTTGGCGCGAGACCTTCGCCGCTAGGGTGCGCGCCACGTGACGCCGCTGCTCATGTTCCCCGCACGGTCCACCGCGTACGTCACGATGCCGTCCACACGCCCGGCCGCGTTCACGGCGGGGACGCTGATCGCCGTCGCGGTGGCCGGCACCAGTCGCGAGGCCCAGCGGATGTCGTCGGCCGTCGATCGCGTGCGCCACTGCACCCACCACCAGCGCACCAGCTCTCCAGCGCCTGGCGTCACCGCCACCTGCCACGTGGCGGCGCCAGCGGCGGTGACGCCGAGCGTCGGTGCAGCTGGCGGAGTGTTGTCGACCCAGGTGAGCGCCGGCGGAAGCGCTGCTGTGACGAAGGCATCGTTGACGAGGGCGCCGAAGATGTTGTCCCGGTTGTCGAAGACCGAGCCGGCGCGAAAGAGGATCGTCCCCGATGCCCCGCCCCGCTGCCGCACCGTCTTCACCTGGTTGACGATCTCGCTCGCACTGTAGGCGCTCGATGAGCCGTCGGCCACTCGATAGGCAGCGAGCCCGGGCCAGATGTGGCGCCCCATGCTGTTCTGCGCCAGCCACCAGTCCAGCAGGGCATTGAACGGCTGCCCCGTCGAGGCGATGGACCAGTAGAGTTGCGGCGCGAGGTAGTCGACCCACCCCCGCTGCAGCCAGAGGCGCGAGTCGGCGTAGAGGTCGTTGTAGGCATCGAGCCCGGTGACCCCCTGCGGATTGCCGGGGCGCCAGATCCCAAACGGCGAGATGCCGACGCGCACCCACGGCTTGAGGCGCTTGACCTCGGTGTACATCCGCTGGACGAAGCGGTTGATGTTGTCGCGCCGCCAGTCGCCGCGGGTGAGCGTCCCGCCGGCGCGCGTATAGCGCGCGTACGTGGAATCGTCAGGAAAGGTGAGGGCGCCGTTGGCGTTGGGATACGGATAGAAGAAGTCGTCGATGTGCAGCGCATCGATGTCGTAGCGCTGCACGACGTCGGCCATCACGGCGATGGTGTGGTCCTGCACCTCCGCCTCTCCCGGGTCGAACCAGAGCCCCACGCCGCCTCCGGTGACGCGGTCGCGCGGGACGCGGCGCAGGTCGGGGCGCTGGCTGGCGAAGTGCGTGGGGGCGAGGCGCGCGGTGTCGCTAGCGTTGCCGGCGCGGAACGGGTTGAACCAGGCGTGCACCTCGAGCCCGCGGGCGCGCGCCGAGTCGATGGCCAGCTGCAAGGGATCGTAGCCGGGGTCGACGTCGGTGCGGCCGGCGAGTGCGGTGGCCCACGGCTCCGCGCCGCCCGCATACATCCGCTCGCCGTTCACTCGGATCTGGAAGACGACGGCGTTGGCGCCGAGCTGCGAGGCGCGCTCGAGGAGCCCCACCAGCTCGCTGCGCTGCTCGGCGGACGACAGCGAATTGCGCGACGGCCAATCGAGGTTGCCCACCGTCGCGATCCAGACGCCGCGAAACTCGCGCACCACCGCGGGGACGACGAAGGCGGTGTCCTTGGGCGTTGGCGGCGGGGGGGTGATCCCCGGCCCGGTGGGGGCGTCGCCGGTGGCGCAGGCCGCGAGTGTCGCCTGGGCAGCCAGCGTCGCGATGCGCGCGAGCGGTGGCACGCGCTTCGACCGACCACCAGCGGTGACACGCGCGCGCACGGCGACGCGGAGTGCTTGCATCATTCGCGAAGAATGACGCTCGGCGCCACGGAGCGGGAGTGCAGCACGCGGGCGCACGTGGTCGACGCACCGCGGCCTACCACGTCCAGCCCCCTCCGCGCCATCGTGTCCGGCATCAGAGGGCGAAAATCCCGCGGCACACCTACAGACTTGCCGCGATCCCGCTCGTAGCGTCGCACGAACTCCGGGGACAGGAGGGTCCCATGCGATCCCGTTTCCTGCTGCTCGCCCTCACGCTGGTGGTCCCGACGCTCACCAGCGCCCAGACGCCGAAGCGCGCGAATGACGTGGAGAAGTTCGAGGTCACCGGGCTGCCCAAGGCGCCGGCCTCGCAAATCGAGAAGGAGATCTTCGTCCTCCTCCGTGCGCACAAGCGGGGGGACTACACCGACGCCTCGCGCATCCACCTCAAGCTCGCGCAGTACTACAAGGAGCGCGGACAGGAGCAGCTCGAGGACGTCTGCAACCAGAAGGCGATGGAGGCCTGGTCCGCGGCCTCTGGTGAGCGCCCCAGCTCGGCCGGTTCGCCCGGCTCTCCCCCGTTTGAGCCCGCCGGGACCTTCGCCCGCCTCTTCAGCTATACCGACGACCTCAAGTTCGAGCACACGTGGGAGTTCTTCGCCGACGGGACCTTCGCGCATGCCGTGGAGACCGCCGAAAAGTCGGCGACGGCACCACCGCGCGAGCGTGGGTGGTACTCGCTGAGTGACGGCAAGATGCGCCTCTGGCAGTTCAAGCCGCGCGCCGAACGCACGGTGCGCTTCGAGCTGCTGGGCGAGAGGGGCAAGGACGGCGCCGTGATGGACGACATCAAGCTGGTGGTGGTGCCGTAACCACGCGACTCGTTAGGGCGGACGCGGCACGTAGACGTTGGTCACGAGCCGCTCCGCCGGCGTGTGCACCAGATCGCCGAGATACTCCTCCCACATCGGGAGGAGGTGCGCCCAGTCGCTCTCGGACGACAGGACGCCGCGCGCCAGCAGCCACTGCGTGATGCGGGCGTACATGGCCGGGAGCGTGTCGTACGCCCCTACATGCACGAAGCGCCACCCGTCGAACGCCGCCAGCACGTCCACGCGCACCGCTCCCCACGGGAGCGGTGGCTGGGCCGGCGGGGCGATCGGGAGGGCGAGGGTGAACGTCGTGCGGTGGTTCCCGTAGGCGGTATAGATCGCGCGGGGAGCGCCGCTCACCTCGAGCCCGTGTCGCTGCACGTATTGCGTGAGGCGACCAAAGCCGACCGTCATGGCGGCCGCGATGGCGAGGGCATCGGTCGTCGTCGTCACGCAGGTCACGACGGCGGGGACCGATTTGGTCACCACCTCGTGCACCTGGAGCGGGACGGGCGCGCGCATCTGTACCTCCGCGCAACGACCAACCGGCGACGCTGGCTCGGCACCGCTGCCAGCGGCCGCTTCCCAACGATGTCGCGTTGCACCGCGCGCGTCTGCGCGGAAAGCCCGCACCAGCATCAGCCGGAGGCCGCTTGCGCCCCCGGGCGGCTGCGGGGGGCCCCGCACGAGCGCCCGGCGACTCGGCAGAATGCGCCGCCGACGGCCGTGAGTTGTAGATTTCCACCCACATGATCGCGCCCGTCACTCGTCAGGCACGCCTCGCCACCGCCCTCGCGTTCCTGTCCGTGCTTGCCTCGTGCAGCGCGGATGGCCCGGCCGCGTCGCGGTGCACCGTCTCGAGCGTGCGGGTCGATCCCTCGGGCGTGAGCGTGGCCCCAGGGGCGACGCTGGCGCTCACGGCAACGCCGACGGCGCAGGGCTGCGCGGCCAGCGCCCTCACCCCTACCTGGTCGTCGAGCGACGTCTCGGTCGCCCAGGTCTCCGCGACTGGCGCGGTCACCGCGCTCGCGCCGGGGCTGGCGACGGTGCGCGCCACGATCCTCGGCGTCGCCGGCACCACCGACGTCGCCGTCGTTGCGCCGGTCGCGTCGGTGGTCGTGACCCCGGCCGCCGCCACGCTCGCTCCCGGGGCCACGTTGCAGCTCTCGGCCGCCACACTCGATGCCCAGGGGGGCACGCTCACCGGGCGCAACGTGACGTGGAGCGCGTCGAACGCCACCCTCGCGACCGTCTCCCCCACGGGGCTCGTCACCGCCGTCGCCACCGGTGGCCCGGTGACCATCACCGCCACCAGCGAACAGCGCAGCGGCGTGGCCAGCATCACTATCGTTCCGCCGCCCAGCATCCAGCTGTCCAGCGCGGCGGTGGCGTTCACCGCGGTGGCCGGCGGGGCTAACCCGGCGGCGCGCTCGGTGATCATCACCAATGGCGGCGGCGGGACGCTGGGCGGACTCACCGCCGGCCCCGTCAGCTACACCGGCCCCGCCACGGGCTGGCTGCAGGCGACGCTCCCCTCCCCCTCGGCGGCGCCGACGGCCACGCTCCTGCTCCAGCCCATCATCGCGGCGCTGGCGCCTGGGACGTACAGCGCCTCAGTCCCGGTGAGTGCCCCGGCCGCCTCCAACTCCCCGCAGCTTGTCACGGTCACTCTCACGGTGCAGGCGCCCCCCCCTGCGGCGGTCGTGGTGACCCCGGCCACCTTCCTCCTGGCGCTCGGCGCCAAGCAGGCGATGACGGTGGTGGTGCGTGATGCCGCCGGGGCGATCATCACCGGGCGCACCGTGCTGTGGAGCAGCTCCAACCCCGCCGTCGCCGCCGTGGATCCCGCCACCGGGCTCGTGACCGCGGCGTCCATCGGCTTGGCATCGATCATCGCAACAGTCGACGGCGTGTCGGGGAACGCGTTCGTCTACACGGGGACGACAAGCGCCTTCGACGGGAGCTGGCGCGGGAGCGCGGGGAGCGGGCGCACCTTCGCCATGACCGTCTCGTTAGGGCGCGTGGTCGCGGTCACGATCGCCCTCGGCACGCCGCTCGGATCGCCGTGCGCCCTCAGCTACACGGCCTCGCCGCTCACCCTCATCAGCGGAAACGCCTTCTCCTTCACGACTTCGGGGGGGACCGCCTCGGCGACGGTGAGCGGCAACTTCCTGAGCACGCAGTCGGCGCAGGGGATGTACGGCACGGTGACCTTCGATCGCTACCTCTGCCCGCCCAACCTGCTGGTGACGGGGACGGTCCCTGGCGGGAGCTGGACGGCGGCGAAGATCGGAAGAGCGTCGTGTAGGGAAAGAGTGTTCTCTTCCGTG
>ERZ795061.1816-NODE-1816-length-20316-cov-5.180593_pt1 | contig 20316 bp, 23 predicted proteins | sample MGYA00375145_ERZ795061 | MGnify/ENA primary metagenome ERZ795061 (study PRJEB30190, sample SAMN05720144) | anaerobic digester metagenome | isolation source: active sludge of municipal wastewater-treating anaerobic digesters | place: USA | collected 2014-12-22 ... | reverse complement strand
GTATGCCGAGGAAGCCGTGCAGATCGGTGAATTTCAGGTCGGTGAAAAGGAACAGTATGGTTCCTGCAGCTACCTGGAACACGATCTTCTTCCACGGGGTGACGGTGACCATGTCATCCTTCAGGCCGGTGAAGAAAAGCATTATTACGGATGCGGTCAGGAAGGGAAGGTCTGTCATAAATCCGCTGCCCGTCAGCAGCAGGCCCACCGCGAAGCCCGCGAAAATGGCAACGCCGCCCAGGGCAGGGATCTCGCGCCGGTGGATCTTGTGCCTCCCCGGGGGATCACTGAGCCTCCTCTGCCTTGCAACCCTGACGATCTTCGGAAGAGAATACAGGGAAACGAAGGCCGAACCGCTAAAGGCCAGCAGAAGGGCCTGCCAGTCATTTAATTCAACAGGGGTCATTCTTCAGGCATGAAATGAAGATAACGGGCGAAAGGTAAAAGCAAAGAATTAAAAATAAAAGGAAAAAGGTCAAAAAATCCCCGAAAAAACGAAAAATTAACAATGCTTAGAGGCAAAACATAATCCATTGACCCACTGATCGAAACGAGACCATTTGCCTGGTATCCGGTACCTGACTCCAGGATCAGCCGCACCGCTGCAGGGGAAACACCAGGTGAGGATGAAAACATTTTCTGATGACGCTAACAGTTCAGAACAAATGGAAAATCGTTTGAACAGGCCGGACAGGCTGGCTTTGCATACTGATCCCATCTTTCCTCCCTGCCCAGCCCCATTCGATCTAATGACTTATAAGATTACAAGACTTAAAAGACCTAAAGACTTCAAGACACTAAGACTAATACCTCCCTGTCATGAGCATCCATGCGAATTTCACCAGGTGTATCTGCCGGGTAATGCGTGATGGTTGTTTCATAAGCCTATATGCCCATTCGAGATTATTCCTCACCCACCAGTCAGGAGCGCGTTTCACCGCCCCCGCATATACATCAAAGCTGCCGCCCAGTCCCATATATACGGCAGTGTGCGCCTCTTGCATCTGTGCTATAAGTTCCTCCTGCCGGGGTGAACCCATGGCAACAAACACCACATCAGGTTTCCGTAAAACAATATCATTTATCAGGTCCTGATACTCCAGACCATTGCGCAGATATCCGTTACGGTAGTTGACTATCCGTATGCCGGGAAACTCAGACTGCAGGGTAGCGACAGTCTTTTCAATCACTTCCTGCCGCGCCCCCACCAGGTAAAATGTTTTGTCGTGCCATGATGCCCCGATGATATCCAGCCACAGTTCGCACCCGGGTATTTTTATGGCGTTTTTGAATCCCTTTTTTTTAAGGGCCCATACTGCACCTATACCGTCGCTGAACCCGATATTCCGGATAAACAGATCCCTTGTTTTATCTGTGGTATGAAGGATTTTCTCAGCATTGACTGCTATCAGGCTCTTCTTTCCGGCAAAAGCAAGGTCTATCAGCTCCTCCCGGGAGGAGAAACAGTATGTTTTTCCCCCGTTGATATAGACGGAATTCATTTACCTGAAGAATGTAAAAGGTATAACGAAAGCGCATTGAACATGAAGGCATTGCTCCAGCGCATGTAAGAGATCCTGTTTGTATGGTACCGGCGCTTCTGGTAATAAAAATAACCTGAACGGTCCTGCATGTTTCTGATGGTCCATTCAAGCACCAACTCCGCCAGGACGCGATGCTGCTCCAGTCGTCCGGCGCGACAAAGGGTTACTATCAGCTGGGCCGGGGAGTGGATGTCAACCGGATAAATGCGATCATGATAATACTTTGGTGTACCGTCAGCCAGAAAAAAGTTTTTGAGATAAAATTGAAAGCCCTTTTCTATTACATCAGAAAATGATTTGTCTCCGGTCATCTCCTGATAGGTGACAAGCGCCTCGAGGTTATAGCCGGTATGGAAGCTGTCTGTCCATTGCTGGACCGGCAGCTCTCCGTAATACCATGACCCGTCGCTGTTCTGAGCTGAAGTGCATGCCAGTGCACTCTCCCTTCCTGCTTCTATCTGCACTTGGTCCCCGGTATAGTGATAACACTCGCTCAGCAGCCTGGTGCCAAGCAGCGAGGCGTTGTAAACGGTATTGTTCCCTTCAAGAGGTGAGTAGGAGAAGAGGAAGCCCTTTTTTTGGTGTCCGGTGAAGATCATTAAGTACAAAATCAGCAGATGACAATGCTAATGAAAGATATTCCTCATTTTTTGTAATCCCGTATGCACTGAACAGGGCTGAAGCACAAAAGGACGTAACCACGACAGTAGGAGTGCCTGCAGGAAAAAGGAATAGCCGGCGTGCCTGCCAGTCGAAGTTGTAGCCCCATGAAGCAATGTTGCTGCCGGTATGTGAACGGAGTGAAATAAGAAGATCTGCAAGAAATCTGATCCGTTCAGAAAGCTCTCCTTCATCAACAATCAATAGCTCTCCTGATTGTTTCTGGTATCCGGACAGGTTACAGTAACCGTTAAGCATCAGGGCGATGCCTTTGGGATTATATCCTTTTGGTACCAGGAAGAGTTTGCGCAGGTTGACAGGATTTCTTTTAAAGAGCTGTATCCATGCCAGCCTCGCGACATCAAAATCATTGATTACCGGAAGGGTTTTGAATACTCTTGAATTCAGCCCGTCATACGGGTCCCAGCCTTTGTAGCTTAGCTCCCTGCAGTAGCCCTCCAGCCTGGAAAGACTGACGGAAATGGACTGTTTATCTGTCAAAATCAACCCGGAATAAATGATTATGTAACAATCCCGGGAATAATAGTCGTCAAAATTCCTGTCGCGATAGCAAGGCCAAAACTCAACATCGTACCAACCACAACATATTCAGATTTAATTGTATCATCATCCCTGAAGCGAAGGATGGATTTGGCAGCTATCAGAAATCCAATAAGTTCATACTGACTTAATAATATAAAAGTAAATACAAGCCATCTTTCTATTATTCCTATTAATCTGCCTGCATTAGGAAGATTCTGCGCATCCGGGTTATTCTTTTCAATGCTGATCTTAAAAACTTTGATGATTTCTTTAATAATAGCATTTGAGGGCTTTGCACACACCAGATAACCGCCAATTATCATCAGGAAACGGAATGAGATTTCAACAGGCAAATCCGGCCTGATTTCAAAAATCAGGGAGAAGAACAAGGTAATAACTATGATACTGGTTAAGTGTAAAGTCTGGTCTATAAAAAACGTGTAATCCCCTAAAACTGAGATTTTATCAATTCTCCTTTTCAAGCCGTCAATGACCCAGTGCAAAATGGAGATCAGAGCAGCTGCAAAAATGAAGGAGAGCTGAAAGGAGAGTATCCATGAGCATAAGAAAGTAAACAGAATATGCCATTTCAGATAGTTGCTCCTGAAACCGGAGATGTTTTTTTCGTTTGATTTCGCATCCGGCTGTAGTATAAAATCTGATAACAGATGCGCAATCAGCTGCAGAGTTAATAACCGGGCTAAGTCCATATCAGGGTTGAATTATTCTGCTCTCAAAATAAAGAACTGCCTTTTCAATCGCATTCCACCCGATACTCCGGGAGTGTTGATTTACAGTGGACTGATAAATCTGCAATTCTTTCGATATTGCCTCTTCATTAAATCCGATAAGCTTTAAATACAAAACTTTGCATTGTCTTGATGTGGCTTTGCTAAGAAGAGTGTCAAGCAATGAAAAAATCACATCGAATTCACTGTTTAATTCTGCGTCGTTTGATTTGAAAAACAGGGTGTTCTTTATAATAACCTTCTGCTTATTATAGGTTACATTATCATTTATGGTTCTTCCTGAATAATAAATTGCTTCACCGTCTATTATACCCTTTTCCGGGTCATACCGGCTTAAGTCGCCATAGCCAATAGCCAGTCTTATACCGTGTGTTTTAAACAACTTCAGCCTGCTGTCTTTGGTATTTGCAGGAATTGATCTGACAGGAGTGGATTTTACAAATGCCTTTATTGCCAACGCTATACGTAAAGCATCTTTTGGTTCAGGAACTACAAATTCAATGTAGTCGCCTTTAATTACTCTTCCGTAAATACTATACAGCCTCTTTAAATCTCCTATGAGAACTGCCAGGGCATTTTCTATAGAGGTCCTGTCACGATCACTCAGGCTGGTAGATGCAATTATATCACCAGAAATAACAACTGCTAACATTTTAGAATTATTCAGTCCAAATATAGGATAATTATCGGTAAAAAAGCATGTAATTGATGTTTATCGGCAAATAAGCCGATATAGCTCTGTTATCGGCTTCGATACAGTTACCGGGTTTTGGATAGCTTTTTACGCCAGGTCATGGCCCGACCCGGCCGCCTTTTCGATCTGATGTATGACCGGGGCTGCCTTCATGAAGTTGGGCCGTGCGCCGGCAACGATTGTGATTTTCATTTCCTTTTACAGGTGTGAAATGTTTAACAGGGTTTGAATGATTGACATATTGAAAGGTTCCGGCCTCCCGCCCCATGCCCCATGCGGCCCCGGGACCCCATCCTCCCCCCGGGAGGTTATAAAAATGCCGCCCCGGCCGGGTGACCGTCTCCGATTGCGCCGGGAACCGGCATACCGGTATCCATATGCATTCCGTTCCGGCGCGGTAAATTGATGGTGATTACGTTTCTACAGACATACCGCCCCTGCGGGGCTACGGACATATCGCCCCTGCGGGGCTACGGACATACCGCCCCTCCGGGGCTACGGACATACCGCCCCTCCGGGGCTACAGACATACCTCCCCTCCGGGGCTACGGACATACCGCCCCTCCGGGGCTACAGACATACCGCCCCTCCGGGGCTACGGACGTACCGCCCCTGCGGGGCTACGAGTATTTCGCCCATGCCCCATGCCCCATGCTTAAAAGACCTCAAGTATTCTGATTTACCCCCCCTGATTCCGTGTGCGGTACGGCGGCTTCAGCCAGTTGTCCGGCTTCTGCGGGTTTTGCCCTGTGACCGTCGATGATGACGACCAGGTTGCGGTAGACATCCATCTCCTTCTGGTCGCTGAGGATCAGCCTCCAGGCCTTTTTGTTCAGTATCCCCCAGTTTTCCCTTTTCGCAACCTTGATATAGACCGGAACGGTGAGTGCCGTGCACAGCAGGAGGATGACAGATCCCAGCCGGAAGATGCCCAGGCCGTCGAGCAGGAAGGCCGTTGCGATGACAAGGATATTGGCGGCGGCGATTAAAAGGGTGGCCCGCCGGTGATTGAGGCCCGCCCTGAGCAGCAGGTGGTGGATGTGCCGGTTGTCGGCTTTCATGGGCGGCTGGCGGCGGATGAGCCTGATGATTATCACCCTGAGCGAGTCGAAGAGCGGTACGATGAGCACGGCAATCGAGACCGAGGGAGATGAATGGAGTTTGATGAAAGGGGAGGGGCCGGCATTGATCTCGTTGAACCGTATTGCCATTACGGTGAGGATGAACCCGATGACGAGCGAGCCGGTGTCGCCCATGAATATCTTGTTTCTGCCGTTTGAAAGGTTAAAGCCCATGAACACCATCAGCGAGCCCGCGAGGGCGGCGGAGGCGATCGCGAAGCCCCTGTCGCCCGACAGCCAGAACCATGTTCCGAAGGCAGCGGAGGCGATTATTCCCACCGAGGCCGCGAGACCGTCGATACCGTCGATGAGGTTGAATGAGTTTATTATTATCACGATCAGGAAGACGGTCAGTGCGAACGATGCCCACACGGGTATGTGCCGGATGCCGAGGAAGCCGTGCAGGTCAGTGAATTTCAGGTCGGTGAAGAGGAAGAGGATGGTGCCCGCGGCAACCTGGAAAATGATCTTCTTCCACGGGCTGACGGTGATCATGTCATCCTTCAGGCCGATAAAGAAGAGCATTATCACCGTGGCGGTGAGGAAGGGCAGGCCTGTCATGAACCGGCTGCCGGCCAGCAGCAATCCGAATGAGAAGCCCCCGAAGATGGCGACGCCGCCCAGGGCAGGGATCTCGCTGCGGTGGATCTTGTGGGTACCCGGAGGGTCGCTGAGTTTCCTGTGCCTTGCAACCCTTACTATCTTCGGAAGCGAATACAGCGAAACACACACCGAGCCGGCAAAAGCCAGCAGAAGAGCCTGTCAGTCATTTAATTCAACAGGGGTCATCCTTCAGAAATGATGTGAAGACAACAGACAAAAGCTAAAGGCAAAAGAACAATAATAAAAGGAGAAAAAACAGAAAAGTGTGAAAAAAATAAAGAGCAACAAACAAAAAATTACAAGCGGTAAACGATAAACGATATACAATTGTTCACACCCCTTCACTTTACAACCGCCTGTTGCGCCTCCTGAGCATTTCGGTAAAAACGCACCACAGGAAGAGAGGTGTTGAGATAAAATTCCTTTTCCAGAGCCTGCGCGGTTCACGGACGAGACGCGGCAGCCATTCGAGCCCCAACCTGATCCATATTTTCCCGGGACGTTTCACCGTTCCGGCGTAGAAGTCGAAAACCGCGCCCACGGGGCATATAAGGGGGGTGTTCAGTTTCACCCGGTGCTCATGCACCCATTTCTCCTGCTTTGGAGCGGTCATGCCGACAAAAAGCACATCGGGACTGAAAGCGTTTACCATACTGATCATGGCATCATTCTCGGCAGCGGTAAATGCATCCCTGAAGGGGGGGCTGAATGATCCGGCCCTTACCCCGGGGTGTTCCCGCGCCATTCTCTCCCTGATCCTGTTCAGGGTTTCTTCTGACGCGCCGAGGTAGAAACATGACCCGCCGCGTTTATCAAGTGTTTTGATGATCAACTCGTGCAGGTCCGAGCCGGCCAGCTTTTCAATTTTCCGCCCTTTAAGCACCCGGGCGGCAAGCTGAATGCCGGTGCCATCGGGTATAAGGATATCAGCCGCCATCAATGCCTCACGAAACCGCCCGTCTTTCCCGGCAATTATTAACGAGTGGGGATTAAGGGTTGCTATCACACCTTTCACCCCGTCGGCCAGGTAATCTGCCGGCCCGGTATATACATCATATCCCATTACCGGAACGGTCATGTTTCTGTGATAAAGATCCGGGGACATTATTTTCTTTTAGCTGTTTAACCTGCCCTGTTCGCCGCAGGCGATGCGGTATTGCAGAAAACACGGTGCGGCGATGGATTTTTACCGCGTAGCGGTTTAACATTGGGCCGTTTCGTGCGGACGTTTGTAAAACCTCTCCGAGGTATAACACGTTTATATGATTCCGTTTGCTACAATACCGGAAGCCCTACGGGCTATTTTGAAAATTGTTTAACCTCTCCGAGGTATATCCACCAATCAATGGTGTCGTTTGTTACAGGACCGCAAGCCCTACGGGCTATTTTGGAAATTGTTTAACCTCTGCGAGGTATATCCCGATTAAATGGCCCCGTTAGCTACAGTACCTGAAGCCCTACGGGCTATGGTAAATTTGTTTAACCTCTTCGAGGTAAATCCCCCTATCAATGGTGTCGTTTGTTACAGTACCGCAAGCCCTGCGGGCTATTCGTGGAATAACGGGTAATAATCAATGGCAACATGATAGATTTTATTATGCCGGCACCCATCGCCGCAGGCGATATGTTCGTGTCGTACAAATAAATTTTATTCGCCGTAGGCGATAAATTCTTGTAGAAAACACGGTGCCGGGACGGGTTTTTACCGCGGAGCGGTTGAACATTTGAGCCGTTTTATGCAGACGTTTGTAAAACCTCTCCGAGGTATAACACGTTTATATGATTCCGTTTGCTACAATACCGGAAGCCCTACGGGCTATGGTAAATTTGTTTAACCTCTCCGAGGTATATCCACCAATCAATGGTGTCGTTTGCTACAGGACCGCAAGCCCTACGGGCTATTTTGGAAATTGTTTAACCTCTTCGAGGTATATCCCGATTAAATGGCCCCGTTAGCTACAGGACCGTAAGCCCTACGGGCTAATTGTAAATTTGTTTAACCTCTCCGAGGTATATCCACCAATCAATGGTATCGTTTGTTATAGTACCGCAAGCCCTGCGGGCTAGTCGTGGAATAACGGATAATAATCAATGGCAACATGATATATTTTATTATGCCGGCACCCATCGCCGCAGGCGATATGTTCGTGTTGTACAGATAAATTTTATTTGCCGCAGGCGATACATTTTTGTAACCGTACAAATAAATTTTATTCGCCGCAGGCGATCCATTCTTGTAGAAAACACGGTGCCGGGACGGGTTTTTACCTCGGAGCGGTTGAACATTGGGCCGTTTTATGTGGATGCCGGTAAAACCCCGGTAAGGATTTCAACCATTCTGTTCTCAAACCTTTCAAGGGTGAATTCGCGCTCATATCGGGCCCGTCCGGCTTTTCCCATTTTTCTGCGAAGCTCCTGATCCCTGATCAGAATTTCAAGCTTGTCTGCCAATGCCTCTGAATCTTTCTGTGGCACAAGAAAATCCGTAATACCATCATCAATAATATCAGGTATTGCTCCTTCAAAGGTTGATACAACAGGCAGGGAATATTGCATAGCCTCGAGTAGTACCAATGGAAAACAGTCATTAAAAGATGGGTGAACAAAAATGTCGGCAGATTTCAGTAACCTATCCTTTTCTGCTCCATGTTTCGGCCCAATAACCGAAATCTTACTTTCAATACCTTGATCTCTAATTATTTTCTCAACTTCAACCTTAGTCAGCTCAGCATCCCCACCAACTATGGTACAGTGAAAGTCAATGTCTCTGCCTTTTAGAAGTTTACAAGATTCAATTAAGACCAACACACCTTTGGACCTGATGAGGTGTGATAGGAACAGGATCTCTGTTGGTTTGCCAGGAGCGCCAGTTTCGTAATCTGCTTTCTTCAATTCATTGTGTTGGGCGCTGTCAGGAATTCCGTTCGGGCAATAAAACACTCTGCTCTCAGGCACATATCTCCGGACGTCAGGATAAAGATGATCTGAGAGCAGAATTATGTATGAGTTTCTGAATACAAACCGGTAGAGAAGATTATCGAAGAATCTGTCTTGCCTGGTACTTACGCCCTTATTATGGTAGTGGAGAATTGTTCTGACGCCAAATAGTTTCACAAGTGCAATCAGTGGCATGTCCTTGTAAAACCCTGGACCCTTTGCAGTTGGAGTCACATAACATAGTTCAGGCCGGAAAACAACCAATTGCTTTATAACTCGAAAGAATAGAGCAAAATAGCGAAGAACTTTACGAAGGCTGTTCCGGCCAATAACTTCAACTGTATTTGATGTTCCGAGATTAATGAAGCGTGCAATAAAGGCGTCGTTGATTTGTCGGCCGTCCTTCACATATTGACCCATAACAGCTGCGCCGTGTACAGGAGGAGGCAGATGCAGGATAAATAGTACTTTTCTCATTCTTCTAATAAAGAGCTGTAGATTGAGTTTATCATTTCAATCTTATTCTCCCATGTGAATTCGGAAGCGCGATCCAGAGCCCCTTCACTAAGCCGTTGCCGGTAGTGCTCATCATTATAAATTCTCTCAAGTGCGCCGGCAAAATCCCTGGCAGCTTTCGAAGGATTGGTAACCGGTATTTTAACCCCGCAATTCTCTGTTATCACGTCAGAAAAGCCACAGTGATCAAGACAAATTACAGGAAGACCACACGACAGAGCCTCGAGAGTAACAGTCGATGTCAGATCACTTATGCTGGTTATACAGAATACATGACCAGACTGCATCACCTCAAGCGCTTTGCCCCGTTCAAGCCAGCCATACCATTTACAATATTTATTGATCCCTAAACTCATTGATTTCTTTTCCCATCTGGACGTCATTTCCCCCGAGCCGAGGATATGACATTCAAATGCAAAACTTACTGTGGCTAAAGAATTAAGGAGCAACGGAAGATTTTTTCCGGGCGTATGCAAACCACTCCAGATTATCCGCAATGGAGCATCAGCTTCCCCACGCTTTGATAAACCGTTTTGCTTCACGAGTGTCTGGCCGACCTCGTTTATAATTGTTGTTTCTTTACCCCAAAGTTGCCTAATTAGTAAAGCATTACCAGTGGTTGCAGCAATTATCGCGGAGTGTGAATGGTTTGCCGCCTTTCGAGGCCTTGACAGGGATTGTCTTTGCAGGAAATTAATAATGTTTCTGCTGCAGTAAAACAGGCATCCCTTCAAACCTAATGATGGTATAAACTTCCATGGTGAGTTTTCAAGTCCTCCTACCGGTCCCCATACAAAAGGCTTAGAAATCTTCCACAGATAGCCGGGTTCACGATAGCCCACCATATTCAACTGGTGTATAATATCAAAATCTTCAGCCTGATCCAGCTTCTGTGCCAGCTTAAATGCCTTTTGCTGCCACCGGCGATAAAACCGGTAATAAGAAGGTGGCCAAATCTTTCTGAGCCATTTATTTCGTTTTTTGACTATGAAATAGAATTTAAGATTCTCTTTTAACTCTGTATATTTTGCAAGGTATTCATCAACTGGCAGTTTGAATTTTTCTTCAGATATTACATGAACCTCATGATACCTCGACAAGCCAATTACAAAATTCCAACCCATGCCGGGCTCAGAACCACGACCCGGGCTGCATGCATAGGCCGAGACAAGTATTTTAAGCTTTCCCGGCATAAAAACTCAAATTCTGATAATGTGGAACCAGCCGCGTGTTGCCCTTTCCGGACTCTATATCAAGTTTTATGGCAGCGAATGCTTCCAGGTAAGGCTTCCAGTCAAGGCTGCCAAAAAAATCCGTTATATGCCGGAGATTATCTTCCAGTATCTCCTCAATCTTCATGCCCGGATTAAGAAGAAAATTAGTCTGGAAAACAAAAGTAAAGATATCATAACCCATTGGGTAATAACCTGCCATTTCCCAGTCAAAAGCCTTTATTGTTCCATTGACATCCATAAGATTCCATGGGCAAAAATCCCCATGGGCAAAACTTGTCTTCAGATCTGCAGGCGAATTCAAAGAGCCTTTGGCATCAATTGAGGAAATTCTTTTTGAAATCTGGATAATACTGCTATTCAGATTTTTTTCAGATAATCTCTTCCCAATAAAAAGCTCTGTTTTTATGAATGAAAAGTTTCTGGCTGCAGTATGATTAAATACCGCAGGTGACAAATCACTGCCCTGAAGCGACATTAAGACCGAATATTCATTTTCGACAAGCTTAATTGCAGTTTCGGTCCGGCCATATTTTAAGAAAACCGGATTGCCGTTGCAGACCGCAATTACTGTTATCTTCTGTTCCGGCCCCGGTGATCCGGAATTAATTGCAATTATTGAATCATCACCCAGAATCTCTCTTATATGACCTTCAGGAACATACTTTTCAATATTGGGTTTAGAAAAGATAATTCTGTACAAACGGATGTTCTTCCACATCCGCCATGATACAGCCCCAACCATGGTGTAAGGCTGATAAAATGACTTGAAAATGGGATACTTGCTGCATTCCGGCTGGAAGAAATACTGTGGGGCATAGGGATGCAGGTACGAGTAACGCATAATTTATCTAAGCATTACACTTTCGAATCTCCGGGCCATCACTCCAATAATGGCTTTCAGTGTATCATCAGCAGATTCTTCAATACTCTTGCCGGTGTCAATCCAAATGGCGCGTCTATGATTCTTACAAAATTTTCTTAGAACAATGACCTGCCTTTCAACCTCAGGCAAAGGAAGCTCAGGCTTTCGTGAATGTATGATTTCAGGTTCTGTGCCCAGACATAAGATTATATCAGGTTCGGGAATGAATATCTGTCCTAAACGTATCACCCAGGCAGGTAAGTTGATCCTCGATCTGCGCTGGTCAATATAATAATCGTAATAGTACCGGTCAAAAATAAAAACACAGGCCTTTGTAGATTGCTTTGGAAATACTTTCAGGTAATAACCAAACACATAATCCATCAGGTAATAGCTCCATCTTATTAACGAAACCAGATACCCTGAAGGGAGGCTTGCATGCGGATCTGTTACTGGTCCTGATTGTGCTGCCTTTTTGCCCGATAAACGAGCCAGGGGAGAGAGCCAACCGGGTCTTAAATGTTTGTAATAAACAGCCTTATGAAAGGTTTCGTTTAGGACCGGTGTAAGCATGTCAATTAAGGTGCTCTTTCCGGACCCGTCTGAACCAATAAATGCTATTGAGTAACCGGGTCTCCTGAAAAAACGGTTCAGTTTAGGCGCTTTATATAGAAGATTGTACCATTTGTTCGGGAAGTCGGCACTTAACTCTTTAACCAGTCTTTTTACTTCAGCCTCATTATACCCACCGGGGTTACACTTCTTCAGAGCTTCGGCTGTATTTGATTTACACAAGGGTTTAAAAACAGAGTCAAGGAACTCATCATTGAGAGAGTGTTCCACAAATGCTTTGTAATGTTTCTCAGAACATGTTTTGTTATTCAGAAGTTCTTTTAGTAAAGTGACATATGAATCTGCAGGTTTATCAAGAACATGAATATTGTTGTAAGAAATGGTATTAGTCTGAATAACATCTTCTGTAATAATAGTTTGCCCACGATAAATGATCGCATCAATATACAGGTCTATCATCAAGCCCCAAGGTTTATTCACTTTCCCGATCAGGCATATTTTTGGACAATTTTTCGATTTTATAATGGACACTACACTACCTTTATTTACAGTAACAGTTTCAGAAAGTACTTCCCAAAACTCAGGCAATTGTTCTTTCTTTATGAGAATATCCAAATCACTTCCTGCTGTTGAATAAGGCAGGTTACTATAATTGCGAAGGACGCAATAACTAATATTATATAAGTTAAGATTCAAAAAGAATTGTTTCAGAAAGATCATGATTCTGTCAGGAGGTCAGTTCAAAGGCGCTTGCAGTTAAATCACCGGGATTTACAGTTTCTGTGCCACAACCCAATATGCAAGAGATAAATATTCTTTAAAAGGTTTCTGATATAGCTTTCCCATGATTGCATTTACTTTTTGAAATTTTCAACCAATGAAGCAATTGCGTCTTCGTAATGCAGTAACATCCTGGAGTTTTTTATCTCTCCCTGTTGCGAAAAGAGAAATTCCTTGTTTAGACACTCCAACATTTTGTTTACCATATCCTGAATATCAGATGGATCAATCATTGTGCCATTCACCCCGTCTTGGATCAGGCAGGTACTTCCTGCCACATTAGAGACCAGTGAATAACAGCCTGCAAGTAAAGCCTCATTGACAACTGCACCAAATCGCTCATAAGAGCTAGGCAGAATAAACACTCCAGCTATCAGATACCAAGCCCACAAATTTATTCCTTCAAACCTCCCTGGCAGGATTACTGCCTCATTAAGCCTCTTTTTTTCAACCTCATCCCTAAGAGTCTGCTCCATATATCCCGACCCTACAAGTAGCAACCGGGTATTTTTATCTGTGCCATAAACGATTCTGAAAGCTTCAATCAGTCTCTCAAGGTTTTTTTCGTGAGCAAATCTTCCAACATACAGAAATATCTTTTTATTCGTCAAATTATATTTCTTTTCATACTGGCCCGCCTGGGAAAGGCTGTCTGACAACTCTTTTCCAAAGCCATCTTCTTTTCTTATTATTGGGAAAACAATAAATCTGGGGGGAAATCTATCAGTATACCAATCGGCCACTTCAGAATTAGTAACAATCATACCGTTAATGATCTTCAAAATCAGCCCACGTGCTATTTTTTTCAGCAACGAAGCGTTTTGGGTCATACGAATGTTATCGTCACAAATAGTGTATATGGTTGTTTTTCTTCGTAATATGACAATTGACAGCTTCGCGATTATATTTACTAAGTTAAACTCAGGGCAAATTATTATATCTGGCTTTTATGACTTGATTACCCTGAAAACACCAAATCGGATGATATACCTTCCCGGCAGATTAATACCATTTAACAAGTAATTGCATTTAAAATTTACCCTGGCTTTTAATCTTTGCTGATCAAATTTCTGGCCTAACAGATTATTATTGAAAAAATAGAAGGTAGAAGCAAAATGATCGGCGAGTGAATTGAAGAAATCAATTCGGTAGGGTGCTAGTGCCGGGTGGAATATGACCAATTTCAGGTTGTTCATAATTCAACGAAATAGGACTTCTTTATAAAACAGTTCACTTTTAAGAACGAATTTTTCTTCAGTGAAATTTTGCTTTGCGCGCTGATTTGCATTAACAGCCAGATATTTGGCAAACTCCTTATTGTCTATAAGTTGTATAATTGCATTAGCCCACTCTTGCGGGTCAAATGGATTTACAACCAAGCCAGATTCATTGTGAATTATCAATTCGGGTAGTGCGCCGGCATTTGATACAATAATAGGCCTGCAGGCAAGCATGGCTTCTGCAACAGCAATCCCAAAGCCTTCATCATATGCAGGATGGACAAAAATATCACAGGAATTCAATAGCGCTCCAATGTCAGACCGGTAACCTAAAAGAAAAATATTATCGAATAACCCTAATTCTCCGATTAAAGTCTCAAGTTTCTGTCTTTCGGGGCCATCACCAGCTACATAGAAATAAATATTTTCCCTTTGCAGTTTATTAATAATTATGTCAAATGCCCGAATAACAACTTCTATGTTTTTCAAATCAATCAAGCCAGCAACATCTAATAATGAATGATTTTTTAATATATCATTAGGCGAATCTTCTTTAACTCTTTGATCTGTCCCATTATAAATTATCTTAGCCACTTTATTCTTTAGAATCCTGAATTGCTTTTCCTTTTGGGCTTTCACATATTCTGAGATATAGATAAAGGCATCAATCTTTTTGTAGACAAATCTTAAAACTATGGATTTGATTCCTTTGGGCTTCATTCCATTTTCAAAACTTACCACAATTTTAACGTTAGGTCTAAATAACTTTACCAAAAAGCCGAGGCCTTCACCCATTGAAAAGTATGCGTGAACAATGTTAATATTTTCCTTATCTATAATATCTATTAATCTCGTTAAATGCCTGAAAACATTCCGACCAAAAAATCCCTCATAGATTTTGGCACCCGTCTTTATAAATTCTGGTTTAAACTCCGGATAGGTGTTATGCCAGATATATAATGACGAATTAGAACCAAAATAACGCAATAACCCTAAAGCCTTCTTCGGGGTACCTCCATATATATTATAAGAAGATAAAATAAATAGAATACGCATAGAGTATTATTTTCGTAAATTTTGAATCAGTTTTCTGAGCCATACTATTCTTCTTAAAGGCTCCGTTGTAATTACATAAAAATCATTTATCATGCCCGGAGAAAAACATTTTCCCCCGTAGCGCCTACGAATACCAATCAATTCTTTGGAAAACAAGAAAGTACCTCTTGCTGTTTTTGATGCAGGTTGAATTCTGAACTCTCCTAACGTTTCATTAATATATGCCATCGTTTTAATTTTGGCAATTCGGATAAACAAATCGCTATCCATCGCATAATTAAGCTTTTCATTGAGGTACCCAATCTTCTTAAAGAGCTCTCTTTTGAAAAAGGTCGAATTTTGAGTTATCCCCCTTGCATGGTTTATCAAGTAATCAGCCGTGTATTCCCGTGATTTGATGACTCGTTGAATCTCCCCATTAACATTAATTACAGCCTGGTTTCCTACGACAGCAATTTCTTCTGGGTTACAATTGAAAAATTCAGCAACCTTAATCAAGGCACCAGGGGCCAACCTGTCATCCGAATTAATCCATCCAATGATATCCCCTGTAGCTCTTTTAAAGCCCTTATTGAGCCCTTCACTCTGGCCATTATCCGGTTCTGAAATCCATGTTAAATACTTGTCATACTTTTTAAGAATATCCAAAGTTTGATCCTTAGATCCTGCATCTATGATAATATGCTCCACATTTGAATACTCCTGATTTAATACAGATAGAATATTATCCTCTATAAATTGTCCTTGATTAAACGAAACAGTAATTATCGAGATTTTAATACCTAACATCCCCTTTCTGTTATTATTTCCCAACATCCTGAGCAGGTAACTTCTGATTATGTAGTAGCTGCTAAGTTTCTTACTTCTTCCATCAATTCCTCCTCGCCTTCCAAATTCACCAAGTACCTATGCGCAACAAAGAAATACAGCATATACTCAATATAATTAAAGAATATTGTTGTCTGGACATAATTAACAGAAGAGCCGATTACTACTGCAACCATGGCAAGACCAATATATTGATTAACGCCTGAGGCACGTAACCTTTTAAGTCCCCAAAAAAGAAAATAGAATATTGGAACTATTCTTATTGCAAGGCCGAGATAACCTTCACAAAAAATTACAGGTGCAACCAAGGTATCGCCACCTAAAACAAACTTATAGCTGCCTCTCTTCCCGAATCTTGTATAACCTTTGCCAAAAATAATATCCCCGGTGGATTCTACTTCCTGAATTGATGTTTCAATAAGCCTTGTCCTGTAAGCGTATGTGCCAGTATTTTCCTTCAATTCTACTTTAATTGTTGTATCAAACTTGACTTTCAGGAATTGATAAACATCATTTTTTAATGAAACTACAATTATAAAAAAGAATACAAGGCTGATTATTATTTGAAGCACTCGTTTAAAGAAGCCAGACTTACGTTTCAAAATATAGAAGAAAAGAATTATGCTAAGAGTAATTAAACTAGTGAATATAAAATTCCTTGTTGCAGAGATATAAACGATAAAAAGAGAGAAAAGTGTTATGAGGATAGTTAAGGGACGAAAGCTTAGCAATGTTAAGTAAAAACTTATTACAAAGAATAGTGGAAAATAAACCGGATATCCAGACAGGTTTCGTGTAATTGTAATACCCTGATGTGTTTCTTCAGTTATTTCTTTGATATTATCATAAATCCCAAGGCCCAGATAATTAATGAAGTATAGAACTAGATTAATTGTAAATAGAACAAATGCCCATTTAAATATGCGTCTAATTCTGTAATTATCTATCGAATTGAAAAAACAAAGAAATGCAAGACACGAAATTGGAGTATTGAAACCCATCCTGAAAACTGTAAATGCCTCTCGAAATGGGATACCTTGAAAAAGACTTACAATAAAACGTATTAGCACAAATAGTACTAAAATAATTAACAATCTGCCAGGGTAGGTTCTTGTAATTCCATGAAGGCTTCTCCAACAGACAAAAAGTAAAGGCATAGCCAGAAGCCAGCTAAGTAAACGTAGATCAAAAAGGCCTGGAATATAAAAAACCCTATAGGAAATCAAGCCTAAAAAACTAGAAGGAATTAGAAATAAACTAATTACAATGTAAGTATCGACTACTTTATTTTTTGAGAGAGTTGTGGATACCATAGAATATTCTTGTTATCTGGAAGATCTCCAAATATTATCATGAAGCCTTTCCCTGAACTATAAATATCCTCTTCAGAAAGAGGCGAAGGTTTAACATGGAGGCAAAATAAAAATTAAGTTCACCCTCAGTAATAAGCCTAAATATTCGTGTAAAAAGAACGAATACTCCAATTATTACAGAAGGGTAAATAATTAAATCTAATAGGCTGTGTCCAATAAAGTGACTAATTCCCAGACAAGTAATAGTACAAATTAAACCAAGGATAAACATCTTAAGATAATAAAAGCGTTCGTCAAAGTATTTCGCCCCTAGGAATAGTTTTTGATAATAATTCCCTAGCGCAAAAGAAGCCAAATAACCTCCCAGGTTTGATATTATAATGGTATACATACCATATGTCCTGAACAGTCCAAAGAACAAAACAAGATTAACAATCACATTGAGTAGCTGTATTAAAATATTCTTTTCAGCTTTATTGGTTGCAATTAAAAATTGATATATAGGCACAATTGGAAATGAGAACAACAATACCATCATTGTCTGGGAAATGACAAATATTGAAGCATCTATATAGTTTTCTGAACCGATCCATAACTTAACAAGAATGGTCAAGGTAAAAGCCAATGTAATAGAGACTGGGATCGCGATGAGTACCAGTATTTTTGATAAATCAAAAAGCCTGGCTTTTAATATCTTTTTGTTCTCAAAATGAGCAATAAATGGCACAAGTGGGTATAATGCTTTAGAAAATATACTATAAAGCTGACCTTTAACTTTTAATCCGATTTCATACAACCCTACGGCATTTAATCCAATGAAATTTGATAAGAGCAATTTTGAGAGAGGTTCAAATAAGAAGCCAATTAGCCCTGTCATATATATTTTAATACCAAAGGTAATTTGCTTTTTTGCCACCCTTAGGAATTCATGCCAAAACCCTTTAATGTCCGATTTACCCCAAGTTTTTCTCGAAATTATAGATAAAATAATAAACCATATAATGGAGGCCGACAACGCCATTAACCCAACCTCAGGTAGTCGGCCTCCCATTTTTACAACAGTAATAATCCCCACCCAATATATGAGGCTGTAAATAAACTGACAGGCATTTGTGATATGTATCTTTTGTAAAGCATCGAGAATAGCGGTATTTATCTGTCCTAATAAAAGAACTGCATTTGAAATGATCAATAAGTAAAACAAGGTTGTCGATTCCTTGAGGTAACCGTCAGGAATTTTAAGAATATCCTTGATAATAACCCTCCCCAATAAAAAGACTATAATACTGATCACAAAAATCAGAAACACAAGTAGTGTTCTGGTGACTGCAATATCAAGATCAGACTCCCTGCATTTTCCTTGTTTGGCCACATAAACTAGTAGAGCGCTGTTTAAACCAAAATTGACAATGAAATTTAAGTTCCCAACCACTGTGACTACGGAAAAAGCTCCATAAAGTTCCAAGCCCAAAGTGTTTATAAAAACAGGTACACTTAACAGGGTGAGAATAGCAGTAAGTAGTACCTGGACAGTTCCTGATAATGAGTTCCTAATTAACTTGACCTTTGACAAAGTTACTGAAAATGATAGTTGAGGATTTTAAAAAGGTAAATCAGAAAGCTAAAGTTAAACCTATCAAGAATATGAGGTATTCAAAAAAAGACAATCTACTTGTAATAAATGATGGCTTTGGGGGCATACAAAACCTCCGGTTTCTATTGAAACCAGTTTGAACTTCTTTTTATCAAGATACAAAATCATATCAGGCAAGATTAATTCTCTTTCATACAATGGTATAATAGAAGTTTCTAGTTGTATTAAGACAACGTTAACTAAGGAATCAGAAGCCCCTTCCAACACTTCTCTTTCAAATCCTTGAGTATCAATTTTCATCATCAATCTATCACCTTTTTTGTAGAATTGATTAAAAATTGTATCGACCTTCCTAATACATACTCGCTCTTGCCCAACATATTGAGATCCAGGGGCAGCTATCATATGGGATTCCAGCATCGGGAGAAAAGAACTTGAAAAGGAATTGCCTGCCACATTAATTAACCTTTCAGAATCATTATTACCTAAAGCAAAATTATAAGCTGACCACTTTTTATCTTTTTTGGCAAGAGCATTTAGTTTACTATAAGGCTCAGAAAGTGGTTCAAAGGAAGCTATTTCACCTTTAAATCCAAGCTCCCTAAGACTCCCTGAATATTGGCCCGTATTAGCCCCTATATCCAAAAGTTTATTAATTCTATAATGATTGATGAGCTGTAGTCTACGCATCAAATCTCCGTTAGGATACTTATTAATAGATATTCCAAATTTGCGTAGTATTTTATTTATTTTTCCTGTCATTTGATCTACTTTGATTTTATGTCACATGTAGAAATGTAAGATTCAATATTTTATACTACTAATTCAAGTTTACAGTGCAATTCCTTTTTCTGTATTTTTTCTTTGACATGTATATTTGGATATTACCTATACCAAAATTGAAGTTAAAGGCATGCTTGATGGTAACCTGATCAACCATGCCAGAAACAACGAATACAGCCTTGCCATAGTTTTCAATATTTAGTATACGTTTCTATTCATCAGACAATTAAAGGTGTACACTGAAGGTTTAATTTGGAACTGCCACATTTATCCGGACAGTAAGTTAAGCTAAAATCGCTTAATTTAACGGATATGAAAAAAAGAAGAAAGTATGATCGGGAGTTCAAGCAAATGGTTGTTGAGCTTTCCCTCACAAGAGATGATCTTTCAGTTCTGGCATCGGAACTGGATATCCGGGTAGACCTGATCTATCGCTGGAGACGTGAAGCTTTGGCCAATTTGGATGCCAGCTTCCCGGGCCAGGGTAACAAAGTGATGACAGAGGAACAAAAGGAACTGGCCCGTTTAAAGAAGGAGCTTCGCGATACTCAATTAGAGCGTGACATCTTAAAAAAAGCTGTAAGCATTTTCTCCAGGAGCGATGGCAAATATTCCAATTCATAAAGGCACACACCTGTATGTTTCCCATTGAGAAGATGTGTAAAGTATTAAAGGTAAGCAGGAGTTCATATTATTTCTGGCTCA
>ERZ795061.1812-NODE-1812-length-20345-cov-9.814046_pt1 | contig 20345 bp, 20 predicted proteins | sample MGYA00375145_ERZ795061 | MGnify/ENA primary metagenome ERZ795061 (study PRJEB30190, sample SAMN05720144) | anaerobic digester metagenome | isolation source: active sludge of municipal wastewater-treating anaerobic digesters | place: USA | collected 2014-12-22 ... | reverse complement strand
GATGGAAGAGAGTGACTGGAGTTCAGACGTGTGCTCTTCCGATCTATCTTCGCGCCTTTGCCCACGGATGGGTCCGCCGCATTGGCCATGAAGCGGACGGCGCGCAGCGCGCCTTCTTCGCGGGCAAGATAGTATGGCACAGGCTCACCGCCCGCGCCCGCGCCGGCATCACCTGCTGTGACGTGGATGAAGACCGCCTTTTCCTGCGGCTCATCCATGCCGTGATAGGCCTCAGGGTTCATGAACAACTGCCAGTCGTCCTGGTGGGCGACCGTGAAGATGCTGACCATGGGCGGCGAAGGCGTCGGCGCCTCCGGCGCGGTGGGCGCCGACGCACAGGCGCCGGCAGCCGCAAGAAGAACGCCAGATAGAACGTGCTTGATCATCATCGTCTCCTTGCCGCCTTCGTCTGCGTGATCGATCAGCCAGCCCACACGGCCGGCTTGCGGCCGATCCAGGGTTGGGCTGCTTCGATCTCGTAGGCGAGTTCGAGCAAGGTTTTCTCCGCCCCATTCGCGGCAGAGAACTGGATGCCCACAGGCAGGCCGCCGGTCGTCCAGCCAAGCGGCAGGCTGATTGCGGGCGCGCCCGAGATGTTGTGGATCAGCGTGTAGCCGACCTCGTGCAGCAGGCGCTCGCGCAGCGTATCGAATGGCACGTCGCCGCGCAGGAAGCCGAGCGGCGAGGGCGGCGAGGTGAAGACCGGTGAGATCACAACGTCGAAGCCCTTGATCCATTCGTCATAGGCGGTGGCGGCGGCCAGCAGGCGCGTCTGCAGCGCTTCGATATCGGCGGGCTTCAGGCTGGCGGCGTTGGCGGCCATGCGCAGCGTGAAGGGTTCGACCATCGTCTCGTCGGCTTTCTTGCCGAGCAGCTTTTCGACGCCCGCAACATCCTGCGCGGCGCCGAGCGACCAGTAGGCGAGGAAGTCATCGCCGAAGGTCGGCGCGGTCGGCCATTTGGTCGTGCCGGTGATGGTGTGGCCTTGCGCTTCGAGCAGCTTGGCCGTGGCTTGCAGGATGCCGCCGACTTCGGCTTCCGGCTCCGCGCCGCCAAAGCCGGTCGTCAGCACGCCAACCTTGAGGCGCGCTTTGCCGGGGCCAGTGACCACGCCGACCGCCGGGAAAACGGCGCCGCCGCCAGTGGCTTCGCAAGCGGCGAAGAAGCCCGCCGTATCGCGAACCGTGCGCGAGACGACGCCTTGCACGGCAAGATCAAGCGGGCGTGCGCCGGGTTGTTCGTCGATCATGCGGCCGCGGGAGGGCTTGAGGCCGACAAGGCCGTTGTTGGCGGCCGGGAAGCGGATCGATCCGCCGCCATCGTTGGCATGCGCCATCGGCACAACGCCTGCAGCCGTTGCGGCAGCGGCGCCGCCGGACGAGCCCGCGGTCGAGCGCGTCGTGTCCCACGGATTTTTCGACGGCGCGAAGGCGAGGGGCTCGGTGGTCGGCAGATAGCCATTCTCGGGCGCTGCGGACTTGCCGATGCAGATCAGGCCGGCGGCAAAGGTGGCGGCGACGAAGGTGTCGTCCTTTTCAGCAGGCGGCTGGCCAGCCGTGGCGGCGGAACCGAAGCGCGTGACGACGCCAGCGACGTTATCGAGATCCTTGATCAGGAACGGCACGCCAGCGAACGGGCCGGTGACAGCGCCTTTCGCTTTCTCACGCGCCATCGCGAACGTGTCGGTGACCATGAAGTTGATCTGCGGCTGCACGGCTTCGGCGCGCTTGATCGCTTCTTCCACGGCTTCGGCGGCGCTGATCTCCTTGCTACGGATCATCGATGCGAGCTGCGTCGCGTCCGGCAGGTCGTGGCTCGCCTCGGGAACGGCTGCGGGCGTAACCGCTGCCGGGGCGCAGGCCGCGAGGCCCGTGCCATAGACTGTCGCCAGAAGGCCCCGCCGTGTCAGCCGCATCCGTCTCTCCCTTGGATATTGTTTTGCGAATCAATCGCAGTTGACGCCATCCGGCGCAAGCGGCGCCGCTAGGTCAGCACCGGGAAATGTGCGTGCTTGCGGCGCGTGGTTCGATCAGGCGGGCCCGATCAGGTCCCACGCATTGCCGCAGATGTCCTCGAACACCGCGACCTTGCCATAGGCCTCGCTTCGCGGCGCTTCGCGGAAGCGCACGCCTTCCCGGACCATGCGCGCGTGATCGCGATCGAAGTCATCGGTTTCCAGGAAGAGGAAAACGCGTCCGCCGGATTGATTGCCGATAGCGGCTTCCTGTTCCGCGCCAGTCGCGCGCGCGAGCAGCAACGCCGCGCCGCGTTTGCCCGGCGGTTCGACAACGACCCAACGCTTCGCCTTGCCCATGTCGATATTCTCGACAAGTTCGAAGCCAAGGCAGCGCGTGAACCAGTCGATGGCTTCGTCGTAATCGCGAACGACAAGGGCAAGCTTGGCGATACGCATCAGGAAAGCCCATGAATGTTGCCGTGGACATCAACCGACATGATCTCGGCGGCCGGCGCGCGTGGAAGACCGGGCATCGTCATCAGGTCGCCGCAGATGGCGACAACGAATCCCGCGCCTGCCGAGAGGCGCACTTCGCGCACGTCGAGGACATGGCCCTCGGGAGCGCCCAGCTTTGTGGGATCGGTCGAGAATGAATACTGCGTCTTGGCGATGCAGACCGGCAAACGTCCAAATCCCGCAACCTCCCATCGCTTCAGCTGCGCGAGAATCTTCTGCGAGGCTTCGACGCGGTCAGCCCGATAGATACTCTTGGCGGTGGCTTCGATCTTCGCCATCAGGGGCAGGGCGTCGTCATAGAGCACATGGAAGTCGTCCTGCTTCCTCGCCAGTGTTGCGATGACGGCTTTGGCCAGCTCTTCCGCGCCTTTGCCGCCTTCCGCCCAGTGGCGGCACACATAGGCCTCTGCGCCCATGCTCGCGACGATGCGCTTGACGGTTTCCACTTCCGCCGCTGTGTCGCTGGTAAAGTGATTGAGCGCGACAAGCACGGGCAGGCCATAGTTGCGCAGGTTCTCGATATGGCGCTGGATGTTGACCGCACCGCGCGTCAGCGCCTCGACGTTCTCGGCGCCAAGATCCACCTTGGCGACGCCGCCATTCATCTTGAGCGAGCGGATGGTGGCGACCAGCACCGCTGCTTTGGGGCGTAGGCCGGACAGCCGGCATTTGATGTCGAAGAATTTCTGCGCGCCAAGGTCTGCGCCGAACCCCGCTTCCGTGACGACGATGTCGCCCAGCTTGAGCGCAGCGCGCGTAGCGATCACGGAGTTGCAGCCATGGGCGATGTTGGCGAACGGGCCGAGGTGAACGATCGCGGGCGTGTTCTCGATCGTCTGCACAAGGTTCGGCTGGATCGCATCCTTCAGCAGAACGGCCATCGCGCCATCCGCCTTGATGTCACCAGCCGTAATGGCTTTCCGGTCACGCGTTTCGGCAATGATGATGCGCGCCAGCCGCGCTTTCAGATCCTGCAAGTCTTCCGCGAGGCATAGGATCGCCATCACTTCGGATGCGACAGTAATGTCGAACCCGCCTTCGGCCGGCGTGCCGTTGGCGACGCCGCCCAGTCCGGTGATGACGCCGCGCAGGCTGCGGTCATTCACATCGAGCGCGCGACGCCAGCGGATACGGCGCACATCGATGCCCAGCGCATTGCCCCAATGGATGTGATTGTCGACCATCGCGGCCAGCAGGTTGTGCGCCGCCGTGATGGCGTGGAAGTCGCCCGTGAAATGCAGGTTGATCTCGTCCATCGGCACGACCTGGGAATAGCCGCCGCCGGTCGCGCCGCCCTTCTGTCCGAAGCACGGCCCAAGCGATGGCTCGCGCAGCGCGATGACGGCCTTCTTGCCAAGCCGGGTAAGGGCGTCGCCCAGCCCCACGGTCGTCGTGGTCTTTCCTTCGCCCGCAGGCGTCGGGTTCATCGCCGTGACAAGCACGAGATCGCCATCGGGCCGGTCGCGTAGCTGCTTCAGATAGCTGCCGGCGATCTTCGCTTTCGTGTGGCCATAGGGAATCAGCGCGTCCGTCGGAATGCCCAGCTTCTCGCCGATCGCCGCAATCGGCATCAGGCGCGCTGCACGCGCAATATCACCATCGCTGTCCATGAACGCCCCGTCTTGTGTGACGCGATCTAAGCGGGCATCGCCCCGGCTGTCACGCTCCAGTCAGGCCCGCCTCACAGGATCAACGCCGCTTTTGCGCCGCATTGGCTTCGTTTAATCCCCGGACGACGCAGCCTATGGATTGACCGATGAAATTCGCATCGCTTGTGTTTGCCGCGAGTCTTGGCCTCGCTGCCTGCGCCACCGCCCCGGCAAACGACTCTGCCTTGCAACAAACCGCCAGCCTCATGGTCTCCATTGGTCAGCACGGCGAAGGTCTCGGTCTGGAAGACATCAACGATCTCTCCGCCCAGCTCGACGAACAAGTCGCCGCCACGCCGAACGACCCCTATGTGCTGAAGCTCGCCGCGCAATCCCGGCGCGCGCTGTCGGATTACTCGCAGGACCGCGCCCAGCGCGTTCATCTGCGCCACACGGCGCTCGCTGAGTTCGACAAGGCGATCACGCTGTCGAAGCCCACGGACCCGCCACGCACCGTGCTGCTGAATGGTGAGACGTCGAGCGTCGATTTCAGCGACCTCGCAACTCTGCGCGCAGACCTGTTCCATCAGGTCCAGACCGACAGGTAGCTGCGGCTTCTGAATCGCATCCCGCCTCACAATGCCCGCTCACCGCCCATGTTGCGCCGCATTGCGGGCCACAGACTTGGGCCGGGCGGATCTGGAGCATGCGCATGAAATTCCGCACACTCGCGTCAGCCGCCACCGTCGTCTTCGTCGCTCCATCGGCGTTTGCCTGTCCGGATGGATCGCTGCAGGAAACCGTCAACCTGATGGTCTCCGTCGGCCAGCATGGCGAGAGCATCGACGTAGATGAAACATCGACCGCAATCGATGATCACGCCGCCGAATGCCAGACGAACCCCTATGTGCTGAAAGTCGCCGCGCTCGCCCGCGCGACCCTTGCAGATGTGGCTGACGACAGGGTCGATCGCGTGAAAATCCGCGAGCAGGCGCTGGCGGATTTCGACCGCTCGGCCAGCCTTGCGTCCGTCGGCGCGCCGTCCGAGTTGGTAATGATCAACGGGCAGGCGATGGCCATCGGTTTCAGCGACACGGTCGAACTACGCGCCGCCCTCGTCGCCGCGCTGGATGAAGACCGCTAGATCTCCCCAGCCTTCGCCATGCGCTGCAGCTCGCGGCCAATCACCATCTGCTGGATCTGCGTCGTGCCTTCGTATAGGCGCAGGATGCGCACATCGCGATAGAAGCGCTCCACGGCATAGTCCGCGATATAGCCGGCGCCGCCATGCACCTGCACGGCGCGGTCCGCCACGCGGCCGACCATCTCCGTACACCACATCTTGGTCGCCGCCGCGATCAGGGTGGTCTTTTCCTTCGCGTCGTATTTGCGGACGCCATCCATCACCATCGCGCGTCCCGCCGCCGCCTCGGCGTAGCTATCGGCGATCATGCCCATCACCAGCTGGTGCTCGATGATCGGCTTGCCGAACTGCTTCCGCTCAGACGCATAGCGCGTCATTTCTTCGACCAGTCGCTCGGCAATGCCGACGCTCAGCGCAGAGATATGCAGGCGTCCCCGATCAAGCACGCTCATCGCCACCTTCATGCCTTCGCCTTCCTCGCCAAGGCGGCTGGTGATCGGCACGCGCGCATCTTCGAAGATCACGTCACAGACATTCGCGCCCTGCTGGCCCATCTTCTTCTCGGGCTTGCCGATGGTGACGCCCGGAGTCGCGCGCTCGACGATGAAAGCCGACAGGCCCTTCGGTCCTGGCGTGTTCTGGTCCGTGCGCGCCATCACGGTGAAGATGGTCGCCTTGTCGGCATTGGTGATGTAGCGCTTCGCGCCGTTCAGTACATAATGGTTGCCATCGCGCATGGCCTTCGTCTTGACGGAGCCGGCATCCGATCCCGCATCCGGCTCGGTCAGCGCGAAGCTGGCAATCGCTTCGCCGGTCGCGAGTCTGGGCAGCCACTCCTGTCTCTGGTCGTCATTGCCGAACATCACGATGCCCTGGCTGCCGATGCCGACATTGGTGCCGAAGGTCGACCGGAAGGCAGGGGAGGTGCGACCCATCTCGAGGATCACCAGCGCCTCTTCCTCCATGGTGAGGCCAAGGCCGCCATACTCCTCGGAGATCGACAGGCCGAACAGGCCAAGGTCTTTCATCTCCTGAACGATCTTGTCGGGGATGGCGTTGGTTTCCGACACGAGTTGCTCGTTCGGCCTGCAAACCTCGTTTACAAAACGCCGTACGGTCTCGATGAGCTGCTGCCGCGTTTCCAGATCGAGCGCCATTTTGAGTCTCCCGTGTGCGTGAATTGTCTCGCACGCGCCGCACATTTTTATCAACAGCGCCGTCAACAGTTTCCACAGGCCGCCAATATTCTCGCAGCGCGGGATTTGTGAGAGCCTGTTTGTGTTCAGAGAGGAGACCGTCGCGGGTCAAGCAACTGAATGTCCCCACTGGTAAGCCCGATTGGACGGGTGCTGAACAAGGGGAGCAACGAGCACCGGAAGCGGCGTCGCGCTCTGCAAGAGACGAAGTCGCGCTCAGGCGGGTCCAAAACCGCTGGAGTCCTCGAGAGGGGATAGATACGGACACGAGCGTGGTCTCAGCCGCGCGGACGCATGGAAGCGGGATGTCATGTCCCGGAGTTATGCGAACGCCGAACCAAGACGCTCAAGGCTCAGCTTCGCCGGATGGCGTCGAACGAGCGGTCCCTGATCAGGACCAGGCTGTGATGGCCGCAGCTCGAAGGACGAACTGGCGGACAACCATGGTGTCGCCCCGGCCCTGTGAAAGCAGCGGCCGGGGTCGCCATTTCAGGCCCCGCGTTTTGGCCTCTCCACCCCTGCTCATCCATCGTGCAATGCGTGAGGAGAGGGCCGCCGCGCCCGCGCTAGTACAGCACGTCCATGATCGTCTTGAGGCCTGCCTGCATCTCCTCGACATGCACCAGCCACCCGGCCAGCTTGCCGAGCTTTTCTTCGCTCAGTCCCGCCATATCGTCTGAGTCGATGAAGGTGCTGCCGATGCGCCAGGCCGCCTTGAGGTGCGTGTCCGCATACTCCGCCGTATCGCGCAGGCTCTTCATGGTGTTGTCGTCCAGGGCGGTCGCCAGTTCCATTTTCCGCACGAGGTTGTTGTAGGAATATTCCGCGGGGGAGTATTCGTTGACGAAGTCCTGGAACCTGTCCGCCGCGCGCTTCTCCATCGCCGCAAAGGCTTGCCCCTCTTTCACGTCGGCGGCCTTGGCGGTCAGCGCGGGCGTGGTGCGCCTGGCGAGATACTCGTTCGCCTTCGTCTCCGCCTCATGCTCCGCCAGCAACACGGTATGCACCGCGTCAGCGTCAGACTTGCGCCCCATGGCGTCGAGCACGCGCACCGTCGCCGCCTTCACCCGGAAGTTCTTCGGATCTATCGCGAAAGCGGCGTCCAGATCACTCAGCGCCAGCTGGTATTTCTTCAGGTTGTAATAGGCGAGCGCGCGTCCCTGCAGGGCCGGAATGTCCTTTGGACTCGAAGCGAGAAACCGCGTCAGGTCCTGTACGGCCGGCTCGTCCTGCCCGACCTGCGCATAGGCATCCCCACGCTGCGCATAGAACCGCATGTCGTTCGGATCGATCGCGATCGCGGCAGTCAGTTCAACGGCGGCCTCCTTGTAACCATTGCCGCGCACGAACAGGACGGCGCGCACGAAATGCGCGGTGGCCAGCTTTGGATTCGCGCCCAGCGCCCGCGTCGCATCATCCCACGCCAGCCCCGACAGCGGCCCGATACCAAGGTTCGCCAGCGCGCGCGCGCGCAGCAGATGCGCCTGCGCATTGCCCGGCTCCAGCATGAGGACGCGGCTGGCGAGATGGCCCGCCCGCATGCGTTTCTCGCCGCCGGGATCATTGGCCATGTCGATCGCCTGACCCTCGGCCAGCATCTGCGCCGCGGTCGGCGGCTGCAGCGCTTTCAGCCGCGCCGCGTTGGTCGCGCCGCCATCCTTCAGGTTCTGCAGCTGGATGCGATGCACCAGCGCATGCCGCTTCAGGTTGTTGTCGCGGTCCTCCAGCTTCAATCGTTCCGTCAGCGCGCCAACATGCTTCGGCTCGCATTCCAGCACGCGGGTCAGTTCGCGATAGCCTTCATACGTTTTCCAGTCGTCGGCTACGGTCGCCGCATTCCGAACCCGGTCGTCCAGCGAACCCCAGGCCCACCCGCAGCCATTGAAAACACCCTCGCGGAACATGCGAACCGAATATGCGCCGTCATTGCCCTCCACCTTTGCGAAGTCCGCCTCGGCCTCTTTCTTCTTCCCCGCGCGCGCGTAGCACTCGCCCCGCTTGAGCCACGTCGGTTGCGACGGCCCCCCGATCTCCAGCGAACGCGTCAGATAGGCGATGCACGCTGCATCGTCCTCGGCATAGAACGCATTCATCCCGGCTTTTTCTTGCACCACCGCATCGTTCGGCCGCTGGCTCGCCGCCTTCGCATAGAAGGGCAGGGCCAGGTTCACATAGCCCTCATCGCTCAGCTTCTGCGCAAGATAGTACGTCGCCACCGGCTCATCCGGGCGAAACGCCAGTATCTCGTTGTAGAACTGGTCTGGTTGTCCCTCGCCAACATAGAAAGCCAGCTGGTTCGTCACGGTCGGCTCGTCCGGCCGCACCATCTGCACCCGTCGCAGAGCCAGCTTGATGTCGTTGGCCGGCGCCTTGCGCGTGAACACGGCGATCTGCTCGGCGATGTAAGCGTCCGCCTTGGCTTTCGCTTGCTCGGGCTTCCAGCCGTCCGGGGTCGGCGCGATCTGCGCAGCGGCAGGCATGACGCAGCAGGCCGCCACGGCGATGACCGCAATCAATCGAACGGCCACCTGCATGTATTTCCCACCCCGAACTGCGCTTCAGGTCTAGCTGCGTTGCGCTTACCCGCCAAGAACATGCAGCAGGATAAAACGCCAAAACAGAAACGCCCCGCACCCGAAGGTGCGAGGCGTTTCCCTGGCCTGTGCGCCTGGGATTATCTCATGTGGTCACATGCTATTTGATGCGGATCGTCGCCGTTCCCTGCGCGCCCGTGACTTCGAAAGAGTCGCCAGATTTCTTGCCGGTGGGGTACGCCGTGCATTCTTCCGCCGGCGAGAAGTTCGACGATGTGCAAAGCTTCTCGCCTTCAATGCGCCACTTGCCGGTCACCTGGCCATCCATCGCTGTGAAGGTGCCGTCCGGCTTGTACGTCACGTCGATTTCCATGCCGCCGGCTTCCATCACCATTCCCTTGGTGGTGAGTTCCTGCAGTGTGGAGGCTTGTTGCGCAAACGCCGGAGCGGCGAGGGCCGCGACAGCGAGGCAGGCAAGGATGCGTTTCATGTGTGTTGCGCCCTACTTGTTGATCGTGACGGAGACTTCACCCAGCATCGGGTTCGTCACCTTGAATTCGTCACCCGGCTTCTTGCCGGCGGGATAGGCGATGCAGTTCTCGCTCGGGCTCATCGAGTTGACGGTGCAGAGCTTCTCGCCGTCGATGCGCCACTTGCCGGAAATTTCCTGGCCCATCGCGCTGGTCGTATAGGTGCCGTCCGCCTTATAAGACATCGGCAGCTCAAGGTCCGTGCCCTGCGCATTGGCCTTCACGACCGTGCCCTTGGTGGTGACGTATTCGAGCGTCGTCTTGTCCTGCGCGAATGCCGGCGCGGCGAAGGCCAGCGCAACGGTCGCGAGTGTGATTGCTGTCTTCATGGGGAGGTCTCCGTCCTCTGTTTATTCGCCGCGCGACCAACCCCGCGCAGCGCCGGAAACTTATCCGTTTCGCGTGACGCTGCAACCCGGGGCGAGCAGTACGGCTGCATGTGACTGCCGTGTCCCCCTGGTTTTCAGCTTTACGCTTCAGGCAGCCGTATCGGCGCGCGTATCGACATTCAAAAGCGACGCAGGCCAGATTTCCGCCGGGGGCAGGGTGCGCCGTGTCGGCCAGGCGCGCAGCGAGCAGATATGGTTCACCCCATCGTGTGTGAAGCGCTGAATGTGGTCGGTCTGAAGATCGCCCTCAACGCCGACCGAGACGCCATGATGGTGAGCCATCTCCACGGCCGAATGTATGCGCGCGAACACGTCCGTCTTCGGCCCGTGCGGGCCCAGCGCGCCCGTCGGCAGCGAGAACCCGATCGCCGCGGGCTTGAGGCTCAGCACCGACGCCACATCCGGCTCGCTCCAGTTCAGCCCGATGGCGACATGGGGAATGCGCGGCTTCAGCACGCGCAATATGTCTTCCAGATAGATGCGCGGATAACCCGGCTCGACACAGCTCACGCGGATCACGCGATAGCGCGCCAGCGCCGGATCAAACTTCGAAATCACGCCCATCAGGCGCGAAAGGCTCTGCTGGCTGTTCAGGCTCGATACGTGAAGCGCCACGCCAACCAGCGCTTTCTTGCCGCTTGCGAAAAGCTTCCGCATCGCCTCTTCCGAGGCTTTCAGCTTCAGCTCGTCCATGTCGGTGTGGCGATGGCTGGCGTAGTTCCAGTCCATCGGCCAGCCCGTCGCCGGATCAAGCGGCGAAATGAAGAAGGTCGATAGCGCGCCCCGCTGCGCATCCCACACCGGCGTAAAGCCCATCGGAATTTCCGCTGTCGCGTGACGGGCAGGGGCGGCAAGCTCCTTCGAGCCCGCAATCATCGCGCCGAATGCATTGGCGAAATCATCGACGCTCATCGACCGGTGCTGCGCCTCGATCTGCATGTCATCGAGATCGGGCGAGCCCAGGAAGAACGCGTTCAACTCCTTCGATATCCGATGCGCGGCTGCGTCAGCCAGCATGCCGGTGAATGTGCCGAAGACCAGGAGAAAGCCATCGGCTCCCGCGATCAGCACGTCTTCGGCGGCGATGCGCTTGGTGATGAACTGGCGTGCGACCTGCGCCACGCGATCGCGCTTCTCCGTCCAGCGCTGGGCATAGCTGGCGCGAATCGCCTCCAGCCCGATGAACTGGAACTGCGCGACGTCGATCGTGTTCCGGCCGTTGGCGAGACGGCGGATACGCTCGGCGAGGTTCAACCCGCCACGGCTTTCGCTTTCAGTGTCCATGCACGTCATGCGGCAGTCTCCTGCCGACCCCTTCTCCGTACGCAAAGCGTCACAAAAGGCCGTGGGAAAACGATTAAATCGGACGCGTGAATTGGGCCGATAAATGCAGTGCTAACCAAGGAATGGCTGCCGCCCCGTCGCTGGCCTGCGAATTTCTCCGGGCCTGCCCTGCGCCGCCTTTTCACCGGCGTGGCGCAAGGCGCGGTCCCGATGCGGCGTCACGTCCTGCCGAATGGCCTGTTTTCAAGGGGAATCCGCGTTTCAGGACGCGCAATCAGCGGTTGAAGCTGAGGGGCATCCCGCGTAGTTTCCGCGCGCTTTCCGGAGACTTGAATGTCCTATCGCCTGTTCGGCGCCGAGACCTCGGCCTATTCCACCAAGATGCGGTCCTACCTGAAGTACAAGGCGTTCGCCTTCGACTGGGTGCCGCGCACATCGGAAACCGAGGACGAGCTGAAACGCGTCTCGCGCTTCGGCACGCTGCCCGTTCTGGTGACCTCGTCGGGCTTCGCCGTCCACGACACCACGCCGATGATGGAAGCGCTCGAGGCCGACAGCCCCGAACCCTCCGCCACGCCCGCCGATCCGGCCACCGCCTTCCTCGCCTGCGTGTTGGAAGAGTATGCCGACGTCTGGCTCGCCAAGGCCGCCTTCCACTATCGCTGGACCCGCAAGAAGGACCAGCGCCTCGCCGCCCAGCGTTCGATCGAGGAATACTATCCCTCCGGCGCTCCGGGCGAGCGCAAGGCCACCGAAGACCTCGCCATCGAAACGATGACCGGTCAGCTCAAGACCATGCAGCTCGACGGCGAGCTTGGCCCCGTGGTCGAGAAGTCGTTCAAGAAGTTCATCAAGCTGCTCGACGATCACCTGAAGAAGCATCTCTTCATCTTCGGCGACCGCCCCTCGATCGCAGACTTCGCGATCGCCGGTCAGCTCATCCAGATGATGAAAGACCCGACGCCCGCCAAGATCATCGAGAAGGACGGCGAGTTCGTCGCCAAATGGTGCGAGTTCATGTCCGCGCCGACCGCGTCCGGCCCGTTCGCCGCGCTGGATGATCTGAAGGAAACGCTCGCGCCGATCTTCGCTGATGATCTCGCCGCGTTCTTCCTGCCGTGGGCTGCCGAAAATCTCGAAAGCTCGCTTGCCAGCGCCGAGACCTTCACGGTCACGCTCGGCAAGGATGCGCTCACCCTTGCTCCGCTGCGCTCCGCCGCCCGCTCCTTCCGCGAGCTGCGCCGCAAGTTCGTGACCGGCCAGACGATCGAGGCCCTCAAAGCCTTCACCGACGAAACCGCTGCCACGTCCTTCCTGCAACGCCCGCCGCGCCAGGAACAGAAACCCGATCAACGCCCGCAACGCACTGAAGCGCCCGAAGGCGAGACCACCGCCGACGAAGCCACCGAAACCTCCGAAGCCGGAGCTGAACAGCCGCGCGATGGCGAAACCGCCGACGAAGCCGGCCGCAAGCGCAAGCGCCGTCGCCGCCGTCGTGGCGGCCGCAACCGTGGCGAGGGCGAAGGCGTCTCCGCCGAAGCCGGCTCCGATCAGGATGGCGACGACAACGGCTCAGGCGATGACGCCGGTTCCGACGATGCGGGAGAAGAAACCGCCTCCGCCGCTTCCGACGATGACGCCCCGGACGCAGACGTCAAAGACTGACGCCCGTCCGGAGCGCGCGCCATGAACGAGATCCAGATCCTGCTAGCTTCGCCAGCCACGCTGGCGCTGCTTGTGGCGAACGTTGTTCTCTCGATCGCTGCGTTCAACAACGCTGCGCTGGTTGACCGCCTGCTGTTCGACATCAATCGCATACGTCGCAACAAGGAATGGTATCGCGGTATCACGTCGGGCTTCATCCACGCCGACCCGTTCCATCTCTTCATGAACATGCTGGCCCTCTATTTCATGGGCCCGTACCTTGAGCTGACAACCGGCACGGTCGGCTTCCTCGTCATCTATTTCGCAGCCCTGCTGGCCGGCTCCGCCTGGACCTACATGGAGCACTACCGCGACAGCAATTATCGCGCGCTCGGCGCATCCGGCGCCGTCTCCGGCATCACCACCGCGGCGGCCGTGTTCTTCCCGTTCGCCGAAATCCGCCTGTTCTTCGCGCTGCCTATGCCGCTCGGCGTGTTCGCGATCTGCTACATCGTCTTTTCCGCCTGGGCCTCGCGCAGCAACATCCGCGACGGCATCGGCCATGGCGCGCACCTTGGCGGCGCGCTCGCCGGCATAGCTATCGTCTGCCTGTTCTGGCCCGAAGCGCCGCAACGCGCGTGGACAGACTTCATGGCCACGCTGCCCACCTCGCTCTGATCCAAAAGAAAAAAGCGGCGCACTCCGTTGGGAATGCACCGCTTCTCTTTGGCAGGATCCAGACCAGCCCATCCGGGGGGGAGGGGAGAGGGCCGATCGGCTCACCGCCGGGTCTTTCAACCAGATTATCAGATCGGAACGCCCAACCTGATTTTCAAGTGGTTGGTTCTCAAGCGCCGTTGATTCTCAAGCGCCTCCGTTAAGCAGCCGAAGCCGAGCGGATTTTTGTCGCACCGCCTTCGATCACTTGCGGAGACGTTGCGTCACCGATCGCGATCTTGCGCGGCTTCATGGCTTCCGGCAGCTCACGCTTCAGCTCGATGCGCAGCAGGCCGTTCTTCAGCGCGGCGCCACTCACCACGACGTGATCGGCAAGCTGGAAGCGGCGAATGAATCCACGCTCCGCAATGCCGCGATGCAGGAATTTCCGGTTCGCTTCGCTGCCGTCTTTCTTGCCGACGACGATCAGCTGGCCTTCCTTCACTTCAAGGTCGAGGTCGCCCTCGCCGAAGCCAGCAACGGCCAGTTCGATCGAGTACGCATTCTCGTCCTCGATGGACTGCTCGATATTGTAGGGAGGATAGCCCTGCGCGCCATCAAGTCGCTGTGCGGTGTCGATCAGGCTGGCAAGCCGGTCGAAGCCGACGACGGTGCGGTAAAGGGGGGAAAAATCGAACGTGCTCATTGGTCTGTCCTCTTCAAGCAACAGGACCGATCCGTTTCGGGGATCGGCGGTTTCAAATCGAAGACCGTTCTCGGCATTGCCAGATGGCCAACACCTCGGTCTCCAAGGCCCGCATGCGCAGCGCCTCGGCATTCGAGTTGGGAATGCACTCCCGGGTGGTCAAGTGATCCTGAATGGATAATGTCATTGCCCGGAACAGGGCGGGATTTGGCTCTGGAATCAGGCCGCTGCAGACGGGAACCGACAATGAAACCAGGCCGCGTTTTGTTTGCCCTTGCTGCTTTCGCCCTGATGGCGAGCTGCCGGGATGATGACGCAGGCCCTGTCCCCGGCCCGATCGCCGAGGCAAAGGCGGAAGCCGCAGCCGACAGTCTGACCGGCGCGATAGCCGGCGCTTGGCGAACCGAGGCGGAGAAAGCGCGGGACCCCTGGCGCCATCCCGCCGAAACGCTGGCCTTCTTCGGCGTCAAACCGTCAGACACGGTGGTCGAGATCGCTCCGGGCGGCGGCTGGTACACGGCCATCCTCGGCCCGTGGCTGAAGGCCGGCGGCGGCAAGCTCTACGCCGCCCATGTCGATCCCGCATCCTCCGCCAACGCACAGGCGAATGTCGACGTCTACAAGGCCGCGTTCGTCGATCATCCCGAAACCTATGGCGACATCACGCTGACGGTCGGCTCACGCACCAGCTCCGGCCTTGCGCCCGATGGCTCCGCGGATGCCGTGCTCACCTTCCGCAATGTCCACAACTGGATGGCGGGTGGTTACGCCGACAAGATTTTCGAAGACGCCTTCCGTGCGCTCAAACCCGGCGGCGTCCTCGGCGTCGAGGAACATCGTCTCCCGTCCGCGCGCGATCAGGATCTTACCGCCTCAACCGGCTACGTCCTCGAAAGCTATGTCGTGCAGCTGGCGCAGAACGCCGGCTTCGTGCTGGAAGAATCGTCCGAGATAAACGCCAACCCGAAAGACAATGCCGATCATCCGCTCGGCGTCTGGATGCTCCCGCCCAACCTGCGCGAACCGCAACCCGGCTCGCCCGAGGCCACCGGCTATGACAAGGCGAAGTATCAGGCCATCGGCGAAAGCGACCGCATGACCCTCCGCTTCCGCAAACCCGCCCCGGCGCCCGCTCCTGAAGCCGCCGCCGCGCCAGCCGCGCCCGCTGCACCGCCCGCGCAATGAGCGCGAAAGAACGCACGCTCAAACTGCCAGACGGCTCTACCGTCTCCGCCCTCTGGCAAAAGCCAAAAGGCGCCAAAGCCGTTCTCGTCCTCGCGCACGGGGCAGGGGCCGGCATGACGCACAGACACATGGCCGCCACTGCCGATGGTCTTGAAGCGCGCGGCATCGCCACGCTGCGCTACAATTTTCCCTACATGGAAAAAGGCTCGAAACGCCCTGACAGCCCGCCCGTCGCCCACGCCGCCATCCGCGTCGCCGTTGGTGATGCGGCGAAACTGGCGGGCGACCTTCCCCTGTTCGCCGGCGGCCGCTCCTTCGGCGCCCGCATGACCTCGCAGGCGCAAGCGCTCGAGCCCCTGCCATCCGTCACCGGCCTCGTCTTCTTCGCTTTCCCGCTGCACGCCCCCGGCAAGCCCGGCATCGAACGCGCGGAGCACCTGTCGTCGGTGAAAATCCCGATGCTCTTCCTGCAAGGCACGAAAGACGAATTCGCCGATCTCGACCTGCTCAAGCCGGTGACGGCCAAGCTCGGCAAGCGCGCCAAACTCCACCTGGCCGAACACGCCGACCACTCTTTCCACGCTCCTGCAAAGTCTGGCCGCAAAGACCCCGAAGTCCTCGCCGAAATCCTCGACGCCGCCCACGACTGGATGCTGAAGCAGTAGAAGCTTCAGGCGCCGCTCCAGCCCCACCATCGCCTGTCATCCCGGAAGCGCGAAGCGCTATCCGGGACCCATTGTGCCAGCACGACACTTTCTCATTGGCTTCCGCTCTCTTTCCTCCTCCACCGAAGGCGCGGGAGGTGGATCGCGTGCGAAGCACGCGAGACGGAGGGGGCAAGCCACAAGCGCGATGCCGAGATTGAGGGATAGAGCGGTCTCGAATTCGTAGGACCGCGAAAATTCTTCGCTCCTGAATTCAACCCGCTACCAAACAAAGATGGGGGATAGCACCCTCCAGATTCAACCGGGCCTTGGACGAGGGTTATTCTCTTGCCCATGACACGGCACAAACACGCGCAAACTGGACTAGGAACCCCGCAGCTTCCTCAGCAATGGCTGACAGCTGTGCTGCGCGCATTTGCGATGCTCGTGCTGAACGTCGCCTCAACACTCCAGATGATCCGCCGCCATGACCGCGTGAATGCCACACGCGCCATGCCTGCGGTTCTGCCCCGAATGACGAGCGACACCCAGCAACAGGAACCCCAATCAGTCGCCGCAAGCGACACGCCCATCATGCACCCCACCCCGGCTTGTCATCCCGGAAGCGCGCAGCGCTATCCGGGACCCATTCATCCGGTGGGATGCACCTCGCAATGGTTCCCGGCTCTCCGCTTCGCTACGGCCGGGATGACAATCATTGCTCCGTCCGAAGGCATGCAACCCGCACGCCCTCACAATCCCGCACCACCCTCACTCCGCTCATCCCGACGAAAGTCGGGACCCAGAGCATCAAGGGTGATGCGCGTAACAGGCCTGCTCACGCAGCCCTGGATCCCGGCTTGCGCCGGGATGAGCGGTGAATCACTCACCACCACAAACAAAAACGCGGCCGCCTAGGCAGCCGCGCTCAAAATCAAAACCCACCCCAACTCGTCACAAACGAGGCCGCGCCCGCGTGCCTACAGCCCGGCGTCGTACAGGCCTGGCAGAAGGTGCACCACCTTGTCCGCAAGATGGTGCCGGCTCAGCGGCTTTGCCGTCCAGTCAGTCATGCCGATCGACATCAGCTTGCCGGCCTCGTGCCTGTGCTTCTCATTCAGCAGGCCAAGGATCGGAATGTCCGCCCACGGCGTCAGGCTGCGGCGCACCCATTTGATGACGTCCGCGCCGTTCATGCGGGGCAGGTCCATGTCGAGCACGAGCAGGTCGAAAGAGCGAAGCGCCAGCAGGTCCACCGCAGCCTGGCCATCTTCAACCTCGATCGCGGAGATGCGCGGGCTCGCCAGCAGAACGCGCAGAACGCGCCTGTGATAAGCGTCGCCCTCGGCTACGAGAATCCGCGTGAAATCATGCGGCCCCTGCGTGACCGGATGATGCGCTGGCTGTTGCAGCGCCCGCCGGATATCGCTGATCGGCCCGAACGAATCGAACGCATCTTCCGCCTTCTCTCCGGCGGCGAGATTGTCGTCCTGGCCAAACAGCCAGTCGTCGACCTTCGCAGGTTGTGAGTGCATCGTGTTTTCCAGTGCGTCCCCGACGCCCGTGTCAGCGTGGAATATCTCGCCGCTGACCTAAGGCTGGATGAGCAGCGCATCCGGAATTCAAGATAACGCACTAACCACGTTTGCCGCAGAATCATTGCGGCCCGGACATGTTGTGCCCGGGCCGCCTGATCGCATTCAGCTTTTCGCTACGGGTGGGCCTTGGTCCAGGCCGCTGACTGTTTACCTAGAACGTCGACAAGGTCGCCCATCACGATGTTGGCGTCGTTGAGGTGCAGCCCCCAGTTCGGGTCGGGCTTGCCCTGGGCCATCACGTCCGTGCCCGGATCGTCGATGCGTGCGTCGGCCGCGTCCGCATTGAAGTGAACCTGCAGGTAATGATGATTGCCCTGGCGCACGCATTCCGTCGTGGTCAGGCCCGGCGTCATGACGAAGGGCGTGGCGATCGTCTTGCCCTTCACCCATTCCTTGTTGGCCGTCGACCAGTAGGCCTTCGGGTTCGTCGCCTTGCCGCCGCCCAGCGCCGCCGGGTTCACGCAGACCGCTTCCGTCTCGCCCCGGTTGATGCCGAAGCCGGACGCTTCCGATGGCGGAACCGTATCGCGGAAAGACGAGAACGAAATCACGCAGCCCGTCTGGCCCGCCGTCTTGCACACCGGGATCGATTTGAAAGTGCCGCCCACATCGGCGCCCTTGGGAACCTGGATGGTCGAGCCCATGATGATCGCCGACACCAGCTTCGCCTGATCCGCCTTGCCGTCGACTTTCGCCGCGATCAGCCGCGTGATCTGGCCCGAGCCTTGGCTGTGGCCGAGGATCACGACGCCGCGCCCCTTGTTCTCGTTGGCGAGATACCAGGCCCATGCATCATCGACGTCCGCATTCGCATCCGCCGGCGTGCCCCTTGTGGGAACGGGCGCCCCGCCAGACATTCTGGCGCGCAACGCGCCAAGCGAGATCTGGCGATACATCGGCGCAAAGATTCTGCATTGCGATCCAAGACGCGCGAGCTGCGACTTCACGACGTTGAGTTCTTCCGGCCCCGGTATCAGGTCAGACTGCGTGAACGGATCAAGCGACACGGTCGGATAGACATAGAAGCAGTCGATCGGCGCATTGGGATTGCCGGCATACTTCTGAAGCTCGGTCGAGCCATCGGCTTTCACGACCGTTGCGTCGATGTTCACGTCGCACGGATTGTTCGCAACGCCCGGCTTGCACAGCCAGTTGGCCGGTACCGAATAGTCCGTCCGCGAGGAAGGGCCTGCAGGAGCAGTCGCGGCTTGCGGGGCAGGGGTTGCGGCGACGGGCGCTGCGGGGTTCGGCGTCTGTGGCGCGGTTTGCGCGGCCATTGTCGGGGCCACCGGAATCTGCGGGGCCGATTTCGCATAGTCGTGGCCGCATCCCGCAAACAGCAGCGCGGCGCTGGCAAGCAGCAGTCGTTTCATGAAGTCTCTCCCGGGCTTTTTATATTTTGACGCTATCTGCCGCGTCCCGGGTGGGGCTGTCCATATTGCGGCGCGTCAAGCCTGGGTGAACGGCCAGCCGCTAGGGCGAAACAGGCGCGCAGGTCGAGGACTGGCTCGCCTTGATGGCGATCGCCCGCGCGTCGTCATGATCGATCACGTGAGCGGCGAATGTGCGCCTGTCGGTCGAGGCGAACAGGTCTTCCAGCGGCTCATAATGATCGTCGATCAGGAACACATCGATATGCTTGCCCTTGATCGCCCCGCCACGGTCGCCCGCAAAGAGATAGCCGTCGTGGATGTAGTCCTTGTCGTTCAGCGTGAACTTGCGTCCACGCAGCTCGGGCACGAAGATCACGCTCTCCAGCGGGATCACGTTGGGGTCGACCGCGATGGTACGGAACGGCATCAACGGAAGATTGCGTACGCCGCAACCGAGCGCGTGGCTGACGGCCATGAAACGTGCGCGACGGGTCGCGTTCTTCACGCCATCGGAAAGCGATCCGAGAAACTCGTCGCAGTTGGTCTGCTCGGGGCCGTTCGAGTCGACATAGACATAGGCTGTCGACTTGCCGCCCTGCCTGATCGACACCGAACCCTGCAACGCTGCCTCGCACCAGTCGCGTTGGCTCAGCGGCGCTGAGATCGCAGTCCCGTTGCGCCCGATCAGCGGGAAGGCAGCGGATACCGTCTCCGGCGCGGCCTTCACGATCGGCGTGTGATAGTGGGTCGCCCACAGCTTGAGGTCCGGCCCCATCGCCTGCGGCGAAGGCTCATCCAGCACGAAGCCCACGGCGCGCTCAAGCGGCGTCAGGGTTGGCGTCAGCGGCGGCGGGGCCGCAGGCGCAGTGGGAAGTCCAGGCACGGCTGCCGTTGCGCAGGCCGCCAGCATGAAGAGGATCGTGAATGTGAAAGCTCGCATCGGCTGTCCGTCTTCCGACACGGGAGGTCCCGGCGGTCGCAGCGCGGGCACGGGATGGTCGGTCTCTCTCCCTGAGGAGATAGGCTCCGATTTCAATCCGAGTATGGCTGACAGCTTTTCCACGACACTAGCGAAAGCGCTCCATGCGTTACCGAAGCATTACGATGCGTCAGATGGCGCTGGCCGGCTTTTTGCGCTTGCGGCCCGGACGATCTGAATCCTTGCAGACTTCCTCGCCGGCATCCCGCAGCGCGACCGCCGCCGGATCGTTCCTGTCAACGAGGTAAGCCTCGAAAGTTCCACGCGGATTTGAGCGAACGATGTCCGGGAACGGCTTCACGTTCGCGTCGGCAACGAACATGTCGATGTGGTTATCTTCGATCGCGCCGCCGGTGTCGCTGGCAATGACATATCCGTCATGAACGAAGATCTCGCCATTGTTCCAGAACGTCTCGCCGC
>ERZ795061.1808-NODE-1808-length-20368-cov-5.885984_pt1 | contig 20368 bp, 15 predicted proteins | sample MGYA00375145_ERZ795061 | MGnify/ENA primary metagenome ERZ795061 (study PRJEB30190, sample SAMN05720144) | anaerobic digester metagenome | isolation source: active sludge of municipal wastewater-treating anaerobic digesters | place: USA | collected 2014-12-22 ... | reverse complement strand
CACGATGGCAGTCAGTGCGCCAACCTCCCACCGCCTCGAAAGTGGTTTGCGCCGAGCTTCGCGGCTCGCAACCGTGGCGCTCATCGCCGCACTCATCCTGTTCGCGATCGCGTCCGTTCTCTCGCAGCTGCCCAGACTACCGCTGACTACCGACTTGAGCACCGACTTCACGCTGGGCCCGCAGCGTCTCGCGCTGGGCCGGAGGCGGGGAGAAGCCGTAATGGTAGTCGAGGCCGATCTCGCCGACGGCCCGGATGCTCCCGGCCGCGGCCAGCCGGCCGAGCTCGTCGAGATGGCCCGGCCGGAAGTCCTTGGCCTGATGGGGGTGGACCCCGGCCGCGGCCAGGACGGTCGGGAACTCGGCGCTCAGGCCGGCCACCGTCGGCAGGCTGGCGGGCCGGGTCAGGTCGGCCGGGCAGAGGATGGCCGCGATCCCGGCGGCGAACGCCCGCCTCACGGTCTCGGCCCGGTCGGCGTCGAACTCGGCCATGTCGAGGTGGGCGTGGGAGTCGACGAGGCGCATCGGAAGAAAGGGGGGATCACGGATCAGGGGACACGTACCGTTCCGTTACATGTCCCCGATCCGTGATCCTTCCCGGTTCCGGTCACTGGGCGATCTTGGTCTTGAGGGCCCGGAGCGGGATGGCCCCGTGGCTGAGGAGCTTCTGGAGGAATTCCCCGGTGTTGAAGGCCTCGCCCTTGAGCTTGCGGTAGTCCTTCTCCATGTCCAGGATCTCCTGATAGCCGATGTAGGCCAGCGCGCCTTCGCCGGGGTTGAGGACGATCTGGCGCCAGCGGCGCTCGGCCTCGGCGGCGGTCATGAAGCCCCGGACGGTCATGTACTCGACGACCCTCTCCCTGGTCCAGGTGCCCTCGTGGACGTTGATGTCCATCTGGAAGTCGATGACGGTCTTGAGCAGGAGCTTGAGCTGGTTGATGCGCATCCGCAGGTCGTAGTTGCCGTAGCCGTGTTCCATGAGGATGTTCTCGATGAAGATCGGCCAGCCCTTGAGGAGGGCCTGGTTCGGAGCCATGCGCTTGACGACCGAGGGGTCCCTGCGGGTGAAGAACGTGGGCACGAACGTGCCGGGGAAGACCATCTGGACGGTCATGAAGTCGACGTAGTAGCTGTTGTGCTCCTCCATGAACGACCGGGCCTCGTCGGCCGACCAGGCCTTCGGCACCGGACGGACGAAGAGCGTGTAGGGCCCGCCCGACTCGAAGGCGCCGGGGGTCGCGAGGAGGGTCCAGCTGCCGTCGGCGCAGTAGTCCGGCAAGGGCTCGATCGACAGGGCCTCCTCGGGCAGGTTCAGGAGCTTCTGCCGCTCGATGAAGGCCTTGATGCCGGCCGCGCCGGCGACGATGCGGTTGACGTATTCCTCGGGCGCGGCGTGGTCGCCCTTGATCTTGTCGAGCACGCCCTGGATGATGATGTTCCGGGTCGCTTCTTCGCCCTTGGTCCGGCCGAGCTGCTCGGGGTCGATGTCGGGGTACATGAGCTTGTAGAGGGGGATGCAGACGAGGAGCATCTCGCGGCGGATGTTGTTGAAGTCGGCCAGCGACCGCTGAACGACGTCCTCGATGATGGGCAGGTTGCCCTGGGTCACGCGCCGGAGGGTCTGGAGGTGATACTCGCCAAGGCGGAAGTTGCCCGTCGAGCGCCCGAGGAGCTCGCCCTTGAGGAACCTCTGGTAGTCCTCGAGGGCGGCGACGGCCTTGACGAGCTCCGCCTGCAGGGCCGGGGCGCCGCCGGAGAGCTTGGGGACCTCGACGCGGTAGAAGTCGAGGATGGCCGGCATCTGGTCGAGGGCCGCCTGGGTGTAGTCCTGGGGCGGCGTCTTGAGGTTGTCCTTGGCCCGCTTCACCAGCCCCGGGATGAGCTTGGCCCGGGCCGTCGCGGGGCCGACGCCGGCTGCGCCCTGCTTGACCAGCAGGCCGCGCAGCGACTGGACGAAGAGCTCGTTGTAGAGGAGGGGATTGTAGTCCCAGGGGATGACGTTCCGGAGCTTGAGGAACTCGAGGTCCATGAAATCGAGGAGCATCTCGTGCTCGGTCTGGGCCTCGGCCGAGAGCTTGGACTTGTCGATCTTGGTCACCAGCTCCTTGTTGAGGGCGTCGAGGGCGTCGTTGAACTTGTCGAGCGAGCCCTCGCTCGGGTCCTCGAGCTTGTCGTTGTATTTCGCGTAGCCCTGGAGCGTCCCGGCCGTCGGATAGAACTTGAAATAGGCGTCCCAGAACGTGTCCTGGTATTTCTTGAACTTGGCGTCCTCCGGGGACTGGGCCAGAAGGGCCCCCGCTCCCCAGGACAGGACGACCAGCGCCGCGAGCGCGACCGCCGTCTTTTTCATGCTGTCCTCCTCAAGTCAGTCTCCGAAATCCTAACACACAACTTCCGTCCCTGACAAACCCTTTCTTGACCCTCTTCATTTATGTGAACGGGGATCGTTTTTCACCACCGGATGAGGGCCGCGGCCCAGGTGAACCCGGACCCGAACGCGGTCAGGGCGACGAGGTCCCCGGGCCGGATCCGGCCCGCCTTGACGGCCTCGTCCAGGGCGATGGGGATGGAGGCCGCCGTCGTGTTGCCGAAGCGGTCGATGTTCCGGACGACCTTCTCGACCGGGATCCTCAGGCCCTTGGCGACCATGAGCGAGATGCGGTCGTTGGCCTGGTGGGGGATGAGGTGGTCGACGTCCTCGATGGCGAGCCCGTTGGCCGCGAGGGCCGCCCGGACGGCCTCGGGCATGCGCTGGCAGGCGTTGACGAAGACCTGACGGCCGTCCATCTTGGGGAAGAACCGCCCCTCGTCGAAGAAGGCCGTCTGGAAGGTCGGCCGGTCCCTGGGGCTGGGCTTCTCCATCCACAGCTGGGGGACGAAGTTCCCGTCGGCGAAGAGGTGCGTCGAGAGGACGCCGCGGCCGCCGCCGTCCTCGTTCGGCTCGAGGACCACGGCCCCGGCCCCGTCGCCGAAGAGGACCGACATGTCCCGGCCCCGGTCCGAGAAATCCAGGTTGGACGACTGGACCTCGGCGGCGACGAGGAGGACGCGCTTGCAGGTGCCGGCCCTGATGTACTGGTCGGCGACGGACAGGGCGTAGATGAAGCCGCTGCACTGGTTGCGGACGTCGATGGCGCCGATCGGGCCCAGGCCGAGCTTGGCCTGGACCTGGACCCCGATGCCGGGGAAATAGTGATCGGGCGAGAGCGTCGCGGCGACGATGAGATCGATCGTGGCCGGATCGATCCCGGCGTCGGCGATGGCCCGCCGGGCCGCCTCGACGGCCAGGTCGGACGTGCCGACGCCGTCGTCGACATGGTGGCGCTCGAGGATGCCGCTTCGCTCGCGGATCCACTCGTCGGAGGTGTCCATGAGCTTCTCGAGGTCCCGGTTGGTCACGACGCGGGGGGGGACGTAATGGCCGGTGCCGGCGACGACGGTTCGGGTGCTCATCTCTGCTTTCATTATAGGGGAAGCCCTCCTGAAATGGGAATAGGGTCCGGGGCGGTCCCGGTCATAGCAGCCCTTCAGCGAGATACCAGGCGATCGTCTCTCCGAGGCCCTCCTCGAGGGCGACCCGGGTCTCGAAGCCGAGGACGCGACGGGCCTTGGCGGCGTCGGCGACCCACCCGGGGGCCCCGGCCAGGCGGACCTTGTCGCGGTTGAGGAGGCCCTTGTCCCGGCCGAGGAGCCGGCCGAAGCCCTCCGAGCCGGCCGCGGCGAGCGCGGCCGCCCAGAGAGGGACGCGGACGCGGACGGGCCTCTTCCCGAGGAGAGAGGCGGCGACGCGCCCGAGGTCCTCCCAGCCGCGCGGCGTCGGGTCGGCGATGTGGAAGACCTGGCCGGCGGCGGCCTCGGCCCGGCCCGCCAGCAGGGCGGCCCGGACGACGTCGCGGACGTGGACGAGGCTCATGAGCCGGGGCGGGCCGACGACGGGCTCGACGCCGCGCTTGATCCAGCGGAAAAACTCGAGGAAATCCTCGTCCCGGGGGCCGTAGACGGCCGCGGGCCTGAGGATGACGACCGGAAAGCGGTCCCGGCGCGCCAGGACCTCCCGCTCGGCCTGGAGCTTGCTCTCGCCGTAGCGGGAGACCGGGAGCGGCGGGTCGTCCTCACGGACCGGCCGTCCCGGCGCCGACGGCCCGGCGGCGGCCAGGCTGCTCACGTGGACGAAGCGCGGCCGGCCGGGCCGGGCCTCGAGCGCCCGGAGGAGATTTGTCGTGCCGTCCCGGTTTACGGTATAATACGCGTTCGAGCGGAGCGTCTTGGTCGTTCCGGCGGCGTGATAGACGGCCGCGAGGCCTTCGGGCAGGGCGGGGATGTTCCCCAGGTCCCCCCGGAGGAAACGGACCCGGCGCTCGCCCTCGAGCCAGCGCGGCCGGGCCGGGTCGCGGACGAGGGCGAAGACCTCGGTGCCGGGCTCCTCGAGAAGGCCCTCGACGAGGTGGCTCCCGAGGAAACCCGTTCCCCCGGTGACCAGGACGCGCATGAGCCGGATTCTATGAGAATCGGCCGCGGCGGTCAATGAGGAGATTTCCGATGTCCAGAGCCCATCGCCCCGGCCGGGGGGCCCCGGGAACGGCGGCCCGCCTGACGCTCTTCGCCGCCGCCCTCCTCGCCGTCGCGGCCCTGGCCGCCGGGGCCGCCACCCTGACCATGCCCCTGGCCCAGGTCAAGCCCGGCATGAAGGGGCGGGGGCGGAGCGTCTTCCAGGGCCAGACGATCGAGGAGTTCGAGGCCGAGGTCCTGGGCGTCCTCGAGAACGTCCAACCCGGCCGCCACGTCATCCTGGCTCGCCTCTCGGGCAGGGGGCTCGAGTCGACCGGGGTCATCAGCGGCATGAGCGGCAGTCCCGTCTACATCGACGGCAAGCTCATCGGGGCCGTGGCCTACAGCTTCAGCTTCCAGAAGGAGGCCATCGCCGGCGTCACGCCGATCGAGGAGATGCTGGCCATCGGCCGGGCCCCCGAGGCGCCCCGGACGGCCGTCGCCCCGCCGGCCGTCATCCGGGAGGGCGACAGCCTCGAGGACCTCTCCGGCGAGTTCCTCCGGGCCCTGGCCGCGCCGCCGGCCCCCCGGCCCGCGGCCGCGGCCCCGGCCCTGACGCGCCTCGACCTGCCCCTGGTCTTCAGCGGCTTCGGCCCCGGCGTCTTCGAGCGGGCCCGGGAGTTCTTCGGGCCGCTCGGCTTCCGGGCCGTCCGGGCCGGCTCGTCCCCCCAAACGCCGCCGGGCCTGGCCCCCGCCGGGCCGTCGCTCCGCGAGGGGGACGCCGTCGGCATCCAGCTCATCGGGGGCGACCTCGACGTCTCGGCCATCGGCACGGCCACCCACGTCGACGGCAACAGGGTCCTGGCCTTCGGACATCCGGCCTACAACCTGGGGGCCGTCGACTACGCCATGACCCGGGCTAGCGTCATCGCCGTCATGCCCAGCCTGGAGAGCTCGTCCAAGCTGGCCGTGGCCGGTCCGGTCATCGGCCGGTTCTCCCAGGACCGGACCCCGGGCGCGGCCGGGGAGCTGGGCGCCCTGCCCAAGCTCATCCCGCTCAACATCGGCCTGCGGACCGGGCCCGAGGCGAAAAAAGACTTCAAGCTCAGGCTGGTCGCCGACAAGTTCCTGACCCCGGCCCTGGTCAACCTGGCCGTATCGACCCTGATAACGAGCGAGAGGCGGAGCCTCGGGCCGCTCTCCCTCGACTTCGACGCCGACGTCTTCCTCGACCAGGGCGGCCTGAGCGTCCACCTCGAGGACCTCTTCTCCGGCAGCTACGACAATCCGCCGGTGAGCCTGTCGAGCCTGCTGGCCGCGGTCGTCCAGGTCCTCCTGAACAACGAGTTCAGGGACGTCGGCATCTTCCGCATCGACCTGAACGTCCGGGCCGTCGAGGAGAGCCGCTTCGCCGCCTTGGAGAAGGTCCTCCTCGACAAGTACGAGGTCTCGCCGGGCGAGCCCATCCGGCTCAAGGTCTTCTACCGGACCCAGAAGCAGGAAAGCCTGGCGGAGGAGGTCACGGTCGTCGCGCCGGCCCTGCCGGCCGGGAGCGAGTTCCAGCTCCTCGTCGGCGACGCCGCGGCCATGCAGCAGGTCGAGCGGGCCCAGTACCGCATCCAGGAGTACGTGCCCCGGAGCCTCGACCAGCTCGTCCGCCTCCTCGGCAGCCTGCGCCGGAACAGCCGCATCTATTTCCGGGTCATGGCCTCCAAGCCGGGGCTCTTCCTCAAGGGCGAGGAGATGCCGAACCTGCCGCCGACGCTCAAGGAGATGTTCGCCTCGGGCCGGGCCTCGGCCGCCGGCCCGACCGAGATCACCCGGTCGACCCTCAGCGAGTACCAGCTCGCCGTTCCCTACGTCTTCCGGGGCGGGGCGGCGATCCCCGTCCGAATCCGCAAGTAGGAGTGCCCGTCATGCGCAAACCGCCCCTCGCCCTGGCCGCCTCCGCCCTGGCCGTCCTCCTGGCCGTCCCCCTCGGGGCCGTCGGGCCCCGGAAGTGGGAGCTGCGGACGCGGGAGGACTATCTCCGGGGCAAGCTCGACGGCGTCTCGGTCTCCTACGAGGGGACCCTGGCCCTGGCCCCCAAAGAGGAGAAGCTCGAGGCGCCGCAGGAGGAGTTCTACCTCTCCCTGCTGGCCGCGGCCGACGGCGCGGTCTTCCTCGGCACGGGCCACGGCGGCAAGGTCTACCGCGTCGCCAAGGACGGCCAGGCCCAGCTCTGGTTCCAGGCGCCGGAGATGGACGTCACGGCCCTGGCCCAGGACCGCAAGGGCGTCCTCTACGCCGCCACTTCCCCGAACGGGAAGATCTACAGGATCACCGACAAGGGCAAGGGCGAGGAGTTCTTCAACCCGGCCGAGAAGTACATCTGGGCCCTTCTCTTCATGGACTCGGGGGACCTCTGGGCGGCCGTGGGCGAGGCCGGGGGCGTCTATCGGATCAACCCGCTCGGCGAGGGCCGGATGTTCTTCCGGGCCTCGGAGAACCACATCCTCTGCCTGGAGCGGACGCCCCGCGGCGACGTCGTCGCCGGGAGCGGCGGCAACGGCCTGGTCTACCGGATCGGCCAAGAAGGGCGCGCATCGGTCCTTTTCGAGACGCCCTACGAGGAGGTCCGCGGGCTGGCCCTCGACCGCGAAGGGCGGATCTACGCCGCGGCTTCGGGGACGCCGGCCCGGGCCCGCCGGGACGCGGCCGGGGCCGCTGCGCCGGCCGAGCCCGTCCGGGCCGCGGGGACGGAGATCGCGGTGACGGTGAGCGCCGCCGCGGCCCCGGCCGCGTCAGGCGCCGGCCCGGCCCCCGGGGACCGCGGCGGCGGCGCGCTCTTCCGGATTTCCGCGGAAGGCCTGGCCAAGAAGCTCTGGAGCTCCGAGGACGAGATGATCTATTCCCTCCTCTGGCGCGAGGACGGGAAACGGGCCCTCTTCGGGACGGGGGGCCAGGGCCGGATCTATTCCGTGGACGCCGAGGAGCGCGTCGCCCTGCTCCTCCAGAGCCGCTCCGAGCAGGTCTACGCGCTCGTCCCGCTCGATTCCAAGATCTACGTCCTGGCCAACAACCCGTGCTATTTCGGCCTGCTGCTGACCGAGCAGCGGCTCTCCGGCGAGTACGTCAGCCCCGTCCTCGACGCCGGGACCCCGGCGTCGTGGGGGCGGCTGGTCTGGGACGCGACGGCGGCGGCGGGGGCCTCGGTCCAGCTCCAGAGCCGGAGCGGCAACACGGCCGAGCCCAACCCGACCTGGAGCGAGTGGTCGCCGTTCTACGGCCGGACCGACGAGCCGATCCTCAGCCCCAAGGCCCGCTTCCTCCAGGTCAAGGTCCTGTTGCGGACGCCAACGGGCCGGTCCTCGCCGGTCTTCCAGCGGCTCGGCGTCTTCTACCTCCAGTCGAACGTCCCCCCGGTCATCACCCGGCTGGAGCTCCTCCGGCCGAACGAGGTCTACCTCAAGCTCCCGGTCCAGGAGGACGTCATCCTCGGGGCCGAGCGGCGTCTCGCCGACCCGCCCGCGAAGACGGACGACCCTCCGGCCGGGCTGGCCTTCAGGAAGTCGGAGCGCAAGGGCTTCCGGACCGTCGTCTGGGACGCCGCCGACGAGAACGGCGACACGCTGCGGTATTCGCTGTCGATCCGGAAAGACGGGGAAGCGGCCTGGCGCGTCCTCGAAGCCGACTGGTCCGAGACGGTCTACGCCTTCGACACGCTCGCCTTCCCCGACGGAGCGTACCAGCTGCGACTCGCGGCCACCGACGCGCCCTCCAACCCTCCGGGCCTCGAGCTCCGGGCGGAGAGGACGGGGCCGCCGCTGGTCATCGACAACTCCCTGCCGGTCGTCAAGAACCTCACGGCGGCCAGGAACGGCGCCGCGCTCGACATCGCCTTCCAGGCCGAGGACGCCTATTCCGCCATCGAGGAGGTCAAGGTCCTCGTCCGGCCGGGGGATTGGCAGGTGGTCTTCCCGGTCGACGGCATCGCCGATTCGCGGAGCGAGAGCTTCAAGCTGTCCCTGAAGCTCCCGGCCGGGGCGGAGGGCCAGGTCGCGGTGAGGGTCCGCGACAGCTTCGGGAACGTCGGGGTCGCCCGCCAGGATTTCTGAAGCGGGGGCGGGCTCAGGCCCGGCCGAGATATTTGTCGTCCCGCGTGTCGACCTTGATCGTGTCGCCTTCCTTGATGAACTCCGGCACCTGGACGGTCGCGCCCGTCTCGATGACGGCGGGCTTGTAGAGGGCCGTCTTGGTCGCCCCCTGGAGACGGGGCTCGGTCGCCGTGACCTTGAAGGCCATCGTCTGGGGCAGGTTGACGCCGACGGGCCGGCCCTCGAACATCTCGACCTCGATGACCGTGTTCGGCTTGAGGTACTTGACGGAGTCTCCGATGGCCTCGGCGGAGAGGCCGACCTGCTCGTAGTTCTCGAGGTTCATGAAGACGTACTCGCCGCCCTGCTCGTAGAGGAACTCCATCTCGATCTCGTCGAGGCGGGCCTGCTCGAGGCGCTCCTCGGAGCGGAAGCGGTGCTCGGTCTGCGAGCCGTTCTGGATGTTGCGGAGCTTCGTCTGGACCATGGCCTTCCACCGTCCGGGGGTGATGAGCTGCATCTCCATCACCCGCCAGAGGGCGCCGTCCATGATGATGATCATGCCCTTGCGGATCTGGGTCGCGTCGATCATGCGGCCCATTATATCATTCCCGTCAAAGGTTCACATCGGTCTTTCCGTCCGGAGCCGCAAGGCGGCTCGGAGGATTTCCTCCCCCTCATGGGAAAAATTCAAAGACGCCGGGACGTGCGGCGGACTCGGCGCCAAAACAACTCGCTCGGCGTCCGCTACGCCTCGCTCAAACACGTTTTGCCGGTTTGCAGGCAAACGTCCCTCGTCCGCCACGCGCCCCGGCTGAATTTTTCCAAATCGGGCTCCGGAACACTCCTCGCCGCCTCTAACGCGGCCCCGCTCCGGGGACAGCGCCTCATGGGCGGAGAGAACCACGGATACGAAGCAGTCCGCCGTGCGGCCGGCGAAGGGAATACCCCGAGCAAGGAGCGCACGGCGCCTATAGCGCTCGCGGTTGCTTTCGGAGAGCGATTCATCTATATAAGGGAGCGTCATGAGAACGCATGGCGGCGCGGTGGCGGTCGTCCTGGCCCTGGGGCTCGCGGCGGGGTGCCGGGCGATGGCGGAGGGGGGCATGGCCGACCTGGTGCTCGTCAACGGCAAGGTTTGGACGGGGAGCGCGGAGCGGCCGCGGGCCGAGGCGGTGGCCGTCCGGGGCGACCGGATCTTCGCCGTGGGGACGACGGCCGAGATGAGCCGGCTTTCCCCCTCGGGCGCCAAGCGCGTCGACCTCGGCGGGGCGCTCCTCCTGCCCGGCTTCATCGACAGCCACGCCCATTTCCTGGCCGGCGGCTTCGCCCTGCGGAGCGTCGACCTGCGGCCGGCCAAGAGCCGCGCCGAGTTCGCCGCCCGCATCGCGGCCAAGTGCCGCGAGCTCGGGCCCGGGCGCTGGATCCTGAACGGCGACTGGGACCACCAGCGATTCGACCCGCCGGAGCTGCCGCGGAAAGAGTGGATCGACGCCGTGACGCCGGAGAACCCGGTCTGCGTCAACCGCCTCGACGGGCACATGGCCCTGGCCAACAGCGCCGCCCTCGAGCTGGCCGGCGTCACCAAGGCGACGCCCGCCCCGCCCGGCGGCGAGATCGTCAGGGACCCGGCGACCGGGGAGCCCACGGGCATCCTCAAGGACGCGGCCATGGACCTCGTCTACGCCCGGGTCCCCGAGCCGTCCTTCGCCGAGAAGCTCGAGGCCGCAGAGGCGTCCCTGGGCCACGCCGCCGAGAACGGCGTCACCTCGGTCCACGAGATGGCCGACGCGTCGAGCTTCGAGGTCTTCCAGGACCTGGCCCGGCGCGGCCGCCTGACGACCCGCGTCCACGTCTACATCCCCGTCACCGAGGTCGGCACGCTGGCCCGGCTCAGGATGAAGGCGCCCTTCGGCGGCCCCACTCTCAAGCTGGCCGGCCTGAAGGGCTTCGTGGACGGCTCGCTCGGCTCGGCCACGGCCTGTTTCTTCGAGCCGTACGCCGACGATCCCGCGACTTCGGGGCTCCTTCACGGCCAGATGTTCCCCGAGGGCGTCATGGAGAAGCGCATCCTCGAGGCCGACCGGGCCGGATTGCAGCTGGCCATCCACGCCATCGGCGACCGGGCCGTGAGCCTCCTCCTGGACATGTACGAGAAGGCCGTCGCCGTGAACGGACCCCGCGACCGGCGCTGGCGCGTCGAGCACGCCCAGCACCTCCGGCCCGCCGACATCGCCCGGTTCGGGGGGCTCGGGCTGATCGCCTCCGTGCAGCCCTACCACGCCATCGACGACGGCCGCTGGGCCGAGAGGAAGATCGGGCCCGAGCGGGTGAAGACGGCCTATGCTTTCGAGTCCCTGCGCCGGGCCGGCGCGGTCCTGGCCTTCGGTTCGGATTGGACCGTCGCGCCCCTGAGCCCCGTCCAGGGGATCTACGCCGCGACCACCCGGCGGACGCTCGACGGCGCTCACCCCGACGGCTGGACGCCCGGGGAGAAGGTCTCCGTCGAGGAGGCCGTCCGGGCCTACACGTTGAACGGGGCTTACGCCGAGTTCGCCGAGGCCGTCAAGGGCGCGATCGAGCCGGGCAAGATGGCCGACCTGGTCCTCCTCGACCGCGACATCTTCGCCATTCCGCCCGCCGACATCGGCGGGGCCAAGGTCCTCATGACCGTTTTCGACGGCCGGATCGTCTTCCGGAAGGGCCGATGACGCCCGGCCTTTTCCCGGCCGAGCCCGGCCGCATCGGCTCGGACGAATCGGGCAAGGGCGACTTCTTCGGCCCTCTCGTCGTGGCCGCCTTCTTCCTGCCCGAGGGCCAGGAGGCGGTCCTGCGCGAGCTCGGGGTCAAGGACTCGAAGCGGACCTCCGACGCCCGCTGCCGGGAGATCGCGCGCGAGCTCAAGCGCGGCTTTCCCTGTCACTCCGTGGTGGCCATCGGGCCGGAGAAATACAACGAGCTCTGGGGGAAGCTCCGCAACCTCAACCGCCTGCTCGCCTGGGGCCACGCCCGGGCCATCGAGAACGTCCTCGAGCGCGTCCCGGCGGCGAAGGCGGTCACGGACCAGTTCGGCGACGAGAGGTTCGTCCGCAACGCCTTGCTCAAGAAGGGGCGGGAGATCGAGCTCGCCCAGATGCCCCGGGCCGAGGAGGACGCCGCGGTCGCGGCCGCTTCCATCCTGGCCCGGGCCGAGTTCCTGAGCCGCCTCCGCTTCCTCTCGGAGGAAGTCGGGGTCGAGCTGCCCAAGGGCGCCTCGGACCGGGTCGAGGCCGCGGCGGCGAAGCTCGTCCGCGAGAAGGGCCCGGACATCCTGGCCAAGGTGGCCAAGACCCACTTCAAGACGACCGTCCGCGTCCTGGCCGCGGCCGGCGTCGCGAGGCTCGCCTGACGTGATCGTCCTGGCCAAGATCGGCCTCGTCCTGGCGCTCCTCCTCGTCCTCATCCGCCTCAAGTGGGACCTCGGGCTGGTCCTTTTCCTCGACACCGCGCTCGTGGCCCTCCTGTTCGGCATGGGGCCCGGCGCCTTCGGCCTGGCCGTCGTGGCCGGGGCGACCTCCTGGGAGACGCTCCAGCTCGCGGCGGTCGTCGTCCTGGTCCTCTATATCGGCGAGCACCTCCAGTCGAGCGGCGCCTTCCGGACCATGGTCGATTCCCTCAAGAACCTGGTCCGGGACGACCGCCTCACCCTGGCCATCCCCTCGGCCCTGATCGGCCTGCTGCCGATGATGGGCGGGGCCATGATGGGCGCGCCCATCGTCGAGGAGGCGGCCCGGCGCTGGAAGGTCGACGCGGCCTGGAAGACCTTTTACAACTACTGGTTCCGCCACGTCTGGGAATACTGGTGGCCCCTCTACCTCAACATCATCCTGGCCGCGGCCATCTTCGAGGTCCCGGTCTGGAAGATCAGCCTCTACCAGGGCCCGTTCAGCCTGGTCGCCATAGGGGCCGGGATGGCCGTCCTCCTCCGGCGGCTGCCGCGCCTGCCCCGGGAGCGGGACGGCGGGGGCTCGTGGGAGGACGTCCGGCGGGTGGCCTTCAGCATCTGGCCCATCCTCCTGACCATCGTCCTCATCTTCGCCTTCAGGCTGAACATGCTCCTGGCCCTGGCCGCCGCGTCGGTCCTGACCCAGGTCGTATCGCGGCAGGACCGCAAGACCCGCTGGAGCGTCTTCGCCCGGAGCTTCCAGCCGAGGACCGTCTGGCTCATCGTCGCGGTGATGATCTTCAAGAAGGTCCTCGAAACCTCCGGCGCGCTCGACGCCGTCGTCCGGGCCATCCCGCCCCACGGCCTGTCCGCCTACGCGCTGATGTTCGCGGCCCCGTTCGTCGTCGGCCTGCTGACCGGCGTCAACCAGGCCTTCGTGGCCATCTCCTTCCCGCTCCTCGTGCCCATCATCGGGCACGGCGCGCCCGACATGGTCCTGATGACCTTCGCCTACGTCAGCGGCTTCGCCGGGATCCTCCTCTCGCCGGCCCACCTCTGCCTGGTCCTGACGGCCGAGTACTTCAAGGCCGAGATGAAGGACGTCTACCGCGTCCTCGCCGGGCCCGTGGCCGTCGTCTTCGCCTTCGCCCTCCTCGAGCTCGTCGTTTTCCGCGTTCTCTGACCGGGGCCGCGCGAACGGGGTTGACTCCCGGCCGCGCTCGGACTATCCTCGGCCCTCGACCCGGCCGGCCGGCGGACGGCTTCGGGGCGCCGGCCGCGGCCTCCGGGACCGAGGAGCGACGATATGCCAGAGACGAAGCGGCTCTATCACGACGACGCCTATCTCGCCGAGTTCGACGCCGAGGTCGTCGAGCGAACGGAGCACGACGGGCGCCCGGCCGTCGTCCTCGACCGGACGGCCTTCTATCCGGAGTCGGGCGGCCAGCCGTGGGACGCGGGGACGCTCGGCGGAGCGGCGGTCCTGGCGGTCCTCGAGCGCGAGGACGGCGCGGTCCTCCACGTCCTGGACCGGGCCCTCGAAGGCGGGCGGGCGCTCGGGCGCATCGACCGGGCCCGCCGCTTCGACCACATGCAGCAGCACACCGGCCAGCACGTCCTGTCCCAGGCGTTCTGGGAGGTCCTCGAGGGCGGGACGCGCTCGTTCCACCTCGGGCCCGAGACCTCGACGCTCGAGATCGGCCTCCCCGCGGCGGCCGAGGCCGACCTCGACCGGGTCGAGGACCGGGCCAACGCGGTCGTCTGGGAGGACCGCGCCGTCAAGACCTATTACGTCCCCGAGGAGAAGATCGGCGAGGTCCCCCTGCGGCGGCCGCCGAAGAGGCCGGGGCTCTTGCGCGTCGTCGAGGTCGACGGCTTCGACTACTCCGCCTGCGGCGGGACCCACGTCCGCCGGACGGGCGAGATCGGGCTCATCCGGCTCGGGCCGGCCGAGAGGATCCGGGGCAACCTGCGCTTCGAGTTCGCGTGCGGCGGGCGGGCCCTGCGGGACTACCGGGAGAAGGACCGGGCGATGAGGGCGCTGGCCGCGTCGTTCTCGTGCCCGGCCTCCGGCGTCGCGGCCCAGGTCGGCCGGCTCGGGGCCGAGCACAAGGACCTGAAGAAGCGGGCCCGCAAGCTCGAGGAGCGGCTGGCCGCGTTCGAGGCGAAGGAGATCGCCGAGTCGGCCGGCGGCCGCGTCATCTCCGGCGTCCTCGAAGGCAAAACGCCCGAGGAGGCGCGCTTCCTGGCCCTCGAGATCGTCAGGCGCGGGGAGTTCGCCGTCGCCTACGGCGCGCGGGACGCGGGCCGGGCCCACCTCGTCATCGCCCGCTCGGGGTCCGTCCGGGCCGACCTGCGGCAGGCCGTCCCGGCCGTGGCCGCCGTCGCGCCTGTCAAGGGCGGCGGCGGGCCGTCGCTCGTCGAACTCGTCGTCGCAGAGAAGGACCGGCTGCGGGAGGCCGTCGCGGCCGCCGCCGCCTGGCTCGAGGCGAACGCGTGAAACGCGCCCTCATCACAACAAGGAGGACTTAGTGGAACTTCAAGCTCTCGTCGACAAGATCTCCGGCTACGTTTGGAGCGCGCCCCTCGTCATCCTGTGCCTGGGGGCGGGCATCTACTTCTCCATCCGCACCCGTTTCCTCCAGGTCCGGCTGATCAAGGACATGGTCGGCCAGCTGTTCAAGGGCCAATCCTCGAAGCGGGGCGTGTCCTCGTTCCAGGGCTTCGCCATGGCCCTCGGCGGCCGGGTCGGCACGGGCAACATCGCCGGCGTCGCCACGGCCATCAGCGTCGGCGGTCCGGGGGCCCTGTTCTGGATGTGGATGATCGCCTTCCTCGGCGCGGGGTCCGCCTACATCGAGTCGGCCCTGGCCCAGGTCTGGAAGGAGGAGATCGGCGGCGTCTACCGCGGCGGCCCGTCCTACTACATCGAGAAGGGACTCGGCCAGAAGTGGTACGCCGTCGTCTTCGCCGTCATCACCATCCTGTCCTGCGGCATCCTCCTGCCGGGCATCCAGGCCAACAGCATCGCCGTGGCCTTCCACAACGTCTACAAGCCGATGACGCCGGCCGTTACGGGGATCGCCGTGACGGCCCTGCTGGGCCTGATCATCTTCGGCGGCGTCAAGCGCATCGGCAAGGCGGCCGAGCTGCTCGTGCCCTTCATGGCCGTCGGCTACGTCCTGATGGCGATCATCGTCATCATCCTCGACATCAAGAGGCTGCCGGGCATGTTCGCCCTGGTCGTCTCGTCGGCGCTCGGGCTGAACGCCGCCTTCGGCGGCATCGTCGGCTCGGCCATCGCCTGGGGCGTCAAGCGGGGCATCTTCTCCAACGAGGCCGGCCAGGGAACGGGCGCCCAGGCCGCGGCCGCGGCCGAGGTGGCCCACCCGGCCCAGCAGGGCCTCGTCCAGGCCTTCTCGGTCTACGTCGACACGCTCTTCGTCTGCAGCGCGACGGGCTTCATGATCCTGCTCACCGGGACCTACAACGTCGCCGACGGCAAGGGCGGCTACATCGTCAACAACCTGCCCGGCGTCGAGGCCAGCCCGGTCTGGACGCAGGCCGGCATCAACACCCTTCTCCGGGGCTTCGGCGGGCACTTCGTGGCCGTCGCCCTGTTCTTCTTCGCCTTCACGACGCTCATGGCCTACGCCTTCTACACCGAGTCCAACGTGGCCTATCTCTTCAAGAAGAAGAGCGTGCCCATGATCCAGGTGGCCCGCGTCTTCATGCTGGTCATGACCTTCTACGGCGCGATCCGGACCACCCAGCTGGCCTGGGGCCTCGGCGACATCGGCGTCGGCCTGATGGCCTGGCTCAACATCATCGCCATCCTGCTCCTGACCAAGGTCGGCCTGGCCACCCTCAAGGACTACGAGGAGCAGAGGCGGTCCGGGAAATTCATCTGCTTCGACCCGAAGAAGCTGAACATCCCAGGGACCGAGCTCTGGGAGACGATCCACTGCCGCTACCGGGAGGAGCGGGAGAAGGGGGCCTAAGGGCCGCCGCGAGGGGGGCTACTCGTAGCGGAGGGAGACGATCGGGTCCATCCGCGCGGCCTTCCGGGCCGGGACGAGGCCGAAGAACAGGCCGATGGCCGCCGACACCCCCAGCCCGAGAACGACCGACCACCAGGAGACTGCGGCCGGGAGAGGAGTGGCGGCCTTGACGACGAGAGCGATGCCGAAGCCGGCGAGGACGCCGAGGAGGCCGCCCGCGCCGGTGAGGAACACGGCCTCGATGAGGAACTGCCTGAGGATGTCGCCGGACCGGGCGCCGATGGCCTTGCGGATGCCGATCTCGCGGGTCCTCTCCTTGACCGAGACGAGCATGATGTTCATGACCCCGATGCCGCCGACGAGGAGGCCGATCGAGGAGATGACGACCATGACCAGGTAGGCCGCCCCGGTCAGCTGGTTGTAGAGGTCGATCATGGAGTCCTGGGTCATGATCGTGAAATCGTCGGGCTTGCCGAAGGGGACCTTGCGCCGCTGGCGCAGGACGCCGCGGACCTGCTCGACCGCCTCCCGGAGGTCCTCGGACCGGCGCGGGACGGCGATGATCTCCAGGCCGTCCTTCTCGTAGCCGAAGTATTTCATCAGCGCGGTGATGGGCAGACCGACGAAGTTGTCGCGGCTCTGGCCGAACATCTGGCCGCGCTTGTTCAGGACGCCGACGACGGTGAAGGCCTCCGCGCCGACCCGGATCTCCTTGCCGACCGGGTTGGTCGCCGGGAAGAGCGCGTCGGCCAGCTCCGAGCCCAGGACGCAGACGCGGGCCGAGCGCGCCACCTCGGCCTCGGTGATGAACCGGCCCAGCCGGGGCAGGTAGAGGCTCATGACGGCCGGCCACTTCTCGTTCATGCCGAGGACCAGGGCCGTATCGCTCTTGGCCCCGAGGTACTTGACCTCGGTCGCTTCGAAGGGGCTGACGTAGATGTTGACGGCCACGGCCCGGACGAGCGGCGCGTCCTCCTCGATGGCCTTGGCGTCATCGAAGGTCAGGTCCTTGCGCGTCCGCTCCTCCTCCGTGCGCTGGCCCACCTGGACGGCCTCGTATTTCTGGATGATGATCATGTCCGAGCCGACCGATCGGAGCTCGCCGAGGAAGCTCTTGTTCAGGCCCTGGATGACCGAGACCATGCCGATGACGGTCATGACCCCGATGACGATGCCGAGCACGGTCAGGAAGGAACGGAGCTTGTGCGACCGCAGCGAGTCGACCGCCATGCGGAAGACCTCGCGGAAGATCTGGAGCCGCAGGCTCACAGCTCCGACCTCAGGGCCTCGACCGGGTCGAGCCTGGCCGCCCGGTTGGCCGGGTAGATGCCGAAGAACAGGCCGATCGACCAGGACATGGCCATGGCCAGGGCGACCGAGGCCGGCTCGACGCTCGAGGGCACCGATGTCGCCGCGGACACGGCCTTGGCGACGAGGAAGCCGAGGACGATGCCGATGAAGCCGCCGATGCCGGAGATGACCGCCGACTCGATGAGGAACTGCCAGAGGATGTCGCGGCGCCGGGCCCCGACGGCCATGCGGATGCCGATCTCCTTCTTCCGCTCGGACACGGAGACGAACATGATGTTCATGATGACGATGCCGCCGACGAGCAGGGCGATCGACGAGACGGCGATCATGGCGAAGTAGACGCCCTGCGTGGCCGTCTTGTAGAACTGGATGAAGGTCTCCGAGGTGGCGAAGGAGAAGTCGTCGGGGTCGTTGTAGGACCGTTTCCGCCAGGACCGGAGCGCGGTCCGGACCTCTTCCTGGGCCCGGGCCAGGGCCTCCTGCGAGACCGTGTGGATGTTGACGCTGACGGACCGGCGCGAGCCGTAGGCCTTCATGAAGGTCGTGATGGGGATGCGGATGTAGTTGTCCTGGCTGAAGCCGAGGATCTTGCCCTTGGCCCGGCCCACGCCGACGACCTGGAAGTCGCGGGCGCCGACCTTGAGCCAGCGGCCGACGGGGTCGAGGCCGGCGAAGACCTTCTCGGCGACGTCGGCGCCGATGACGCAGACGGCGCGGGAATTGGACTCGTCCGTGCTCTGCAGGTGCCGGCCGCCGCTGAGCTCGAGGACGGCGCCGATCTCGTGGTCGAGGTAGGTCACGCCGAGGACGTCGGTGTCCTTGAGCGACCGGCTGCCGGACTTGACCGTCTGGCTGGTCGAGACGCTGGCCCCGACGAGCTCGCACGACGGGCAGTGGGCCCGGATGATGTCGCGCTCGGCCAGGGTGATGTCCTTGCGCTTCATCTGCTCGCGGAAGTCCTTGAGGGACGTCCCGATCATGGAGAACTTCTGGACCGAGAAGTCGTGGGCCCCGTAGAAGGCCATCTTGGTGTAGACGTAGTTGTTCAGGCCCTGGATGACCGAGACGACGGCGATGATGGTCAGGACGCCGATGATGATGCCGAGCAGGGTCAGGAAGGTGCGGAGCTTGTTGGCCCGGAGCGAGGCGAAGGCCATCGTCAGCGATTCGGTGACGTTCAGCGCGGCCATGGTCGTACCCGTCTATTCTACTCCATTGATACGGAACTCCCGGGGTTAGGTTCAGGCCCGGCCGCGGAGGGGCCTCGGGGAACCGCTCCGTGCCTTCTTCGGCGGTCCGCTTCCTCCGGCCCTCGAGCCGGAGCCGAACCCGTGGACACCCGTGGACAGCTTCTTGACATGCAGGGAAGGCGGCCGGATAATCGGCCCGCATGTCGGCGGAGACGAGGCTCAACAAGTACCTGGCGCACGCCGGGGTGTGCTCGCGGCGGGAGGCCGACCGCAAGATCGCCGAAGGGCGGGTCGCCGTCAACGGGCGGGTCGTCATGGAACTCGGAGAGAAGATAGATCCGGAGCGCGACAGGGTCGCCGTCGACGGCAAGCCCGTGAGGGGCGCCGAGGAGCGGCCGGTCTACATCCTCATGAACAAGCCCGCCGGGCGGGTCGTCAGCGTCAAGGACCCGTTCGGGCGGCCGACGGTCATGGAGCTCATCGGGCGGCTGCCGGTCCGGGTCTACCCGGTCGGACGGCTCGACATCGACACGGAAGGGGCGCTTCTCTTGACGAACGACGGCGACCTGGCCCTCGGGCTGACCCATCCGCGCTACGGGGTCGGGAAGACCTACGAGGCCCGGGTCGAGGGCGAACCGGAGGACGGCGACCTGGACAGGGTCCGCGGCGGCATCTTCCTCGAAGGACGCCGCACGTCCCCGGCCCGCGTCCGGGTCCTCAAGCGCGGCCGCCGCTGGGCCCTGCTGGAGGTCGGGATCGCCGAAGGCCGCAAGCGGGAGATCCGCAAGCTCCTCGAGGCCGTCGGCTTCCCGGTGAAGCACCTGAAGCGGGTGAATTTCGCCGGGCTCACCCTCGAGGGCCTGAAGACGGGGGAGTGGCGTTATCTCAATAAGAAGGAGGCCGGGGATCTCCGGAAGCTCGTCGCCAAGAGCCCCGGGCCCGGACCCCGGCCAAAAGAAAGGGGACACGCGCCAAAGGGACGCGTCCCCTAACCGCACCCGACTCTCCCTCTCGAGGCGGCGAGGGGATCGGCCTCGGCGCTTCCCGAGCGCGGCCGTGGGGAGGGAGGCGCCGGACAAGCCGGCTACTTCGCCTTGTCCGGCCTGTCGGCCGGGCCTTCGCCCTTCTCTTCGGGGCCGCCGAAGGCCTTGAGCCCCTTGGCCAGCCGCTGGAGCTCGCGGTCGACCAGGCCGTGGACCGTGCCTTCGGGATATCCGCCGTTCTCGTCCGCCTCGCCCGCCTCGACGCCGGTCAGGATCTCGATGCCCTCGTCGATCGTCCGGACGGGGTAGATGTGGAATGACCCGGCCTTGACCGCGTCCACGACGTCGGCGCGGAGCATGAGGTTCCGGACGTTCTGGCAGGGGATGAGGACGCCCTGGGTCCCGCTCAGCCCCTTGGCCCGGCAGACGTCGAAGAAGCCCTCGATCTTCTCGTTGACGCCGCCGATCGGCTGGACCTCGCCCCTCTGGTTGAGCGACCCTGTGACGGCCAGGTCCTGGCGCAGGGGGAGGCCCGAGAGGCTCGACAGGAGGGCGTAGACCTCGGTCGACGAGGCGCTGTCGCCGTCGACGCCGCCGTAGGACTGCTCGAAGGCCAGGGAGGCGGTCAGCGACAGCGGCCGCTTGGCGGCGTATTTCCCGCGCAGGTAGCCGCCGAGGATGAGGACGCCCTTGTTGTGGGTCGGGCCGCTCAGGTCGGCCTCCCTCTCGATGTTGATGACCCCGGCCCGGCCCATGGCCGTCCGGGCCGTGATGCGGGCCGGCTTGCCGAACCTGAACTGGCCCATGTCGTAGACCGACAGGCCGTTGACCTGCCCGACGACCGCGCCCTCGGTGTCGATGAGGATCGTGCCCTCCTCGATCATCTCCTGGATCTTG
>ERZ795061.1795-NODE-1795-length-20476-cov-6.215562_pt1 | contig 20476 bp, 16 predicted proteins | sample MGYA00375145_ERZ795061 | MGnify/ENA primary metagenome ERZ795061 (study PRJEB30190, sample SAMN05720144) | anaerobic digester metagenome | isolation source: active sludge of municipal wastewater-treating anaerobic digesters | place: USA | collected 2014-12-22 ... | reverse complement strand
CTTCATTCCTCACTCCCTTCCTGAGCTTCGAGCAGTCGGCATGACGAAGGTGGACGTTGCCATGCCGAGCCACCTGCACGATGACCATATCACAGGTTTTGCGTATCTGCAGCGCAAGGAAGGCACGCGGTTCTGGTGCTACAAGAACATGGTGAACCTGCTGGAACACCCGACTTCCGAACTGGTGGCGGCGACGGTTCCTGTTCCCCTCAAAGTTGATCATGCATTCGAGGACAACGAAGAGGTGCCGTGGGAGGAGTTCAGAATTCGCGTGCGGTATTCACCTGGGCATGCACAACACCACAACACCATTATGCTGGAACACACAGGACGACGGGTCGCATTCGTCGGCGACAACATGTTCAACGGCGGACAACGTGACAGCAAGGGCAGGTTGCGGATCAACTACAACCTCATCCCGCTCAATCGCAACCGGCCGGATGACCACCTCAGGACGGCCGACGCGCTCCTCGATTTCGAGCCGGAGGTGATCTGCCCCGGCCACGGGCCGCCATTTGAAGTGACTCGGGAGGACCTGCTTGGTTACCGCGAACATGTGGCGCAGATACCCGCTAAGCTGCAGGCACTGATAGGGAGTCGCAACGTGAACCGCGCGACGGATTTCTACTGGGCGCGGGTGTTTCCTTATGAGCAGCATATCGAGGCGAACAGGCTGTTCCATGTGACGGTGCGCATCCGCAATTACGCTGACACTTCCGCCACGGGTGCGCTGACTGCTACTCTGCCGCCGGGCTGGACGGCGGCATTGCCGGTGCAGAAGGTCCACATCCACGCGCAGGGGGAAACCGAGGTGGAGTTCGCGATTCTGCCCGCGGAAAAGCACTCGAGTGCGCCGGGAAGAACGGCGTTTTCCTTCGCGCTGGAGCTGAACGGGAAACCGCTCGGAGGAGTCTGCCACGGAATCGGGAATTACGTGAGGTACCCGTACCACGGGTGAGCAGAGCACAGACGCAAGAGATTCTTCGCTTCACTCACTTGCGTTCGCTGCGCTCAGATTGACGTGCGGCAGGCGGTGCTGGCAAATGTCTTGCGACCGGAGAGATTCTTCGTTCCGCTCACGGGCGTTTGCGGCACGCAGAATGACACTCAGGTTGCCGGACAGGTGCCGGGTCCCGCCGGCATTTCGGTAAAAAGGCTTTGCCAAGGGTGTCATTCTGAGCGCAGCGAAGAATCTCTTTCGGAGGGGATTTCCAGGCGTGAAGAACCCCTGCGTGTACATCACGGCGAGCGCATCGCGGGTTCTGTACACCGGGGTGACGAGCGACCTGTTCAAACGTGTCTACGAACAGAAGCACGGGCTGAGGCCGGGCTTCACGGCAAGGTACAACGTTACGCGACTGGTGCATTTCGAAAACTTTCCCCGGATGGAATCTGCAATCATCCGCGAGAAGCAGATCAAAGGGTGGCGGAGAGCGAAGAAGGTTGCCCTGATCGAAGCGCAGAACCCGGGATGGAGCGACCTTGCGGAAGGGTGGTTTGGCGTTGCGATGGCCACATGAGATTCTTCACTTCGTTCAGAATGACAACCGGGTGTCGCCGGAATGCGCTGGAAACGGAGTGAGGGTGGGGCGTGTCATTCTGAGCGGCGCCCGCGACGCGGACGGGCAGCGAAGTGTCTCTCCTGCGAACCTGAGGGAAGATATTCGCAACCTCGTGATTTCTGTCTGAACGGTAACCAACAAATGACTCAGGACATCGCCTTCACCGCCACATTCGACGGGACCGAGCAACGGTACGTCGAGGTGCTGCCTGCCGGGCACGAGCCCGGAAGACAGTACGACGTCCTGATCGCGCTCCACGGGCACGGGTCCGACCGGTGGCAGTTCGTCAATGACAACCGCGATGAATGCCGCGCCGCGCGTGATGTGGCTGCGGAACACCGTATGATCTACATCTCCCCTGATTACCGCGCGAAAACATCGTGGATGGGGCCTGCAGCGGAAGCCGACATGGTGCAGATCATCGGCCTCCTGAGGGAACGGCACCGCGTCGGGCGGGTGTTCATCTGTGGCGCGTCCATGGGCGGCAGTGCGTGCCTGACGTTCGCAGCCCTCCATCCCGAACTGGTAGACGGCGTGGCCAGCATGAACGGCACGGCGAACTTCATCGAATACGAGGAGTTCCCGGAAGGCGTCGCCGCCATCGCGGAATCCTTCGGCGGCAGCAAAAAAGAGATTCCCCTGGAATACAAGCGCCGCAGCGCCGAGTTCTTCCCCGAGCGATTCACCATGCCACTCGCGATTGCCGCGTCGGGCCGCGATACACTGGTCCCGCCCGGAAGCGTCGTCCGGCTGGCGAACATGGTGGAGAAGATCGGCGGGAGAGTTCTGCTCATCTACCGGGAGGAAACCGGCCACACCACCAGCTACGACGATGCCCGGGCCGTCATCGAATTCGTAGCAGACTCGTCAAAGGCAACTACCTGATTCAAATAAGGGAGGAGCGTCCTCACGGAACGCGTCCCGCCCAGCCTGGCCCTTCGCTCTCCGATTTGTTAAATTTTGAATAACCCGTGTTTCCACCGAGAGCACCTGGTTCCACCCTTTCCCCGCCCCGGTTGACTGCTGGCAGAAGTACGATTTGCCCGTGCCACGTGTTCTTCGTGATCTGGTTGAGTTCTTCCGTTACAGGCCTTCTGTTCTGCCGGGTGACCTTACGCCCGCTGACCGGCAGGACTCGCTGCGCAAGCTCATCATGGCGTGGTGCCTCGGAACGGTCTTTTTCGAAGGCATCAGCGGCGCCCCCCTCGTGGGAATGTTCCGCCGCCTCGGCGCGACTCCATTCTGGATCGGACTGCTGGTTGCGATCCCCTCGTTTGCCACCATTGCGCAGCCCATCGGCTCGTATTTCGTGGCGCGCACCGGCTCGCGGAAGCGGATGCTCATCCGTACCGCCATCCCAGGCCGCCTGATCTGGCTTGTCATCCCGACGCTCGGTTTCTTCTTTCCCCACAACTACTTTGTCCTCGCGTTGATGTTCTCGCTCGTATTGTTCTCCCGGCTCACCATAGGGTTTGCGTCGCCGGCGTGGTTTTCCTGGGTGAGCGACCTCGTGCCGGAGGACGAGCGGGGCACCTTCTGGGGCAGCCGTCAGATGTGGGCGCGGATATTCGGCATTTCGGCTGCCATCGCCCTCGGGTGGTTCCTCGGGAAGGAGCCGCCGTACTACAAGTTCATCGTCTACTTCTGCCTCATGGGGTTCATCGGCTGGCTTGAGATCTTCATCCATCGCGGTGTTATGGGGATTCGCATCCCCGTTCCTCAAACGCCGCCGAATCTGGCGTCGCTGGTGCTGAGGCCGCTGAAAGACTCCCGCTTCCGCCCGATCATCATGTTCACGTTTTCGATCAACTTCGCCACGCAGATCGGCGGGGGCATGTTCAGCCTCATGTTGCTGGAAGAGATCAAGCTCACCTACCTCGAAATATCGGTATTTCAGGTGGGGATCCTGGGCCTGGTGACAGTGTTGAGCTCCCGCTACGTCGGCCGGGTGATTGACAACCTGCGCGAAGGCGCGAGGCTCGTGTTCTACTTCGGGGCCATAGTGACGAGCATCCAGGCACTGCCGTGGACGATGATCGGTGAACGCGCCATCCTCGGAGTGGCCGGTACAGTGGTGCTGGGCGGCATTGGATGGGGTGCGTACCACATCGCTCTGACGGGGCTGCTCATGGGCTATTCGCCCCGGGACGCCCGGGCAGAGTACAGCGCCATGTACGCCGTCATATCGGGTTTCGGCAGCGCGATGGGAGCGATCGCAGGAGGAAGTATCGCAGAGGCGCTTCAGGGGATGTGGTACACCTGGGGCCCGTTCATCTTCTCCCCCCTGAGGACTCTCTACCTGATCTCGTTCGGCGGACGATTTATGGCACTCATGTTGTTACCCCTGATCAGGGAGCCGGAGTCGGTGCCTCTCGGGGTGTACGTCAGACAACTCCTGTCCCTGAATCCGTTCGACCGCGACACGTACGTCTACATCAAACGAAAATTCAGTCCTCCCGTCCGCAACAACGGATCAGAGCAGGAGTGAGTGCCCTCCTGTTTTCCCTGCAAGCCCGGTCCTCCTCGCCTTGTCAGTGGGAACGCAGTCCCGCCATATTTCGTTGCGCAGACAAGGCATGCCATTCCCTTTCAAAAGCGGTCCTCTCGATGGACAGTGCTGCTCACGAGCGTACGTCCGGCGACGGACGCATGCCGTGGTACTACGGCGCGCGGTTGTATTTGTACATCCTGCCGACGTTCGTCTTCATCGGCATCTTCGCGTACTACCCCTCGTTGAGCGCGATCTACCACTCGTTCTTCAACTGGAACGGTTCGAACATAAAGGACTACGTCGGCCTTGCGAATTTCCGCCGCATCTTCCTGAACGATCGGGACCTTCTCATTGCCTCGTGGCACATGCTTCTGTTCGTCTTGGCGAATCTTGTCCTGCAGATTCCGTCAATTCTGCTTGCGGTGGTCCTGTACCACCTGCGGAACAAACGCGTGCAGTACTGGTTCCGGATGGTATTCGTAATCCCGATGGTGGTGCCCGGCATGGTGGGGATGCTCCTGTGGATGTTCATCTATAACCCGCAGGTGGGCCTTTTGAACCGGGCGCTGGCCGGGCTCGGGATCATTCCTTCGCCATTCGACGGACCGACCTGGCTGGCAGATACTCGCCTTGCCATGCCGAGTCTCATGTTCATGGGGTTCCCGTACATCAACCCCATCGCTCTGCTCATCTATCTCGCAGGACTCGAACGAATACCCAGGGACCTGAACGATTCCGCGCTGATTGATGGCGCAAGCGCGTGGCAGCGGCTTGTGCGGGTCGAACTTCCGATGATCCTCGGACAGGTGAAATTGATGCTGATTCTCGGCATTATCGGGGGCGTGCAGGATTACGGACGGGTGCTCATCATGACGGGAGGCGGCCCATCCGACGCGACTACGGTCCCGGGGCTCATCATGTACAACACCGCCTTTCGGTACGCACAGATGGGCTATGCGTCGGCCATCGGTGTCGTGATGTTTCTTGTGATACTCGGATTGACCGTGCTCAACATGCGGTATTTCCGCACGCACGAGGCATCATGAAAGGGAGACGCGTGATCTGGAAGTGAACGTGGCAAAGGCTGGGTAGGGCATTGACTGGCAGACGTTCCGAAATCGCAAAGTTCACATTGCTCGCAGGTGCGGCGTTTTTCGTGCTTGTGCCGTTCTGGGTGATGATCAGCATCAGCCTCAAGGACCTGCGCCAGTTCCTCGACAACATCCTTTACCCGACTTCCCCGTTCCAGTGGCGGAATTACGTGGAAGGCTGGGAAGCAGTGTCCCCGTATATCATTAACACGCTCGTCGTCGCGGCGGTGGTGACCGTGGTAAGCCTCACCCTGAGTTCGCTGACGGCGTATGTGTTCGCGCGATATGAGTTCCCCGGAAAAACGCTGCTGTTCTACGCCTTGATCGTGCTCCTGATGATTCCCGGCATTCTCAACCTCATTCCCCAGTACGTGCTTGCGCTGAGGCTCGGCCTTGTGGGAACCGCGTGGGCACTAATCCTGTTCTACGTCGCGTCGCGCCAGGTGCTTGAAGTGTACATCCTGCGCACGTTCTTCGCGGGGCTTCCGAAGGAGCTGTTCGAGGCGGCGCAGATGGACGGGGCGAGCGACATCCGGCAATACTGGAGCATCGCGTTGCCGCTTTCCAAATCCATCCTCGGCACGCTGGCCATCATGACGGTGGTGTTCGTCTGGAACGACTACATCTGGCCGTTGGTGGCCGCTGATAACTTCAAAACCGTCTCCATCGGGCTCGCGTACCTGACGAAGCAGCACTCCACTTCGTGGGGACCGCTGATGGCGGGGTACGCCATCGCGTCACTTCCCCTGATCCTCCTCTTCTCGATCACCATGCGCTATTTCGTTGAAGGCATCGCAACCGGTGCCATCAAGGCGTAAGCCCGGCGATCCCACGCCGTCACCGGCGTCTAGACCCTCACAAACCGGAACCCGATCGCCTCCGCGAAGGCTTCCACCTCTGCCGTGTGATCGCCGATGCCGAGCGCGATGTGGTGAGACGGGCCCTGCTGGCACCACGCGTCCATGAACTCATGAATCGGCCGATCCACCCGCACGCGACAGTTCGGGTTGCCGATTGAGAGAATGCTCCCCGGCACCACCTCCCCCGCTGTCGTGATGAGTTTGAACGACTCGCCGGCATCCACCTGCGTGAGGTTTACCAGTGTCACCGGGCCTTCCTTCATGTGGAAGTCGATGCCAAGTCCGCTGCCCGATTTACCGTGGTGCACCTCCAGGAACGAAAGCTTCGGACGGTCCTGCGCAACGTTGATGTTGCTCGGACCGTCGTGCCCCATCAGGATGAAGTTCTCGTCGAAATCCATGGAAAAGAACTCGACGAACATGCCACCGGCGCCGAGCAGATCGAGCAGTTTCATCGCCATCGCGGTTTTGACGTCGCCCTCGGTGACACCGGGCCTTCCCAGCGCGGCAAGACGCGACACGGCAAGTGCGGCCTGGGCCCGAAACTGCGTCACCGTCTCCCTGATTCCCCACCAGTAGAAGCCGAACGCGGACAGGTCGTGGCGCATGATCACTTCGTCAAACGCCACTGCGATGCGCGCAGATTCACGCAGGTGCTCATCGGTGACCCCCGCGTCCACGTCGTACATCACGCGGAACTGTCCGCGCATCTCATCCACCTGTGCGCGGGTCGCGTGGTGGTACGCCTCCTCGATCTCCTCCACTTCGGGGCGAACCAGAAGCCTCCCCGTTGCATTGAGCAGACGCAGCTCGTCAATCGGCATATCCGCCATATTGGTGTAGGTTTCGCCAATTACCCCGAAGTTGAGGGCACGGAACACCCGTGCGGCAGCCGCTCCGCGGCAGTCTGCGGCGATCTCATCCCAGAGCCGCCCATCGCGAAAGGCTCCCGTTCGAACGCGAAACGTTTTGCCGATCGTGCGAAGCGCCGACGCGTACTCCGGCACGCAGCAAACGCCCTCATGGTGCAGGTATTCCGTTGTATCGGCTTTGGCGTAGTCGTAGGACGCGTCTTCATGGGCGTTGAGGATGCGGATTGGCACACTCAGGGAACGCGCCGCGGGAACAACGCACATGGCCGGCGTGTAGCCGAAGGGAAACACCAGCACGATGTCCACGTGCTCCTTGAGGAAGAGCTCGCCCGCGGCGGCGGATTTTTCAGGCGTGTCCACCAACTCCGGCGCGATAACATCTCCGAACGTTTCGAGACGCTCCAGCAGCCTGCCGTACATGGCGAGGCCTTTCGCCCTGAGATCGGGAAATTGCTGCCAGTAGTAGTAGTGCCCGGTGGGCAGCAGGCCTATGCGCGGCCGCGCCATGCGCGCGTTCAGGCTGAACATTCGTCAACTCCGTTTGAATGCAGGGGTGTCAGACTCGCAAATGGATCCCGTCATCGGCTCGGGCGGGTGAGGGGTATTACCCGGCAGAGGAAACACGGCCACGCAACAGAAGCTGGAGCGCGTTCTCTCCCCTTTCGGGAGGTGGCCCGGCGACACGGTGAAGTGCTCGTCAGAATCGCGCGGGAGCGTGTTTCTGCGGAGCGATGGTCGCGCACTTCTCGCCCGCCGAAAGCGGAGAGGATCGGTTGGTCGGGTTACACGCCCTCCGCCCGGATGGTTTCGAGAATGGAGACCTCTCCCTCATCCCCCTTCACGTTTGCCACCAGTTCCGCCAGGAGACCCGTGGAGAGCATCTGCAGGCCGACGATAATCATCAGCACCCCGAGCCACAGGAGAGGATAGCGGTTCATGATCCATCCGTGTACCAGCCGCAGGTACGCGATGTATCCCTCAATCGCCACGCCGCCTGCCATGAGAAACGTGCCTGCCCAGCCGAAGAAATGAAGGGGGCGGCTGACATAGCGCGTCAGCAGCACCACCGTGAGCAGGTCGAGGAAGCCGTCCACGAAGCGTTTCGCGCCGAATTTGCTCTTTCCGAACCTGCGGGGGTGGTGCTGAACCGGAATCTCCGCCACGCGAAACCCCTGCCAGTGCGCGAGAGCCGGTACGAACCGGTGCATTCCCCGCTTCATGCGGATGCTTTTCGTCAATTCCCGGCGGTAGGCCTTCAGGCCGCAGTTGAAGTCGTGCAGCTTGATACCGGTGATGAACGACGTCACCCTGTTGAACACCTTGGAGGGCAACGTCTTCGAGATCGGGTCGTGTCGTACCACCTTCCAGCCGGTAACCAGATCATACCCCTCATCCAGCTTCGCGAGGAGATTGGGGATTTCCTCCGGATCGTCCTGAAGATCAGCGTCCATCGTAACCACGATATCGCCCGTGGCAACCCGAAACGCCGTTGCCAGCCCGGCTGATTTCCCATAATTGCGCCGGAACCGCACTGCTTTGACGCGTGGATCCTTTTCGGCGAGTTCCCGGATGACGGAGAAAGAACCATCACGGCTCCCGTCGTCAATAAACACGATCTCCGCGACATATCCCTCGCGATCGATCACTCTCGCAAGGGCTTCGTGCAGAGGGCGAAGGCTCTCCTCTTCGTCCAGCAACGGTATCACGATGGAGACGGTACGTGGAGACATGAGTGTCATCCTGTGGAGAGGTCCGGTGAGGGCTCAGTCGCGTGCGTGGATTCCCTCCGGAGGACAAACGCCACGGCGCCGGGAAGGCTTGAAGCGAGTGCCGTCATGTGTGCCAGAAGCTCCATGGCTACCACTCCCCCCGCGGCAACCCCTGGCAGCGTCGTGAAAAGCCATTTGGCCGCCCATTCCCTGGGTCCGAGTCCACCCGAACTTATCGGAATCGCCGCGGCAACCCCGATAAGCGGGATGAACGTCCAGAAGTAAATTAACGGGATATCCACCCCGATGGACAACGCGCACAGGTAGTGCACGTAAATCCGCAACCCCTGAACAAGAAATGAAACCGCCGCTGCCATTCCCAGCACCACCCAGCGGGCCCGCATCGCAACAAACCCGGCTCGAAGCCCGGTAAGCGTTCGCGACACGCGTTCGGGCAGCAGCCCCACCACGCATGCATCCACGCGCGTTCCAATACGCCGGCTTGTGATCAGGACGCCCAGCACCACGAAACCGCCGAGAACCCCGGCGATCAGAGCGCCGAACTCCGAGTGCTCTTCGGTGAATAGAGCTGCAGCGCCCGCAAAGATCATCATGGTGAAGAACCCGAGGAAACGATCCATTACGATGGTCGCGACACCCGACGCGGTGGTATGGGTCAGTCCGGGAGAAGCGTTTTTCCGAACTTCGAACGCGCGCAGGACGTCGCCACCCACGTTGCCGATGAGGAAGTTATTGAAAAACAGGGAGATGAAATAGGCGCGCGTGACAACGCGTTTTGGGAGTTCAATGCCTGCGATGTTCAGAAGCAGGTTCCACTGGAAAGCCCCAAGCAGGTTGCTGAGGACAAACACCGCAACCGCCGCGGTACCGTACCACCATGAGAAGGAGGTTGGCAGAACGGCATCCGGCCCGACCTGCCAGACAATTCCCCCGATCAGCACCACGCTGACCAGAAGTTTGAGCACACGGCTGACCCACGGAGAACGCCACCAGCTCATGCGCCGGCTCCCGGAATCTCCGCGGGAGCACCCTTGCGAAGGAGCCAGCGAAGGACGATGCTGCCCTGATACAGATGGCGAGCGATTTCGCCGTCCCGTACGCGCCTTAGTCTCTGCACCCGTGCCCGTGCGGGCAGAATCCGGGGCAACGCCGCCGCCGCGCCCAACAACCCCCACGCCGCGCCCAGTGCGCGCCGCCAGTTGAGTGTGACGAGCCCCCCGAGAATGGTCACCAGCTCAAGCAGAAGGCGAACGGGCAGCACCCGAGCAAGCGTCCACAGTTCGTAGTTCTTCACAAGCAGGAGGAGGCTGTTCCGGTGGTTCAAATACATCTTGCGAAGGGATTCCGCTTTCAACGTTGCGGCGCCGTAATGAAGGATCCTCGATTCCGGCACGCTGACAATGTGATACCCGGCCACCCTGGCGCGCCAGCACCAGTCGATTTCTTCCATGTGCATCTGGAACACCGGCTCCAGCCCGCCGATTTCACGATACACGCTCATGCGCAGCATCATCGCGGCGCCCGATGCCCACATGATCTCCCGCGGGGCGTCGTACTGGCCGGTGTCCGCTTCGCACACGTCAAACCAGCGGCCGAGCGCGAAGGGGTACCCGTAGCGGTCAAGAAGACCACCCGCTGCGCCAGCATAGTCAAAAATCGCGGAGTTGTGCGCGCGGAGGATTTTTGGCTGACACGCGGCGATCTGCGGGTCGCGTTCCATGGTTTCGAGAAGCGGGCGCAACCAGTCCGGTTGCGGGAGAGCATCGTCGTTCAGAAGAACAGCGTATGCGCCCGCCGCTTCTGCAAGCCCACGATTGCACGCCCCCACAAAGCCCAGGTTCGTCTTGTTTATTAGCAACCGAATGCCGGGGTAGCGCCGCTTTGCCACCTCTGAGGTGCCGTCGGTGGACGCGTCATCAACCACCAGCACCTCGCCCGGAGCGTCCGAATCAGAAAACAGCGCCTCAAGGCATTCAAAAAGCTGCGATCCCGCATAGTGCGGAATCACCACGGACACGTCATCCCGTGCGATTGTGCTACCTTTCTGCGAAAGGCCGCCCTTCTCCGAAAGGCAACCTTTCCCGTGAAACCGGAATGACCCTTTTCCCGGGCGGGCCCATCGTTCCCGCGCTCTTTCACCGACCCGGCAGCGAATCGCCCCGCGGAGCAGTCTGGCGTGCTCTCTGTTCCAGATCCGCGATACGGCGGTTCACTTCGCTGGCCAGCGTCATGGCGTCCGTTCGGAACGTCCGCGCGAATTCCTGGTTCGCTTCCGCGGTGTTGGGAATCACCATCAACAGATTCCGGCATCGCTCGAGCATTTCTCGCGCGTTCTGAACATCCCCGACCTGGTCATAAATCGTCGAAGCCTCGAAAAACAGGCCGATACGGTCCACGCTTGAGATGCCGGAAAGCGGGGACGGTTTCTGAAGATAGGGGTCCGTGGCCAACAGCAGCCTGATCGCCTCCCGCTCCTGGCCCGTGGAACGGAGCAATTGCGCCGTCATGCGAACACGTTCCAGCGAGTAGATGTCGAACACGTGCATGGTGGGCAGCTCGTTCAGCAGTGCCTGGGAAGCCTCCCGCAGATACCCCTGTGTCAGGCTGTCAAGCGGCGCGCCGCCCCGGCGGGAAACCGTGGCACCATAGTACGCGCCCCGCCAATCCCGCGGGATCCGCTGGTTGAACTTCACCAGCGTCTCCCGGGCGCCAAGCGTGTCACCCGTGTCGATCTGCTTCTCTGCAAGCCGCAGGTAGGCGGAGCGGTAGTTCGAGACCAGCTTCAGCATGTTGTCGTCCTTGTAAATCCGCTGGTCCATCATGTGCCGAATCTGGTATACGTTGTCCAGATTGTGCTTTGAGCGCTCGATGTCGAGTGCGTACGAACCGCGCCCTTCCACGTAGGTGCTGTCTGCCTGGTTGGTGATCCGAAGAACCATGCCTTCCATCTGCAGGTACTTGTCGAGGCCGATCAGGTTGTCGGACGCCACGGTGACCGCGAAGTAGACAGGCCGCTGCCATTTCACCCAGTCGAGGATTTTGAAAATCATCACGTCCTGCACGCGGAGCACGCGGTACTCGGGCGAAGCCGGCATATTCCACGTGATTCCCGGGAAGGACTGACCAATCAACCGAACACGCACATCCGCATCCGGAATTGTGTCCCACTCGGCCTTGCCGTACTCCTTCAGCACCGTGCCGCCGGTAACCGGAACTCCGACGATGCCGCGCCGGATTTCGCCGTTTTTCAGCTCGATGTACGCGGAATCCACCCTTCCTGCGGTAACCGGTTTCGTCACCCAGCCCACCACCCGGCCATTCTCGTCATACGGCGTACCGTTCGGTGTGAGATCAATCCGGCCCGAACTGATAAGTGATTCGAGCGTGTTGCCGCACAGGGTATCGGTGATCCAGTCGTTCGTCCAGCTCGCGCTCATGGGAATTTTCGGCTCGTTATCGCGTAGCTGCTGGATGTACCAGTCGGTGTTTAAGAGGCTCAGGTTGACCACCCGCACATCCTTCCGCACGCCGGCCACTTCCTGAACGTACCAGAGCGGGAAGGTGTCATTATCCCCGTTGGTGAACAGCACGGCGTCCTTATCACACGACTGGAGTATGTTGTACGCGTAATCATAGCCGACGGTGTCATACCTGCGGTCGTGTTTGACGAAGTTGGAATAACGCACGCTGAAATCACCCGAATACTCGTCCACGAGCGGGTAACCCAGCAGGAACCACACCGGCACAACAAACCCGATAAGGGCCATCAGGACGGGAAGGAATTTCGTTCGAAGCCATTCAGGCACGGACGCAGGCAGCCACGACGACGCCGTCCGGATGAGGCCGGTCACCCCCATGCCCATCCAGATCGCCATTACGGAAATCGCGCCGGTGAACACGTAGTGCCGCTCACGCGGTTGCGGATCGGGCATGTTGAGGTAAATCACCAGCCCCAGACCGGAGATGATGAACAGGGCGAGCAACCCAAAGAAACGCTTTCTATCGGCGCTGAAATGCCACCCGAGGCCGAGAAACATGAGCAGGAGCGGGAAATCGGGCACACGCATCCCGAAGTAGGAAACCTCCATTGCCGACCTGAACGTGAGCTTCCAATCAAACAACACTCCGGAGATGCTCATAGGGAACTGGTGCAACAGGTATTTGATGAACATGTCCCAGAACTGATACTGCATGCTGGCTTTGCGGCTGAAGATGATCATGGACATGTCTTCGTTGCCGTATTGCTTTCGGGCAAGGAAGTCAAAGAGGTTTTTCCAGTTCTCCGGGTTGTTTTCGTCAATGGTGGGGTTCAATCCGGAACGGATCATGAGAAACAGGTACGTGGAGTACCCGACCACCACCAGAAGCAACATCCCGACGAGAAGGTGATACCCCTTCAGGATGGGAATGGAGGGCCGTCCCCGGCTTTGCGAGAGAAAATACAGGATCACCAGCAACCCGAGAGCACCGACCACGCGCGAGGTCGGGAAGGCTTGAACGTTCTCAACCCAGAAGAACACCCCCGTAAGCGACTGAACCGTTGCTGCCGCGGCTCCGGCGACAAATATCGCCGCCCAGATGTCGCGAGTTTTCACCGTCTTCGTGAGGAACGTCACCACCACGCCTGCCACGCCGAAAATTACCGCCAGCACGATGCTGATCTGCAGGTAGGCCATAGGGTCTTCGCTGATGCCGTACAGCGACGCCGGTTCCGCCCATTCGTCGCCCAGCAGACGGCGCGCATTCATCGCGTGCATCGCGAAGTACGCGCCGACAACCAGCAACGCCGCGGCGCCGACGATCTTCCATGCGTCGTACCGGTCTCTGACATACGTGAAGAGGCCGATAAACGCAATGGTGGGGAGCACGAGCAGGCACAACAGGTGCAGCCCGCTGGCCAGCCCCATGAGATACGCCAGGAACAGGGCAAGCGGCAGGTGGACAGGTTTCCCGATCGAATCGGCCCACACGAGGCCAAGATACAGCGCCAGCATCATGAGGAAGATGGCGTAGGCGTACACCTCCCCTTCAACCGCGTTGAACCAGTTGGAATCCGCCAGCGCGAAAATGAGTGTGCCGACCACCGCGCCGACATGGTCCGACCAGCGTTCCTTCACGGTTCCGAGCGGACCCTGCCAGCCGCGGATCAGACGCAGAATGACGAGGTAGCAGAACAGCGCCGAAAGAGCGCCGGCCAACGGGGACATGATGTTCACCCGCGCGGCACCGTCGGCATATTCCGGAAGCCATCCCCACGCCTTCAGAAATCCCTCGATCGGGACCATCGAGAACACGCGGCCCAGCATGATAAACAGCGGGGACCCCGGTGGATGAGGGACTCCCAGCGTGAACGAGCATGCGATGAACTCCCCGCAATCCCAGAAGGACGTCGTCGGTGCCATAGTCCGGAAATAGATCCCGAACACGACAAGGAACATCAGGAACGCGAGCCAACGGGTTACCCGTTTGTCACTCATGCCACAATCCCTCTGGTTGAATCACACGGAAATCGTGATGCCGCCCGCCCGAAATCGGAACTTCCTCGCCGCCCCGGGGGGTAATGGTGGTAGAGCACAGAGCAGTTTGCTTCCGCTCAAAGACTTATTGAGAAATGTGAGAATACCGCCCGTGCGCGGCCAAGTCAAGCGTTGTACCCGGCGGAGCCACACCCTGGTCTGATAACCGTCGGGTCGCCCGAGAGGCATCGGGTCGCCCGAGAGGCATCGGGTCGATTGACATCGCCCGCGCGCGCCGAGTATTCTTCTAGTCCGACTGCAGACGATGCGCCAGGGCGCCCGGCACGCCGGGCAAAAGGAGCCAGAACGTATGTTTCGCGACGTCAAGGCGGTTTTTGAACGCGATCCCGCAGCCCGAGGCTTCTGGGGTGTCTTCGAGGTAGTTTTCACCTATGCCGGGCTCCACGCTCTGTGGAACTATCGCGTGGCGCATTTTCTCCACAGACACGGCGTTCCATTCATTCCCCGATTGCTCTCCCAGATCGGGCGCTTTTTCACCGGCATCGAGATCCATCCGGGTGCGCAGATCGGCCGCGGGTTCTTCATTGACCACGGGATGGGTGTCGTTATTGGCGAGACGACGATTGTCGGGGACGATTGCACGCTCTATCAGGGCGTGACGCTGGGAGGAACGGGAAAGGAAACCGGCAAGCGCCACCCGACGCTGGGAAATGGCGTCGTTGTGGGCGCGGGCGCGAAAGTTCTCGGCAACATTACCATTGGCAACAACGTCTACATCGGCGCCAACGCCGTCGTACTCAAAGACGTTCCTGATGACAGCACCGTGGTGGGCGTTCCGGGCCGCGTGGTAAGGCAGCGTGGCGCACGCGTCGCTTCCGCGCTCGAACACACCGGCATCGGCGACCCGATCATGCTGAAGCTCGACGCGCTCCAGCGCGACATGGCTCGCTTCGAGCAGGAGTTACGCGCCATCCAGAATCGCGATTCCAGCGGTGTTTCGGAGAACCCGGAACCGGAAGAACCCCGTTCCACGCAATAGTGCCGGGCGCCGCCGCCACACCTCCTGCAACCCTCCGGTACTGCGGCGGGAAGGTACCACTCGGCAACCATCATCTCGGCGTGTCGTGTTCCCATCCTCATTTTCCGCAACTTGTTGTCGCACACCGGAGTCCGCGCGCCCCGTACCCCGATTGAACTTTTTTCGCAAAAGCACTTGACACGAACAGGCCGCATCGCCACAGCTTGATCGAGGCTGACCGGCGATACTGTACCGGCGGAAAGGCGTGCGCGGGGGTTGGGCCGGGCACCTGGAGTCGCCATTTTGCACAGCAGGGGAGAAGGAGTTGGTTGTGGCGCGTCATCCAAGCATTTTGCAGATCACCACGCATGATTCCGGACGGCATTTCGGCTGCTACGGGCATTCCACGCTCCACACGCCCACCATTGATGCTTTGGCGGCAGACGGGGTGCGCCTCACACGCTATTTTGCGACCGTGCCGATCTGCTCCGCGAGCCGCGCCACCCAGCTCACCGGCTTCTACCCGCAGACACACGGCCTCATGGATCTCTGCGGCTACCCCTTCCGCTGGCGAATCCGGGACGATGTGCGCCACATGAGCCAATTGCTCAAGGCGGCAGCCTACACTACCCATCTCTTCGGCATCCAGCACGAGGTGGTACGGGAGGAGCTGCCGCGTCTCGAGTTCAATTCGATCCAGGGTCAGGGTTTCCCGACTGCGAAAGCGATAGCTGCCGATGTGGCGGATTTCCTGCGTTCAAGGGGAAAGGAGCCGGCGCCGTTCTATGCGCAGATCGGGTTCTTTCAGACCCATACCCCGTTTGATCATGGCGGGGTGGAGCCCGATGACGAGCACGGCGTGGAGATACCGCCGTATCTTGCCGATTGTGAGTCGTCGAGGAGGGCAATAGCGGCTTTTCAGGGGGCAATCCGCCACGTGGACGAGGCGGTCAGCGTCATCGTGGAAGCATTGCACGAGAGTGGCCGCGAAGACGACACCATTGTGGTCTTCACTACCGACCACGGGATCGAAATGCCCCGCGCGAAGTGGTTTCTCTACGACCCCGGCATCGCCATTGCGTGTATCGTGCGGTACCCGGAGGCCGGCGTAACCGGCGGCGGAGCGTGCGATCTGCTCCTCAGCAACGTGGATTACCTCCCCACGATACTCGATCTGGCGGCAATACCGGCGCCGGACGGCCTCCACGGGAAGAGTTTCGCCGCCAGTCTGCGCGGCGAGTGTTCCGAGCCGTTGCGCGAGGCCGTGTTCGCGCTGTACCACAAGTCACAGTCGCGCTGTGTGCGGACAAACCGCTTTTCCTTGATCCGCCATTTCGACGCGCCGATCGACTTCGCCGCCGTGCCGGTGCGCTTCGAAGAGGTGCTTGCGAAACGGGGCATCAGCCAGGTGGAGCTGTTCGATCTGGAAACCGATCCGAACCAGTTCGAAAACGTGGCAGACAAGCTGGAACATGAGGATGTGAGGGCGCGCCTCGACACCATGCTGTGGGAGTGGATGGAGAGCGTGGATGATCCGCTCCTGAAGGGGCCGGTGCGCACCCCGTCGTACGAGGCCGCGATGGGCGATTACCGAGCATGGCGGGGTTCTGCGGGCACCTGAAGGCGCTGAGCAGCCGTTGGAGGAGCGCCGCACCGAAAATGCCCGTCATTCTGAGCGAGGCGACCGCAGGGGGCCGGCGCGAAGAATCTCCCGCCGGTTCGCAACGAAGTGGAGGGACGCGCTTCGCCACGCTCGTCCCATCGATGCACGGCAGAAAAAAGAGGTCCCTGAGTCTGTTCCCATCGTGCGGGAACCAGTCGAAGAGGCCTCCTCCTTCAACCCGGGTCCATGGTACGGTCGCTTCGACAGACTCAGCGACCTGCCTGCTTTGACGAACAGGACGTGAGAGAGGAAGGGTTCGGACATGCAGAAGGAGAAATCAGTGGGGACAGTCACCCTCCCCGCCACGCGCATCCCCGTCATGGCGGAGGCCGACGTGGTCGTGGTTGGCGGCGGAACCTCGGGCTTCATCGCCGCCGTAGCCGCAGCGCGAACGGGTGCCAGGGTCCTGTTGGTGGAGAAAGCCGGGTACCTTGGCGGGTGCACAACCGCTCCCTACAACACCGGCCTCAGCCAGTTCTTCGACTCGGACGGCAACCAGATCATCCGGGGCCTGCCGTGGGAGTTCATGAAACGCATGGAGGCCGATGGGAACGCCTTCCTTGTGGAGAGACGCAACGAAATCTGGCCGGTGTGGACGCGCAAAGTCGCCCTCGACATGATGGAAGAGGCGGGGGCGGATTTCCTGTTCCATACGTGGACGTCCGGCGTGGTAAAAGATGGCAACGCGGTACGCGGCATCATCGTCCACAATAAGGGCGGCACGGGGGCAATCCTGGGCAAATGCCTGGTTGACGCTACCGGCGACGCCGACATTGCCGCCTTCGCCGGTGCACCGTTTGACATGACGGAGGTGGAGCACCTGCAGCAGGTTTCGTGTGACTACATCGCCTGCGGGGTGGATCATTTCAAGGTTTTGGAGTGGGCACGCGCCAACAAAGACGGCCTCGACCTGCGGGTAAGCAACATAGATGTCGAACCGAAAGCAACCGGGGTGCAGCGCATGCTGACCATCGTTTTGCCGCACAATGCGAAGGACCCCGTGACCGGCGAGCCGTACCACGTGGGCGTCATGCCGACCGTGAAGCTTTGCATCCACCGGGATGCGGTGCGGATTCAGGGGAATTCGGACATCAATCCGCTCGATCCGGGGGCGCTCACGCGTGCGGAGGCGAATGGGCTCCGCGGGGCGCTGAAGCACCTCCAGTACCTTCGCGAAACGATTCCGGGGTTTGAGGATGCGTACATCGTCGCGCAGTCACATCTGGGCGTGCGGGAGACGCGGCGCATCATCGGGGATTACGTACTGACCATTGACGACGTGCGCGGCAACGCACGGTTTGCCGACGTGGTGGCGCTTAACTGCCGCGGCCTCGACTACCACCTGAAAGGCACGGTGTTCAAGTTCACCGGACTGAAAGGTCACCACGACGTGCCACTCCGCGCTCTGCTGCCGCAAAAGGTCGAGAACCTTCTCGTCGCGGGGCGCTCGATTGCATGTGACCATCTCTCGCAGGCATCGCTCAGAGGTGCTGCGACATGCCTCGCCACGGGCCACGCAGCAGGTGTCGCGGCTGCTCTTGCGGCGAAAAAGGGAGGCGTGGTGCGGGAGGTGGATATCCGGGAGATCCAGAAGACGCTGATCATACAGGATGCGGTGCTCGGAGTGGGCGACCGCGCACGGCTGTTCGAATGATGACGCATCGGGAAGAGGTGCCGCCGGCGCGATTCACTCGACCCGGCACCGATTCCGAACAGCCGCAGCGCAAGGCACACAGGAGGGGTACGGGTATGGGCTCGACACAAAGGGGCAGGCCAAACATCGTGTACATCCTTGCCGACGACCTCGGGTACGGCGACGTATCCTGCTTCAACCCGGAGGGCAGAATCCCCACGCCGAACATAGATCGCATCGCGGCACAGGGGATGCGGTTCACCGATGCGCATGCGACGTCGTCTGTGTGCAGCCCGTCGCGCTACAGCATCCTTACCGGCCGCTACAACTGGCGCTCCTCGCTTCAGAAAGGCATCGTCGGCCCGTACGGTGACCCGCTCATTGCCGCCGACCGCCTCACGGTTGCCGGTCTGTTGCGGCAGAACGGGTATGCGACCGCGTGTATTGGAAAGTGGCACCTCGGTCAGGGCTGGGATTTCCCGGTCACCGGGGACTTTCTTCCTTCCCACCGGGCGGGTGACGTTCCCGAAGCCACGCCGGAACAGAGAGCACGCTGGCGGGAAGCGTTTTCCCGGCCGACGACGGGAGGACCGACCACCCGCGGTTTCGACTCGTATTTTGGGGTGGATGTCCCCAACTGGCCGCCGTACTGCTACATCGAAAACGATCGCACGGTCGGTATACCGGATGAATTCCTCCCGGAGCGGCTGCTGGTGAACAACCAGGCCAGCATCCCCGGGCCGGCGCTCGCCGGTTGGGGCTTTGAGCAGCTTCTGCCTGAATTCGCCCGGCGGGCGGAGCAATTCGTGTCTGAACAGGCGCGCGCAGGCCGTCCGTTCTTCCTGTACATGCCGCTCACATCGCCTCACACGCCACTTGCGGTGAACGACGAATGGAAAGGCAAGAGCGGACTGAATCTCTACGCCGATTTCGTCATGGAGACAGACGCAATTGTGGGGCTTGTTTTGAAGGCGATTGAAGATAGCGGCGTCGAGGGCAGCACCATCGTCATGTTTGCCAGCGACAATGGCTGCGCGCATTACATCGGCGTGAAGGATCTGGAGGCGAAGGGCCACTTCCCCGGCGCGCGTTACCGCGGGTACAAGTCCGACGCGTGGGACGGCGGCCACCGAATCCCCTTTGCAGTCCGCTGGCCGGGAGTGACCCCGCCCGGGGTTGAGTGCGGCCAACTGGTGTGCCTCGCGGACCTGATGGCGACGTGTGCCGATGTGCCGGGAACGCCTCTCCCTGGCGACGCGGGGGAGGACAGCGTCAGCATCCTGCCTCTCCTCGAGGGCGAAGACCACCCCGTGCGCCGGTATGTCGTCCATCATTCCATTGAGGGCAAGTTCGCCATCCGCGACGGCAGGTGGAAGCTGGTGCTCTGCCCGGGGTCGGGCGGCTGGACCGAGCCGAACGACAGGACAGCGGCAGAACAGGGCCTGCCGCCGGTTCAACTGTACGACATGGAAGCGGATCCGGGTGAACGGGTTAACCTTCAGGCGCGGCGGCGGGATGTGGTGAACGAGCTTGTGACTGCCCTTGAGGAGCAGGTTGCCGCCGGTCGGTCAACGCCCGGGCCATCGCAGGCGAACGATGTTCCGGTTGACATCTGGAAAGGGGCGGTTCCGGAGGTCCGGAAGGCGGACGCGTAAGCGCTCACGCCGCCGTGGCATGGGTGGCCGGATGCGCGTAATCAGGAGGGAGACCATGTCAGAGGTGGCGATTACTCCGCCCGTGCAGGTATCGGGGCGCTTCGAGCAGTACCGCGGATTCCAACCCGCCGTGCCCGTCTGGTACATCTCACCGCCTCCTCTCGACCGGTGCATTCACCGGTTCTATGATACCAGCCCTGTCAGCCCGTCGGGCAGGTATGTCGCGCTTACCCGCCTGCGGACGGAGGAAAGGCCGCCGTATGAGGGGGAACCGGCGGAAATCGTGGTGGTGGATCTGCTCACCGGCGACTGGAGGGTCCTCGCCTCCTCCCGTGTATAGACCGGTGAGATGGTAAACAGACGTAAGGAGACAAAGTCTGCACTCCTTACCATCTCCTCGATCTATTCACGCGAGGAGGCGAGG
>ERZ795061.1794-NODE-1794-length-20489-cov-18.313693_pt1 | contig 20489 bp, 20 predicted proteins | sample MGYA00375145_ERZ795061 | MGnify/ENA primary metagenome ERZ795061 (study PRJEB30190, sample SAMN05720144) | anaerobic digester metagenome | isolation source: active sludge of municipal wastewater-treating anaerobic digesters | place: USA | collected 2014-12-22 ... | reverse complement strand
AGCTGCTGGATCGCCGCGCTGCCGTCCTTGCCCGGCTTGCCGGACGGGATGCGAATCTCCACGATCTGCTTGTCGGCAAACAGGCTGAGTGACCCACCCGCCGCCAGCACCTCGCTCCAGTCAAAATGCGCGCCCGCCACGGTGTGTGAGGTGCGCTCGGTGAAACCTTGTGTGCGGGCAAAAGCGCGGATCGCATCACCCGCCTCCTGAACCAGCAGCGGCTCGTCACCATACAGCGTGTAAAGGCTTTTGAGGCCACGTTGCAGGTGCTGCTGGAGTTGGGTAGCGGCGAGTTGCATGGGTCTGCAATGCCTACAGCGACTTGACAGCCGCCAGCCGTCGCATGAGCTGCTGCACGATGTCGGTCTGCATGTCACGGTACAGCAGGCCCTCTTCCGCTTCTTTGGCCAGTACCGCCGACTCATTGAAGCTGATATCGCGTTGCTGCAATAACTCGGTGGCCGGGATCAATTCAGCGCCCTGGGGCGTGCTGAGGCGGAAGTTGACACGCACCCGAAGCTGGAACTCGCGAACCTGCCCGGCAACGTTCACGCCGACCACGGTCTTTTCGCGTTGCTCGGACAACACGTCCAGTACGGCCTGCGCCTTGCTTTTCTGAGCCGGATCGGCAATCACCTGCAAACCGCCAATGGAAGCGAGGTTGCGCTTGAGTTCACGACCCAAAGAAGAGTTTTCCGCAACTGCGACGAACAGTGACTGGAACGCCAGGTCGGGTGCTCCCCGCAGGCGAAACCCGCAGGCGCCCAGCGCCCACGCAGGAGACAGGGACAACAACAACCGGCGGCGCATGTTCAGATCACCACGTTGACCAGGCGCCCCGGCACCACGATCACCTTCTTCGGCGCAGCCCCTTCAGCCAGTTTCACAAACACCTCGCTGGCCACGGCGGCGGCTTCAATGACCTCTTTGCCCGAACCTGCAGGAACGCGAATGGCGCCACGCAATTTGCCGTTGATTTGCAGCATCAATTCAATTTCGTCCTGTACCAGGGCCGAATCATCCACCTTGGGCCAGGGTGCATCCAGCAGGTCGCCCAGCTGCCCGGCAAACCCCAGTTCGGTCCACAGGGTGTGCGCGATGTGAGGTGTGGCCGGGTACATGCAACGCAGCAGCATGCCGAAGCCCTCGCGTACAGCCATCACGCTACCCGTCGATCCATCACTCTTGAAGTCTTCCAGTGCATTGAGCATTTTCATGACGCCAGACACCACGGTGTTGTATTGCATGCGCTGGTAGTCGTAGTCCACCTGCTTGAACACCGTGTGGATCTCCAGGCGAAGTGCCTTGGCTTCCTTGCCAAATTGGCCATCGACCCCCGTTGATATTGCGTGACAAGCTATATTATTTATAGCGGAAAGCTTGACGCCAAAGTTCCAGACACGGCGAAGGAAACGGTATGAGCCCTCCACCGCCGCGTCGTTCCACTCCAGCGTGGCTTCGGGTGGTGCCGTGAACATGGTGTACAGGCGGGCGGTATCGGCGCCGTATTTCTCGATCAGGTCCTGCGGGTCCACCCCATTGTTCTTGCTCTTGCTCATGGTGCCTACACCCTCATAGGTGATGAGCGTGCCAGCCGGCAAGTTGCCTTTGGCCTCTTTCAGTTTGGCGCCAGTGACTTTGCCGGTTGCGTCGTGGATATCTTCCACTTCATGTGGCCAGAAATACTCGACGCCACCTTTCTCGCCTTTGCGGGAATAGATGTGGTTGAGCACCATGCCTTGGGTCAGCAGTTTGGTGAAAGGTTCGTCGACCTTGACTAGACCCAAGTCGCGCATCACCTTGGTCCAGAAGCGCGCGTACAGCAGGTGAAGGATGGCGTGTTCGATACCACCGATGTACTGATCCATCGGCATCCAGTAATCGGCACCTTCGGCCACCATCTTCTGATCGTTGGTCGGGTCGCAGTAGCGCATGAAGTACCAGGACGAATCAACAAACGTGTCCATGGTATCGGTCTCGCGTCGCGCGGACCTGCCGCAGATCGGGCACACCACCCCCGCGTGGAAACCTTCATGCTTGTTCAGTGGATTGCCAGAGCCATCGGGCACACAGTCTTGCGGCAGCACCACCGGCAGATCTTTCTCGGGCACCGGCACCGCACCGTGTTCTGCGCAGTGGATGATGGGAATGGGTGTGCCCCAGTAGCGCTGACGACTCACGCCCCAGTCACGCAGACGCCAGGTGGTCTTCTTTTCGCCCAGACCTTCCTTCCCCAATGCGTGGGCAATGGCGTTGACCGCATCCTTGTAGCTCAAGCCACTGAAGCTGTCGGAGTTGATGGTGACGCCGCGCTGCTTGTCACCATACCAGTCCTGCCACTGGTCATAGTCATACGTCATGCCATCCACCAGCACCACTTCCACGATGGCGATGCCGTACTTCTTTGCAAAAGCGAAGTCGCGCTCGTCGTGCGCCGGAACACCCATGACCGCGCCGTCACCGTAACTCATCAGCACGTAGTTGCCAACCCACACATCAATCAGGTGTCCGTTGAGCGGGTGCACCACTTTCAGCCCGGTGCGCATGCCGACCTTTTCCTTGACGGCCAATTCAGCCTCGGTCGTTCCCCCGGTTTTGCACTCTTCAATAAATGCGGCCAGGGCCGGTTGGGTTTTTGCGGCATGCAGGGCCAGTGGGTGCTCTGGTGCCACCGCGCAGAAGGTCACCCCCATGATGGTGTCGGCACGGGTGGTGAAGACATACATCCGCCCGCCACCAATCAGGGCACCGTTATCGCCGCGAATGTTGTGGGTGAACGCGAAGCGCACGCCCTCGCTCTTGCCAATCCAGTTTTCCTGCATCAGCTTCACACGCTCGGGCCAGCCTGGCAAACCGGTTTGCACATGACCCAGCAGTTCCTGTGCGTAGTCAGTGATCTTCAGGTAGTAGCCGGGGATTTCTCGCTTTTCCACCACCGCACCGGTACGCCAGCCCTTGCCGTCGATGACCTGCTCGTTGGCCAGAACGGTCTGGTCTACCGGGTCCCAGTTGACGACCTGGGTCTTGCGATAGGCAATGCCTTTTTCAAGCATCTTCAAAAACAGCCACTGGTTCCACTTGTAGTAGCTGGGGTCGCAGGTGGCAACCTCACGGCTCCAGTCGATAGCCAGACCCATAGCCTGCATCTGCTTCTTCATGTACGCGATGTTCTCGTAGGTCCACCTGGCGGGCGGCACGCCGTTCTTCAACGCGGCATTTTCTGCAGGCAGACCAAACGCATCCCAGCCCATGGGCATCAACACGTTGTAGCCGTTCATGCGCAGGTAGCGCGTGAGCATGTCGTTGATGGTGTAGTTGCGCACATGGCCCATGTGCAGCTTGCCACTGGGGTAAGGCAGCATGGAGCAGGCGTAGAACTTCTTCCTGGCTGCGTCCTCGATCACGCGATAGGCGTCACGGGTTGTCCAGTGTGTCTGGGCGGACTGTTCGACGTCGAGATGGTTGTATTTTTCTTGCATGGCAGGGTGTCAGGCGGCTGAAGTACCGCAATCGGTCGATTTTAGGCGCTCAAAGGCCCGAAAAAGGCCGTGTCGCTATTTGGGCGCTGCAACCGCGTTGGCAATAAAACCGATGCGGTTAAGACCGGCTTTTTGCGCCGCACCCATGGTCTCCACCACACGGCCGTAGGGCACGGCCTCATCGGCACGTAGCTGAATTTCGGTGTCAGGGTTCTGCCCGGCAATCTGCGTCAACCGGCGAGCCAGTTCGTCAGGCTGTACGGCTTTGTCATCCAGATAGGTCTGGCCGGACTTGTCGATCACCACCATCACGAATTTCGGCACGTCACCGGCTTTGGCGGCGTCTGTTTTCGGCAAATCCAGCTTGATGGAACTGGCCAGCAACGGCGCGGTGATGATGAAAATCACGACCAGTACCAGCATGACGTCTATCAGCGGTGTCATGTTGATTTCGCTCATGGGCTGAGGGCCCGATGTGCGTTCCAGACGGCCGAAACTCATGGTACTAACTGGCCCCCGCGCCTTGGGACGGCCCGGCAGCGCTTATGTCGTCCTGTGAGTGATGAACGAACAGCTCACGCAAATCGCGCGCAAAGCCTTCCAGGTCCGCCTCGATCCGGCCGATAGCCCGACCCAGCACGTTATAGGCCAGCACGGCAGGAATGGCGACTGCCAGCCCCGCCGCGGTCATGATCAGCGCTTCACCGACTGGACCAGATATTTTGTCGATCGTGATCTGCCCTGCGTTGGAGATGCCGATCAACGCGTGATAGATACCCCAAACGGTACCCAGCAGTCCGACAAATGGGGCCGTGGCACCCACCGTGGCCAGCAAGACCTGTCCGAACTGGAGTTTCAGCAATACAGCGTGAAGGGCATCACGCAGCCGCCGGGTCAGCTGCTGGGAGCGATCTCCCGCTGCAGCCAGCGTCCCCGCTGTTTCCAGTTTCGTAGCGCCGATCAACGGTAGCACGAGGGCTTCACGGTCAAATACTTTAATTTGTCGCTGCGCATCATCGACCGATGCAGCTTGCCAGAAAGCGGCCGTGCTGCGCGCCACATCACCACTGGCCCGATGCAACAGCCAGGACTTCCAGAGAATCACCACCCAGCTGCTCACCGACATGACCAGCAGCAACAGTGTTACTACTTTGCTGACACCATCGCCTTGCGTGAAAAGCTGAAAGACGTTCACTTCAGGTTCAGCACATCAAACATGTCAAACAATCCGCTTTTGCGGCCCGCCAGAAACCGGGCAGCACGAAGGCTGCCCTGCGCGTAGGTGGCCCGGCTGGAGGACTTGTGGGTGATTTCGATGCGCTCTCCGGTACCCGCAAAGAGGACCGTGTGGTCACCCACAATGTCTCCCCCACGGATCGTGGCGAACCCGATGGAGGATGGATCGCGCTCACCCGTGACACCTTCCCGGGCGTACACAGCGCAGTCTTTCAGGTCACGGCCCAGTGCCCCGGCAACGACTTCGCCCATTTTCAGAGCGGTACCTGACGGTGCGTCCACCTTGTGACGGTGGTGTGCCTCGATGATTTCGATATCGTAGCCTGTGGACAGCGCCTTGGCCGCCATTTCAAGCAGCTTGAGCGTGACATTGACACCCACGCTCATGTTGGGCGCCATGACGATGGCGATGTCTTTTGATGCTGCAGCGATCTCTTGCCTTTGGGCATCACTGAACCCGGTCGTGCCAATGACGGCATTTACGCCCAGCGCACGACAAATCTTCAGGTGCGCCAGCGTGCCTTCGGGCCGGGTGAAATCAATCAGAACGCCAGCATTTTGCAAACCCTGACCCAAATCGGATTCAATCCGCACACCGCTGGAACGCCCCAGGAAAGCGGTGGCGTCAACACCAATCCCCGGGCTGGTCGCCATATCCAGCGCACCGGTCAACTGGCAGTCGTCAGTCGCCAGTACCGCTTCGATGAGCATCTGGCCCATTCGCCCCGACGCACCGGCAATGGCCACTTTGTGGCGAGTCATGGTTGACATCGCAACTCCTTAGCGAGCAGGCTGTTCAAGCGGAGGGTAGCTGGCCGGCAGAGGCGACAAAGGCTTGGAATCAGCCTCTTTGACAGGCGCCGGCAAGGCCTTCAGCTCTTCTTCCGGGACTTCCAGCACCGGTACTTTCCCGACCTTGCGACCCGAATCCAGGCTGGCAACGAATTCCGCTTCAGTCGGCAGGGTGTCAGCCTCGAAACGTTCCAGAACATCGTCCTTGAAGAACACCGTGACGCGGCGCGACTGTGGCTCAACGCCTTGACGCTTGAAAGTGAACACATAGTCCCAGCGATCGGCGTGGAAAATGCTGGCCAGCAAAGGTGAGCCCAGAATACCCTTGACCTGCCCACGGGTCATGCCGGGCGTCAGTGCAGCAGCCTGCTCCTTCGATACAAAATTGCCTTGCACCACATCAATTTTGTAGGGTGTCACGAGACCGGCAATGCGGCTGCTTGCGCCATTGAAACTGCCGCAGCCAGCCAGACTCGCGCAGACCACAAGGAACAGGCTCAGGCGGGCGCGGTGAAGGTCAAAATCGGGCATGGATTGGGTTGAGGCGATATGATCGACTCATTGTAGCGGCTGAGCTGACGGCGATACCCCGTGCGTGACCGGAAGAAAGACTCCCATGGCCAACATCGAAGAACTGAAAAATACCGGGCTGAAGGCCACCCTGCCACGGCTGAAGATACTGGAGATCTTCCAGAAGGGCACACAGCGCCACATGACGGCCGAGGACGTTTTTCGCGTCCTGCTGGAAGAGCGTTCAGACGTGGGCCTGGCTACTGTGTACCGTGTGCTGACCCAGTTCGAACAGGCCGCCATTCTCAGCAGGAGTCATTTTGAAAGCGGAAAGGCTGTTTACGAGCTCAATGAAGGCCAGCACCATGATCACCTCGTATGTCTGGATTGCGGCAAGGTGGAAGAGTTTTACGACGCCGAAATCGAGAAGCGGCAAAAGTCGGTGGCGAAAGCCAAGGGTTTCACCATCGCGGACCACGCCCTGAGCCTGTATGCCAATTGCACCAAGGAAAAATGTCCCAACAGGACCAGCCTGGCGCACACGCAGGACAAGCAGGCCATCTGACCGCGAAGCGCAGTAGTCAGGTGGCTTCCTGGCCCATCGCCTTGCGGTGGCGCTCAACAAATTCCTGGTACGTATCAATGCCACGCAACTGCAAAATGGTATTGCGCACGGCCGCTTCCACCAGAACGGCGATGTTGCGGCCCGCCACCACCTGAATGATGACTTTGCGAACCGGTATGCCCAACACGTCTTCAGTCAACGGCTCGTAGGGCAACCGTTCGTACTCCCGCTCCAGTGTTTCACGGCGAACCAGGTGCACGATGAGTTTCAGGCGCATCTTGCGCCGCACCGCCGTCTCGCCAAAAATTGCGCGGATGTCCAGCAGGCCGATGCCTCGAACCTCCAGCAGGTTTTGCAGCAACTCCGGACAACGACCTTCAATAGTGGTCTGGTTGATGCGAAACAGGTCCACGGCGTCATCGGCCACCAGCCCGTTGCCGCGGGAAATCAGCTCCAGCCCCAACTCGCTTTTCCCCAGCCCGGATTCACCCGTGATCAATACGCCCAGACCCAGAATGTCCATCAACACGCCGTGCAACGTGGCGCGGTCGGCAAAGTGCTTGGACAGGTAGGCTCGAAGCACGTCAATGACGTAAGCCGACGAGTCAGGCGTCGCAAACATCGGTATTTGCGCCTCTTCACACATGGACAACAGCGCTTCCGGGGCCTTTTGTCCATCCGCCAAAACCAGCACGGGCGGCTCAAGTGTCACGATGCGCGAAATCCGGCGTGCACAATCTTCCGGCGTGGCATTGGTGATGTAGGCGACCTCGCGTTCACCCAGAATCTGTACCCGGTAAGGATGGATGTAATTGAGGTATCCCACCAGATCAGCCGCCGAGCGGGCGGCCCGGACCGCAACCTCGTCAAATCGCCGCTCAAATGCGCCCAGACCCGCCACCCACTCCCATTTCAGGAGTCCGGTAAATTCTTCGAACAGGAGATTGGCACTGATGACTGACGGTTTCACGCCTTCACCTTCAATGCGGCCGGCCCGTCAGGCCTGCGGTACGGGCTGCCATCCGGCGATCAGGCCGTGAAGTTCGGTTGCACTGGCGCTGGAAGCCAGCTTTTCACGCAAGCCGGCGTCGCTGAGCAATTCAGCAATTTCCGAGAGGATTTCCAGATGTTTTTGCGTAGCGGCTTCCGGCACCAGCAAGAATATAAGCAAACTTACCGCCTGCTCATCGGGTGCATCAAAACCAATCGGCTGGGCCAGCTGAAAAACGGCGGCCATGGGTGCCTTCAGCCCCTTGATACGGCCATGAGGAATCGCCACGCCATGCCCCAACCCGGTGGAACCCAAGCGCTCCCGGGAAAACAGGCTGTCGGTGACCAGCGCACGACTCAGGCCGTGCAAATTTTCAAAAAGAAGGCCCGCATCTTCAAACGCACGCTTTTTGCTCGTTGCGTCCACACGCACAAGAACGTGTTCAGCTGAAAGGATGGACGCAAGTCGATTCATGGTGAAGATTCAAGATTATGCACACAAAAAAAACCGCCCGATCAAACGGGCGGCTTTTGCTCAATTCGGTGTGCGAACTACATCAGCCGTTTGGTGGCATCGTGGTGGTGATTCTGGACGCGATCCTTGTGGCGGACGACCTGCCGGTCCAGTTTGTCGACCAGTTCATCCACTGCAGCGTACAGATCAGCATGAGAGCTTTCTGCAAACAAGTCGCTGCCTTTGACATGAATATTGCACTCGGCGCGCTGCCTTCGTTCCTTTTCCTTTTGTTTTTCAACTGTGAGAAGCACTTTGACATCAACAACCTGGTCAAAGTGGCGGGTGATTCGATCAAGCTTGGTCGTGACGTAACTACGCAGGGCTGGGGTAACTTCGAGGTGATGACCGCTGATCGTCAAGTTCATAAATAGCCTCCTGGTGCTCTCGGGGTGAAAACCGTTTGTCGAATACAAACGGAGAAAAACCAAAAAATCAGAAATTTATATGCTTGTAATTACTATGCGCCCGACCAGAGGGAAATGCAATCCCCCTTTTTAGTAACATGATGCAAAACTTTTTTTGGTAAAACTTTTTTCTGACGAATGTCAGTTTCTAAGCCTCACCAGCAGCCGGAACATGGCCAGACAGTGGCGCAACCGGCGCAGCCATGCTGTGCAGCTGCAACCGGGTAGCGACGAAAACGGCCAGCAAACTTGCACATCCACCGACAACTGCTGCCATCCAGTAGTTTTGCAACAGGCCCTGCGCATCCCGACTGATCAGACTGCCGCCTATCAGGGCAGCAAGACCCATTGCTGCCGACTGGATCGCGGCATTGATAGTCATGAATGTGCCACGCAACGCCGGGTTGGCTGCCGATGTGATGATGGCCATGCCTGGAATCATGCGGCCGCTCATGCACATGAAAAACAGTGTGGAAACGGTCAGCACCATCATTACGGGTGCCCGCGGCATCAGTGTGATTGCCAGCATGGGGAATACGACGGCAATGGCAAATACACGGAATGTTTGCAGCTTGCCCCGAAGATCCGTCAGCCGCCCGACCCAGCGGGCAGTCAGGAGCGTACCAATGCCACCGCACAAATAGACATACGGAATCTGATCTGGCCGCATTCCCACATTGGTCTGCATGTAGATAGTAATGTAGGGAATCACCATGAAACCGGCAAACATCATCAGCGATGAAAAAACAAACGCCCTTTGGTGATTGGCATCCGCCAGCACCACGCGGATACGCTGGACCGCTGAAGAGTCGGTCGACGCTCCCAGGTGCGCGTCCAGTAACGGCAGTGTCCACGCAGCAAAACACAGAAACAGCGCGCACAACAGGGCGATGCCAAAAAACGCGGAATGCCAGCCCAGGTGCGCCGCCAGAAACAGGCCAGCCGGCACCCCGGCTACCGTTGCCACGGAAAACGACGTCATGACAATGCTCATGGCGCGCCCACGTCGCTCAAACGGGATCACATCGCCCACAATCGTCTGGGACAGCGCTGACAGTACGCCGCCAAACACCCCCGCAGCGATGCGTGCCATCATCAGCGTCATGTAGGTGGGTGCCAATCCACACGCCAGCGTGGCCAGCGCAAACAAACCGTAGAGAACCAGCAGCAGGCGCTTGCGTCCGAATCGGTCGATGTAGGCCGAGGCCAGGAAACCGGATAGGCCACCGGCCAGGGTGTAGGCCGATACCAGCATCCCAAACTGCGCGTCGGTGATCGCGAACAACTGCGTGAACTGAGGCCCCAGAGGCATCATGATCATGAAGTCCAGGATATGGGTGAACTGGATGCCCGCAAGTGTGATCAGGAGCCACAACTCGCGCTGTGGCGTGAGAGCTTTGGACATATTTCAGACAGAGTTGCAATTCACTTTAACATCCCTGCACAATTCATGCATGAGCCTGGATACCGTCATTAATGCGAGCATGAACCAGCCCCGTCGACCGGCCAATGCTCTGGTGCTGATGGGTGGCGGTGCCAGAACGGCGTACCAGGTAGGCGTGCTGCGGGCGCTGGCCTCCATGCTCGGATTGCAGGCGCAGACACCCAAAACCTTCCCCTTTCAGGTGCTTATTGGCACATCGGCTGGCGCCCTGAATGCGGCATTTCTGGCCGGCTGTGCTACACAAGGCCTTCAGGCTTTCGATCAATTGGCAGATTTCTGGGGCGCCATCCGGTCAGCTGACGTTTACCGGCTTCAGGTGCCGTCATGGGTTCGGATGAGCAAATTCGCCACAGCCCTGAGCCTGTCACGACACGCGCGAAACAACGGGGCGATTCTCGACAACCTGCCTTTGGTAGACACCCTGCACCGCGCGGTGTCACTGCCGGGCATTGACAAAGCCCTGGCCTCGCGCACGCTGGAAGCGCTGGCGGTTACCGCTTCCAGCTATACCAGCGGCGTGCATTGGACCTTTTGCCACACCGCGCAAGACAACCCGATGGACGCCTGGGCGCGGCCCGGCCGGCGTTCAGAGTTCCACCCGATCACCATTGAGCATTTAATGGCTTCCAGTGCCATTCCCTTCCTGTTTCCCGCAACGCCACTGTGGGTAGAGGGTCATCAGGAATTTTTTGGCGACGGCTCCATGCGCCAGGTCTCCCCCCTCTCGCCTGCCATGCATCTGGGAGCCAAGAAGGTATTGGTGGTGGGAGCAGGGCAACCCGAGCGCTCCGGACTGGGTGCCAGCAGCAGCCAGCTTCCGACACGCGGTCCGACGCTAGGCAGCATTGCCGGGCACGCCATGGCCAGTGTGTTTCATGACACCTTGCAGGCGGATGTCGAGCAGGCGCAGCGGGTGACCCAAACCCTGAAGCGGCTACCGCGTGATACAGCCTCTGCCTTGCCATACCGAAGCGTGGAAATTCTGGCGATCCAGCCCAGCCGCTCACTCGACGCGCTGGCCCAGATTCATGCGCTGGAACTGCCCACCGCAACGCGCAATGCCCTGGGTGGGCTGGGGATGCTCAAAGGTGGGGGCGGCGCACTGGCCAGTTACCTGCTTTTCGAACCGGGTTTTGTTCAGTCACTGATTGCCATGGGTGAAAGTGACGCCTTCGCGCGCAAAGCTGAATTACTGGCGTTTTTTGCCGATATTTGAACGCACGCCAGTGCGATAATTTCCGCAAATCAACTTCGGAGACATCTCCTTGGAAAACTGCCCTGGCAGGTAGCTTTCAAATTTAATTGGGGCCCGATTCCAATTGTTCGAAAGCTGCCGTGTGCGACAAACCGCCGCCCCGAATAATTGGAATCTGACCCCGATTGAATGATCCATGCTCAACATCTTTACGCTTGTCAATGGCCGACTCTTCCAGGAAGAGATCGAGTCTCTCGAGGAACTGTCCAAATTCCAGCCGATCTGGGTTGATCTGGAATCGCCCACGCTGGAAGAAAAACGGTGGGTGAAACAATACTTCGGCTTGTCGATCCCGGAAGACGCGATGGACGAGGACATCGAAGAATCCGCCCGGTTTTACGCCGAAGAGAATGGCGAATTGCACATTCGCAGCGACTTCCTGATTGCGGATGAAGAGGAGCCACGCCAGGTCCGTGTGGCCTTCATTCTGAATCAGCACAACGCAGAGCTCAAAAGCTGTGGCGTGCTGTTTTCAATCCATGATGAAGACGTGCCCGTCTTTCGCCTGCTGCGCATGCGGGCACGCCGGGCTCCGGGTCTGATTGAGGACGCCAAGGAGGTGCTGCTCAAGCTGTTTGATGCAGACGCCGAATATTCGGCGGACTCGCTGGAAGGCATTTACGACCAGCTGGAAAAAGTCAGTAACAAGGTGCTCGCAGGCGATGTTACCGACGCCCTGGCCGGTGAGGTACTGGGGGCAATCGCGCGCCAGGAAGACTTGAACGGGCGCATCCGTCGCAACATGATGGACACCCGCCGCGCGGTGAGCTTCATGATGCGCAGCAAGATGCTCAACGGTGAGCAGTTTGAAGAAGCGCGGCAAATCCTGCGCGATATTGACTCACTGGACTCGCACACCGCGTTTCTGTTCGACAAGATCAACTTCTTGATGGACGCCACGGTCGGTTTCATCAATATCAACCAGAACAAGATCATCAAGATTTTTTCTGTGGCCAGCGTCGCGCTGTTGCCGCCCACACTGATTGCCAGCCTGTACGGCATGAACTTCAAGTTCATGCCGGAGCTGGACTGGTCACTGGGTTACCCCTACGCGCTGGCGCTGATGGCGGCCAGCGCCATCGTGCCGATGTGGTACTTCCGAAAGCGGGGCTGGCTGAAATAGCAGGAAGTCTGGCAGCGACGGAAGATCGGCTTTTTAAGAAGTCTTTTTGGCCTCCAGGTCCCGTGGAATATGCGTGAATAGCTATTAATTTTATAGCGATCGAAACAGGTTCGTCATGATGGACTGCGCGTAACCGCTGGCCACCTCTGCAACGAACTTCGGAAAATCCACGTGCGCCTGATCATCTGCCCGGTCTGAAATCGTGCGCACGGCGGCAAACGGCACATCAAAATCAAAGCAGACCTGGGCCACCGCCGCACCCTCCATCTCAACGGCCAATACATCCAGACCAGCTTCGTGCAGCGCCCGCTGAATGCCGCGACTCTCGTCGGCGGCTGAAACAAACCGGTCGCCGCTGGCAATCAATCCACGATGAAGCTGCGCGTGGCCCTGCATCGTTTCAGCCAGCGCCGTGCGGGACGCTTCAAACAGCATTTCCGTGAGTGCTGGATCACAGGAAAAACAGGTTTTGCCGTACAGCGGCACCTCATACCGGGGGAAGATGGGCGAAGCATCCAGGTCGTGCTGAACAAATTCAGTAGCCACCACCACATCACCCACCTTGACGCTCGAACCAATACCGCCAGCCACGCCGGTAAATACGATGCGATGGACACCCAGACAGGTGATCAGCGTGGTGGCAGTCGTGGCGGCAGCAACCTTGCCGATGCGCGACAGACCCAACACCACCCGATGGCTGTTCAGCTCCCCCACCCAGAAATCACGGCCACCGTGCCTGACGCGTTGCGGCTTGTGCAGTTGCTCCAGCAAACCCTGCTGTTCTTCAGCGAGCGCGCTGAGTATGGCGGTGACCGTCATGACACAGGCGTTCGTTCCTGTCTACTTTTCGCGAAGCTCGCGGCGCAGGATTTTCCCCACGGGTGTTTTGGGCAATTCGGTACGGAACTCAATCACCTTGGGCTGCTTGTACCCGGTCAAATTCTCTTTGCAATAGGCCCGCACCTGCGCTTCGGTTAAATCCGGATTTTTCTTGACAATCACCAGCTTGACGCCTTCGCCGGTCTTGGCGTCCGGCACGCCCACACAGGCACACTCCATCACCCCATCCAGCTGGGCGACCACGTCTTCAAGTTCGGTCGGGAACACATTGAAACCGCTGACCAGAATCATGTCTTTCTTGCGATCCACAATCTTGAAGAACCCGCGTTCGTCCATGACGCCAACATCGCCCGTCTTGAAGTACCCGTCAGCCGTCATGACTTTGGCCGTCTCGTCGGGACGCTGCCAGTAGCCGGCCATCACCTGCGGGCCCTTGATGGCAATCTCGCCCGACTGCCCGGCAGCAACCTCGTTGCCATCATCATCCAGCAGCTTCATGTAGGTGCTAGGCAAAGGAACGCCGATGGTGCCCGTGTATTCTTTGGCCGTTACCGGGTTACAGCTGGCGGACGGCGAGGTTTCCGACAAGCCATAACCTTCGCATATCGGGCATCCGGTTTTTTCAAACCAGACTTTGGCAACAGAGCTTTGAACTGCCGAACCACCACCCACCGACACTTTCAGATGGCTCCAGTCCACCGTCTTGAAGTCAGGGTGATTGGCCAGCGCATTGAAGAGCGTGTTGACCGCCGGGAAACTGTGAATCCTGTGCTTGGACAACTCTTTGAGAACCGCTGCAAAGTCACGCGCATTGGGCAACAAAATCAGTTTGCCGCCGGTACGCATGGACAGCATCATGCCCACGGTAAAAGCAAAAATATGGTACAGCGGAATGGCGCAAACACTGGTGGGCTGCTCATTGGCTGGCACCAGTTTCATGACCGGCTCGTTCCAGGCCTCGGACTGCAGCACGTTGGCGACCACATTGCGATGCAGCAGGACCGCCCCCTTGGATACACCTGTGGTACCTCCGGTGTACTGCAGCACGGCAACGTCATCGGGCTTGATGTCCGCGCGTTTGACAGTGCCCTTGGTACCCCGCGCCACAGCTTCGTTGAAGCGCACTGCGCCAGGCAAACTGAACGGCGGAACCATTTTCTTGACATTGCGGACCATGTAGTTGACCAGCGATCCCTTGAGCAGGCCCAGCTGATCTCCCAGGGAGCACAAAACGACGTGTTTGACCGGCGTTGCAGTCATGCACTTTTCCAGCGTCGTTGCAAAGTTTTCCAGAATAACGATGGCCTTGGCGCCGGCGTCTTTCAACTGGTGCTCCAACTCGCGTGGGGTATAAAGCGGATTGACGTTCACCAGAATCAACCCGGCACGAAGAATCGCGGCCACCGCCACGGGGTACTGCGGTACGTTGGGCATCATGACTGCGACCCGATCGCCCTTTACCAACCCGAGACCCTGCAGGTAAGCGGCAAACGCCTGACTCAGACTGTCGGTCTGGGCGTAGGTAATGTCCTTGCCCATAAAGCTGTAGGCAACCCGTTTGGCATACCGCTTGAAGCTGTCCTCCATCAAGGCAACCAGCGACGGGTACTGGGCAGCATCAATATCGGCCGGAACACCTTCAGGGTAGCACTTAAGCCACATGCGATCTGTCATGGACAACTCTCCAAGCGTATTTTGCAAAACCGAGATTGTGATCGGACAGACGAGACTGGATTACTGTGTTTTCCCTAGTATGCATAGGGAGGCACACCTAATTCCTCAACCCGGCTGATGGCCCGATCGCCACCAGAGGATCAATCCAGCGCCTTACCCATGTCTTCGACAATCTTCTTGGCATCGCCAAAGACCATCATGGTTTTGTCCATATAGAAGAGTTCGTTGTCCAGACCGGCATAACCTGCGGCCATGGAGCGTTTGTTCACGATGATGGTCTTGGCCTTGTAGGCCTCCAGAATCGGCATGCCATAGATGGCACTGCCCTTCACGTGCGCAGCGGGGTTGACCACGTCATTGGCCCCCAGAATGATGGCCACATCGACCTGACCAAACTCGCCGTTGATGTCTTCCATCTCGAACACCTGGTCGTAGGGCACTTCTGCCTCCGCCAGCAACACGTTCATATGGCCGGGCATGCGACCTGCCACGGGGTGAATGGCGTATTTGACGGTAATGCCTTTCTCGGTGAGCTTTTGCGCCAGTTCCTTTACAGCGTGCTGGGCACGGGCGACGGCCAAACCATAGCCGGGCACGATGACCACGGTTTCCGCATTGGACAACACAAACGCGGCATCGTCGGCGCTCCCGCTCTTGACAGCGCGCTGAACGGCAGCCCCTGCTATTGCGGTGGTGGCTTCTCCGCCGAACCCGCCCAGAATCACGTTGAAGAACGAACGATTCATGGCCTTGCACATGATGTAGCTCAGAATCGCGCCGCTGGAACCCACCAGCGAACCGGCCACGATCAGCATCGCATTGTTCAGAGAGAAGCCAATGCCCGCTGCGGCCCAGCCGGAATAGCTGTTGAGCATGGACACAACCACCGGCATGTCCGCCCCACCAATCGGGATAATGATCAACACGCCCATCACGAAGGCTATGGCCAGCATCGCAAAGAATGCGGGCCAACTCTCAGTCCAGGTGAATACCAGCCCCAGCCCGAGCATGGCAATGCCCAGCACCAGATTCAGCTTGTGCTGCCCGGAAAACTGTACCGGCGCACCCTGAAACAGGCGGAACTTGTATTTGCCGGAGAGCTTGCCGAACGCAATCACCGATCCGCTGAAGGTGATGGCACCAATAGCCGCCCCAAGGAACAACTCAAGCCGGTTGCCAGCAGGAATTGCCAAGCCCTTGGCGACAATACCAAACGCATAGGGTTCGGCCACCGCAGCCACCGCAATGAACACGGCTGCCAAACCAATCATGCTGTGCATGAAGGCCACCAGCTCCGGCATCTTGGTCATCTCGACGCGCTTGGCCATCACCGTGCCAATGGTGCCACCAACCAGGAGGGCGCCGAAGACGTAGACCAGGCCAAGGGCGGAGCCACTCGATAATTTGACGATGAGTGCGGCGGTTGTAATGACCGCCACTGCCATACCGATCATCCCGAACAGGTTGCCACGGATGGACGTGGTGGGATGGCTCAGGCCCTTGAGCGCCTGTATGAAGCAGACACTGGCAAACAGGTACAACAGGGTAACGAGGTTCAAGCTCATTTAGCTGCCCCTTTGTCACCAGCAGGCTGCTTCTTGTCTTTTTTCTTGAACATCTCCAGCATGCGCCGGGTCACCATGAAGCCGCCGAACACATTGACAGCCGCCAGCGCTACGGCCAGCACGCCCATGGATTTTCCCAGCGTAGTCTCGGTCAACGCAGCGGCCAGCATGGCACCGACAATGACGATGGCTGAAATCGCATTGGTCACCGCCATCAGTGGGGTGTGCAATGCGGGGGTAACCGTCCACACCACGTGGTAGCCCACGTAGATGGCCAGTATGAAGATGATCAGGTTGGTGACCGTGGGAGAAACGATATCCATGAGAAGCCTCGGTATTTGTGCTCGGATTGTGTTTTTACTTGCGCAAGACGGAGCCGCCCTGCGCCATCAGGCAGGCCGCCACGATGTCGTCATTCATGTCCACATGCAGCGCACCTTCTTTGTTGATGATGAGCTTGAGGAAGTCGAGCACGTTGCGGGCATACAGCGACGATGAATCGGCCGCCACCAGTGCGGGCAGATTGGTCTCGCCAACCAGCGTCACCCCATGTTTCACCACGGTTTTGTCGGCTTCTGAAATGGGGCAGTTGCCACCGCCATTGGGGCCCTTGCCTGCGGCGATGTCGATGATCACCGAGCCAGGTTTCATGCTCTTGACCATGTCTTCGGTGATCAGCGTGGGCGCCGGGCGACCAGGAATCAGCGCGGTGGAAATCACCACGTCTGCCTGCGCCACCCGCTTGGCCACTTCGATTTTCTGGCGGTCCAGCCAGCTCTGCGGCATGGGCTTGGCATAGCCACCTACACCCTGCGCTGCTTCCTTCTCTTCCGGCGTGTCGTAAGACACATCGATGAATTTTCCACCGAGCGACTCAACCTGCTCCTTGACGCTGGGGCGCACGTCAGACGCTTCGATCACCGCACCCAGACGTTTGGCCGTGGCGATGGCCTGCAAGCCCGCCACACCCACGCCGAGAATCACCACCCGCGCCGCTTTCACCGTGCCGGCGGCGGTCATCAGCATGGGGAAGAACCGCTGGTATTTATCGGCAGCCATGATGACGGCCTTGTAGCCTGCGATATTGGCCTGGGAAGACAAGACATCCATGCTCTGGGCGCGTGTGGTGCGGGGGGCCGCCTCCAGTGCGTAGCCAGTCAGGCCAGCAGTAGCCAGGCGTTGCAGGCCTGGCGCATCAAACGGGTTGAGCATGCCTACCAGCGTGGTACCGGGCTTCATCTGCGCGCATTCAGCGTCTGACGGGCTGCGAACCTTGAGCACCAGATCGCACGCGTAGACACCTGCCATGTCGGTAATTTCAGCGCCTGCAGCTACATACGCATCGTCTGGCACACTGGCGGCCACGCCTGCGCCCGACTGGATGCGAATGGTGTGGCCCTGGGCTTTGAGTTTTTTAGCCGTCTCGGGGGTGACGGCAACGCGGGTTTCGCCCACTGTGGTTTCAGCGGGTACGCCAATCAGCATGAAGCGACTCCTCGACAGGTTAATTTAGTTCTTGCCGCTAGCTTACATGAATTTTCCATGGGTTTTGCTCGGGGTAATCCTGCTGACAGGGCAAAGCTGCGCTGACATCGCCACGCATAATTGCTCATGGACACCCGATGGAAACCCAACGTCACCGTCGCTGCAATCATTGAGAAAGACGGCAAATTTCTGCTGGTTGAGGAGCACACCTCCACCGGTTTGATGCTCAACAACCCGGCCGGGCACCTGGACCCTGGCGAGTCGGTGGCTGATGGTTGCGCCCGCGAGGCGCTTGAAGAAACCACCCGGGTTTTCCGGCCAACCGGGCTGGTTGGGGTGTACATGACCCGCTCACGACGCCAGACCACAAACGCTGGCGGCCCCGAACAAGATGTGACCTACCTCCGGTTTGCTTTTCGCGGTGAAGTCGACGACGAACAAGCCAACCGGCAGCTCGATCACGGCATCGTCCGTACCCTGTGGATGACGCCCGATGAAGTGCGGGCCAGTCAGGCCCGTCACCGCAGCCCACTGGTCCTGCGATGTATGGAAGACCATCTCGCGGGGCGCTGCTTTCCCCTGGATCTGGTATTCGCTGATCCCAGCGTCTACACATGATTTGCTACTAAATTAATAGCTTATCACGCATATTTGACGAGGTCTAAGGGCCAAAATGGCTCTTGAATTTGCATCTGTTCAATCATCCCCGAGCTTCAGCAACAGCGGCTGCCGTTTTTCAATTGCCCACTTGAGCAGGGCCGCACAACGATACACGCCATGCGCAAACTTGCCGTACGGCAGTGTGGCAAACAGGGCCATAACCACACCCAGATGCACGGCCAGCAGCAAGGCCATGGCTGGTGTATCGCGCCAGATCATCAGCGCCAGACCGGTGAGGCTGGTGAAAAACAGCAGCGCAATAAAAGCACGGTCCATCGGTTTTTGTGCGGCATCCCCGTGCAGCGGATGGCGGCGCAAATTCAACCGGAACAGACCAGCCGGCCCCACCAGCAAACCGATACCGCCAGCAATACCCAGCAGCACCGGCAAGCTGGTCATCGCGTAAGGCGCCTGCCAATTGAAGAGGTAGTGATAAACCGTGGCCGTGCAGGTAGACGCGAAGCACAGCATGAACCCATAAAACGTGGCGTGGTGAAAGCGTTTGCGCCACAAGGTCCAGGCATCATCCTCGTTGTTGCAGCCCTCACCGTGACCGCCATCCAGAAACTTCAGGCGCAGGGCGTTGCTGGTGGCTTCTGCCACGGCGCTGCTATTGAGGGCCCCCGGTGACACATCACGCCAGAACCTGCGCACCCCAAGACTCAAAGCCAGCATCGCGAACAGGAAAATCGGCGCAAACATGGCGACCAGCAGGTTGTGCGGAAAAACAGCGTAAAAATTACCTGCCAGCGGCGCGTGGAACAACGTGCCGCGTATCGAGATAACCATTGCCAGAAACAGCGCCAATGCAGCCGCCAGCGCAAGCGCGACCGTCACACCGTTGCGCTGGTAGAGCTTGCCCAACGCAGGTGGCCAGGCGTAATCAGCATAGGTTTGCCCGCGCACGCGGGCCATGGCCTGAGGCACGTTGACTGCAAACTCATGCGGCGGCGCGTACTGGCAGGCGTGCAGGCAGGCACCACAGTTGTGGCACAGATTGGCCAGGTAATGGATGTCGGCCTGACCGAATTCGAGGCGGCGCGTCATGGCGGGAAACACCGCGCAAAAGCCCTCACAGTATCGGCATGCATTGCAGATCTGCATCTGACGACCCACCTCGGCCTCATGCAGTGACAGAGGCGCAGCGGGCAACAGGGTCAGGTCGCCGACGGCCAGCGCGCGGGCCTCTCGGGTCAGCGCTTCAAGCTGTTGCATGCATCACGTCCAGATGTCGGGCGGCTTTCGCGGCCTGGGCTCCGGCAATGCGGCCAAACGCGGTGCCGATGGTCATGCCGACACCCGCCGTGTAGCCCTTGCCAAGCACATTGCCCGCCATGATTTCGCCTGCTGCAAACAGGTTGGGGCTAGGCTGCCCCCCAAAATGCACCGCCGCTTGCGCGTTCACTTTCATGCCAAGGTAAGTGAAGGTGATGCCCGGCTTAAGGGCGTAGCCATAAAACGGCGCCGTATCAATGGGCTGCGCCCAATGGGTTTTGGCTGGCGTCAGCCCTTCTGTATGGCAGTCGTCCAGCACGGCGTGATCGAACCGGCCAACGCGACACGCTGCGTTGTAGGCATTCACGGTTTCAGCAAAGGCTGCTTCATCCAGATTCAACTGGCGGGCCAGCTGGGCGAGTGAGTCCGCTTTTTCACCTGGAAATACGGGTGGCATGAAACGGCCCACAGCTTTGGCATCGATCACTGAAAAGGCAATCTGCCCGGGCTGATGCGCCACCAGACGACCCCAGATGGCGTAGCGTTTGGGCCAGAAGTCTTCGCCTTCGTCGTAGAAGCGCTGGGCGTGCTTGTTCACCACAATGCCTAGCGACACGCAGTCCACCCGGGTACAAATGCCGCCGTCGTACAAAGGGGCGCGGGCATCAATCGCCACCGAGTGGGATTGCGTAGGGTCGCCAATGGTGTCGGCGCCCTGATCGATCAAATCACGCA
>ERZ795061.1792-NODE-1792-length-20511-cov-4.974140_pt1 | contig 20511 bp, 13 predicted proteins | sample MGYA00375145_ERZ795061 | MGnify/ENA primary metagenome ERZ795061 (study PRJEB30190, sample SAMN05720144) | anaerobic digester metagenome | isolation source: active sludge of municipal wastewater-treating anaerobic digesters | place: USA | collected 2014-12-22 ... | reverse complement strand
AATGCAGGTTTTCAGATCAGGAGTTATGTTCATTACGGTTCAAGTTTTGTCAATGCTTTCTGGGATGGAACTCAGATGACATACGGTGATGGAGATGGAATTGATTACAACCCTTTAACAACAACGGATATTGTCGGACATGAGATCACTCACGGTCTCACGGAATTCACAGCCGGACTTATTTATTCAGGCGAGTCTGGGGCATTGAATGAATCTTTCAGTGATGTTATGGGTGTTACTATTGATCACGCTTTGAATCCAACAACAGCTAACTTTTTAGAAGGTGAACAATGCAGCGTAACGCTGACACCATTCAGGAATATGGGAGATCCGAATCAGTATGAGTGTGCGGATACTTATGGCGGACTTTATTGGAATTTTGGAGACGTTGTGCATTATGATAGCGGCGTGCAGAATTTCTGGTATTACTTACTTTGTAATGGCGGAACAGGAGTGAATGATAATACTGATGCTTATACGGTAAACAGTATTGGTATGACAGATGCAAGTGCTGTTGCTTACAGAAATCTGACTGTTTATCTGACTCCATCTTCAACTTTTGCAGACGCGAGATTTTATGCAATTCAATCTGCGATTGACCTTTTCGGAAATTGTTCTCCTCAAGTCATTGAAGTTACAAATGCATGGCATGCAGTTGGAGTAGGTGGTGTATTTTCAAATGCTGTTATCGCTCAATTTTCTGCACCGCAACTTGATTTTTGTGTTATGCCGGCGACCGTGAATTTCGTAAATACAAGTTTGAATTCTACAACTTACCTATGGAATTTCGGCGATGGTGGAACTTCCACTTCTGCTAACCCTTCTCATACTTACACAACTGCAGGTAGTTTTACGGTCACACTTTATGCATCAGGCACAACTGCCTGTTCAACGAGTGATACACTTATTCGTACTGCATATATTGATGTTTCTAATGGGGGCGGACCAATCACTGCAAATTGTACTCCCGGTAACACTACTAATTGTTGTAATATTGGGATCAACGAATTTCATTTCGGTACGATCAATTCAACTTCAAATGATGCCACTGAAGGTTACAAAGATTTTACATGTACTTACAACACAACTTTAACAGCCGGTGATGCTGTTCCAATAAGTGTTCTGACTTCGACTACAACATCTGAAAATGTAAAAGCCTGGATCGATTATAATAATGATGGTGTTTTTGCAACTAATGAACTTGCGTTTTCTTCTCTGTCAAGAGTAAGAAACCATAATGGTGTTGTTTCTACGCCAACTACAGCTGTACTGAATACACCGCTAAGAATGCGTGTGAGTGATGATATTTCTACGAATACTACATACACAGCGTGTACAACTTTGCAAAACGGTCAAGCGGAAGATTACACTGTAACATTCGTTCCAAACACACTTGCACCTGTTGTAGATTTTTATGCGCAGGATACTCTGATCAATCCCGGCTCTTCAACAACATTTTTTGATATGAGCATTCATGCGCCAACTTCCTGGCAATGGTATTTTCCGGGTGGTACGCCGTCTTCCTCTACGCTAAGAAATCCTGTAGTCACTTATAGTACTGTTGGTACTTATCAGGCAACATTGGTTGTTGCAAATGGATTCGGAAATGACAGTATTACCAAACTTACATATATTGATGTCGTAAGTCAGATAAATTTATGCAGTGGAATAACTACTACTGTCGCGCCCAACGGACAACTTTATGATTCGGGCGGTCCGACAGCAGAGTATCAGGATAATGAATTCTGTACATTGCTTATTGATCCGGGCTGTGCAATAAGTATAACGCTTACATTCTCTTCTTTTGTTACTGAAGGTGGGTATGATTATCTGCGTGTATATGATGGCTCTTCAACATCAGGTACTTTGCTGATGAATTTGAGTGGAAGTAGTTCGCCACCGGCAGTGACTGCAACTTCAGGACAAATGTACATTGTATGGGATTCAGATGGGTCAGTAACTGAACCGGGTTTCTCTGCTTCCTGGGCTTCAAATATTGTTAGCTCTGCTCAGGTAGTGGCATCATATTCGGCCAGCACAACTACACCACCGTTAAATTCTTCAGTTACATTCACAGATAATTCAACAAATGGCCCGTCAAACTGGCAATGGGATTTTGGTGATGGTGGAACATCTATTTTACAAAATCCATCTCATGCTTATACTGCTTCAGGTGCTTATCAGGTAAGGTTGATTGCTTCTAACTGTTCTACAATTGATACAACGTTCGGCACTATCAATGTACAATTACCGCCTGCCATAAATGTTTCTCCCGGATCAATCAATACTTCTCTTTCCTGTGGTGATTCTATCGTTATTCCTGTCACGATCTCTAATTCCGGTAGTGGACAAATGGAATTTGAAATTGATGGATTAGGTTCACCAACAGATACAGTCAACATACTTGCATTTATCAATGGTGTTGATATGTCAACAGAATATCCGAATACGATTGCAGCAATAGGAAGTTCATTTTCTAATTATACACTTACTCAATTTACCGGTACAGATTCTGCAGGCTTACGGTCCGCACTAACTGGAAAAAATGTACTCTTATTTCCTGAACAGGAAACCGGATCGATCAACTTCTATCCGGCCTTATCCAATGTTGTAAACGATTTTCTAATCGCAGGAAATACAGTGATCTTATGTGGATCATCATCGAATACTTCGTACCTGAGATTATCAGATATGAATCTGTTCACCGGACTTTACATTTCATCTACAACTTCAGGAAATCTGATAACGAATGATACAACTGATGCCATTACCGATCAGGTTCCATTAAGTTTTACTTCTCCTAATCTTGCGAATTATTATGATTTTACTAATTCAGATAAGGTTGAATTAATCAGTTATAACAGCTACGATGTTGTTTCATATAGAAATGTTGGCTCGGGAAAAGTAATTTATGTAGGATTTGATTTCTATTCATCAAATACTGTTGCAGACAGGATCATGTCAAATGCTGTGAGAAATGCAACCACCAGTTCCGGACTTCCTGATTACCTTTCCGTTTCACCTACATCCGGAACAGTAAATGTCGGTGGATCAACAATCGTTTATGTAACAATTAACACAGCAGGAATGCCTGCAGGAACATACAATACACAGTTCTCAATTATTTCAAATGATCCGGCAAATCCAACAATAAGTTATCCGGTACAATTCACAGTTTCGGGAACTGCTAATGTTATTTTTTCTGATTCATGTGCACTTTTCAGTACGATCATGCAATTCGGAACGGATCGGGATACAATTATTATTCTCAATACAGGATGTGATACACTTAATGTTTCTTCGATCTCAAGTTCAGAGCCGGCATTTACATTTTCACCATCTACTTTCGCAATTCCAAATGGCGGTTCAGCGCCTTTGATCGTTACATTTAATCCGCAATCAATTGGAAGTTATTCCGGCAACCTTACGTTAAATACTAATGACGGTGTTCAGAATATTTGCCTTACAGGCGCAGCAGGTGCAGCTCCTGTTATTGATTTTTATCCTGCTACCATAACTTCAAATTTAAATGCATGCAGTGACTCGATCACAATTCCTTTATGGGTAATCAATCGCGGAGGAAGTGATCTTGATTTCGAGATCGGTGGAGGAAGCAGTTCCGGTTCAAAGAGAATATTGTCAATGATGTATGGTGTAGATGTGACAAGAGAATATCCAAATACAATAAATGCAATCAAATCACATTTTTCAGGACATACTTTTGATTCAACTTTCACTTCTGATCCGGTAATACTTCAAAGTCTGTTGACAAATTTTGATGTGTTGTTATTCCCGGAGCATGAAACTAATGCAGGTTACTATTCATCCATTGCAACAGTTGTTCAGGATTTTGCTGATAATGGTGGGGTTGTAATTGTTTGTGGTTCTATCGGTACGGGTATTCAAACAAGAGTATTTGACATGGGATTATTCTCCGGAACTTATGTCGGGAATGTAAACTCAGGAGGAAATTGCATCGTTAATGATACTTCAGATAGTTATATGGATAATGTACCTGCGACCTTCCCTGTATCAAATTCAACATTCTTTCTAGATATCACTAATTCTGATAAAGTGGAATTAGTATCTTATAATGGATATGATGTAGTTTCTTATCGCGATTATGGAAGTGGAAGAGTTATGTATGTCGGTTATGATTTTTATGATACCAGCAGCGCAACATCTTATATAATTTCTAATGCAATAAGATTCGCAAATACAAACGGTCTGCCGGATTGGCTTTCTATCGATCTTGCCGACGGAACTGTAACACCATCTGATTCTATTCTGATCTATGTAACGTTGAATTCTTCTTCATTAGCAGGAGGGACTTATTCAGATTATATCTATGTTACTTCAAATGATCCATTACATCCTTTGGATTCAGTACCTGTAATTTTAAACGTTGGATTTAATCCTTGTGCTAATTTTGAACACACCGATGTAAGTACGTGTACCGGTGTTGTCAATTTCACGGATGAGTCTTTCAATAATCCAACTTCATGGAGCTGGACTTTCGGAGATGGTGGCAATTCTTCTTTACAGAATCCTTCACATGTGTATACTGCGAATGGTATGTATAATGTAAAATTGGTGAGTTGTAATTCTTATGGCTGTGATTCAATAACGATATCTGTTCTGATCTCAAATGTTGGGGGGCCTCTTCCCGCAGTATGCTTGCCGGCAACAACTGCTTATTGTTGCAATATGGGAATTACAAATTTTGAATTCTATACGATAAATAATTCAACCAATGATGCTATTGATGGATACGTTGATTACTCATGTACAATTGGTACAACTTTGAATGTGTCAGGTACATATCCTATTTATATCACAACAGGATTAACGTACAATGAAAATGTGGTTGCATTCATTGATTATAATAATGACGGTTCGTTTAATCAGACAACAGAGAAAGTTTTCGAATCTCTGAATGTATTGACAAACCATTTTGGTTTCGTAACCGTACCATCAAATGCTGTAATTAATTCACCATTGAGAATGCGGATTATGTCTGACTATTATACAAATGCCACTCCTGTGCCATGTACAAATATACAATACGGACAAACCGAAGATTACACAATTACTTTATTGCCGAATACAGTTCCGCCAATTGCAGACTATGTGGCCTCAGTTATAGGATCTTGCTCAGGTGAAGTGCATTTTTCAGATAGTTCGTTGAATTATCCGACAGCATGGTCATGGGACTTCGGTGATGGCAACACTTCTACAGCACAAAATGCTGTTCATTATTATTCAGCATCGGGAACTTATAACGTCACATTAACTGTAACAAATCCTTATGGAACTGATTCTTATGTTTCAAGTGTAACTGTTCAGGTAACACCTGTTGCGATCAGCATCACCGGAACAAGAATGCCAAACCAGATGTTGCAATTCAATGGTATTTCAGCAGGTGCAACTTCATTCAACTGGGACTTTGGTGATGGTTATTTTGCAGGATTGCAAAATCCAACACATGCATATGCTTCAAATGGAATTTACATTGTGGCATTGACAGTTCAAAACGGTTCATGTACTGTTACAAAGTATGATACTCTGGAAATTGGAGTGATTGGTGTTGAAGAATTACTTTCGGAAGAAAATCTTGTCATTTCGCCGAATCCTTTCAGTGACGAAGTATCGATTAACTATTCAGTCATCGGAGGAAAAAAAGTTACTCTTCAGATCACAGACATTACCGGAAAATTAATTCGTAATCTCGTACTCGACGAAATCCAAACTGCCGGAGTTCATAAATATACCTTCAAAGGAAATGCAGAAGGCGTTTACCTCGTTCATCTTTTAATAGGAGAGGATTTGGTTACCAGGAAAGTTGTTAAGGTAGCCGGAAATTAAAAGTGAAAAACGAAAAGTGAAAAGTGAAAAATTGCTTCGTAGGTGACTACGAAGCGATTTTTCGTTTTTCACTTTTCGTTTTTCACTTTTCGTTTTTCGTTTTTCGTTTTTCGTTTTTCGTTTTTCACTTTTCACTTAAATAAACCTATTCCCCCCACATCCTTTCCCAAAGCGCCTTCAAAGCCTTCTTCCCGGACCCTTCAATCCGTCCACGTTGAATTACCATATCATTGTTAGCATCTTCACCAAGCATGAAGCGGAAAACAAAATTGGATTCGTAATTGTCCCAGCCGGAGGTCTGACCAAAACGAATGTCGCTGAAATAAACCTCACCGTTGATTGAATCGATAACGTAGTAACCTTTCGCAAAACGTTTTAATTTCTCTATACTTTCATCTTCAGGAAGATTTTTTAATATACCTTCATTCTGTGCGTGAAAAATAAATTTTACATCACCTGTTTTATCAAAAACAGATTTATAACCTGTGTAAAATCCACTGTCTGTTTTTGCAACGAGATACCAGAGAAAATTATTAAGTGGAGTAGGTGTAGTGAAATAATCTGATGTATTCAATCCCTGCTTTGCAAGTTGTTTTTCTGTATTTGAATGAATATATATTTTATCACATACTGCCATTATCAGATACATACCACAAATGATAAATGCTCCTTTCGTCCATTTATCTCTGGCAGGATTATCATTTTTCAGGATCAACAAAGCTATTGAAGAGATCAGTAATGCAATTGTAAAGAAAGGATCAGCAACGAAAAGTAAATTGAAACTTACTCGTAAATGATCGAAAGGTTCAAGCCAGCCGGTACCGTAGCACGTAAAGGAGTCAATTATGATATGTATGAAATTTCCTGATCCGAAAATCAATAGCCAGTCTTTGAAAAGCATTGTAGCACTCCGGTTGTATCTTGAAAACAGGAAGGCAAGCAGAGGACTCAAAAGCAGGGCGAACAATATGGAATGGGTGAATCCTCTATGGGCTAAAAGTGAGTCGGCCTGGTTCATGTAAAGAGATGTAATCACATCAATATCAGGGATATTATTTGCAATTGCTCCCCAAAGCATTGCTTTTTTACCGATTTTTTTACCTGCAATTGCATCTCCGATACAAGCCCCAATAACCGTGTGTGTCAATGAATCCATTGTTCTGCCTTCTGTGTTAATTTGTTGGCAAAAGTAGAGTTTTGAAAAGCATTAAAACGTAACTTCGCCGAAAATTTATCAAATGGAGGTAGGAAACAACAAAGTAGTGACTGTGACATATCAGCTTCACTCAAATTTGCCAACAACTGAAAAAGCTCATGTGGAAACTGCTGATAAAAGCAATCCGCTACGCTTTATTTATGGCGCAGGAATGATGATACCGGGTTTTGAAAAAGGCCTCTCAGGTAAATCAACCGGAGATTCTTTCGGTTTCACAATTAATCCGGAAGACGGTTATGGAGAAAATGATGCATCGGCAATCATTGATCTCCCAATTGATATCTTCAAAGTGGATAATGTGATTGATTTGAATTTACTGAAGATCGGAAATGTTTTACCGATGAGTGATAATTCCGGAAATGTTCTGAATGGGAAAGTTGTTTCTTATGATGACAAAGCTGTAAAGATGGATTTCAATCATCCTCTTGCCGGACATGAACTACATTTCACAGGAGAAATTATCGAAGTGCGCGAAGCTACTGAAGAAGAAGTCTCTCATGGACATGTGCATCATGGAGATGAGCATGGACATTAATAAATACGTTTAATGTTCAAAGTTCAAAGTTCAAAGTTGGCTCCGTAGGTGACTACGAAGCAAACTTTGAACTTTGAACTTTGAACTTTGAACTTAAAACTTAAAACGGCAGATCATCCTTCCCTGAAGGAGCCTGATCAAAATATTCAGGAACTGATTGATCCATACTTCCGCCGCTTGTTGTAGATGCACCGTTACGGTCGATCTTCCAGGCTTCAAGTGTGTTGAAATATTTTATTTCACCTTGAGGACTTGTCCATTCTCTTCCACGTAGATTAAAATGTACAGTGATCGTTTCGCCATTCTGAACTCCATCTAACAATCCACAACGGTCTTGTGTCAACTGAAAGCTGATATGTTGTGGGTATTGCGATGAATTATCAGTCAATACGAATTCTTTCTTCTTAAAACGGTCGTTAACAACCTGTTCTTCTTTTTTTACTTTAAGTATTCCTGTGATTTGCATGTTTAGTAATTTTGCGGTAAAAGTAAGCCTTTATAGCCTGTGATTTTTAAAAATATCCAAAAAATCATCAACAATCTCATTATTTGCGGAGAAAACGAGATTTTTGATTTTGTTCATTTTCGATTTTCACTTCGGGCAACTTTCCGTATGTTTATATCCATTTTCAAACAAAAAATCAGGAATCTCAAGCTTATTATGACGCGATCTATCTTCTTTTTTATCCTTACTTTTTCTTCTATTCTCGTTTCTGCGCAGAATCACATTGTCCCTCTGTGGAAAAAAGACTTTAAAAACGGACTAAATTCAATTAACAAAGCTACTTCAGTTAAGTCGGATCGCTTTGGCAACTGTTATGTGCTTGGTACAACGTCTTTGGCCGATAGCACAAAAGACATTCTTGTTGTGAAATATACTACGGATGGATCGGAATTATGGCACCGGCTTTTCAATAATAAATCGAATGGCGATGATTTTCCCAGAGCAATGACACTCGATCTTTATGGCGATGTCTGGGTTTGTGGAATTGCTAAACTGTCGCCTGACAAATGTGATTTCTTAGTTACCAAGTTTTCAAATGAAGGCGTACCGCAATTTGAATATGTTTATGATGGTCCCGATCAAATGTATGATGAAGCAAATTGCATAGCAACAGATAAACTGGGGAATGTTTATGTCGGTGGATATACTACTTCCAGTGACAGTGGACTTGATCTGCTTTTGATGCGATTCTATGCTGATGGTTCTTTAGCGTGGAAGAAAAAATATGCAACATTAAGTCTTGACAATGCAACATCACTCGTTGTTGATGACTCCTGCAATGTTTATGTATGTGGAAACACAAATAATTCTCAGAGAAGTTCTGATATAATTGTAATGAAATATGATTCCGCAGGAAATCAACAATGGTCTCAGGTGTATGATGGCATTTTCAGCGAAAGAGATGCAGCTAACATTATTCGCATTGATGATTCTCTTAATGTTTATGTTTCCGGATTTGTGAATCATACGAATGATCGGTCAGATCTGCCTCTTCTGAAATTCAGTCCTCAAGGTGTTCTGTTAAAAGAATCATTATACAATGGTGTTTCTGCAGATTGTCAGGCGACATCAATCCGGATAGAAGATGAGTTTGCATTTGTTACAGGTAAAAAGATCGAATATAATACTGCTACAACTTCCGGCGTATTATTAAAATATAATAAAGCCGGTAGTGAGAAATTATTTCTGAAAACTCCAACGGATGTTTTTTTCGATGCAACACATCGGTTCGGTAACAGGGAAATTGTATTCGGAACAAAACTTACTCATCCCGAAAGTACATTGATTCCATTTATAGCTGAGATCGATACATTGCCTCAATTCAAATGGACTTTTTCTGATTCTACAGTTTACGGTATCTCGCATTTCGTAGATGTTGAAGTTGATAAAGACAATATATATTTTCTTGGCGATGATGCCGGTGATGCTACCGGTACGATCAATTTACTTAAATATAAAATTAACAACGAGGCTGAACAAAAGAAAAAGCCCGCAATAAATAAATCCAATAAGAGTGGAATTCCAAAAAATAAGTGAACAATTGCTGGCTGAATTCAAAGCAATTGTTGGTGATGAATTCGTTTATACTAATCGTGAAGTTCTCGAACAAAATTCACGGGACTATACTGAAGACCTGAGATTTTATCCCGAGGTTGTAGTTCGTCCTTCCAATGCAGAAGAAATTTCTTTATTGTTAAAGATATGCAATGAAGCTCGCGTGCCCGTTACTCCTCGCGGAGCCGGCACAGGTCTGAGTGGTGGTGCACTTCCTGTATTCGGTGGATTAGTCATTGCAATGGATCGGTTTAATAAGATCATTAAAATTGATGAAAGAAATTTGCAGGCTTTAGTAGAGCCGGGAGTTATCAATCAGGTTTTTCAAAATGCTGTCATGGAGAAAGGTTTGTTTTATCCTCCTGATCCGGCCAGCAGAGGTTCTTGTTTTCTCGGTGGAAATCTGGCCGAAAGTGCCGGTGGACCAAAGGCAGTAAAGTATGGTGTCACTAAAGATTATGTTCTAAATTGTGAAGTCGTACTTCCTACAGGAGAGATCATCTGGACAGGTGCAAATGTTTTAAAAAATTCTACAGGTTATAATCTGACTCAGTTGTTGGTTGGAAGTGAAGGGACACTTGGAATAATTACAAAGATCGTTTTCAAATTACTTCCGCTGCCGACTGAAAATTTACTGATGTTAGTACCATTTTTCAGCAGTGAAAAAGCATGTGAAGCAGTTTCTGCAATTTTCAGAGCAGGATTAACACCATCTGCATTGGAATTCATGGAAAGAGATTGTTTGCTTTATGTAATGAAATATGTAGATGTAAAAATTCCGCTGAAGGATGAAATCAATGCTCACTTATTGATTGAAGTCGATGGTACGGATCGTGATGTTTTATTCAAAGAATGTGAACGGATCTCGGAAATTCTTTACCAATATGAATGTGATGAAGTTTTATTCGCAGATACTGCGCAGCAAAAAGCTGATCTCTGGCGCGCCCGACGATCTGCAGGCGAAGCAGTAAAATCGCATTCAATTTACAAGGAAGAAGATACTGTTGTACCTCGTGCTGAACTTCCAATACTTTTGAAAGGTGTAAAAGCAATAGGAGCGAAGTATGGTTTCCGAAGTGTATGTTACGGACACGCCGGTGATGGAAACTTACACGTAAATATAATCAAGGAAGAAATTTCTGATGATGACTGGAATACAAAAGTTCCACTTGGAATCAGAGAGATCTTTGAACTTTGCGTTTCATTAGGCGGAACAATTTCCGGAGAACATGGAATCGGATATGTTCAAAAAGGATACATGGATATTGCTTTTAACAAAACACAAATGGATCTTATGAAAGGGATCAAAAATTTGTTTGATCCGAACGGTATATTGAATCCGGGGAAAATTTTCTTGTAGTAAGTAGTGAGTAGCAAGTGGTAAGTAGCACTGCTTTCTTTCGTGCACAAAGATAAATAATTCGCCAAATAATATCAATTGCCAGATAATTGCACTTAATTAATTAAAGCAGAAAATCAATAATAAATTATCAGTAAAGAAATCAATATCCTGAAGTAACTGGTGCTACTCACCACTTACCACTCACCACTCATCAACAAAAGTGAAAAACAAAGTCATCATAATAACCGGTGCATCCGGCGGAATAGGAGAGTCGTTGGCAAAGAAATTTTCTGCTGAAGGTTCTGTTGTTGTTATTGCTGCTCGTCAACTTGAAAAATTAAATCAGTTGAAGACAGCACTCGAAAATTCCGGAGGAAAGGTTCATGCAGTGGCTTGTGATGTAAGTAATGAAGCGCATTGCAAATTACTTATCGATGAAACTATCAGAATGTATGGCCGCATCGATGTACTTATTAATAATGCAGGAATCTCTATGCGTGCACTCTTTAGTGATCTGGATGTTGATGTGATCCGGAAAGTTATGGATGTGAATTTCTGGGGAGCAGTATATTGCACGAAAGCTGCTTTTCCATACTTGCTCAAATCAAAAGGAAGTATCGTAGGAATTTCGTCTATTGCAGGAAAAAAAGGTTTGCCCGGACGAACCGGATATTCAGCTTCAAAATTTGCCCTCGAAGGATTTCTGGAAACCATTCGTACAGAAAATCTGAAAAAAGATCTGCATGTTCTTGTTGCTTGTCCCGGATTTACTGCTTCAAATATTCGTCAGTCTGCTTTGGCAAAAGATGGAAGTCAACAAGGCGAATCGCCACGTGATGAAAGCTCAATGATGACTTCCGATGAAGTTGCAAAACATATTTATAATGCCGTTGTAAAACGCAAACGCGACCTCATCCTTACAGGTAATGGAAAGCTAACCGTGTGGCTGAATAAATTTTTCCCCGCCTTCATGGATAAAATGGTTTATAACCATATGGCGAAAGAACCGGATTCGCCTTTTAAGTAAGTAAACTTGCATCGAACAAATATCATTTAAATAAATATCTTGAACACTAAGTTCACTAAGTTTTTGGCACAAGAGCACAAGTGAATTTTCAATTATGTGTTCTTGTAATAAAAACTAAGTGATCTTAGTGCTAATTTTTTTCTGTTTCAGATATTTCCCGGCAATTAATGAATCACTTGATCGTCGTCTGCATCTTCCCAACTCCCAGAAACCGATCCTTTTCATTGTAAACATACACTTTGTAAACTCCCTGCTTGTAGAAAGTAATTTCTTTGTAAAACCAATTACTTTCGGGATCTACTTTCATCTTAACTGAGTTGATGAAGGTTTCTTTCTTGTCTATCATCAGATAAATATCAAAAGTAACTTCTGAAGACGCTATTGGATTTTTATGTTTCACAAGCACATTAAAGAATCCACCTTTTTTGCTGATTGAAAAATAACCACTGGGATTAACGGGCGATCCGTCTTTTGCAACTTTTTCACAGAAGATAACATCCTGTGCGTGGAGAGAAATTCCTGCCAACAGGAAGAAAAACAATAGAAGCAGTTTACGGATGTTCATCAAAATTGTGCAGTTAATCGAATGTTCAATTGACGACCTGTCAGATAATTTGGAACAGCATATTTTCTTGCATTTGTAACATCTGTGATCCATGTATATGAAGCAACATTACTCACTTGTAATAAATTGAAAACTTCCAGTCCAACCCACATTGATTCAAAATTCTTCATGAATTTTCCCTGTGGTTTCTTTTTTACTTCGTCGCCGATAAGTTGTTTCGAAAATCCGATATCTACACGACGATAAGTTGGTGTTCTTAACAAATCAGTATACCTGTTGTTTCCAGGAGGTCCAAATGGCAATGCTGTTCCGAAGATCAGACTTAACTGCATTTTGTATGATGGAAATTTTGGAAGGTAATCCTGGAAAAATACTCCAAATGTCAACCGTTGATCAGCAGGACGCGGGATATAACCGGGTTCAACTTTTGTTGAATCAACCGGTCTGGAATTTGATGCACCGGGAAAAATCTCTTTGCCTTCTTCGTCGAAATATCTGTAATAGAAATCGCCACGGAGGTCTTCTTCCGTCTGCAAATAAGAAACACTTAACCACGATTCTGCTCCAGGCACAAAATCTCCAAAGAGCCGCAGATCGATTCCTTGAGAATAACCTTTGGATGTAAATTGCGGTAAGTACCGCAACCGTAGATTATCTACTTTGTATGGAATCAGATTTTCAAGCGACTTATAAAAAACTTCTGCTGTCAATTTAAATTCGCGACCTAATGCAAGAAAGGTCATGTCTCCACCAATTACTGCATGTATAGACTTTTGAGCCTTTACATCCGGATAAAGTTTTCCGTCAGAACCCCGGAGTTCACGATAGAAAGGTGGCTGATAATAAAAACCGCCGGCTGCACGCAAACTCAGATTTTTTTTACCACGAGGTTTATAAGTAACGGAAACACGTGGCGAGATGATCAGCTCTTCATTCAGATCGGAGTAATTAGCTCTTATACCTGTTGTCAGTACTAATCGCGTTGTATCTGTGATTTGCCATGTATTCTGGATGTATCCATTTATCCGGTGTGTAGTCAGATTATTCTTTCCAATAACAACATCGTTTAATATGATCTGCGGATTCATCGAATCTCTGTATGAATTTATAGAAAATCCTGCAGAGTCATTATAATACCATTCATGTAATTTATCGGAAAAAGTTTCTTGCTGAATTTTTATTCCCCATTGCCACAAACTACTTTCATTAATGATCTCACCTTTCTGTTCAAGAGAAAAAATTTCTCCATCAAGTGTATTTCTTGCATGATTCAAAAAGGAGCCGACACCGAGATTGAAAGCAACGTTCCCAAAATCATCTTTCCCAAGATCGTTTTCTAACTGATCTAAAAAATATTGTCCGAGGATATCAAAGTTTTCTTCTTCATGCGATTTATAATATGATCCGATCAGTTTCAGTGACAATTTTGGCTTAGGTTTGAATGTTGCGGAAAAAGAACCTGTAAAGGTTTCGTATTTGTCAAGCTCCTGACCTTCAAAGTAAACAGTGAACCGTTTTGCATCGTTTATCGTTCCGAAATTCGTTTCTCTTGATTGTGGTACGAGATTATATCTGTTGCGTGCATAGTTTCCGAAAACTTCAACATTTAACTTTTTAGAAATGTCGACACCGGTCAAAATCTGAACATCTGTGAATGATGGTTTGTATTCACCTTCAGTTTCAAATGTGTTTAGTAAATATTGATTTGATTTTTGTCTTCCACCAAGCATGTAATAAAATTTCCCCGTCTTGCTTTGGTTTTCAAGTTCAAGCGAAGCTCCCAATAAAGATGCACTGACAGATCCGCCGAATTTTTTAGGACGACGATAACGGATATCAAGAACAGAACTTAATTTATCTCCGTACTTTGCATCAAAGCCACCGGCAGAAAATTTTATACCGTCAACCATATCAGGATTGATAACACTTAATCCTTCCTGTTGTCCCGATCGCACGAGCATCGGCCGGTAAACTTCAAAGTCATTAATGTAAACCAGATTCTCATCATAATTTCCGCCCCGAACATTGTAGGTTGAACTTAATTCATTTGCGGAAGAAACACCTGGTAACGTTTTTAAAATATCTTCCACAGACTGATTTGGTGTCGGAATCATTTTGACAATTTTCGGGTCTATCGGAGTCGCATTTTCACTCTTCAACGATTTATCATAAACAGTAAACTCAGTTATCTGATAGATCTTACCTGTCATTTTTGAAATGATCTCTTTTTTCTCTCCGGGAATCAGACGAATATTAAAAGTATCTTGTTTGAGACCTGTATATGAAATGATCACTTGCAAATTTTCATTTGCAGGAACCTGAAAAGTAAATGATCCATCATCTTTTGAATATACACCAATTGCTTTGCCAATTACACCAATGCTGGCGCCAAAAAGTGGTTTCCCATCTGGGTCCTTAACTTTTCCGGAAATTGTACCAACTTGTTGAGCATTTATCGTTAGTGATAAAAAAACGAAAGCGAAAAAGGAGAGAAGCAGGCGCTTGCTTGCCATAAGCGAGAAGGGGTTTAGTCTGATGAAGTTAGTCCTTAGATGGTGTTTCTTTCTTTTTGAATGCACCATTCTGCCACATTTGAATAAACTTTGACCAGGCAATTGGATTCAGTAAATTGTTTGGCGGAAGTTGGCCGGCATAATACAAACGTGTCGAATTTTGTTCCATGGCATATTTGAAATTCATACTTCCATCCATAGCCATACCGCTTGCAAGAAATGCAAGTTTACCTTCACTCAGATTTTTCTCCGCACGTGCAAGATCGTCATCAGGAATTCTCAACTGAATAAAAGCTTCTTTAAACTGTTCTTTGGTCGGCCATGGAAAAATCACCACTTCACGAAGTAAAATTGTATCAGGCTTTAGGATCTGAATCATAGAACAACGCATGTCGCTTAAAGTATCAGGAATTACGAATATAGCTTTCTTAAATCCAATAGCACCAAATTCAATTGTATCTCGCATCTTGGCAACGAAAGAGAAAAAACCGAAGTAATCACTGATCGTTCCGCGGTTGGAATTCTTAATCATCACACTCGTAAAAGGTATAGGTGCCAGACTATCAGCGGTCACGATAACGCCGGAAAACTGAACCAGGCCTTCATGATCTATCTTTTGGGCCTGACTTACTGCCGAAAGAACACATACGAATGCTAACAGTACTAATTTCTTCATTGCTTTAGGATTTATAATGGGCTAAAGTACTCACTTATTTTCAACTCATGAACGATAAAATAAGGTTAAAAATTGTTACTTTTCAATGATGATTGGTTAGATGAAATTAGTTAAATTTGGTCAACTTCTGAATTAAAAATGTTACGAAATCTGAGTTATTTGTGGAGCCTATTACCGGGAATTGTCACTGTTTACGGTAACTTATATGGAGGTTATTGGGCATTTGCAAATCTGATTTTTACACTTGGGTTTCTCAGCATTATTGAATGGTTCATGCCTGAGAATAAGTCAAATAGCTATTCGGAAAATGTAATTGTTCCGGATCTGATCCTCATTTTGCATGTTGCATTTCAGATCTTATGCCTGTCTTCTTTGTTTTATTCCGTCCTTCTTGGCCAACTCAATGGAATAGCCTTGATCGGTGCAACGCTTTCAACAGGTATACACTCAGGCTCTTCTGCAATTGTAGTTGCGCATGAATTGATCCACAGAAAAAGTAGGATATTTCGGTTCATGGGAAAGTTTTTGCTTTTCACTGTTGGAAATATTTACTTCTATATTGAGCATCTTCGAGTTCATCATAAATGGGTTGGAACAGACAAAGATCCGGCAACGGCAAAAAGGAATGAGTCTCTTTATGCATTTTTTGTTCGGTCGATGTTTGGTCAGATCACAAATGCGTGGAGACTTGAAAAAGAACGTTTGACAATTGAAAATAAAAACCCTCTGGGCAATGCTGTCCTGAAAAATTCACTTTTACTTATAACTCTTCTTTCGGGTCTATACTTAGGTTTTGGATTCATGGGCGTTGCTGTTTATCTCTTGCATATTCTAATTGCAAACTTTCTACTCGAATACACTAATTACATCGAACATTACGGACTTTCAAGAAAAGAAAATGAAAGAGTGAAAGAAGATTTAAGCTGGCAAACCGATAAAGTTATAAGCAGATTTTTTCTGATCGATCTAAGCAGACATAGTGACCATCATTATTATGCTTCAAAACCTTTTCATACATTGAAAAGCTATGAGCAAAGTCCCAAATTGCCCGGAGGATATGCATCGGCAATTTATCTGGCATTAATTCCGCCCCTTTGGTTCAAAGTTGTCAATCGATGTCTTGATAATTATAAAAATACTTCAGTTGTAAATTTGAGTGTCACTTGATCATGATTTATAAAAACAATTTTTTGTCCGGATATTTTTTCATTTCACTGGTATCACTGGTGATGCTTCTGAACGCTTGTAAAAAAGATGTATATCTTGAAGTTTCTTCAAACAATTACAATAGTTATTATCCTGTGGAAATAGGATATTGGATCGAATATCAGGCAGATTCAATTATTCATCTGAGCAATGATGACATTAACCTTGTGGATACAAGTATTGTGGCATATCATTTTTATATCAGAGAGGAAATAGACAGTGCGATGATCGATGGTGAGGGGGATACAGCCTATGTAATTAGCAGATACAAGCGGACTGCTGATACTTTGCCTTGGGAATTCACTGCTATCTGGACTTCAAAGCTTACAAAGAATTCCTTGGAAAGAGTGGAGGATAATCGCAGATATATCCGCATGACTTTTCCGTTTAAACCGGATTATATTTGGAATGGAAATGCTTACAATAATCTTACTCAGGAAGATTATACCTATGAAGATCTTTTTTCTTCATCAACATTTTCAGGATTGAATTTTGATTCAACTGTTACCATAAATCAAAATGAATTTATTTCAAATATAAACCGGATAATAAAAAAAGAAATTTACGGTAATCACGTTGGGTTATTGTATAAACAGATAGATAGTGTTGGAGTTGCAAATACACAGAATGGAATTGTCATTCTTAGCGGACTGGAGTATGAGCAAACCGTTACAGATTATAAACAGTAAGATGAAATCACAGATCAGATTGATGTTGATACTTATCGCATCATTATTTGCAGATCAAACGTCTGCACAAAAATTCTTTATTCGTTTCACAGATAAAGCGAACTCAGTTTATTCTACATCAGATCCAGCCGCTTTTCTTTCTGCAAGAGCAATCGCAAGGAGAGCCGCACATTCCATTCCGGTAACAGAACAGGATCTGCCTGTAAATCAGAATTACATTGATGGTGTCTTAGCACAAGGTGCCGGATTAATTTCGAGAAGCAAATGGTTTAATGGAATCACTGTTGTTTGTGACTCTTCGGTTTTAGCAAATATTCTAACATTACCATATGTTGTGAATATTACTAAGGTTATACATCCCATTCAGAATCGAAGCGATTCAAAATTTGATACGGGAATACCTTTCGCAAGAAAATCTGAATTGATGACACCGCCATTAAATTATGGTACCTCCTTTAATCAGATCAATTTGATGAATGGTGAGTATTTACATAACAATGGATATACCGGTACCGGTATGGTCATAGCAGTTTTGGATGCCGGTTTTTACAGCGTCGATAATTTATCAGCTTTTGATAGTCTTAGAAACAGAAATGGAATTTTAGGTACTTGGGATTTTGTAGATAATAATTCTTCGGTCTATGAAGACGATACACATGGAATGGAAGTGCTTTCAACAATTGCGGGAAATGTTCCCGGTGAATTAGTAGGAACGGCACCTGATGCAAATTTCTGGCTGCTGAGAACTGAAGATGTTTTTTCTGAAAATATTATTGAAGAGTATAATTGGGCAGCAGGAGCAGAGTTTGCTGATAGTGTAGGTGCAGATGTGATTTCATCATCGCTTGGCTACTCTGATTTTGATGACTCAACAGCATCACATACTTATGCAGATATGGATGGAAACACTTGTCCATCTTCCATAGCAGCTGATATTGCTTTTTCAAAAGGTATTTTAGTTGTCACAAGTGCGGGCAATTCAGGAAATAATTTCTGGCATTATATCAGTGCACCTGCTGATGGTGACAGCGTTCTTGCAGTTGGTGCAGTTGATTCTGATGGAAACTATGTTTCATTCAGTTCATACGGACCTTCAAGCGATGGCGATATCAAACCGAATGTTGCTGCTAAAGGAGCCAATGCTACAGTTGCAGATCCATTTGGTACGATCGGTGGTGCAAATGGAACTTCGTTTTCTTGTCCTATTCTTGCCGGTGCTGCTACATGTTTATTGCAGGCGCATCCTGGGAAATCAGTTCTGGAAGTAAAAAATGCAATTGAAAGAAGTGCGAATTATTTCAATACACCAACGGATACACTGGGGTACGGAATCCCGAATTTTGGAAATGCGCATTTTATTTTGAGTGGAATAGAAGACAGAGAAAATATAATTCCATTAATAATTTATCCGAATCCGATTTTAGAAAATCTATACTTGCAGATATTTACATATTCTAACGAAGCGGTAAAGATTCAGATGATCGATCTATTGGGAAAAGTTGTCGCTAAATCCGAATTCAATACTTTCATGGTTGGATATAATATTATTGATTTCCCTCTTCCTTCAGATCTTTCGCAAGGTATTTATCTGATCAATATAAAAAGTGAATCATTTGAGTACACACGAAGAGTTATAAAGAATTAAAAGTGAAAAGTGAAAAGTGAAAAATGGCATCCGGAAAGTTAATGCTTTCAGAATGCCATTTTTCATTAATTAGTGAATGCCTTTTTCGGCAAGATACCGCTCTGCGTCAATAGCAGCCATGCATCCTGAACCTGCAGCAGTCACAGCCTGACGATAAGTTTTATCTGAGATGTCTCCGGCAGCAAATACACCTTCAATATTTGTTTTTGTGGTACCGGGAATGGTCAGAATATATCCGACATCATCTGTTTTGATAAAGTCTTTAAAAATATCTGAATTTGGTTTGTGACCAATTGCGACAAAAAATCCTGTAACATCCAGAGTACGTTTTTCTCCTGTCTTATTATTTTGTACCAGAACTCCCTCTACAGTTTTTGTTCCAAGTATCTCAACTGTGTCTGTATTCCAAAGCACTTCAATATTAGGTGTGTTTTCAACACGATGTTGCATGGCTTTGCTGGCACGCATTTCACCTCGTCTGACGATCATATAAACTTTTTTACAAAGCTTTGCCAGATAAGTCGCTTCTTCCGCTGCCGTATCGCCTGCACCGATGATTGCAACGTCCTGCTGACGGAAAAAATAACCGTCGCAAACAGCACATGCAGATACACCAAAACCATTCAGACGTTGTTCTGATTCAAGACCAAGCCATTTTGCCGAAGCTCCAGTGGCTATGATAACAGTGTCTGCAGTGATTGTTTTTGTTTCGTCAATAACAACTTTATGAATTGATCCTGAGAAGTCAACAGACGTTGCATACCCATATCGAACATCAGTACCAAAACGTTCTGCCTGTGCCTTGAAATCTTCCATCATTTCAGGACCTTGTGTTCCTTTTGGATATCCGGGATAATTTTCAACTTCTGTTGTTATTGTAAGTTGTCCTCCCGGCTGTAAACCCTGGTACATAACAGGCTTCAGATCTGCTCTTGCTGCATAAATAGCTGCCGTATATCCTGCTGGTCCTGAACCAATTATTAAACATTTTATGTGTTCTGTCTCGTTACTCATAGTGGTTTTGAAATTGTACGCAAAAGTACATAATTAACTAACATCTAATAACGAAGAATTTTAATTGATTTAACGGGATAAAAAGTTTAAATTTTTTCTTTAAAGCTTCACTTCACTTCACTTCACTTCACTTCACTTCACTTCACTTCACTTCACTTC
>ERZ795061.1785-NODE-1785-length-20554-cov-5.467340_pt1 | contig 20554 bp, 20 predicted proteins | sample MGYA00375145_ERZ795061 | MGnify/ENA primary metagenome ERZ795061 (study PRJEB30190, sample SAMN05720144) | anaerobic digester metagenome | isolation source: active sludge of municipal wastewater-treating anaerobic digesters | place: USA | collected 2014-12-22 ... | reverse complement strand
GAATCCGTCCCTTGGAGAATTTATGTCACTCATGATATCGATCTCAAACGCTCAGAAAAGGACCTTCTGGGTGCTCTAGGACCCAGCAGACAAAGGAATATTAAAAAAGCTATACGAGAAGGAGTTTCAGTAGAATTCTCGACATCAACGGACTGCTTACAGATTTTCTATCGGCTGCATTGCCTGACCAGGAAGCGACATGGCGTTCCCCCTCAGCCCTTTGCGTTCTTTAAAAACATCGCACGCCTTATTTTGGCTACTGGATATGGGATCATTGTTGCGGCTTGGTACCATCATCGAATGATCGCCGCTTCAATTTTTTTCCACTTTGGAGAAAACGTCATTTTTAAATATGGAGCGTCCGATAGAAGCTATCAAGAGCTGAGGGCCAATGATCTCGTAATGTGGGAAGCCATCAGGTGGTACAGGGATAGGGGCTACTCAAAACTTAACCTGGGAAGGACGGATCCCTTGAACTTAGGACTAATTCGCTTCAAGAGGGATTGGGGCGCTGACGAGAGGCCTCTACCCTACTTTCGCTGTGACGTGCCAACGGGGCAGTTTAAAAGACAGGTGTTCTCCAATAACAGGGCCATCCAGCGGTTCCTGTCCTTGTTGCCGATAAGTTTTCTAAGGGCGTTAGGATCTTTCGCTTACAGACATCTCGGATAGAACCATGCGAGCCTTAGATGCCTACTATATCATCAAACCGTTCGTTCCAAGGACAATCCAACTCACCTTAAGAAGAGCCCTCGCTGCCCGTAAACGAAGGACCTCGGCGGCTGTCTGGCCAATCGACCAGAACTCAGCGAAGCATCCGCCAGGATGGCGAGGATGGCCAGGCGGAAAAGCGTTCGCCCTCGTCTTGGTGCATGATGTTGATACGGCCGCAGGTGCCCGGCAGGCCCTTGCCTTGATGGAGGCTGAACGTGGCTTGGGGTTCAGATCGTCCTTCAATTTCGTCCCCGAACGATATCAACTGGACCCAGCCATAAGACAGGACCTGGTTAATTCTGGATTTGAGGTCGGAGTTCATGGACTTAAACATGACGGAAAACTTTTTAAGAACAAGAAAGTCTTCAATGAGAGGGCTAGCAGGATCAACGCTTATCTGAGAAGTTGGAGGTCTGTCGGTTTCTCCTCGCCCTCGATGTTAAGGAATCCATCATGGCTAACAGAACTGAATATTGAATATTCCTGCTCCTCATTTGATACAGATCCCTTCGAACCCCAAAATGACGCCGCCGGCACAATTTTTCCCTATCTGGTCAAGAATTTGGATGAATCGCGCAGTTACGTCGAATTGCCTTATACTCTTCCCCAGGATCATTGTCTTTTTGTTATATTGAAAGAATCCGACTTATTCGTATGGAAGCAAAAACTGGCTTGGATTGCCGCTTGCGGCGGAATGGCGCTTCTAATATCTCATCCAGACTACATGAGTTTTAATAATTCGAGACGCTCAACGAAATGTTATCCTGCCCGCTATTATCTTGATTTCCTGGCCTTCATTGCCGAGAATTATTCAGACCGGTTCTGGCATCCTTTGCCTAGGGATATGGCTGGATTCTGGAGGACCGAGACGATCGTAAATCCATCCGGCCTCCCTTCTCCTGAGGCAAGTTCTCTTTCGAATGAAGTCATGGGTATCTAGTCTCCTTGATTGCGTATTCCAACGATTCCGGCCACCCTGTCCGAGCGAAGGCGGCCGGTGTCGGAGCGGATCGACGCTGGCTATGCGTTATGGAGGGTCTGCTGAAAAAGTCATCCTCGCGTCCAGCGGCTGATGGCTTCTCCTTGCTTTCCTCTCTGGAACGATGTTCTTATTTCGGATTCAGATTCTTTCTCCATACTCTCCCCAGTGCCGTCTTCAGATTCATCGCTAGCAGCCTCCCCGGACCCACATCTCTGCCCCGTCCTTACCCCATGTATTTGACCCGGTCGAGTCCATAATGCTCCTTCCCGTTCCCGAGCGCGCCTTCGATCCGATTCCTCTCTTTCCGCTTAGCCTTGAACCAAGGATCCGTTATCTGGCTCTCTCTCGATTTCCGTCCCAAGGGAATGAATGATGTCCGGATCGCTCGCTCGGCCGTCTCCTCTCGGTTCTCTCGTGTCTCGCACTTCCGGTCAGCAGCCAGGTACGGTCGGAAAAGGCGCGGAATCCCCGCCGGTTGTTTCGATTGATTTTTGTCGGCGTTCGGGTTTTTAATATGATAGATGTATTCATGAAGAGCAGAGATACCAAGTCGTTGTCCTCAGCCTCTCAAGAACAATTGCTTCGTCGGGCCGTTCAGGCTGTGTGAGATGGAGTGACCCAGTTGAAAGCGTCAAGGACCTTCGGGGTCACAGGACAGGCCGTAGAGGTTTGGGTCAATAAAGTCAGGAACAAGAGCCTGGATGTCCTGGCAGCCAAGCCGCAGGGTCAGCTTTTAATCGATTTCATTAGGCGACTTGAGCGGCTGGTGCCGCGACGGGTCTATCTCCTAGTTGACTTTCATCCAGTCCATCGGTCGGCGGCGGTGAGAACCTGGCTGGGGGCGAAAGGACGACGGGTCAGATTGTTCAATCTTCCCGGTTATCGGCCGGACCTGAATCTGGGCGAAGTTCTGGATCAAGACATCAAGAGCAATGCGATAGGCCGGCATCGACCCTCCGACGTTGAGACGATGCACAAGGGCATCTCCGGATATCTTCGGGGGCGTCAGCGCCAGCAGCGAATCGTGATGAATTTCTTCAGGTATAAGAGCGTCCGTCATGCCGCCTGAAGGCAATCAATTTATCGCACCCCGTAATATAAGTAGGCGTCCTCCATTGCCGCGGTTCCCTGAGAATCTTAGGATCGACGAGAGCCGGCTGACGTCCCTCGATCTATTTCGTGGCATCGTCATGTTCTTCCTGATCGCCGAAGTGACGGGCATTTATGAGCTTCTGGCGCGTGCCGACAGTGCCCCGATCCTCAAAGCCGTCGCGATGCAATTCCGGCACCATCCTTGGCACGGATTGCGCCTTTGGGACCTCGGCCAGCCCTTTTTCATGTTCATCAGCGGCACGGCCATGGTCTTTTCCTACCAGAAGCGATGGAAAGGGGGAGAGAGCTGGGGCGGGACTTTCAGGCATGCCGCGAGGCGGGCGCTCGTCCTTTTTTCGCTGGGCTGGGCCCTCTCACGGATCAATCCAATCGAAAGCGGTGGCGCTAACGAATTCTTGCTCGATATCTTGCCCCAGTTGGCCCTGGCCGGCTTCCTCGGTTTCCTGTTGTTGCGATGCTCTGCCTTGTCGATAGCCGGGGTCGCGGCGGGGATCATCTTGACGACAGAACTTCTGTATCGACTGTGGCCCGCTCCCGGCTTTGACCAGCTATTCACCCCGGGACACAATTTCGGTTCAATTGTCGATCTGTCCTTATTCGGGCGCCTCTCCGAGGGGGATTGGGTCACGTTCAACATCGTTCCTTCGACCGCCTTCGTCCTTTCAGGCATCCTGGCGGGGCGACTCATAAGGAGCGGTCGAGCCCCCTCGCGAAAGCTCTGGATCATGGCCTTTTCGGGGGCGTCGGGGATCCTGGCCGGACTGGCCCTCGATCCTCAAACGCCAATCATTAGGCGGATATGCACCAGCTCTTTCGTTATCTTAGCCGTCGGCTCGAGTCTCTTGGCCTTTGCCTTGGCTTACTGGATCGCCGATGTGGCTCGGATACGGGCGGGATCAAAGTTTTTCGTTTCTGTCGGCATGAATCCGATCTTCATCTACGTTTTCGCCTTTTCGGGCGGAGCGGAATGGCTCGAAAAGGCGGCCGCTCCCTTCACCTTAGGCCTTTCGAAATGGATTGGCGGCGATAAGGCCCAGATTCTTCTAGCGACCGTCGTCTGGGGACTCATGTGGGCCATCTGCCGTCTAATGTACGCAAAGAAGATATTTATAAAGGCCTGATCGAGGATCGCGGCTGCGGTTCGTGTCAAAGCCGCTGGGAAATCGTGCAGATGTTCCGTCATCAGGTACTTGCTCGAGAAATCACGGAAGGCGTGTTTGACCTGATCTTCCTTCAAGCCCATGACCCGGCGGGTCTCGGAGAGCCCGACCTTGTTTTCTTAGGAGCAAAGCAGGAGGTCGAGGACGCCGCTCTTGTTGGTCGTGCTACAGCCGAGATAGTTGAGCTTTAAGGAGTGATAGTGCGGGGTCTTCATCCGCTCGGCTTCGGACTATGGGTCGATCTTCAGAAAGTCTTTGGAGAAATCCATGGTCAGCCTCCTTGAGCGGGTCCTTCCTTGCCAGCGATCGTCATTTGATACCATCCGCCCGAAAGCAAGTTGATAGCGAACGGAATGACCAGATGACATGACCGAATGACGGAATTGACAGCGCAGAAGGGGTATCATAACATGCGCCTTGTTTGAAAAGAGAGCGGGCAACAGACCGATGGACCCGAAAAAACGTAAGCTCCTATTATTCGTGAGCTGTGCCCTGGTGTCCGTGTTCTTTTCGGCCGGCGCCTTGAGCGATATACTTCGACATGGGCGTCCGGCGGATTACTACATCCATATCCCATTGATACCCATCATCAGCGCCTATGTGCTCTTTCAGAGAAGAAAGCTCCTTTTCTGGGAAGAGCGCGGCGCCCACCCGGTAGGGGTTCTGGTCCTCTGCGCCGGTTTGGCCCTGTTAGCGGTCGATAAGGCCCGTCATCCGGCCCTAATCGAACACGTCGAGCTCACGGTATCGGGAGCGATCCTTTTTCTGGCGGGCAGCTTTGTCGCCCTATTCGGGCGGAGGTCCTTCGTCCGGGCGCGCTTCCCGTTCCTGTTCCTCGTTTTCATGATACCACTGTCGGCCGCTTGGATGGAGCGCATCGTTGCGGTCCTTGTGACAGGCGCTACATGGGCCACCCAACTGCTTTTTTGGGTATTCAATGTGCCCTTCGTGAGGGAAGGGGCCGTTTTTAGGCTGCCGGGCTTCGATCTGCAGGTGGCCCGGGAATGCAGCGGAATCCGTTCCAGCCTGGCCCTTCTCATCACGAGCGTCCTGGCCGGGCAGATCTTCCTCCGCGCGCGATGGAAGAAGATGACCTTGGCCGTCGCCGTTCTGCCCATTACCGTGCTGAAGAACGCGGTCAGGATCGTCACGCTCTATTTGCTTTCCTATTTCATCGATATCAGGATCATCGAAGGAGGATTCCTGCATCGATCGGGTGGCTTTGTCTTTTTTGGATTAGGTCTTGTGATGCTCGCCTTCGCGCTCTGGGCCCTCAAAAGCCCTCGGGACGCCTGGGCCGGGCTCTTCGGAGTCCGGGAATATGGCGTCCCCAAAGCGCTTGACAAACGGCCTTCGGTCAGCGATAATGTCGCTGGAAAAGAAAGCGGAGGATTCAAATGACCATCACCTTCAGAAAGCTCGTTGCGCTGGCTGGGATGACAGTCCTGCTCCTCTTGGCCGTTGTTTCTTTCGCGGACGCATCCGGCTTCGGGCCGCGCCCAAGTCCGGGAGACAGACCCAGCTATTCGGTGGCCGAGCCCGCGGCCATCGCGCTCTTGGGAGCGGGTCTCGTTTCACTCGGCATCTACGCCAAAAAGAGACGCGGAAAGAAGCAGTAATCGTAGCCTCGGCCCGTTCTTCCTTGGGCAAGATGCGGCTGAGCGGAACCTGTAGTCCTTTCTTAAGCGTTCTTCTGATCGAGAGCGTTCGACGGACGCGTCCCCGCGCCCGCCTTCAGGCCGCGGGCCCCGTTCATGTAGATGGGGATTCGGCCTAACGGAGCTTCAGCTTGAGGACCTTGCCGGCTTCGTTCTTGGGAAGAGAATCCCGGATCTCATAGTTTTTCGGGATCTTATAGACCGCGAGGCGCTTCTGGAGGAAGGACGGGAGCTCCTCGAGGATCCCGTCGGCCGCCTCTTTTTTAACGACGAGGATGGCCTTGGGGGCCTCCCCCAACACCTCGTCCGGGACCCCGACGACCGCCGCTTCGACGATCCCGGGGTGCTCATGGAGGGCTTCCTCGATCTCCTTGGCGCTCACGCGGTTGCCGCCGATCTTGATCATGTCCTTGGTCCGGCCGACCACGTAGAGAAAGCCCTCCTCGTCCATCCGTCCGATATCACCGGTGAAGTAGAGGCCGTTCTTGAGGACCTTTTCGGTCTCCTCGGGATGGTTCCAATAGCCGGACATGAGGTTCGACCCGCGGGCCACGATCTCGCCTTCTTCCCCCGCGGGGAGCGGGCGGCCCTGGCCGTCGGCCACGAAGAGATCGACATTGGCGATGGCTTTTCCGATCGACCCCCATTTGCGGTGCAGCTCGCGCGGATCGAGGTAGGACAGGCGGGCTGAGGCTTCGGTCGCCCCGTACATCACGAACAGCGGGGCCGGCGCGAACGCCTCGACGACCTCCTTCTGGACCGCCGGGGCCATGGCGCCTCCCGCCTGGGTGACATAGCGCAGCTTGGGGAACGTCATGGCCTTGAGATTGGACCTGCTGAGGAGGATGGTGAAAGTCGAAGGCACGCCGGCGAAGCCCGTGGCGTCCTGCTCGCGCATGGTCTGCAGGACGGCGTTCGGATAAAGGAAGCGGTTGTCGATGACGACCGAGCCACCCACGTAAAAATGGGTGTTCAGGAGCGACTTCCCGTAGATGTAGTGGAAGGGCAGAACGACCATGATCCGGTCGTCTTGCGTCAGCTCGAGGTAGTCGACGATCGACCGCGTGTTCGACACGATATTCAGATGGGTCAGCACGGCGCCCCGGGGCCTCCCGGTGCTCCCGGAAGTGTAGACGATCGAGGCGTTGTCGATGTCGATCACCCGGACGCCCGGGTCACCGTCGGGGAAACCTTCGAACGATCCCGGCAGCCCGATGGCGGCCCGGCCTCCGAACGCCGGGTCCGGGTCTTTCGGCTCTTTCCAGACAAGAAGGTTCTCCGGGAGAGGGCCGGCGTCAGGCAGCTCGGCACTGGAACCCGCAGGGGCCGTCCCGAAGGTCTTGGCCGCGAGCCGCCGGCCGGCAATGAGGAACCGGACGCCGCAGTCTTTCGAGATGTAGGCGACATCGGCGGCGGTCAGCTCGGTATTCAACGCCACGGTCGTTCCGCCCGCCTTGAGGATGGCGTAATAGGACACGACGTATTCCGGTGAATTCTCGATGAACAGGGCCGCCCGGTCGCCCCTTTTCAGGCCCAGGCTCAGGAGGAGGCGGGCCAGACGATTCGCCCGGGCGTTCAGGTCCCGGTAGGAATGCCACGTGCCGGAAGCGAACAGGGCCTTCTTGTCCGCGAAGCGGTCCGCGGAATCCTCGAGAAAGCTATGGACGAATCTGGTGTGCCCCATCTTCTATTCACCGATGTGCCTTGGCGCGGCCCTCAGGTACTCCGTGGCCCTGATCTTCCGCTTGATATCGTTCTGGATATTGAGGATCTGCTCCCGGCCGATCCCCAGCTCTCTCGCGACCTCGTCCTCGGGCACGCCCTTCTCCATGGCGTACCAGATGAGGTCGCCCACCTCGAAGGGGGCCCGGAAGAAGAATTCCTCCTGGGTGCATTCGGCGCTGTAGGTGTCCGTCGTCGGGACCCGTTTCCGGATCTCCTCCGGGACGCCGAGGTGGTCCGCGAGCTGGAAGACCTGGGTCTTGAACAGGTGGGCGATGGGCTTGATATCGGCGCCGCCGTCCCCGTACTTGACGAAAAACCCCTGTTCGTGCTCGTTCTTATTGCCCGTGCCGATCACGGCGTAGTTGAGACGGTCGGCATGATGATAGAGCATCGACATGCGGCTGCGCTGCTTGAAATTCGAGGAGGCGACGATCTGCAGGTACTCCTTGACGGGGATCCGCTCGGTCTTCTCCTCCCCTTCCGGAGAGATGATCGTCAGCCGGAAGACGTTCAGTTGGTCCTTGGCTCCCAACGCGGACGGCAGGACGATCTTGGCCCGGAAGGTCGAGTCGTATTCGGGGAAGACGCTCCTCATGGCCTCATCCCGGCGCCGGTAGGCCCCGAAGCCGGCTAGGGCCGCCGTCATGTCCTCGACGATGTAGGGGACGCCGTACTGGCGGGCCAGTTTCCTGGCCAGGACCGCGCTGATGGGGTTCGAATCGGATTCGGGCATGGTGACGCCCAGGGCCCGCTCGGGGCCGAAGGCCTTGGCGCTCAAGGCCAGGCAAACGCTCGAGTCGATGCCGCCGCTGATGCCGATGACCCCTCCGCGCTTGCCCAGCTCCTGGCCGACGATCCGGCGCATCGCGGCGACGATGCGCTCTGTTTCCGCCTCGGGGTCGATCCGGATATCGTTCTTCGAAAAAGGCATGTTAGGCTCTCCTCCTAGAGCGGGCGCTCGGGGCTTCCGACGGTTGTCAAGAACCGCAGCAGCTCGATGGCGACGACCTGACGTCCGATCGGATTGAGATGCCCCCCATCGTCCGTGAAATCGCGACGGAGCAATTCGTAGTCTTTCCCGCCGTATCGGAAGGTGGCGCGTCTTTCGTCGTCGAACCGCGATTCGACGGCGGCCAAGTCGAACAAAGTCCCCTGGAAACGGGCCCTCAACAGATCGTTGAAGAGGTTCCGCTTGACGTTCTCCTCTTCGTACCAGGGCAGCCTTCCCAGCAATTTCCGAAGTCGGGTCTTGATCCCGACGGGCTTCGATAAGAGCGGGACCGTGAACGTGACGATCGTCAAATCAGGGTACCGTTCCTGCAGCCCCTCGATGAGCGCGACGTAGCTTTCGAACAGCGCCTCGATATCGGTTTCATGGTCGATATCGACGTAGCAGAACTTGAAGAAGGCCACGTCCGCAGCTCGGCCGATGCCTCTGTCCATGATCTCTCGAAAGGCCGCGATCTTCGACAGGGGGACTTTGTTCCTTCCAACTGGATAATGGGCGAAAACCGGGACCGCGAATTCGCCGGGGTCGGCGGTTTCACGGATGTTCAGCCGGATCCCCGGTCTCCGGCTGATGACTTCCTCGAGGCCATCGAGGATGTTCGACCCGACAGACATGTGACCGAAAAAGACCCTCTGCCGAGCCAGCTCACCCCATTTCTCTTGCGAAACGGCGTCGAGTTTCACGTAATAGGGGCCTAGCACGTCACCTCCTCCTCTGTTACAGCCTGGCGCAAAGACGAGAAGCAGTAAGACCAGGCAGCTGAAATACCTCATGATACACCTCTGTACCGGATTCAGTCTATCGGAGAGTCCGCCGCGAATCAAGGCCCCTTCGGACCCTTCGGGCGCCGCGTCCTTCCTCACCGCCAGGGCGCCGGCAAGGCGTGGCGATGGGATGGGCGTGTCCTCAGAGCAAAGACGGGGGAAAATGCCTCAGGTGTTCGGTCGCCTGGTGCTTGCTCGCGAAGTCCCGGAATGCCCTCCTGACCTGGTCTTCCTCGAGCTCCATGACCCGGCAGATCTCCGGCATCTCGATCTTGTTCTCCCAGGCGTAGAGCAGCAAATCGAGGGTCTTGAGAGGCATCCGGAAGAACCACTCCTCGTCCGTGACCGGAGCGCTGTAGGTGTCGGGGCAGGGGGCGCGGCTGAGGATCTCGGGAATGACGCCCATGTGCTCGGCCAGTTGGAAGACCTGGTCTTTGTAGAGATGGGCGATCGGCTCGATGTCCACGCCCCCGTCGCCGTACTTGACGAACAGCCCTTGGAGCGCCTCGCATCTGTTCGTCGCGCCGCAGACCAGATAGTTGAGCTTCTCGGCGTGGTAATACTGGGCCATCATCCGGGTCCGGTGCTTCGTGTTGGTCGCGGCGACGATCCCCTGGGTCTGGTCGCCGGTCAGGCGGGTTGTACGCGTTCCCCCCTCCGGATCGATCGTCGTCAGAGTGAAAAAGTTGTATCCGTCGCGGTTCAGGATGTCCGCGGGCAGGGTGATCTTCAGCTTGTGGCCGTCGCCGAAATCGGGATAGATGGACTTGGCCACCGCGTCCCGCTTCTCGTAGGTCCCGAAGGCCTCCAGGACCGGCGTGATATCGATCGTCAGGGCCTCGATGCCGAGGGCCCGGGCTTGTTCCAAGGCGAATTCCGCGCTCTGCGGGCTCGAATCCCTGTCCGGGAGAAGAAGGGCGAGGACCTTGTCCTTGCCGACGGCTTCGACCGAGAGCGCCGTCGACAGAGCGGAGTCGACCCCGCCGCTCAGGCCGATCACGATTCCTTTCCTGCGCCAGGAATGGACCCGCTCACGTATGAAGGCGACGATCTTGCGGACCTCGGCCGGCCGGTCGATCTTGAGAACATCCTTGGAAAAAACCACCTGACGTCTCCTCCTTGCCCCCTTGGTCCGGCCAAGGATACCCATTGATAGCATCGCCACCCGGACATGTCAATAGCGATGGGCCCCGGGTGGCCTCCGGGTGAGTGGGGGAGGCAGGGCGGGGGAGTCTTGGGTGGAGAGCTGTCTGGACATTCGTTCATCTTTGGGCCATAATCAAACCAAGGGAAAGCGAGTCGCCACGATGCTCTCTCCGGCCACGGGGGGAGCACTGCCCGATAGGCGGCGCCTCGGGCGTCGCCGGATCCGACAGAAAGAAAGGAGGCCCGATGTTCCGTCGAATTGGCGCGTGTCTGCTTCTGTCTGCCTTCCTGGGCTTGGGGGCGTCATGCACGAGGCTCGACGAACCCCCGCAGGGCGAGCATACTCTCGGCGTCCAGCCGCTGCCGCAGGTGGGTTCCATTCCCGCAGACTGGGGCGATCTCGTCTCGACCAGCAGTTACCCTATCGCCAAGGAATGGGTCCAGCTCTGGTTCCAGGATGACGCGGGAACGGTCCGAATGGTCGCGTACAACCTGGACTCCAACACTCTTTCCACGAAGGCCATCCTGATCGAGCGCAGATAAGGTGGAAAACGATGAATAAGATCCAGACCTTGGTCCGAAAGGCTTTCTTCTACGGCGCGGCCGCCGTGGCGGCGCTCGGGGTCGCGCAGAAGATAGCGAATACCCTGGGCTATACCCTGTGGCGGCATCTCCCCGAGCAGGGCCGGCTCATCGAGATAACCGCGGTCGGGTTGCTCTTTGCCATCGCCATGCAGCTGCACGAGATCCGGCTTTCCCTGGGCCCGAAGGGACCGGGATCCCCCAAGTAAGAACAAGCAAGAAGGGGATCGGGGCCACGGGACATCCAGGCCCATCGTCCTCATGCGGCCGGACGCTCTCGGCCTGCCGCCCCTTCCGTGGCGCCGTGCTTGATTCCCGGATGACTTGTGATAAATTGACCCCGTGAGGGCGTTCGACAGGATCCCGGTCGTTCTGGACGCGCGCGAGATCGCCTCTCGGCTGCGTCTCGAAGCCGCCGGCGCGGCCGCCGAGTCCGACCGGAGCTTGGTCAGGCTCGCCGAAACGCTCATCGGGCCGAAGGCGGTGTTCGCCGCTTGCGATGTCGGGCCGGTCGGGATGAGGACGGTCGAGATCGGCGGGATTGAATTCGTCGGCCCGGCGCTTCGGGAGAACCTCGGGAAGGCCGGCCGGGTCTTCCCGTATATCGTCACCGTCGGACCCGAGCTCGAGCGGGCCGCGCAGGCTCAAGCCGACCTCCTCAGGCAATACTATCTCGAGGAGATCGCCGATTATGCCTTGGAGCGGGCCGCGGCTTGGCTGGCCGGGTATCTCCAGGAACACTATGGGCTGAGCGGCCTTGCCAGTCTCAGCCCCGGCTCCCTCGAGGATTGGCCGATCACGGAGCAGCCGAAGCTGTTCTCGCTCCTCAGCGGCGCCGAGCGGCTCATCGGCGTTCACTTGACGGACGGCATGATGATGGTCCCGAGAAAATCGATCTCCGGGATCCTTTTTCCCTCGGACGAGGGATTCTCGGCCTGTCAGCTTTGTGAGCGTGAGCATTGCCAGGGACGCAAGGCGCCATATAGGTCTCCGGAATAAGGAACGGGACACGTACCACAGGTACATGTCCCCGGGGAGGTCCCATGAACAAGCGAATGACGGTCGCAGTGCTGTCGGTCGCGTTGCTGGCCGGGGCGGCCCTCTTCTCCCTCGCGGCGGCCCAACAGAAAGGCGTCGCTAAGCCGCCGCTCAGAGTCTACATCTCCGTCGACATGGAGGGCATCTCCGGCGTCGTCCACAGCGACCAGGTCACTTCGGGGACCCCGGAATACGGGCCGGCCCGGAAGTGGATGGCCCAGGATGTCAACGCCGCCGTCCAAGGGGCCGTCGAGGCCGGGGCCGCCGAGATCGCCGTCAACGACTCGCACGGCTCCATGCGGAACATCGATCCCGACGAGCTCGACCCGCGCGCGACGCTCATCAGCGGATCCCCCAAGCCGTTGTCCATGATGGAGGGGATCGACCCGTCCTTCGCGGCCTGCCTGTTCATCGGCTACCACGCCAAGGCGGGGACCGCGGACGCCACCCTCGACCACACGATCTCCGGCTCGGTCGTGCGCTCGATCCGGGTGAACGGCGTCGAGATGCCCGAGCTCGGCCTGAACGCGGCGATCGCGGGCTATTACGGCGTGCCCGTCGTCCTCGTCAGCGGCGACGCCGCGGTCTGCCGCCAGGCGGTCGAGATCCTCGGCCGGGACATCGTGACCGTCCAGGTCAAGGAGGCCATCGGCCGGCTCGCGGCCAAGCTCGTGCCCATGCCGGAATCCCGCCGGCTCATCAGGGCAGGGGCCAAGGAGGCGCTGGGCCGGCTCGGCGCCGTCAAGCCGTTCAAGCCGGCGGCGCCTTACAAATTCGAGCTCGGCTACCACGTCTCGGCGCAGGCGGACATGGGGGCGATGGTCCCCGGGGTGACGCGGCAGGACGCCCGGACCCTGAGCTTCGTTGCGGACGACTACATCGAGGGGTTCCTGAAGCTGCGGGCGATGATCAACATCGCGCCGGCGCGATAGAACCGAAGAAACGGGACACGTACCAGAGGTACATGTCCCGGCCCAAAGAGCGCGTCAGGCCCCTATTTCAACTGATTGAACGGGCTCCGCTCCTTCATCAGCTTCTCGATGTCCGCGATCTCCTTGGGCACCCGTGAGCTCAGGACCTCGTTGCCGCTCCCGGTGATCAGGACATCGTCCTCGATGCGGACGCCGATGCCGGCGTATTTCCCATAGACCGGCCCGACCTTCGCCCGGAAGGCGGCGATGTCTTCGTCCGGCGCCTGGCCCTTGAGCGTCCCCAGGAACGTTTCGAGCCGTCCTTCCGGGAAGTACAGCCCCGGTTCCATGGTCATGACCATCCCCGGCGCCATCTCGACCTTGTCGAGGCGGGGGCCGTGCCAGCTCCAGACGTCGTGCACCTCGAGCCCGATGCCGTGGCCGAATCCGTGCTGGACGTGGAGGCGGCGCTGCCAGGGGCTCTTGACGTCGGTGACCAGGCCGAGCTTCTCCAGGCCGGCCATGAGGACGTCCTCGGCGGCCGTCTGCGCGGCCTTGAACGACGCGCCCGGGACGAGCCGGCGGATGCCCTCCTTCTCCGCCTCGAGGACGAGCGCGTAGATCTCGCGATGCTCCTTGGTGAAGCGTCCGCTGGCGGGGATGGTCCGGCTGATGTCGGACGTGTAGCCGCGGACCCAGGCCCCGACGTCGAAGACGACGAGGTCGCCCGCCGCGAGCGCCCGCGAAGTCGCCCCGAAATGGACGTTGGTCGAATTCGGGCCCGACGCGGCCTGGAGGAACGACTCCTTCGTCTCCCGCCGGTTGAACACATAGCGCAGGATGGCGGCCAGGTCGATCTCGCGCATCCCCGGCCCGGCGGCGCGATACACCTCGTTGAGGGCCTCCGCCGTGAGGTCGATGGCCTCCCGGAGCGCGGAGATCTCGTCGGCGTCCTTGGTCAGGCGCATCTCGAATATCGTCGGGTCGATGTTCAGGATGGCTTCGGCTTGGGCCAGGGGATTCGCGCCGCCGAAGGCGCGGGAGAGGAAGTCGAGGTCGGAGAAGGGAAGATAGACGCGACCGGCCCGGCCGGCCCGGATCGGGCCCGAGAGGGTCGGCGCGAGCTGGGTGTTGGGCTTTTCGACGAGTCCCGGGTCGGGTCCCGCGGGGGTCCGGGACTGGCCCGGCTCCGGCCCGGCGCCCGTGGGCCTCGCGCCCGCCGCCCCGGCGGCCGGGGGCGCGGCGAACGAGCGCCTGAAGATCGTTTCCCGCGGGCTGCCGGCCGGATCGAGGACGAGCACGGCGTCCGCTTCCTTGAGCCCGGTCAGGTAATGAAAGTTGAGGTTGTCGGTCATGGCGCCGTCGCGGCCCTTGGCCTGCGAGGGGATGACGATGACGCCGTCCTTGTGGGCCTCCATGAGCTTGGCCCGCCGAGCGGCCAAGACGGGGGTTTTCGCCACCTCGATCGAAGCGCCGGGGCGGGCGAATTGTTCCTGGGCGGCAGGGGAGGAGGCCGCGGGGCCGGCCGGCACTGCGGCGACGACCAGGGCCGAAATCATCAGCGCGCATTTCAGAACGCTCGAGAGGCGATTTTTCATGGCGGCTCCTTCGCTTGAGTTGATGAAGAACGATCCACGCCCAATTTTTACACTTTGAGAGCCCGAAGGGCAAGCGTTCCCGGGTTTCCGCTCCCCGGGACCCCCAGGGGCCTCGGGAGGCCCTTCCTTGGAAGGGCAGACGCCTTCGCCCCGACCGTGAGGCCGGGATTATCGGAATGCCGGGAAGGGCATCCCCGCCCGAGGACCATCCGGCGCCTCCCGCAAGGTGTCGGCCCTGTTACAAGGAGGGAGAATCACAAAGGGCGGGCGACAACCATGCCCAGCGAGCCGAACTCGATGTTCCGTCGCTCGCATTCGGCGAACCCGTGCTCCCGCAGCAAGGCGCGCAGGCCGCCCCGCCGCAGGAATTCCCGGCCGTTGCGATAATGGTCGCCGCCGGCGAGGCGCTCGATGGCCCAGGCGACGAGCGCGCCGGCGCGTGACGCGGCGTTCCAGGGGTTCTCGAAGTCGACGGCGATGAGCCGGCCGTCGGGGGCCAGCACCCGGCGGGCCTCGCCCAGGATCGCGGCCCGGGACTCGGGGCTCTTGTCGTGGAGGCCGAAGGAGACGGAGACCGCCCGCATCGAGCCGGAGTTGAACGGCAGGCGGGCGGCGTCGGCGCAGACGAACGGCACGCCGGGCGCCCGGGCGGCGGCGTAACGGACGAAGCCGAAACCAAGGTCGAGGCCGATGGCGAGCTCGTTACCACAAAGAGCGGGGACACGTACCCCAGGTACATGTCCCCTCGAGCGGGCAAGAACGGGGACGCGTACCAAGGGTACATGTCCCCTGGCGCGTCCCCTGGCCCGGTCGCGCAGCTGATCGCCCGTGCCGCAGCAGACGTCGAGCCAGGGATAGAGCCGCCCGTCCTCGACGGCCCGCGCGACCCGCCTCCGCAGGCCGCGGAACATCGTCAGAAAAGCGAGATCGTAGAGGAGGCCCGGCGGATACCAGTAGCCCTTGGGACGGCGCACAGGGGCATTCTACCAAAACGCGGGCCCCGTCCAACCGGGGATGATCCGGCGGCCGGCACGGCCGAAGCTCGTCCCGGTCCGGGATTCGCGCCGGGGCATCGCGCGGACCTCGCCCGCATGGCGTCCATTCGGGATGGTTCCCCCGGGCGGTCCGGCCGAGCGTGAAAATGTCCCTTCCCAGATCGGGGAAACCGGCCCTCTCGCCCCGCTTCTGGGATTTCCCGGACGATGCGGCTATCATCCCCCCGGAAGGTTTGGGCCCGGGGCCCGTCTAAAGGGATGCGGAGGAACCGGCGATGAAGCTCGAGCTCGACCCCAAGAAGGCCCTGTCGGTCAGCCTGACCGCGCTCTATCTGCTCTTCGCCGTCTGGCTCGTCCTGCCGTTCGTGGGCAGGAACCCCGGCGGCGCCTCCGTTTACCGGCTGTACCTGGGCCTGATGCTCATGCTCGTTTTCGTCGGCAAGTCCCTCTGGGACGTGCTGGCGCCCCAGGGGCTGGCCAGGAAGGTCTCGACCGCCAAGGCCGTCGTCCTGATCGCGGTGGCCGTCCTGGTCACGGGCTTCATCATCTTCACCGTGGCCAAGGCCGTCGACGGCTACCTGAATTCGGCTTACGAAAAGGACAAGGCCGGTTACGTCGACCAGTGACCCCGGCTCCGTTTCGGCGGCACGCGGCTCGCCACGCGAATCCCCCTATGCCGAGGGCCCGGAGAGCCTGTCGATAGGGCCTCGCCGCCGAAGGGCGGGATCACGGCTCTTCCGGCTTCGCCGCGGGCTCGGCATGTTGAGCACGCGACAGCTTGCGGCGGCTGACCCGGACGATGTCGCGGACGAGCTCGTAGGTGATGACCAGGGCGATGACGAGGAGCACGATCTTGATGTTGGCCTTGCCCGCGGGCAGGAGCTTCTCCGGGATATCGACGGCGAAGAGGCCGTCGAAGGAGACGCGGAGCAGGAGGCCGATGAGGCCGAGCGAGACGACGTTGGAGACGATCGTCACCCAGCGCGACCGGGTGAAGAGCTTGACGAGCAGGGTCATGGTCGAGAGGGCGAGCTGGGCGATGACGATGAGCGAGAGGTAGCGGCCGGCCTCCGGCGTCAGCAGGGGCTTGGGGTCGCGGCCGCGGGTGAAGGCAAGGAAGATCGTGCCGTAGCGGGCGAAGACGTAGAGGGCGAGGTCGGTGACGGCCAGCATGACGACCGCGCCGATGCCCTGGCCCACGAGCCGCCAGAAGGCCTTCTTGGGCGGCTTGACCTCGTCGAGGTCGACCCCGAACTTGGGCCAGGGCAGCTTGACCTCTTTACCGCTCTGGGTGACGAAGTAGAGGATGAGGGCGACGAGGCCGAGGTCGGCCAGGAAGGCCGACGGGAGGTACATGAGCGCCTCGATCGGGGAGAGCCGGGGCAGGTACAGGAAGGGGAAGACGACGAAGTCCTTCTTGAAAACGACCGCAACGGCCGTCAGCAGGGCGTGGAACGCGAACAGGAGCGACGTGTAGCGGACGAGGTAACGTTTGTAGGCCGGGGCGATGATGGGCCGGTCCTCGGCGTAGCGCTCGGCGACGCGGCGCGGCGGGCCGTAGGCGGCGACGGCCCGGTCGACGGCGTCGTCGCCGGTCCCGCCGTTCTCGACGGCGGCCTTCTCCAGGATGTGGCTGCGGATCTCGGCGAGGATCTCCTCGCGCTCGGCGCGGCCGGAGAGGTAGTGGCTGATCTCCTCGAGATAGGCTTCGAGCTTATTGGGCATGGGCGTTCTCCTTGGCGATCTTGTCGAGGACGCGGTCCTGGGTCCTCCAGATGTCGAGAAGCGAGGCGCGCAGGGCCCGGCCCGCGGGCGTGACGGCGTAGAACTTGCGGGGCCTGTCCTCGGAGAGGTCCCACTTGGAGGCGATCCAGCCGTTCTTCTCCAGCCGGCGGAGGAGGGGATAGAGCGTGTTCTCCTCGACCTTGTAGCCCAGCGTCTCGATGTGCTTGACCATCGAATAGCCGTACATGTCCTTTTCGAGCAGGGCCAAGGCGAGGATGTGGAGGAACCCCCGGTTCATCTCCGTTTCGAGGCTGCCGATGTCGGGTTCGGGCTCTTGCTTGGTCATGATGTGCGCCTCACTATATCGTGTACTATACTATACTATGCGATATACGGCTTGTCAAGGGCCATTACCCAATATTTTTTGATTGATGCGGGTTTTTCCTAAATTGAACAAGAGCTCAATCAAGAGACCGCAGGAAATCGCACGGCTCGGAAACCGGCTTCAGGGGAGAGGGGGTCTGGACTCCCGCACGGTCCCTGAAAATGGGCTGAAAATCAGGGCTTTTTCCGCTTTTATCGGGTTATTTCCCCGGATTGACAGGAGATTCCAGGTATGGCAGGATGGCGTCTTCAATGTGCGACTTCTGCCATCAGCACGGGGAAGGGAAGAAATGGTATCTGAACGCCAATAATTACGCCGAGGACCTCCTCAGCGACCTCCGGCGTCGGCGCTTCATCACCCGCTTTTTCGAGGACCCGGACCACTTGGCCAAAGGGGAGCGTGCCCTGACCGCCCTCGATATCATGCCCGACTTCCTCTGGAAGGGTGTCCGGAAGAAGATCACGGCCAAGCAGCAGGTCCGGCACTTCGGCCAGGTCGTGCCGATCGAGGACATCGAGCGCATCCTGGCCCTGACAACGTCAGTCGTGCGGCTGGCCTGCATCTGCCGGCACGTCAGGGTCGGCAAGGAGCAGCGCTACTGTTTCGGCGTCAGCATGGAGCCCGACGGGGGCGGCATCCGCAAGATCATGGGAGAGATCGACGCGTCCTATCTCGTCGGCCCCCATACGGACGGCCTCGAGACGATGTCGAAGGCCGACGCCCTGGCCCGCATCCGTGAGAGCGAGGCCGACGGCAACTGCCACACGGTCTGGACGTTCGTGACGCCGTTCCTGGCCGGGATCTGCAACTGCTCGCTCCCGGCCTGCTACGCGATGAGGGCGACGGTCACGCACAAGTCGCCCGTCTTCTTCCGCGGCGAGTACGTGGCCGCCGTCGATCCGGGGAAGTGCAACGGCTGCGGCCAGTGCGTCAAGATCTGCCCGTTCAAGGCGTTCAAACCCTGGAAGAAGAAGGACAAGGCCGAAGTCCGCGCGGACAAATGCTATGGCTGCGGCGTCTGCCGCAGCGCCTGCGCGAAAGGGGCGATCTCGCTCGTCGACCGCGCCGCCGTCCCCGCCGCCGCCTCCCTCTGGCTCTAATTCAAGATCAGGACCATGACTATGGAGTTGGGGACGAGGCCTTGGCGCGTCCCCTGAGCGAGGCCGAGCCCGACCCGTTTTGCATCGGCCCAGGTCTTCGGATCGATCTTCATCCGCTCGACGCATTCCTCGATGGAGCCGGCGACGACGAATAGGGCGGTCGTCTCGCCCTTGAGCGTCTCGGCCTCCTCGAGGGAGTGACGCAGCCGGTCCATGACGCCGTCCTGGCTGAGCGCGTGATCCTCGAGATAGTCCCGGACGGCCTGTTCGGCCAGTTCGGAGAGCCGGGGCTCCTCTTCGAGGCGGCCCAGGCCGTCGAGCTCGCGGCCGGACGTAGCCCGCGGCCAGCTCGCCCGCGAGCGTCGGACGCGCCGGCAGGGGCAGCGTGACCGGCACGGGGGCCATGGTGAGATGCCGGCGGCTCAGGGCGATCAAGACGACGACCCCTCCTCGGACCCGCTCGGCCACGCCGCCGATATGGGTGTATTCGGCCAGGTTGAAGACCCGGGCGAGGCGGGCGGAAACGACCGTGAAGAGGCGCGGGGCGTCGCGGGCCTGGGTCAAGAGCAGGTGTGGCACGGGCTCGGGCAGGCCTAGGCGGCGTGTGAGGATGTCGAGCTCTGTCTCCGATGGGAACCGGGGCTCGGGGCCGAATCGGTCATAGATCCACTGGGCGAGCCGGGCCAGTCGAGGGTCCGGCCGGAGGTCGGTCCCCAGGGCCTTATTAAGCCGGGAGAGGGACCGGATCAGGACAGGCGCCTCGCTGCCATTGAAGCCGCGGCCCGCCGGCGCTTCCGTGGCGTATTCCGCCGCGGCCGGAAGCGAGGCCACATCGAAGGGCCGCGTTTGAGGCGGAGCGGCGGTCGCGAGGGAGGCGGCCCCGGCGAGGGAGACGGTCAGGGCCGTTGGGATGAGCTTGACGATGCGGCCGAGCGAGGACACGCCGATTTCCCTTTGCCCGGATTATCGGCCTGCCGGGCCCTGTCGTCAAGAACGAGCGCGAAAATGGGTGAACAGGTATCGTGTCCCCGTTTTATTTTGACGCCGGCTTTTTCTTCGGGCGGGGCTGCTCGACCCAGCTCTCGATGAACTTCTTCGACCCGCCCTCGCGCTCCTCGACCAGGGCCCGGAAGATCGCCCGCAGGTGGCCGTAGGGGAGCGTCCCGATGATCATGCGGTTGTTGATGATCAGGGTCGGCGTCGAGCGGATGCCGTAGGGGTGCTCGGCCGAGGTCTTCTCGTATTCCTTGCCGGTCTCGACCTGGGCCCGGACGACCTCCCGGACGGCGGGATCGTCCAGGGCCGCCTCGACGCCGTACTTCTTGGCCAGGGCCCGGCGCCACTCGGGGTCGCGGGCCGCGCGGAAGTTGGCCCAGACCTCGTCGTGGATGGCCTTGAACTTCGAGGGGTCGTAGGTCGCGATGTAGGCCAGCTCGCAGGCGCCGGGATGGAGCTTGGCCTTCCTCGGGACGACGTCGTTGCACAGCCCTTCGAGCGGGAAGAACTGGAAGACGACGTTGATCTTGCCGGCGAACTCCTTCTCGAGCCGCTCGAACTGCTGGTTGAGATAGAGGCAGTCGGAGCAGAGGAGGTCGCCGTACTCGACGACCTGGATGGGCGCGTCCTCGAACTTCTCCGTCGACCGGGCCGTCCAGAAGGGCGAGATGACGCTCGGCCAGGGGACCTTGGGCAGCTCGTAGAACTGCCGGACGACGTCGACGCCGATGCCCATCTGGGCCTCCTTGCGGGCGTTGTGGTACTCGATCATGCCGTAGGCGCCGGCGGCGGCGGCCAGGGCGAAGACGAAAAGCAGCTTGATCGACGGCCGGACCCAGCGCCGGACGATGTTCTTGGCCTCGCGGTCGATGCCGTAGGCCCGGAAGAGGATGAAGTTGAGGATGGAGAAAAGGTAGAAGCCCGAGCAGAGCAGGCACAGGCTGCCGAGGTGG